>Ga0153915_10003852_pt1 | contig 13799 bp, 17 predicted proteins | sample Opewatmetagenome_2_FD_107003 | JGI IMG/M metagenome (GOLD analysis project Ga0153915, IMG submission 107003) | Freshwater wetland microbial communities from Ohio, USA - Open water 3 Core 3 Depth 3 metaG | ecosystem: Environmental > Aquatic > Freshwater > Wetlands | place: USA: Ohio, Lake Erie... | reverse complement strand
GGGCGGCAACGAGGTCGCGGCTGAAGCCTACCTGGACCGCCGCGGCGGCGGCCTGCTCATCGAAGTTGCCGCCCCGGGCGACGTAGTCCACCCAGGCGAGGCTGGCATTGGCGAGCACAGGCAACAAGGCGGCGGGCGTCTCGGCGCTCTCCTTGAAGAGCTCGCCCGGACGCAGCACGGCCACGCAGAACCACGGTTTTTCGGCGATCTCAACCGAGCCGTTGCCGGCAGGCTTGGGCTGGACTTCGCTCAGTTTGTTCTCGGCCATGGCGCCTCCCGCGGCCCTCCCAACCGCCGTATTGTATTACATAAATCGTGGTCGCGCAATGCATATGTCATTTTTGCGCCTCGCGTGGAAAAGTTGACATTCGGGCCGCGGAGCGATATGCTTCTAGAGGCACCCGGTAATATTCGCTCACGAGGTTTGACGGATATTCGCCGCCTGAAGCCCACGCACTCACCCGTTCTCGGCCACTCACCGGCTGCCCTACCAGCGGCCGTCGGCACTACCGTTCCCGCCGGACATCCGGCACCAACGTCGATTCTGAGGAACTAGGAGAGGAGACACATGGAGTTCAGGCTGTCCCGCGAACAAGAGATGTTCAAGTCGGCGCTGCGCGAGTACTGCAACGCCAGCGTGGCGCCCCGTTCCCGGGAGATCGATGAAAAGGAGGCCGGCATCCCCGAAGACATCCTCAAGGGCCTGGCTGACCTGGGCGTCTTCGGCTGCACCATCCCGGAAGAGTACGGCGGCACCGGTATGCCCGGCGAGTTCATGCAGTACGCCAACATCGCCATTCAAGAGCTGGGGCGGGCTGAACTGAGCATGTCCCTGCCGGTCTACACCCTGCTCACCATCGGCTGGGGCGGTTTCTTCCTCAACTTCTTCGCTAACGAAGAGGTGAAGAAGGAGTGCCTGCCCAAGATCGCCTCCGGCGAGTGGTCGTGGGGTATCGCGGTCACCGAGCCGGGCGGCGGCTCGGACGTGGCGGCGATCAAGACGACGGCCATCAAGAAGGGCGATAAGTACCTGGTCAACGGCGAGAAGGCCTACATCAGCATGGTCTCCGAAGTCCAGAAACGGGGCGGCGGCCATACTAGCCTCTTCGTCAGCGACCCATCCAAGAGCACACATGACGGCATGGTGCTAATGGCGGTCATCCCGAACCCGCTCAAGGGAGTCGGCAGCACCACCTACAAGGACATGGGCCGCATGGGCCTGTCCACCGGCGGTTTCACCTATCGCGATACCGAGATTCCCGGGAAGTACGTCCTTGGCGAGCACAACAAAGGCTTCTACGCCTGCATGGAGGGCTTCAACCCGGCGCGGGCGCTCGTTTCGGCAGCCTGCCTGGGCGCCGCCGAACGCTGCCTGGAGATCGCCGCCGACTACGCCAAGCAGCGCACCGCCTTCGGCCGGCCGATCAGCAAGTACCAGGGCATCAACCTCCAACTGGCCGAGGACTACACCCAGCTTGAGATGGTGAAGCTGATGCTCCAGAAGGGCTGCTTCATGATCGACAAGTTCTACGCCGAGCCGGGCAGCTTCACCCAGAAGGACATCAACGTCGTCATCGCCGCGTGCAAGTGGACGTCGCCGCTGCTGTCGCTCGATATCATCAAGCACGCCATCATGGTGCTCGGCGGCTTTGGCTACACCAAGGAGTCGCCGCTGGAGATGGCCATGCGCGGCGTAATGTCCTACGTGGCCGGGGCCGAGGGCGCCGCCAACATCATGAAGATCATCATCGCGCGTGACGTTTTCGGGGGCGATTTCGTCCTAGCGCCGCAGCACGAGGGCGTCGTCTAGCCAACCATGGAGAGTTTTGACGTAGTCATCGTCGGGGGTGGGCTGGCCGGTCTCTCGGCCGCCTACACCCTGGCCAGGGACGGCATCGGCGCGCTCGTCGTCGAGAGGGGGGACTACTCCGGCGCCAAGAATGTCACCGGCGGCCGCATCTACCTGAACCCGGTCCGCCAGCTCCTGCCCGATATATGGGACGAGGCGCCGCTCGAGCGGTTCATCGCCAAAGAGAAGATCGTCCTGATGGGCGACGAGTCCTCGACTGCGATCGAACTTTCCAGCAACCGCTTCCGCCAGAAGCCCTACCAAAGCTACAGCATCCTGCGGGCCAAGTTCGACCAGTGGTTCTGTGACAAGGCGACCGCCGCCGGGGCGATGGTCATCACCAAGAACCGGGTCGACGACGTCGTTATCGACAACGGGCGCGTGGCGGGTGTCGTGGCCGGCGAGGACAAGATCGCGGCGAACTGCGTCATACTGGCCGATGGGGTGATGTCCCTGATGGCGGGCAAAGCGGGCCTGCGCCGCGGCCAACCACCGGGCGAGTACGCGCTCGGCATCAAGGAAGTCGTCGAGCTGCCGGCGAAGACCATCGAGGAGCGCTTCGGCCTGGCCGAGGGCGAGGGCGAGGCGCAGGCGCTCGTCGGCTCGCTGACGCAGGGCATGTTCGGGGGCGGGTTCCTCTATACCAACAAGGAAAGCATCTCGCTCGGCCTCGTCGTCGGCATCAAGGACCTCTCGGAGCGGCAGCCGCCCATTGAGGCGCCGGAGCTGATCGAGGACTTCAAGCGGCGGCCGGAGATCGCCCGGCTCATCGCTGGCGGCGAGACGGTCGAGTACTCGGCGCACGTCATCGCCGAAGCGGGGCTCGCGGGTCTGTCGCGGCTCTACGGGGACGGCGTGCTGGTGACCGGGGACGCCGCCGGCTTCACGCTCAACGCCGGGCTGCTGGTGCGCGGCATGGAGTTCGCCATCGCCTCGGGGGTGATGGCTGCCCGGGCGGTCAAGATGGCCAAAGAGAAGAACGACTTTTCGGCGCCGTCGCTGTCGGTCTACCAGCGGCTGCTCGAAGACAGCTTTGTGCTCAAGGACCTGCGCACTTTCCGGCACGCCCCGCACATCCTGGAGAACCCGCGGCTGTTCAAGCTGTACCCGCAGCTCGCCAGTGAGATACTGGAGAAGATAATGTACGTCGGCGATCAGCCCAAGGCGGGCCTGGTCGCCACGGCCATGGATGCCACCCGCGGGAAGCGGTGGACGCTGCTCCGGGACCTGAACGAGTTTCGCAAGCTATGAGTGAACAGAAGCCCAAGGTAAACGTCAAAGCCAAGCTCGGCGTCGACACGATCAAAGCCGACGAAGAGCCGCACATCAAGGTCAAGAAAGAGGTCTGCAAGGCGTGCACGAGCCGGTGCTGCCTCAACGTCTGCCCGGCGCGGGTCTACTTCCTCGACGAGGAGGGCGAGATCCGGCTCGACCTCGAGGGCTGCCTGGAGTGCGGCACCTGCAAGATCGCCTGTCAGCAGGGCGCCATCGAGTGGAACTACCCGCGCGGCGGGTTCGGTGTCCAGCTCAAATTCGGCTAGCTATCACGGCCATGAAGGACGAATGGGCCGAAATCGCGACGTACTACGACGACATGTACGTCAAGCCGGAGCAGTACCAGCGTGAGGCCGCCCGCGCGCTCGCCCTCATTGAAAAGCATAAGACGAGCGGGGGCAACGACCTGCTGGACATCGCCTGCGGCACGGGAGGGCACATACCCTACTGGCGCGGGCAGTACACCGTAACTGGGGTTGATCTCAGCCCGGCGATGCTGGCACACGCTGTCCGCCGTTTTCCTGATGTTGACTTCCATCTCGGGGACATGGTGGACTTCGCGCTGGGCAAGCAGTTCGACGCCGCGGTGTGTCTATACGGCTCGATCGGCATCGTCCGCACACCGGAAAACCTCGCCCGGGCGGTGGCCAATTTCGGCAAGCACCTGAAGGCCGGCGGCGTCCTTTGCCTCACGCCGTGGTCGACTCAGGAGGAATTCAAGCCCGCCATTGTTGTCGATGCGGTGAAGCACCCGCACGTCAGCGTCGCCCGAATGGAGAACGTTAGGCTCAAGTCCCCCGGCGTGATCGAGGCCGACCTTCACCATCTTATCGGCCGGGACGGTGCCGTAGAGTATCACACTCATACATTTGAGATCGGCCTCTTCGCGCGGCAGCAGTATCTCGACGCCATTGCCGCCGCCGGCCTCGAAATGATGGAATACTACCGGGGAACTGACATGCCGATGGGGGTCTTCGTCGCCCGCAAGCGTGCCTCGTGACCGGGGCGCGGAGGAGATTTCGATGGACTTCGTCGTCTGCCTGAAGCAGTCGGTTGACCTTCAGCAGGTGCGCATCAAGAAGGAGACGCGCACGCCGGTGCTGGAAGGGATCCCCTTCGTCTTCGGCGATATGGACAGGAACGCCCTCGAAGAAGCGGTGAAGACGAAGGAGAAGCAGGGCTCCGGCAAGGTAATGGCGCTTTCGCTGGGCCCGGCCAAGCTGCGGGAGACAATCAAAGACGCCCTCGCCCGCGGCGCCGACGAAGCCTACATCCTGATCGACCCCGTGTTCGACGCCCTGGACTCACGCGGCAAGGCGGAGGCGCTGGCCAAAGCCCTTCAGAAGATCGGCAAGTTCGACCTCGTCCTGATGGGCGAAGGCTCGACGGACAACTACTCCGGGCAGACGCCGGGGCGGGTGGCCGAGATACTCGGGCTGCCGCTCATCGCCTACGCCACGCAGATCGAGCTGGGCAATGGCAAGGTGAAGGGGACGCGGAACATGGAGGACAGCGTCGAGGTCATCGAGGCGCCGCTACCGGCCGTCGTGAGCGTGACGGCAGAGATCAACAAGCCCCGCATCCCCTCGCTGACGCAGATCCTGCGGGCGGGCAAGAAGCCGGTCCAAGAGTGGAAGAGCGGGGACATCGGGCTTGGGACAGCGGCGCCGAAAGAGGTTACCGTGGTGAGCAACCTGGCGCCCGTCGAGCAGCGTAAGCAGATCATCTTCGAGACGAAGGTCGAGCAGGACGTGACCAGCCTGGTGGACGCGCTGACTAAAGAAGGAGTGTGGCAGCACTAATGGCGAACATACTCGTGTTCTCCGAGAAAGATGATGTCGCCGCCGAGCTCCTCTCCGGGGCGGCCAGGCTTAAGGGCGGCGGGAAGGTGGCCGCGCTGGTCATCGGCCGGGATGCCGGCGCCCGGGCGGCCAACCTGTTCGCCTACGGGGCGGACGCGATCTACGCTGCCGAGGCGGATTTCCAGCCGGACGTTTGCGTCCGTCTCTTATGTGACATCGCCAACGGCAGCGGGTTCGACACGGTGCTCCTCGGCTCGACGCAGCGGGGCAAAGAGCTGGCCGGGCGCGTCGCCCAGCGGCTCGGCGCCGGGTGTGTCACCGACGCCATCGGGGTCGAGGCGAACGACAACGGGCTGCTGGCGTCCCGCTACAGCCTCGGCGGCAACACCGTGTCCTCCGAGCTGGTCACGACGGCCAGGAAGGTCGTCTCGGTCATGCCGCGCGTCTTTCCACTGGCGGAGAAGCAGGCGCGCACGGGCCAGGTGGAGACGGTCACGGTGCCGGCCGGTGCGGCCAGGGTGAACCTCGTCGAGCGGCGGGAGAAACAGGGCGAGTCAGTCAACATTGAGCAGGCCGAGCGGCTGGTCTGCGTCGGGCGGGGGCTGCGGCAAAAAGAGGACGTTGCCGTCGTCCAGAGGCTGGCCAAAGCGCTCAAGGCGGAGCTTGGCTGCACGCGACCGCTGGCGTATGACCTGCACTGGTTCCCCGAGGAGCGGACCGTCGGCCTGTCCGGCAAGAAATGCAAGCCGGCGCTGTGCATCGCCGTCGGCATCTCGGGGCAGATCCAGTACACCATGGGCGTGCGGGACGCCAAGGTCATGGTGGCCATCAACAAGGACAAGAACGCCCCCATTTTCAAGATGGCGGACTACGGAATTGTCGGCGACCTGTACCAGGTGGTACCCCGGCTGACCCAGGCGGCCTCAGCGGCCGGCTAGGCGGGTCTGGCGCGGCCAATCTGTAACCCGTCCGTAACGGGTTTCTCTCCGGTGGTTTACCTCGGCGGGCGATGCCTTTACCCTTGTGTAACTCGGCTCCCCCATACTGAAGCTACAGCATTCCTAAGGGGGACGAATATGGACAAGGGCATCAAGAAAGTCGCTGAGGTAGCCAAGGGGATCGTGAACCTCCTGCTCGGCGCCGACGCCGTTGTGGCCGCCGATCACGTTCGGCCGGAACGCAATAGCCTGTTCTCGATCCGGTAGTCGCAGTCTTACGTAGTAGCAGCAGCTTTCTTCAACAGGCCCGACGTTGAGTCGGGCCTGTTTCGTTTTGGCTTCGGCCGGTTCACCGTCCGGTCCGGGCTCCCGTGGTTCCCCTTGCCGCCCTGTCCGCCGCCTGCTAAGATTCTTCTTGTCGGGGAGGGCCAAGCCCGTTGACAGCCCCCTAGGGCTGTGCTACACTCTATTTTTGGCACTTGTAGTTCAACTGAGTCTGACGGGTTACTCTGACCGGTCTCCGTTGAATGGATGAGCCTGAGCTCATCCTTTTCAATTCTCAGGGTGAATTGGAGGACGTCATTGCCGACAATTAATCAGCTTGTCCGCAAAGGCCGGCCGAAGCCGGGGAAGAAGAGTCGCACACCGGCGCTCCGCTTCGTCTATAACGCCTTGAAGAACCGGACGATCAGGGGCGAAGGCTCGCCGCAGAAGCGGGGAGTCTGCCTCCAGGTCAAAACGACCACGCCCAAGAAACCGAACTCCGCCCTGCGCAAGATTGCCAAAGTGCGCCTGTCGAACCAGATTGAGGTGACCGCCTACATCCCGGGCGAAGGGCACGAGCTTCAAGAACACTCGGTGGTCCTCGTCCGCGGGGGCCGCGTCCGCGACCTGCCCGGCGTGCGCTACCATATCATCAGAGGGACGCTCGACTGCACTGGCGTCGCCGCCCGCCGCCGGGGGCGCAGTCTCTACGGTAACAAGCAGCCCAAGGCCGCCGCCGCGGAGAGCGCGTAGGAGGTAGCATGCCAAGGCGAAGTCGGACCGTTGTCAGAGAAACACCGCCGGACGCTCGCTACCAGAGCGTGATCGTCTCCAAGATCATTAACCGCATCATGAAGGCCGGCAAGAAGAGCACCGCCGAAGGGATCGTCTGGGGCGCCCTGGCGACCATTGAGCAGCAAGAGTCCAAGCCGGCCGTACAGCTCCTTGAGCAGGCCATCCGCAACGCCACGCCGCAGCTCGAGGTCAAGCCCCGGCGCGTCGGCGGCGCTACCTACCAGGTGCCGGTAGAAGTCCCCGCCGCGCGCGGCCTGGCGCTGGCGCTGCGCTGGATCATCGCTTCATCAAAAGCTCGATCGGGCAGATCAATGACTGAGAAGCTGGCCGGCGAGCTGAGCGACGCCGTCAAAGGACAGGGCGCCACCATCAAGAAACGTGATGACACACACCGGATGGCCGAGGCCAACCGCGCCTTCGCCCACTACCGGTGGTAAAGGAACCAGCCTAGTAACATGGTAAGAGGACCCGCCGTCAAACCAGAAAGCCGCGAACAGGCCGCGGCCGGACGCTACCCGCTGGTAGACATCCGGAACATGGCCTTCATCGCGCACATCGATGCCGGCAAGACAACCGTCACGGAGAAGATCCTCTATTACACCGGCCGCACTTACAAAGTGGGGGCGGTGGACGAGGGCACCGCGGTGATGGACTGGATGGACCAAGAGCGCGAGCGCGGCATCACGATCACCGCGGCGGCGACGACGACGTACTGGAAGGGCAAGCGCATCAACATCATCGATACGCCCGGCCACGTCGATTTCACCGCCGAGGTGGAGCGTAGTCTGCGCGTCCTCGATGGCGGCGTTGTCGTTTTTGATGCCGTCTCGGGGGTGGAGGCGCAGTCCGAGACCGTCTGGCGGCAGGCCAACCGCTATCACGTCGCCCGCATGTGCTTCATCAACAAGATGGACCGTGTGGGCGCTAATTTTGTCCGCTCCGTTGCGATGATCGAGGAGCGGCTGAAGGCCAAACCCCTCCCGCTGCAGTATCCCCTCGGCAGCGAGGCGGCTTTCGAGGGCGTCGTCGACCTTGTCGAGATGCGCGCCTGGCGCTTCGACGGCGAGCCGGGCAGCGACCCGCAAGAGGTCCCGATTCCCGATGCTGAGAAGGCACCTGTGGAAGAGGCCCGCAAGCAGCTCATCGAGAAGCTCGCCGAGGTGGATGACCAGGTGCTTACCGCCTACCTCGACGGCAAAGAGCTGAGCGCGGCCGACCTGAAGGCCGGCCTGCGGCGGGCGACCGTCGGCAGCAAGGTCGTTCCGGTCCTTTGCGGCAGTGCCCTGCGGAACAAGGGGATCCAGCTTCTGCTGGATGCCATCATCGAGTACTTGCCCTCGCCGGTGGACATGCCGCCGGTCAAGGCGATCAGCGTCAAGACGGAACAGGAAGTCAGCCGTGCTCCGGATGACCGTGCTCCCTTCACCGCCCTTGCTTTCAAGGTGATGACCGACCCCTTTGTTGGACGCCTGGTCTACCTGCGCGTCTACGCCGGCCGGGTGGAGACTGGGGATGCGGTGTACAACGCCACGTCCGCTAAGAAGGAGCGCATCGGCCGGCTGCTCCTGATGCATGCCAACCATCGCGAGGAGATTACCGAGGCCGATACCGGCGGCATCGTGGCCGCCCTCGGTCTCAAGAACACCTTCACCGCAGACACCCTCTGCGACCCCGTCGAGCCAGTCCTCCTCGAAGCCATCCGTTTCCCCGAGCCCGTCATCTCAGTCGCCATTGAACCCAGAACGAAAGCCGATCAGGACCGCATGGGCGAGGCGCTCCAAAAGCTGGCCGAGGAAGACCCCACTTTCAAAGTGACCTACAACGAGGAGACCGGCCAGACGCTCATCTCCGGCATGGGCGAGCTGCACCTCGAGGTGCTGGTGCGGCGGCTATTGAGCGAGTTCGGCGTCACCGCCAAGGTCGGCCGGCCGCGGGTGGCCTACAAAGAGACGATCACCCGGCCGGTCACCGCCGAAGGCCGCTTCGTGCGGCAGTCCGGCGGGCATGGCCAGTACGGCCACGTGGTGGTGGAGTTCGAGCCGGGCGAGGCGGGCAGCGGCTTCCAGTTCGAGGACAAGATCCGCGGCACGGCTATCCCGCGCCAGTTCATCCCGGCGGTGCAGTCCGGCATCAGGGAAGCCATGGAGAATGGCGTCCTCGCCGGCTACCAGGTGGTTGACATCAAAGCTAGCCTCGTCGATGGAAGCTGGCACGAGGTTGACTCATCGGAGCTGGCCTTCAAGATCGCCGCCTCGATGGCGTTCAAAGAAGGCATGGCCAAGGGCAAGCCGATCCTCCTCGAGCCGATCATGAAGCTGGAAGTCGTCACCCCCGAGCAGTTCCTCGGCGATGTCGTCAGCGACCTCAACGCGCGCCGGGCGCACATCGAGTCCATCGAGACCTACGGCGAGATGAGCACCGTGCGCGCTTTCGTGCCGCTCGGCGAAACGTTCGGCTACGCCACGAGCCTGCGCTCGAAGACGCAGGGCCGGGCTACCCACTCCATGGAGTTCCTCCGCTACCAGCCGCTGCCGGCCGAGCTGGCGGCCAAAATCACGGAACAGACAGGTTGGACAGGACATGGCTAAACAGAAGATCCGTATCAGGCTGAAGGCGTTCGATCACAAGCTCATCGACCAGGCTGCAGAGCTGATCGTCGAGACGGTGGAGCGGACGGGGGCGGTGGTCTCCGGGCCGGTGCCGCTGCCGACGCGTATCCAGAAATTCAGCGTCATCCGGTCGCCGTTCATCGACAAGAACTCGCAAGAGCAGTTCGAGATCAGAACGCACAAGCGGCTGATCGATATCGTCGAGACGTCATCGAAGACGATCGACTCGCTGACCAGCCTCAGCCTGCCGGCCGGTGTGGAAATTGACATAAAGCTGTAGGAAGATGATACAGGGAATTCTCGGTCGCAAGCTAGGGATGACCCAGGTCTTCGGTGAGAAAGGCCGGGCCGAGCCGGTCACCGCCATCGAGGCCGGTCCGTGCGCGGTCACTCAGGTCAAGAGCAAGGCCAAGGAAGGCTATGAAGCCGTCCAGCTCGGCTTTGGCGAGAGCAAGCGGCTAACCAAGGCGGAGAAGGGTCACCTGAAGGACCTGCCGGCATACGCGCACCTGCGCGAGTTCCGCGTCGAGAGCGCGGCTGACGTCAAGGTGGGCGACAAGATTGACGTCAGCGTGTTCAAAGAGGGAGACGTGGTGGACATCGCCGGCCTTTCCAAGGGGAAGGGGTTCTCCGGCGTGGTCAAGCGGCACCATTTCAAGGGTGGCCCGAAGACGCACGGCCAGACGGACCGCAACCGCCACCCGGGCGCCATCGGCTCGACGACCACGCCCGGTCATCTGTGGAAGGGCCTGCGCATGGCGGGCCATATGGGCGGCGAGCGGACCAAGGTCCGCCGGCTCAAGGTGGTGCGGACCGATCCGGAGCGCAACCTGCTCCTGGTCAGGGGCGCCGTGCCCGGCTACAAGAACGGACTTCTGCTGATCGAGAAGGCAGAGAAGAGAAAGTAAGATGCAGGTTCCGGTACATAACACCAGCGGCGAAGTGGTGTCACAGATCGAGATCAGTGACTACCTTTTTGGCTCCCCGGTGAACGAGGCAGTGACTCACCAGGCCCTGCTGCGGCAGTTGGCCAACCGGCGCCAGGGCAATGCCAGCACCAAGACGCGCGGCGAGGTGGCCGGCAGCACGCGCAAGCTGTTCGCCCAGAAGCACACCGGGCGGGCGCGCGCCGGCAGTATCAAGTCACCGCTGCGGCGCGGCGGCGGCATCATCTTTGGACCCAGCCCGCGGGACTATCACCAGGCGCTGCCCAAGAAAATGCGGCGGCTGGCCCTGCGCAGCGTCCTCTCCGGCAAAGCCCGCGACGAGGAGCTGGTGATCGTCGATAAGCTGGAGATGGAAGCGCCCAAGACCAAGGAGATGGTCGGCATTCTGGCCGCCCTCGGCGTGGACTCGACGGCGCTCATTGCCACCGCCGACATGAATGAGAACATGCTGCTGTCCGCCCGCAACATTCCGGGCATCACGACGACGCCGGCTAACCTGCTGAACGTGGGTGACATCCTGGCGCACCGGAAACTGGTGATGACTGTCTCGGCAGTGCGCCGGGCCGAGGAGCTCTGGGGCAGCGAGAAGAAGGGGGCCGTAAGTGCATAGGTACGAAGTGCTGCGGAAGCCCCTGATCACTGAGAAGTACACCTCATTGCAGGCGCTCGGCAAGTACTCCTTCCGGGTCTCCAAGAATGCCACCAAGGAGCAGGTGAAGGACGCCGTCGAAAAGGCGTTCAACGTGACTGTCATTGGCTTGAACGTGATGAACGTGCGGGGCAAAGAGAAGCGGATGGGACGGCACATGGTCGCCCCCAAGCCGTGGAAGAAAGCCGTCGTCACCCTTAAGCCGGGGGACAAGATCGAGCTGTTCGAGGCGACATCCTAGGGTAATGGAGAAACTAACGTGGCTGTAAAGAAATACCGGCCGACATCGCCGGGGCGGCGCGGGATGACCGGGGCCACCTTCGAAGAGATCACCAGGAAGCGGCCGGAGCGGTCGCTGCTGATCCCGCTGCGGAAGCGGGCGGGGCGGAACAACCGCGGCGTCATCACCGTGCGCCATCATGGCGGCGGCTCGAAGCGGCATATCCGCACCCTCGATTTCCGCCGGGACAAGATCGGCATTCCGGGCAAGGTGGCCTCCATCGAGTATGACCCGGGGCGGACGGCGCGCATCGCCCTCATCAACTACGCCGACGGCGAGAAGCGCTACATCGTCGCCCCGCTCGGTCTGAACGTGGGGGACACGATCATGTCCGGACCCCAGGCCGAGGTCAAACCGGGCAACACCCTGGCCCTCAAGCTGATGCCCAGCGGCACGCTAATCCACAACATCGAGGTGCAGCTTGGCCGGGGCGGGCAGCTCGTGCGCTCGGCGGGCACTGCGGCGCAGCTCATGGCCAAAGAGGGCGAGCGGGTGCTCGTCCGGCTGCCTTCGGGCGAGATCAGGTACGTTCTGGGCGAATGCACGGCCACCGTCGGGCAGGTCGGCAACCTCGACCACCAGGCGATCAAGCTGGGCAAGGCCGGGCGGTCGCGCTGGCGGGGCAAGCGGCCGGCCGTGAGAGGCTCGGCGATGACTCCGCGCGACCACCCGCATGGCGGCGGCGAAGGCCGCAGCCCGATCGGTCTGCCCGGGCCAAAGTCGCCTTGGGGCAAACCGACACTGGGGCACAAGACCCGCAAGCCCAAGCCGTCCGACCGGATGATCGTCAAACGGCGGCGGGGATAAGCGAGACTGAGGTAGCATAATGTCAAGGTCAGCGAAAAAGGGTCCGGCAATAGACCAGAAACTGATGAAGAAGGTCGAGGCGGTGAACCGCTCCGGCCAGAAGACGGTGATCAAGACGTGGGCGCGCTGGTCCACGGTGGTGCCCGAGATGATTGGGCTCACTCTCGGCGTGCATGACGGCCGGCGCCACGTGCCGATTTTCGTCACCGAGAACATGGTCGGTCACCGGCTCGGTGAGTTTGCGCCGACGCGCACCTTCCGCGGCCACACGGCCAAAGCGGCCGAGGCAGCCAAGGCGGCGGCAGCCGCCGCGGCGGCGCCGGCCGCAGGTGCGGCGGGTGCGGCGGCCGGTGCGGCTGAAGGCGGCGCGGCTCCGGCGGCTCCAGCCAAGGGTGGGGCTGAGGGCGGCGCGGCCAAGGCCGGCTAGGCGGTGATGCGATGGAAGTAAGAGCTGTAGCCAGGAACATCAGGGTATCGCCGGAGAAGGTCCGTCTGCTGGCGGACATGGTCCGCGGCAAGAAGGTGGAAGACGCGCTGACTTTGCTCAAGTTCGCCACGACCCCGACCGCCATCGCGGTGGCCAAGGCCATCAAGAGCGCCGCGGCCAATGCCGAGAGCGGTTTCCAGATGACCGCGGCCGATTTGAAAGTGGCCCAGATCTACGTGGATCGGGGCATGATGATGAAACGCTACCGGGCCGCCGCGCGCGGGCGGGCGGCGCCGCTGCTCAGGCGGACCAGCCACATTACGGTGGTGGTATCGGAACAGGAGAGACATGGGACACAAAGTTAATCCAACGGGGTTCCGCATCGGCGTAATCAAGGGCTGGCAGGCCAAGTGGTACAGCGACCGCCATTACGCCGGCTTCCTCGAGGAGGACCTCAGGATCCGGACGGCGATCGACAATCGCTACCACGATGCGTCGATTTCGAACGTCGAGATCGAGCGGCAGGCCAACCAGGTGCTGGCGACGATCTATACGGCCCGGCCGGGCATCGTCATCGGCCGCGGCGGGCAGCGGGTCGATGAGACGCGCAAGATCCTCGAGAAGCTCGTCGGCAAGCGGATCCAGCTCAACATCAAAGAGGTCCAGCAGCCGGAGCTCGATGCGCGGCTGGTGGCCCGCAACATCGCCGACCAGATCGAGCGGCGCATCGCCTACCGCCGGGCGATGAAGCAGGCGATCGCGCGCACGATGCAGGCCGGCGGCAAGGGCATCAAAGTGGCCTGTGCCGGGCGGCTGGGTGGGGCGGAAATCGCTCGCCGGCTGAACATGCACGAAGGCCGCGTCCCGCTGCACACGCTACGGGCGGACATTGACTATGGGTTCGTTGAGGCCCGCACGGTGATGGGCCGTATTGGCTGCAAAGTGTGGATCTACAAGGGCGATATTCTGCCCGAGGTGAAGGTCGAGGAAGAGGCGGCGCCCGCCCCGGCGGCCGAAGCCGCTCCGGCGACGGAGACGGTGACCGTCGAGGTCAAGCCGGTCGAGGCGGCGGCGCCCGTTGCGCCGGCCGCGCTGGCGGCTGCACCCGTCGCTGAAGCGCCGGCACCGGCACCGGCGCCCGCTGCTGCCCCCGCGCC
>Ga0153915_10003851_pt1 | contig 13801 bp, 12 predicted proteins | sample Opewatmetagenome_2_FD_107003 | JGI IMG/M metagenome (GOLD analysis project Ga0153915, IMG submission 107003) | Freshwater wetland microbial communities from Ohio, USA - Open water 3 Core 3 Depth 3 metaG | ecosystem: Environmental > Aquatic > Freshwater > Wetlands | place: USA: Ohio, Lake Erie... | reverse complement strand
GCCTTGAGCCCAAAAGGATTTTTCATGCTTCTCTGCATTGATATAGGCAATACTAATATCGTACTGGGTGTAATCGATCAGGACCGGGTCATCCGGCAATGGCGCATAAGGACGGTTAAAGACGCCACTTCCGATGAGATAGGCATTGCAATCATGAATCTCTTTGAATATTCCGGGATAAAGCCCGGCGATATAAAGGATATTATTGTTGCCAGCGTTGTCCCTTCCCTTATAAACGTGATGGAGGAATTTTCACTCCGCTATTTTAGCGTCAGCCCCCTTGTGGTAGGGAACGGGATAGAGACCGGGATGCCTGTAGAATATGATAATCCCAAAGAGGTAGGCGTCGACAGGATAGTAAATGCCGTGGCCGGTTACGAGAAATATCATACAGGACTTATTATAATTGATTTCGGCACGGCAACGACCTTTGACTGCGTGTCCAGAGAAGGGGTCTGGATCGGCGGGGCTATTGCGCCGGGTCTAATTATTTCATGTGAGGCCCTTTTTGAAAAGGCGTCAAAATTGCCCAGGACAGAGATATTCGCCAAGCCTAAAAACGTTATCGCCAAAGACACTGTAAGCGCCATGAATGCAGGGAGTATTTACGGGTATGCAGGATTGGTGGACGGCATCGTAAACCGGATGAAAAAAGAGGTCGGATATGAAATGACAGTCCTGGCCACAGGCGGGATAGCGCCCCTCATATTCGGAGAATCATCTGCTATTGATCACCTTGAGGAACATCTAACCCTCGAAGGCATGATGATTATATATAAGAGGAACAGGTGACCATCAAACCTCTACGACTGGAACATGGCGACACGATCGGGATTATCGCCCCTGCCGGTCCGGTTGATAGAGACGAAATCCAACCCGCAGTAGACCTTCTTAATGAAAAGGGATACCATATCCTTTCATCGCCAAACCTATACAAAAAAAAGGGTTATCTTGCAGGGCGCGATGAGGCGCGTTTGGATGATCTCCACGCCATGTTCTCCGATAACAGTGTAAAGGCCATCTTTTGTGCGAGGGGAGGATATGGGACCATCAGGCTCCTCGATAAGATCGACTATGATCTGATTATCAACAATCCCAAAATAATAGCCGGTTACAGCGATATTACGGCCCTTTTGTTTGCCATATTCAAAAAGACGGATTTAGTGACCTTTCATGGTCCGGTGTTAAGAGATCTGGCCCCTGATCCCCAAAATAACCTGAAGGACCTCCTTGATATGGCCTCATCGAGTGCGCCTCAGACGGTCGATCTGTCCGGAGGGACGGCACTGAAACATGGAAAGGCCAGGGGCATGGTTATAGGAGGCAATCTTAGCCTCATCTCGTCTCTTATAGGCACCCCATTTATGCCCGTGATAAAGGACGCCATTCTGTTCGTTGAAGATAAAGGAGAGCCCCTTTACAGGATAGACAGGATGCTGAGCCATTTGAGGCTCTCCGGTATTATTGACGAGCTTTCAAGTTTGATAGCCGGCAGTTTCACGGATTGCGGCGACATCAGAGATATCGATAAATTATTAAGGGATATTACATCGGGGATAGACATCCCCGTAATTAACGGATTGCCTGTGGGACATGACACGGAAAATAAAACCATCCCGATAGGTATTCATGCCGATCTCGACACGAAGGATATGAGGCTTTCTTTTTTGGAGACATGTGTAACCTAGAAGATGTATACCCGTTTTTATATATTGTATTATGTATCTTTTGGTGTTAATAAAACCTCTCTGCCGAATTTATAATCGGCGGCTAACATTCAAGGAATAAAGATTGATGGATTTTGTCAGGAAATTAGGGGCATCGACATTAAAACATGTCTCAGGGATGGGGCTTATGACGGTCTTTCTTGTAAAGACATTGGTGTATGCCCTGACCCCTCCCTTTAAGGTTGTCAGCTTTATAAAGCAGCTCCGTTTTATCGGCGCTCAATCGTTTTTCCTGATAGTCCTCGTAGGCTCCTTTACAGGGATGGTCCTTGCCCTTCAGGGATATTATAATCTGAACAGGCTGGGATCCGTGGCATTTCTCGGGCCGTTGGTGGCGCTTTCGATAATAAAAGAACTGGGGCCTGTGCTTGCGGCCCTTATGGTAACCGCAAGGGCCGGATCGGCCATAACCGCCGAGATCGGCATTATGCGCATCACCAACCAGATAGACGCCCTGGAAATGATGGGGTTAAACCCCTTTCGTTACCTGGTCGTCCCTGCCCTTTTTGCCGCGGTAATCTCCATGCCTCTTTTAACCTCCATATTTGATTTTGTCGGGATCTTTGGCGGCTACCTGGTAGGGGTAAAGATGCTGGGAGTTGAGTCGGGGACTTACCTTGGCGAGATATCAAACCATCTGGATGTCGCGGATCTCCTTGAAGGGATTTACAAGTCCGTCAGTTTTGGTGTGATCATAGCCTGGGTATCCTGCTATAAGGGGTATTATACCGGCACGTCAGGATTTGGGGCTGAAGGTGTGAGCAAGGCAACAACCCAGTCAGTGGTACTCGCATCTGCCATGATTCTAGTATGGGACTATTTTATGACCGCCTTACTCTTTTAGGATGCAACGTGATAAAGATTGAAGACCTTCATAAATCGTTAAGCGGGAAAAAGGTGCTTAAAGGCGTTAACCTGAGCGTTAATAAAGGGGAGATCCTTGTCCTGATCGGGATGAGCGGATACGGCAAGAGCGTCCTTTTAAAACATATCGCCAGACTTTTTAAACCCGACAGGGGACGTGTGCTGATAGACGGCACCGATATAGGCCCGCTTAACAGCAGGGAACTCACAAAGGTAAGGAGTCGCCTGAGTTTTCTTTTTCAGGGCGGCGCCCTCTTTGAGTCCATGTCGATATTTGAAAATGTCGCCTTTCCCCTGAAAGAGAAGCTCGGTTTAAAAAAGGATGAAATAAGAGAAAGGGTACTTAAGGAACTTGATCAGGTAGGACTCTCAGGGGCAGAGGATAAATACCCCGGACAGATAAGCGGCGGCATGCAGAAAAGGGCAGCCCTGGCCCGCGTGCTGGTGTGGCAGCCTGAGATTATCCTTTTTGACGAGCCGACTACCGGTCTGGACCCTATTATCGGCCATGCAATATTGCAGTTGATAGAGGAGCTCCATCGACGCATGAATTTTACAGGGATAATCGTCACACATGAACTGCAGAGGGTATTTAAAATAGCCCAGAGGGCGGCGATGCTCCATGAAGGGGTTATTAAGGCCGTGGGGACGCCTGATGAGATATTGTCCTCCGATGACCCCGTAGTAAGGCAATTCATCAATGGAGATACCGAGGGACCCATATCGTATCGTTAGAAAAATAAATGATATAACAAAGCGGTTATATCCTGGAGGTCTATATGAAAAGGTTTGATCTTGAATTATCGGTAGGCATATTTGTCCTTGCGGGCCTTCTCTGTCTTGGATACATCTCCGTTAAGCTGGCTAAGATGGAGATCCTGGGCGGAGACAAGTATGAGGTCTATGCGATTTTTTCAGATGTAGGCGGGTTAAAAGCCGGGTCATCCGTCGATATTGCCGGGATGGAGGTCGGGCGTGTATCCTCCATTGTCCTTGAAGATTATGAGGCCAAGGTTGTGATGTCGGTCAGAACGGATATAAAATTACAGGAAGATACCATCGCGTCTATAAAAACAAGGGGCCTGATCGGCGAGAAATTTCTTGCACTGACCCCCGGCGGGTCTGAAAAGATAATAGGTCCGGGCGGCCGTATCCGGGAGGCCAACCCCCCTCTGGATTTTGAGGAGTTGATATCAAAATATATTTACGGCAAGGTATAGTAAGTTTACCCTTGAACTCTAACTCATTAATCTGATTAAATGAAAAAATTAATTCATAAGAGGTTTTTATGTCATTGAAATTTGTTAAACGATTTATTCTTTTTTTATCTCTCTCTTTCGCGATCCCTTCAGTTCTCATGGCAGGAGAACCCACAGACCGCATCAAGGTAGTCTCCGATAAAATAATAGCCATCATCTCCGATAATTCGCTTAAAGCCCCTGAAATGAAGGAGAAGAAAGAGCAGATGATCTTTGAGATAGTGGACAGTGCTTTTAACTGGGAGGAATTCTCCAAGCGGGCCTTGGCAAAGAACTGGAATAAGAGGACCGACAGCGAAAAAAAGGCATTTACATCCCTCTTCGGGCGGCTGGTCGAAAGGTCCTACATGAATAAGGCAGGCCAATATTCCGGGGGAAAGGTAGTTTTCCTGGCAGAAAAGATTGAAGGAGACTATGGAAATGTCTCAACCCAGTTGGGCACATCAACGGGCGCTCAAATTCCGGTAGAATATCGTGTAATGAAAAAAGACGGGGCCTGGTGGGTCTATGATGTTTACATAGAAGGAGTAAGCCTTGTAAACAACTACAGGAGCCAATTCAATGACATCATAATCAAGTCCTCCTATGAGGAGCTTGTGAAGCGCTTAAAGGAAAAACTTGAAAAAGGGGAATAGGCGCAAAGAATGATGAAGATGATCCGCTTTCTAACTATATTTTTTTTATTTTGTTTTATCCCGTGCCCTGGCCTTTTGTTTGCCGGGTCAACCGATGAAACGCCGGCACAGCTTTCCCAACCTGATTCGCAGACTATTGAAGAGCAGCCGGCGCCCTCTGAAACGACTGATAAAACGGATGAAAGTCATGGGGGCATCGTGGAAGAACAGTCATCGCTCGCCGATACTACTGATGAAGCGGATGGATTATCGGATTATTCCGAATCGGATGAAAATCACGCAATTATATCAGACCCCCTGGAGCCTATAAACAGGCTGTTTTTTAATTTTAACGACAAGCTCTATTTCTGGTTTTTAAAGCCCGTTGCCAAGGGGTACACTGTCATTGCCCCAACGCCTGTGCGTGGGGGGGTCAAAAATTTTTTTTCCAACCTTGCCTTCCCCATTCGTTTTGTCAATTGCCTGCTCCAGGTAAAAATTGAAGGGGCGGGTTATGAAATGGAGCGGTTCATAATCAATTCTACCCTGGGTCTGGCAGGTTTTATTGACATGGCAGACAAAAAATTCGGGGTGAAGGCAATTGACGAGGACTTCGGCCAGACATTAGGCTTCTATGGCCTGGGGAATGGATTTTATATTAACTGGCCTTTTTTAGGCCCATCCAGCGCCCTGGACACGGTCGGTCTGGCAGGGGACTACTTTCTTCAACCAACATATCATACGGATATGAAAACCAAATACACGCTCTCTTTAAAGGCATATAAAACCATAAATGACACCTCGCTCACGCTAGGTGGTGATTATGAAGCCCTGAAAGATGCGGCCTTGGACCCTTATGTAGCCTTCAGGGACGCCTACATCCAGCACAGGCAGAACCAGATAAAAGAATAGATATTTATTTTAACCCCCCATTATAATGACATGTCCCTTCAGGACATTTGCAGCTTATTATCACAAGGAGAAGTTAAATGACTGAATCGATAAAATTGGACCCGGAAGTCCTTTCCATGGTCCTTGACACCATATCCAAGTTGGAGAAGGAAAAAATTACAATAGACGCGAAGCTCGCCATGGATCACACCGGCGCATTTCCCATGGATCTTATCAAATTTATGATGGGGCCGGAGGTGGCCCTTCACCTGATCTTTATCCCTGCGGAGTACGGCGGGCTTGGCGCGGGCTCAGGCGATATCGCAATCGTGTCCGAAAGAATGGCGAAGATGGATCTGGGGATTGCTACATCTTTTCTTGCCATATGCCTGGGTATGGACCCCATAAGGGTAGGCGCCACGCCGGAACAAAAGGAAAAATATATTACAAGGATCGCCGAAGAAGGGTTAATCGTTGCCTATGGCGTTACGGAGCCCGAGGCTGGCTCTAATGTCCAGGCCCTCAAGACCAAGGCAGAAAGGGTACTGGATGATAAGGGAGAAATAATAGGCTACAAGATAAACGGCCAGAAACAATTTATCACAAACGGCGGCGTCGCCCAAATCTACACCATCCTTGCAGACGCCCCTGACGGCCCTACCTTTTTCATAGCAGAGGCAGGAGACAAGGGCCTTATCCCCGGCAAGCATGAAGACAAGCACGGGATCAGGGCCTCGGACACCTGCCCGCTGACCCTTGAAGACCTCTTTATCCCAAAGGAAAATCTAATAGGCGGGGTTGAAGGGCAGGGGCTTAAACTGTCCAATGAGGTATTCGGATATACAAGGCTCATGGTGGCCGCCTTTGGTCTGGGAGGAGGCATGGCCGCGCTTGAAAAGACCATAGCCTACGCAAAGGAGAGGGTCCAGTTCGGGACAACCCTTGCCGAGAAGGAGGGCTACACCCACAAGCTCCTTGTCCCCAACGCGGTGCGGCTTGAGGCAGCCAGGGCCTATATCGAGATGGTGGCCAGAAGGCTTGATTCGGATGAAAAGGACATGCAGGTAGAGGGCTCAATAGCCAAGTATTTCGCCACAGAGGCCGGGGATGCAATGGCCAATGACGCCATACAGGGCCTTGGCGGTTACGGCTACATCAGGGAATATGAGGTGGAGAAGATCAAGAGGGATATCAAGATCACTTGCATCTACGAAGGCACGAGCGAGATACAGCAAAGACTCATAGCCATGTTCAGGCTCCAGAAGACAGTGCGTTCCAAGGGCGAATATTATAAAACCATGGCCCATGAACTGGAAGGCATATCGGGAGATACCGGGGCAAAAGAGCTTGCGGCCATGATCCGCATCTTGAACGATATTATTCTTGAAGCCAGGAGCAGCAAACTTACAAAATCCCAGTACGTAACATTCCTCATGGCCGACATGATGACATGGGCCGAGGTAGGGGACGCCCTCTGCAGGAAGGCAGCGGACTATAGCGGCAAAGAAAGGAGCCCGGAATTTATGAACGCCGCGGCACGACTCTTTGTAAAGGAGGTCGCGGAAAAGGTCTATATCAACGGACTCAAGATCTGCATGGGCTGCGATACTGAACTGGGCGCATTAGCCGGAAGACTGAACGGCCTTAACCTCGCGATCATCTTGAAAAACAACCTTAAGAATATGGACATAGTATCCGCTGAACTGGTTAAATAACAATTTTATAAAAGGCCCCCTGAAAGCAGGGGGCCTTTTCAATTTCCCTGCCCAGCCTATAGTTTCTTGACTCTTCTGCATTTTTTAGCATGATATTGCTCATCATGATCTTCATGCGAGGCATGTCATTCCAACTTTGAGGAGCTTATATCCTTGACAAAAGACCACGAATTGACTTAAACCCGGATTATGCCGAGGAAGGCTATTTCATGATACGGCTTAAACCAGCTAGGAAAAAATCTTAATGACAGATGACAGACATCATTCCCGCCGACGATCCGGTGGAGACCACGGAAAGAGGACCGCAAGAAAGAAAGACAAGGATAATTACGGAAAGCCGAGACTGGACCCGGCACTCAAGGGGCACTTCAGCAAGATAGGCGTCCCTGAGGCCGCACCCATTGTACCTGACCCCTTTCAACTTGAGGCACTGGAAAAGATAAGGAAGCACGACGTCCTTGTGAGCGCCCCAACAGGCGCGGGCAAGACATGGATCGCCGCAAGGGTCATTGAACAGTATCTTAAAAACGGCATGAGGGTTTGGTATGCCTCTCCCTTGAAGGCCCTCTCCAATTCCCTTTACCATGAATTCGTCCAGGAGTTCGGTCAGGACGCCTGCGGGATCGTGACCGGAGAAAGGAAGGAAAACACCGGCGCGCCCATCGTTGTGGGCACCACGGAGATACTGAGAAACCAGCTCTATGATGCCATGCACGAGGGGACAAGCATCAACTCGGATCTAGTCATCCTGGATGAGGCCCACTACCTGAGCGACCCTGATCGCGGTGTCGTGTGGGAAGAGGTACTTATATATCTCCCTCCAAGAGTGAGGCTTCTTCTCCTTTCCGCCACCATATCCAATGCCGAGGAGCTCTGCGCGTGGCTTATGAAGAACAGGGGTGCCCAGGCGCTGGTAGTGCGCTCCGATGAAAGACCTGTACCCCTGGAAATGCTGTTCCTTTTCCCGGACGGCCTTATTGCGCCGCTGGCAGGCAGGAGCGGGCTGTCTGCGGCTGTAAAGAGATTCATGGCATCCCATACCTTTGAAAAGGGTCACAGGGGCCGCCAGCCCCTCCCGAGATACGGCGACATTATCGCCTGCTTAAGGGAATTCGACCTCTTGCCTGCCATCTTTTTTTTAAAGTCCAGGATGGACTGCGACCAGGCAGTCTTATCATGCCCCTCTTCGAACAGGGAGGAATGGGTTAATGATAAAATCAGGGACGAGGTAAATGCCTTTATCAGGGATTATCCCCACCTTGAGGGCCACAGGCAGATAGAGCCGCTTGTGGAATCGCTGGTTGCATCCCATCACGCGGGCCAGCTCCCCTACTGGAAGGTACTTATTGAAAGGATGATGAATAGGGGCTATCTTGATGCGATATTCTCCACCTCCACCGTCGCGGCAGGGGTGAACTTTCCCGCTAGGACAGTCGCCCTTGTACAGAGCGACCGGTATAACGGCAGGGAGTTCGCGGATCTAACTGCCACGGACCTCCACCAGATGATAGGCCGCGCAGGGAGGAGGGGAAAGGACAACATAGGCTTCGCCCTTATTATCCCCGGGGTTCACCAGGACCCGCAGCTTATCTATGAATTAAAGGATTCTCCGCCCGAACCGCTTTTAAGTCAGATACGCATCAATTTTTCCATGACACTTAATCTCCTCCTGTCCCATTCCCCTAATGAGGTAAAGACCCTCCTTGATCTATCCTTTGCGAATTTTCAGCAGGACAGGTCCGATCCATACACACTCCGGCAATGGAACGAGATGATGGACCTGGTTAAGAGATCCGTTTCCGGCGGGGCCTGCGACGGGACCGATCCCTATGAGATCATCGAGAATATAGACAAGAGACATGCCCTTGACAAGGAGATGGGGCGGCATTCCGGCAGAAATAAGAATAAAATATTAATGAAGGCGCTTACGCCATTCCTTACGCCCGGCCGGCTTTTTCAACACAAGGACAATGGCATATACCTCCTGATCAGCACATATATGTACCATGGAAGGCTTATATGCGCAGCGCAGAACATAGCGGAAATGCCTCGCTTCCGCAAGGGGAAGATAAGGTTCAAGAGGGCCCCCATCAACAAGATCAGACAGTTCTATGATAAGATAGTTGAGCTCCCTCAAGAGTATTCGGAGGACGCCCTTAATGATATCCTTTCTTCCGTAAACCCCTCGTCCCTTGAGCCCCTGGATATAGGCCCTGTTGAGGGAGAGGATGAGGAGAAGTTTAAGGCATTTGAGGAGAAGAGGAAACATCTCTCTTGCGAGGGTTGCGGACACCTTGAGGATTGTTGTTTTTCAAGAGACAAGGAACTCAAAGGGGCCTTGACATATTTCCGGGCCCGGATCGATAGTCTGGAATGCCTGGGCGAGGGGCTGTGGATCAGTTTCAAACGACATTTAAGGTTTCTTAAGGAGACCCAATTTGCTGATGAGACGGAGAAACTTACCCCTGACGGCATCTGGGCTTCAAAACTCCGGCTTGACTATCCCCTGCTTATCGCCGAGGCTATTAAAAAAGGCGCCTTCAGTAATCTTTCTCCTGAGGTGACGGCAGGTTGTATTGCACTCTTTGTCTGGGACAGGGATCAGCAGGTGGAGCTGAGGACGGAAGGGATCGAGGACCTGAGCGTCATGGAAGCTTCCTTCAACAGGGTCATTGAAAGCATTGAAGGGATCAGGACATTAATGGTTAAAAGGGGATTTAAAGATCCGCCCATCCCATTCTGGCCCGGTGCGGCCCTGTTCATGTGGGCCGGGGGGATCTCCTGGGAAAGGCTCTTATCCTATATCAACATAGGGGAAGGGGATATGGCCTCTTTGATCGTCAGGACCTCCGATCACTTAAGACAGATGGCTGCCATCAGCGATACACATCCGCAACTGGCCCATGTGGCCAGAAAGGCTATAGACCTTATACTGAGGGAGCCGGTATATATTTCTTAAGGCCGGAGAATCGATCAATTTTTTTGTGCAATATCCTAACCGGAATTTAATGATATGAAATAGAAGGAGGACATAGTGAATTACGAAGACTTTTTAGAATTATTAAAAAACAGGCGAAGTATAAGGGCCTTTAAGAAAGATCCCATACCGGACGAGAGTATACTAAAGATTGCTGAAAGCGTCCGCTGGGCGCCCTCCGGCATGAACACCCAACCCTGGGAGGTAGTTGTAGTAAAAAAACAGTCATTAAAAGATGCGATTGCGGGGCTCGTCCAGGAAGCGTTCAAAAAGATTATGGCAAAGATGCCGCCTATGCCTCCTGTTAAGCCTGGGCAGAAGCAGCCTTCACCCACTGGGTTTGCCGAAGCCCCTGTCTTTATATTGCTCTTCGGCGATACCAGGATAAAAAATTATGGGCCGCCCATGAATGACGATACCTGGAATGCAATCTTTACCTCTAATCTGGCATTAGGTTTCCATAACATGCTGCTGTCGGCAACTACCCTGGGTCTTGGGGCGCAATGGGTATCCATGGTTGCCGAGCCCGACCTGGCGCCCCGGATAAAAGAGCTCCTTATGGTGCCGGATATCATGAAGTTATATGCCATGGCGGCCCTGGGGTATCCTGATATAGACCCTATGCCCAAAAAGGTGCGGGCGACGGATAAGCTGATCCATTACGATGAATGCGGCGAGGGCCATTTCAGGACCGATGACGAAGTAAAGGCATTTTGTGTGCCCTGACCTTGGTTTGCACTGATGATAACCAAACCTATACTTGTAACAGGCGCCACCGGGTATGTCGGAGGACGACTGGCGCCCATGCTTCTTGCGTCCGGGTACAAAGTCCGGGCAATGGCCAGATCCCTGGAAAAACTGCAGGGACGCAGATGGTCAACCCAACCGAACCTTGAACTGGTCCAGGCGGATATCCATGATCCTGCCTCCCTTGAAAAGGCGGTTAAAGGTTGTTTCGCCGCCTATTACCTGATCCATTCCCTTAATTCCGTATCCAGGGACTTTACCGTTGCCAAGGCAGATCGCAACGGCGCCCAGAATTTTGTTAAAGCTGCTGCTGCAGCCGGTTTGGAACGAATTATTTATCTCGGAGGGCTGGGCGGGAAATCACCTAATCTGAGTCCACATCTTAAAAGCAGGATCGAGGTGGGAGATATCCTTAAATCCGGCCCTGTTCCTGTTACAATATTTAATTCAGCCCATATCCTTGGTTCCGGGAGTGCGTCCTTTGAGATACTTCGATATCTGGTTGAACGGCTGCCCCTGATCATTGTTCCGTCCGTTGTTATGGAAACAAAGATCCAACCTATCTGCATCCGCAATCTGCTGAAATATCTGACCGAATGCCTTGAGAAAAACGAGACTATCGGCAACGCCTATGATATCGGCGGTCCTGATATCTTAAGCTACAGGGGTCTCCTGGAGCTTTATGCAGAAGAAAAGGGATTGCGCAAACCTATCATTATCACGCACCGATTCCTTCCTTATTCCGTTTTTGGTCTTCGTCTTGCTTATTCCCTGGCGAAGCTGGTTATTCCGGTGCCGCCAACTATAATTAAATCCCTTTTACGGGGCGCAATTAATGAGGTTATAGCCAGAGACAACCGGATCACAAAGATAATACCACAGGAATTGATGACCTGCAGGGAGGCAATAAGACGGGCGATTCAGAAGGATTCACTTAAGATAGTGGAAACCCGCTGGACAGATGCAGGAGAATTGAAGCCGCCGGAATGGGTTTACAGCGGTGATGCGCCCTATGCAGGAGGAACCCTTCTTCAAGGCGGGTTTAAGGTTGTACTGGACGCAACTCCAGAGGAGATATGGCCGGTCATCAGCAGGATAGGGGGCAACAATGGCTGGTATTACGAGGATTTTCTGTGGCGCATGAGGGGTTGGATGGACACATTGGCAGGAGGCGTTGGGTTGCGCCGGGGTCGCAGACATCCGGAGCAATTGCTGGTTGGCGACGCACTGGATTTCTGGCGTGTCCTGGAGGTGACTCCTCCCAGGCGGTTAATCCTGGTTGCGGAGATGAAGCTCCCTGGCGAGGCGATACTGGAATTTGAGATCGTGCCATCCGGCAAGGGCGCAGAGCTTCGGCTAGGCACAAGATTCAGGCCGAGGGGACTCTATGGCATCTTATACTGGTATATCCTGTTGCCGTTTCATGATATCCTTTTCGGAGGCATGCTCAGAGAGGTGGCAAAAAAGGTTGGACGCCCCATAATAAGCGGTCCTGTGAAATTTAAACCTGGGCCTATCTCTTGATTTGCAATCTCATCTCTTTAGAGAGCCATGAAAGCAATTCCAATATCCTGTTCGAAGAGCTCGTATCCATCGTCCCCATGCCGCAGGCAGGCGTAAGGATGGAACGGCTCGCGATCAGATCGGGGTCCAGTCCGATCTCCTTTAATCGTGTCAGGCCATGTTCAAGCCTTGAACGGAGTTCCTCCACGGTCTCGACCCCCTTGAAATCCAAATCATTCCTGTCTGCACAAAGAATAGTGCACCGCTGCACTTCAATTTGTGCAATTTGAATGGTTTGGAGAAGATGAGATCGACATATCCCTCCAATAATTGATAATCCAGCCCGATAATCATCATTAAATATTTCATTAAATTAAACCGGTTAGCCATCTGATAGAATTTATTCCAATTATTTTTTCTCATAAATTCATTCAATGGTATGAAGATTGAATCCGATAATGGAGCCTTGTCTTTCAAGGGGCTCGCGTTAATAGCGTTTCAAGACATAAAACCATTTAACTTTCCATCAATTCAAAAGAGGATGCTCGACATAAAAAAGAAAAAATGTCCTTTATATTCTGCCTGGGGGTAGGCGTCTTAATTGCCTTTGAGATCAATCCCTTTGCTTATGCAATGGACTAGGCTGCAACAAAGGGTCTACCTGTGCAATTGTGAATAATAACTCTGCCTGAATACAGGTCATAATGGATTAAAAAGATATTTTGGATAAACAGACAAAAACTTATTTAATATTGGAATAGAGGAGGTTATCTAAATGGATACTGGAACAAGGACTGGGAAATATTTTTTAATGGTTGCTTCAGCCATTGTATTAAGTTTATTAATGCCAGGTTTGACTAAAGCGTACGATACTAACGACGGCACCGATATCGGTATATATACCGTTCCGACCGTAGTCAGCTCTGTCAATACCGGCGCGGCCACATATAATATACCTATAGAAGTGCCTCCTGGAAGAAAAGGCGTTCAACCCAATCTGTCCCTGTCCTATAACAGTTATTCAAAAAACGGATGGGTAGGAGAGGGATGGGACATTAACATAGGCTATATTCAAAGATCCACAAAAAATGGTTTGAATTTTTCCGGGACTGACTTTGTAGCATCGATCAACGGCTCAACTTCGGAACTCGTCTCAAGGCCCGACTTGGGCTCCGGTTATTATGGAGCGAAGATTGAAAGTGCATTCACAAGATATTACAATTACTGGGAGTATTATAGTGATGGGACCTATAATAACATCTGGGTCGCCACAACAAAAGAAGGAACAAGTTATTACTTTGGGAGCACCGCCGGTTCCCAGCTATGGGTTACTAACGGTTGTTTTATGTGGTATCTTGACAAGGTTGTTGATGCAAACGGAAACTTTATGTATATAAGTTATACGAAACCAAGTGCAGATAGTCAACTCTATCCATATAGGATATCTTATACCTTTTACAAAACTTCTGCATCCGTCGCCAGGAATTATGTCTCTTTTACCCTG
>Ga0153915_10003850_pt1 | contig 13813 bp, 11 predicted proteins | sample Opewatmetagenome_2_FD_107003 | JGI IMG/M metagenome (GOLD analysis project Ga0153915, IMG submission 107003) | Freshwater wetland microbial communities from Ohio, USA - Open water 3 Core 3 Depth 3 metaG | ecosystem: Environmental > Aquatic > Freshwater > Wetlands | place: USA: Ohio, Lake Erie... | reverse complement strand
GGGATTTACCTGCTTGGGGAAAAGATAAAAAGGGATAAGAACAGGGTGAATATTGCAAAACTTAATACCGATGAATATGAAGGGGATGATCTTACCGGTGGATATATTTTTGTTAACGATTACTACAACTCGTCCAACAGCTGGCAAAGTGCATATTCACCTCTTAACAGACCCGGGACAGATGTCTATTTTGTTTATTACGATCCTGAACCAGATGATTTAACCATAATCCAGAAAACATATTTAAAGGATTTTATAGATTCTTTCGAAAAAATACTGTACAGCCCCGGATTTAAATATCACAGTTCGGGATACAGGGCTTACCTTGACGTTAATTCATTTGTCGATTATTTTATACTTGGAGAATTATCCAGAAATGTGGATGCCTACAAAAAGAGCAGGTTCTATTTCAAGGATAAAAACAGCAACGGCGGACTCATTTGTTCAGGACCCCCCTGGGATTTTGACTGGGCATGGAAAGATATCACGGAAAACTGCATTCATTTCAACCAGACTGATGGCTCAGGCTGGGCATACCGGGTCAATGACTGCAATAACTGGCCTGTACCGCCATCATGGGAAGTGAGACTAATGCAGGATGACACATTTGCCAATCAGATTCATGACAGATATTATTTGCTTCGTAAAACAATTTTAAGTGAAGTAAATTTAAATCATGTCATTGATTCTGTGGCATCTCTCCTGGATGAAGCGCAGGTAAGACACTATCAGAAATGGGATATACTCGGAATAAACGTCGGCACTCCCGAGTATGGAGAACAACCCGAGACATTCGGCGGCGAGATTGAGAAATTCAAAAACTGGATATACAGGCGTCTTACCTGGCTTGATGCAAATATGGTTGGTGAAAATTCTTCCGGCACTGAGAATCGGGCTATTTTCAGAGTCTTCCCGAATCCGGCAAAGGACAACCTTCATGTTGAATCGGATCAGATTATTAAGAGGATTTCAGTTTTCAACCTCCTTGGGACACAAATCCTTGATGAAACCGGTTTCAACGATTATTCAGTTTCACTTAATACCTCACAACTTAATCAGGGTCTGTATATCATCAAAATCTACTTAAAATCGGGAGAAAGCGTAAGCCAGAGATTTGTAAAGAAATAATGGGGTAAAAAAGGAATATTTATATCCGTTTGAATCGTATATTTAAACAAAAATCCTAACAATTAACTTATTATGAAACATAACCCTATCCATACTATTCTAATCCTTGGTCTGTTGATCTGGAATAACGGATTATTACAGGCTCAGAACTCTCCCAGATCCCGTGAATCATTCAATCAGAACTGGAAATTTGTAAAGTACTTTAATGCTGCAAACGAAACAGTAACAGCTGATAAAGAACGGGAAGGACTTCAATCTCCTTCCATTAATGACAGTAACTGGCGGAGCCTTGATCTTCCTCATGACTGGGCTATAGAAGGTCCCTTCAGTGATACTCTTGAAAACAATACCGGACTTTTGCCCTGGAAAGGAATTGGCTGGTACCGAAAACATTTCACATTAGATGAAAGCGATAAAGGCAAACGGATATATATCGATTTTGACGGGGCAATGTCTTATGCACAGGTTTGGATGAATGGCGTATTTGTGGGAGGCTGGCCTTACGGTTATACCTCATTCCGGATTGATCTTACACCGTATATCAATTTCGGTAAAGAAAACCTTATTGCAGTGAGATTGGACACAAAGAGCTGGGATTCAAGATGGTATCCCGGTGCAGGCATCTACCGTAACGTATGGCTTGTTAAGACTTCCCAGTTACATGTTAAATATAACGGATTGTATTGTACAACTCCTGAAATTAAGAAGGAAAGTGGAGTATTAAGTGTTGAAACCGAAGTGGAGAGCCATCTTGACCATTCGGTTGATGTAACTTTAAAAGCAGCAGTTTACAAACTTAATGAAAAGGGAGAAATTCCGGATAAACCGGTGGCTGAATCCATAACTGCAACAGCAAATATTCCTGCCTCAGCGGATCATAAATTCCGGCTTGACATCTCGGTAAAGAATCCATTATTATGGAATCTCGATGATCCCGAATTGTATAAAGCAGTAGTGACAGTCATGCAAGGACCAAATGTAACCGATGTTTATGGATCAAATTTCGGATTCAGAACGCTGAAATTCACCCCGCGTGACGGATTTTACCTTAACGGGAAAAAAGTCCCGGTCCAGGGAGTCTGCAATCACCACGACCTCGGTGCACTGGGAGCGGCGTTCAATACCCGGGCAGCGGAAAGGCAGTTGGAGATCCTCAGGGAAATGGGCTGTAATGCAGTCAGGACCAGTCATAATCCTCCGGCTCCGGAACTGCTCGACCTGTGCGACAGAATGGGTTTCCTTGTTGAGGATGAAGCTTTTGATGCATGGAAAACTCCCAAGAAACGAAATGATTATAACAAGCTGTTTTACGCCTGGCACGAGGAAGACCTGAGAGCGATGGTACGCCGTGATCGAAATCATCCTTCCGTTTTCATATGGAGCACAGGCAACGAGGTAAACGATCAGAATAATCCTGCTTTGTCTGAAAGTCTGAGAGCTATTATCAGATCTGAAGATAACTCCAGACCCGTTACTGTGGGCTGCAACTGGGACGAATCCGGTACAAATGGCTTCCAGAAGACGGTTGATGTATTCGGAATTAATTACCGTCTTTACAGGTACGACGCATTCTTTGCACTGAAGGAAAACGATAACCTGCCTTTTCATTCAAGCGAATCTGCATCAACAGTCAGCTCAAGAGGTGAATATTTCTTTCCCGTTATTCAGGGCGACCTGAACAATAACCTGCCAGGGAAGGGGATCTTCCAGTTATCCTCATACGATCTGGCATATCCTGCATGGGCAACAACTCCTGACCAGCAGTGGGAAATGCAGGATAAATACCCGGGAGTATTCGGGGAATTCGTATGGACAGGATTCGACTATATAGGGGAACCGACACCTTATGGAGGTGATCTTACAGGTTTAAGACCCGGCACAAGAAGGTATGAGCAGGCAAAAGAGCTGCTTGATAAGCAAAATGTCACTGAGGTTCCGTCACGAAGCAGCTATTTCGGGATTCTTGACCTCGCTGGATTCAAAAAGGATCGCTTCTACCTTTACCAGTCAAAATGGAGACCTGATCTTCCAATGGCTCACATACTTCCTCATTGGAACTGGCCAGAAAGGAGAGGGCTGGTAACCCCGGTACACGTTTATACTTCAGGTGATGAGGCTGAACTTTTCCTAAATGGTAAATCTCTCGGCAAAAAGAAAAAAGGTCAGTATGAGTACAGGCTTAAATGGGATGATGTTGTTTATCAGCCTGGCGAAATTAAAGTTGTTGCCTACAAAAATGGCATCAAATGGGCGGAGGATAAAATGGTTACAACAGGAAAAGCTACCCATCTTTCAGCTTCTGCCGACCGTAATGCTGTTAAATCAGATGGATCTGACCTCGTTTTTATCACTGTGAAAGTCGAAGACAAGAATAATTTGCTTGTTCCGCGCAGTAGTAACCTTGTGAATTTCAGCATTGAAGGACCTGGGAAAATAGTTGCTACAGATAATGGCGATGCAACAAGTCACGTTCCATTCCAGGCTTCCAACAGACAAGCCTACAACGGGATGTGCCTTTTAATCGTTAAAGCTGACAAAGGTTCCAACGGGACTTTCATTGTTAAAGCCTCTACAAAAGGATTGAAAGGAGATGAGGTCACGATAGGGATAGAAAAATAAATCCGGTTTGTGAATTTAAGAGGTTGTTATAAAAATTAGAATTTCCCCTTCTTACATTTTTTAAACCCTATCTTAGTCCCTTCCCCTTAAGTCTAAGGGGAAGGGTATATCAATTTAAATTACAGGCACTTATACCCTCCCCTTATTTTTTAAGGGGAGGGTTAGGGAGGGGTTACAGAACTTAAAAATTTTAATTCCAGAATTTTGAGACAGCCTCATCAGCCCTTACAAAATCACCAATTTTATCGCATCTATCTTAACCCTGATGAAGGTTTTCGTACCTATTGATATTGTTGTTAATTTCGGCCGTTGCAAAAGCTTCAGATGAAGTATATCTGAATTTATAATTATACCTTGATGCAATTTTTTCAGGATCCAGTACAATAGAGTAAAGACTGCTGTTTATGCTGGCAGGCTGAAGATTAAATAGCCTTAAATTATATAACAATCCAAGGAATCCACTTATTACAAAAACCGGTAACCTGAAATATTTTTTTTCAGGAAAAAGGTCTTTTACAACTGAGCAAGTGTCCGGGGCAATATTGTAAACACCTTTAATCTGATCATCGCTAATGATAAGGTGAATTAGGGAGATAAAATCCTCAGTATGCAGGAACTGTACCTTATTCTCCTTGTAAAAATAGGGCAGCCAGGACCATTTCATCAGAATATACACAACACTTGCCGGTTTGCAAAAAGAGGGGCCTACAACTGTGCAGACACGAACCAAATTAATATTAAGATCTTCTCTGACGCGGGTCTCAGAATAGATTTCTTCAATTTGCTTCTTGTTTAGTCCATACCTTAATTTACCCGGTCTCAGAGGATGATCCTCGCTAAGCCAGTCAGGATTATCATTGTTTCCGCCATACGCAAGTGCAGAACTTGAAAAGATAAGTTGTTTTACAGAATGGATTTCGTTTGAGATATCAATGATATTTTTTGATCCTACTACATCAATTTCGTATTCTCTCTTCCGGTCACGCTCCCTGTTGAAAGTACAGGCAAAATGCATTACCCGGTCAGGATTCTCATTACTTAAAATAGATCTCAGAGAATTCTTATCTGTAATGCAACATTTGTAGAATTTGAAATATTCACCGGGACAGCTGTCATCAGGCTCTCTGATGTCTATTCCTATTACAGGTATTTTCTTGGCAATGAGGCTTTTTGCAATTATTGTACCAAATGACCCGGATGAACCAGTAATTAGTACTTTCATAAATAGGGTATTTAGTTTTTCGGGAATCTGTATTCAGCAAAATTTAAATTTAGCAAAAAAACTGATCAGAGCAACTTTTTCTTTTTTAAGCTCAAATCAGAAACAAGTTGTTTATGTATAAACTTTTTATAACTTGGATGCGATCGGGATTATCCTTAGAATCGGTAATGTGAATTCATTAATCCAACCACTGGTAAAGTCGTGAAGATAGAAATCTATTTCAGGAACCGCGAAGAGTGGCGAAAATGGCTTGAGGAGAATTACAGCATTGTCAATGGATTATGGATGAGAATTTATAAAAAGCATACATGCAGAGAATGTGTGCTTTATGCAGAAGCTGTTGAGGAGGCTCTCTGTTTTGGATGGATCGATGGCAAAATAAAACGAATAAATGAGGATTATTATATTCAATATTACACACCGAGAAGATCTGGCAGCCGCTGGTCGAATTATAATATTGAAAGAGTCAAAAAGCTTACAAAGGAAGGGAAAATGACACAGGCAGGGCTGGACGCTTATAATGAGATATTCACAAAGCCCCACCTTGCCTATGGAAACAGGACAACGGGCAATCCTGAAATTCCTGAAGAACTGCTATATGCATTAAAAACCAATAAAACTGCATTTAATAATTTTATGAATTTTTCACAGTCAGCAAAAAGGATATATATAGAATGGTATAAGTATGCAAAAAGAGATAAAACACGGGTTGACAGAATCCGTAGAATCGTCAGGTTTTCCGAACAAAATCAGCGGCCGGGAATGCTGTAATCAGTAAATTGATTAATTTGACTTCCTATTTGTTTTTTGCAAAAGTATTTTCAATTTAGAGGTAAAATTTAAAAAAAGTATTATGAAGAAGATCACACTCATTATCACGCTTATAGCATTTGCCATAGCATCTGCTCTTCCGGTAGCTGGTCAGCAAGCTGACTTTAACGGTATATGGAAACTTGACAGAGCCCAATCAACTTTGGCAGAATACTCACCTACACTTGTCAGGATCGATATTAAGATCAAAGCTGACAGTCTTCTGACCGAACGGTATTATGACACAGGCGACGGACAGGAATATCCATTTACAGAAAACGTTACACTCGACGGGAAAGAATATAGTATCACCATCTACGACATGCCGCGCAAGACAAAAGCTAACTGGTCGGATCAGGATGGAGTGGTGAATCTTGAATCCAAAACAACTTTTAACGGAGATAACGGTCAGGAAGATTTTGTGTCTACAGAGACATGGAAGTTGGATAATGCAAATAAAACCCTGACAATAAACTTCAAGAACAGCACATCGGCTGGTGAAGCAACCGGCTATTACCTGTTCAAAAAGGCTGAATAACTATAATCCGTTTATGTCAGACAGTAATATATAACCGGGGTGAATAAAAACATTCACCCCTTGTTTACATATTGTCGACTCCTACAAGCATATTATGATATATGATTATATAGTTATAGGATCGGGTTTCGGGGGAAGTGTTGCAAGCCTGAGGTTAATTGAAAAAGGATACAAGGTCCTTACACTTGAACAGGGGAAACGTTTTAATCCTGAGGATTTTCCGAAAACTAACTGGAATCTGCCAAAATATCTGTGGATACCAGCCTTAAGGTTTTTCGGCTTTCAAAAGATTTCTTTTTATACTACGGCCAGCATTCTTAGCGGTACTGGCGTCGGGGGAGGCAGCCTAGTATATGCAAATACTCTTTATATGCCCCCTGATGAATTTTTCCGAAATAGTTCCTGGTCACGTTTTGGAGATTGGAAGAAGCTGCTCGAACCATTCTATGAAAAAGCTTCTTTTATGCTTGGAAGAAATAAATACACTAAACTGAACGCCGAAGATCTTGTTCTTAAGGAAGTTGCAAAGGAGATGAATGCTGCCGATACATTTGACACAGTTCATGTTGGAGTAAACTTTAATTGCACTGAGGAAGAAAATGATCCATATTTCAATGGATCAGGTCCAAAGCGCAAAGGATGCATAGAATGTGGCGGATGTATGGTAGGATGCAGGGAAAATGCTAAAAACAGTCTCGACAGGAATTATTTATGGTTTGCTGAAAAACTTGGCCTTGAAATTCTCGCGGAAACCAAAGCTGAGAAGATAACCTATAGTGATAATCTGTATCATATTGAAGTAAGGCGAATCACCTCACTTTTACCCTTTAAGAAGAAAATTCTAAAAGCAAAAGGACTTATTGTAGCGGCGGGTACACTGGGTACTCTTGAACTTTTGCTTAAGCAAAAATATCATTATAATTCGTTACCATTTCTATCAAAAAAGCTTGGTCATCAGATGCGTACAAATTCGGAGACTCTTTGTGCAATTTCGGGAGCAAGGGAAAAACTGAATAACGGACTGGCTATTACATCAGTCTTTAGTCCTGATCCTTATACAAGAGCTGAGATCGTAAAATATCCTGACAACTCAAACGCAATGAAATGGTTTTTCGGACTTTCAGCAGGAGGGGCCAGGACATCATTTCACAGATCAATAAACCTGTTAATCAGAACTTTTACTCATCCGGGACAATTTCTTAAAACGGTATTTAATTTCAGGTGGTCTTCGAATCTTGTGATCCTGCTGATCATGCAGACAGTTGACAATGCAATGCGCATGGTCTGGAAAAATACTCTTGTTGGCGGGAAAATGAAACTGGACAACAGCGGCCAGAAAAAAGTACCTGCCTACATCCCTGTAGGACAGGAGGTTTTGAACCGATATGCCGAAAAAGTAAACGGTATCCCGCAGAACATACTTCTTGAGGTTTTCTTTAACAGACCGACAACCGCTCATATTCTTGGAGGATGCCCAATGTCAGATTCATCCGAAACAGGGATCATAGACAATAACTTCAAGGTTCATGGATATCCTGACTTATATATCACTGATGGTTCGGTTATACAGGGGAATATTGGAGTTAATCCCAGCCTCACCATTACTGCTGTTGCCGAATATGCCATGAGCAAGATCAAAGAAAAGGATGGAAGCCGGATGGCAGACCTGTCAAAACAACTTTTATTTCTGGAAGAAGAATGGAAAAAGAAGAAATACAATTAATACTCGATAATCAGCGAAAATTCTTCGCTGAGGGTAAAACTCTGGTTCTGAAGTACAGGCTGGAAATGCTGAAAAAGCTCCGTAAACTTGTAATTCAGAATGAGCCGGAAATAAAAAACGCTTTGTGGAATGACTTTCATAAACCAGAGTTTGAGGTTATTGCGACAGAAACAAGATTTGTAATTAAAGAGATGAACTATACGATACGCAATCTTAGAAAATGGGCCGGAAACAAAAGAGTAAGGACTCCTGTTCTTCATTTTTTAGCTTTTAGTCGTATTACACCTCAGCCTTATGGGCAGGTACTTGTATTATCTCCATGGAACTTCCCTTTTCAGCTTGCATTCATGCCTTTAATCGGTGCCCTTGCTGCCGGGAACTGTGTCATCCTTAAAGTTTCACGCCAGGTACCCAACATCACTTCGGTAATGAAGAAAATACTCGACAGTTTTCCAAAAGAATTGGTTATGATGATAAACGGGGATCATTCAGTCAGCGAGTATCTTCTCAGCTACAAATTTGATTACATCTTCTTCACCGGAAGTTGTAAAACCGGCAAATATGTCATGCAAAAAGCTGCTGAAAACCTGATACCCTTATCGCTTGAACTTGGTGGAAAGAATCCCTGTGTTGTTGCTGCTGACGCCAAATTAGATTTTGCCGCAAAAAGGATTGCCTGGGGGAAATTCATGAATGCTGGTCAGACATGCATTTGCACCGATTATGTTCTTGTGGATAAGAAGGTAAAAGACAGGTTCCTGGAGCTGATCACAAAGGAGATCCTTTCATTTTACAGTAAAAATCCTTAAACAAGCAAAGATTTTGCCAGGATCATAAGTTCTGACAACGTAAAGAGGATTTCATTACTTATGAAATCGGGCAAGGTAGTAACCGGGGGTATGACAGATGAAGAGAACTGCTATGTTGCACCAACAGTACTGAAGGATATAAAATCCAATGATCCTGTTATGGAGGAAGAAGTATTTGCTCCAGTCCTTCCGGTATTAGATTTTGAGAATTTCGAAGATGTGTATCAAATAATTGGTCAGTATCCCAAACCTCTGGCTGTCTACATTTTCACCCGCGACAGAAACCTTGCCCGAGAATTCCTTCAAAAAACCCAAAGCGGTTCGGCAGGTATAAATGATACCGTAATTCAAATAGCTTCACCTTACCTCCCCTATGGCGGAGTCGGATGCAGCGGCTTAGGCAGGTATCATGGAAGAAAATCTTTTGAAACATTTTCCAATATGCGTTCCGTAATCGAAAAATCAAACCTCCTCGATATCAGCATTCGCTATCCCCCCTATAACAAATTTAAAGAGAAAGTGATAAGCTTCCTTATGAGATAAATAATAATCTAAATTTAATCTGAGAATTTAGCAAAACAAAAAATACTCAAACTATGAAATACTTCAGCTTTGTCTTTTCCGTGGTATTGCTTTTATCCTGCGACCAGCAAAAGCCGCAGTCGACACTTGCATCCGGGCCTGTTAATAGGTTCACAATAAACGGTAAGAATATAACAGTCTACACAACTGCTGACAGTGCCAATCTCAGGCTTTCCCTGACCGGGACGGTTCAATTTAAAGATCTGGAGAATACCAGGGAAACGGAGATTTATGTTTTTGTCGATCCGGTTAAAACATACCAGACTTTGCTTGGAAACGGTGGTGCAATTACGGATGCTGCCGCTGAAACATTTGCAAAACTCCCTGAAGAGAAGCAAAAAGCTTTATTAGAGGCCTATTACGACCCTCAAAATGGAATAGGCTACACCCTCGCGCGTACCAATATCAACAGCTGTGATTTTTCAAGCAACAGCTATACTTACGTTAAGGAAGGAGATAAGGAGCTTGAATCCTTCAATATTGATCATGACAGGAATTTTAAAATCCCAATGATAAAAAAAGTTATCGATGCGGCCGGCGGGAAGCTGACTCTTTTTGCCAGTCCCTGGAGCCCTCCTGCGTTCATGAAAGACAATAATGACATGCTTCATGGTGGCAAATTGAAGCCTGAATATTTCGAGTCGTGGGCAATGTATTTTACAAAGTTTATCAGGAGCTATGAGAAGGAAGGAGTCCCTGTCTGGGGTATTTCAATCCAGAACGAACCAATGGCAACTCAGACATGGGAATCATGCATTTACTCGGCGGAAGATGAGCGTGATTTCCTGAAAAACCACTTAGGTCCAACAATGGAAAAGGAAGGACTGGGCGGGAAGAAAATAATCGTATGGGATCATAATCGTGATCTGATTGTACAGAGGGCACAAGCAATTTTTGAGGATCCACAGGCTTCAAAATATGCATGGGGAATGGGTTTCCACTGGTACGAAGATTGGGCAGGTGGTCAACAGATGTACAATAACGTAGGTCTTGTGCATACTGCATGGCCGGATAAAAACCTTCTTTTCACTGAAGGATGCAAAGGCCCGTTTGATGCAAGCAAGTACTACTCCTGGGACCTTGGTGAAGCTTATGGCCGGTCGATGATCAATGATTTTAACAACGGGACAAACGGCTGGACAGACTGGAATATCCTGCTTGATGAGACAGGAGGACCAAACCATGTCGGGAATTTCTGCTTTGCCCCGATTCATGCCGATACCAGGACAGGACAACTTATTTACACCAACTCATATTATTATATCGGACATTTTTCAAAATTCATCCGTCCGGGTGCCAAAAGAATTCTCTGTGCTTCCAGCCGCAGTCAGCTGCTGGCAACAGCCTTCATTAATGAAAATGGAAAAGTGGCGGTTGTAATAATGAATCAAAGTGATAAGAAAATTATGTATAAATTATGTTTCGGTCTGAATGCAGGAGAAATTACAAGTCTTCCTCATTCAATACAAACCCTGGTCGTGGAATAATTCATCTGCAAAAAAAATGCGGTACCTTCCGGGTACCGCTGGACAGATGATTTGGATCTTAATTTATTTTTTCTTCGGAACCGGTTTGTGAGCCATATGCTGACTTCCTGATTTTTCACTCGTTCCTGTATTTCCTGTCATTCCGGTTTTCATGTTTTCTTCTTTCAGGAACTTTCCATCCTTATCGTAAAGGAGAGTCTCCGAAGTTGATCCCTTAGTTATTACTACTTCAAATGTGGTAATACCATTATTTACAATCTGTGTTGCATCCTTGATTGTAAACCCTGCATATTTGCTGGCAATATTTGCCGTAATTGCTTTATTCAGGTCTGCTACCTTGACTGGAGTCCGCTGTGCATTTAGGGCAACTACGGCCAGCATCATCACCATAACTAAAAGTAATCTTTTCATAACAATTAATTTTTATTGGTTAGCAGACTAAATTAGAATGTGATTCTGAAGCAGAACTGAAGTTGCAAAATCTTAACAAATATTTAAGATTTCTGCCGGCAGGACTAAGTTTCGTTATTTCCGGAATAACTAAGCTTTAATTCATGTATGGTGCCTGTGCAGGTATAGGTTATTCTCATATTATAGATATCCGCGATCTTTTTTACAATTGACAATCCCAGTCCTATTGACTGGGGATTATCACCTGATTTGTAAAATCTCCTGAAAAGCAGTTCAGGATCAGTATTTAATGGGACACCGCTGTTTGAAATGGAGAGGAATCCATTTTGAATGAAACATTTAATGAATCCTTTGTCGACATTGTACCTAACGGCATTGCTTATGAGGTTTGATATCAGCATCTCCGCGAGGGTTTCATTCATCTTTACAATTGCAGGATTTTCAGCCTCCATCTCGACTGAGATCTTTTTAAGCTGCATGATCTCTTTGTAGTTCATGATATTTTTCTCAATTATCCTCTTAAGCGATATTTCCTTCTCATCCCGGAAGTAAAGATCTTCAATCCTGGAAATAAGGAGGAGGCTTTTTGTGAGCTTAAATAATCTTGTTGTAGCTTCATTAATTGACCTGATAATATTCAGGCTGTCTTTGCTGAGCTCTTTTTTCTGCATCAGCAGCTCGGTCTTGGATCTGATAACTGCCAAAGGGGTCCGTATCTCATGTGCCGCATTTTCATTGTACTCCTTAAGGCTTATGTAATCATCTCTGATCTTTTTTGTCATTCTTGAAAAAACAGTGTTGAGCTGCCGAAATTCATTTATATTGGTTTCCGGAAGGTCAAGTGGCTTATCAGATTGAATGTCAAATTTCTCTGCAACATCAACAGTTTTATAGAAGGGATCCCACAATCTCCTTGAGATAATATAATTCAGCACTATCGAAATTAAGAACAATGAAAGGAAAAGGAAGAACATGTAGAAACCAATATCTGCAAGTAGATTGTCTCTTTCGCTAAGACTTCTTAAGATACTGATAGTATAACCTCTCCCACCCGAAGCATTTCCTGCATAAAACAAATATCTGAAGGGCAGACTAGCGCTTGAAGCTGTATCAGTCACAACTGTATCTTTCAGAATCTGTTCAGGTTGAATATGCGTATCAAAAAACCTTACTTCGATCTGATGGCCGAAAGTTGGATTAAAATCCGGGATAAGGCCTGTTTGTTCAATCTGATCCTGAATAATGGTCTTTTCAGTGACAAGGGTGTTATCGATCTGTTTGTAAATCTGTTTTCTGATAGTAGAATACAATAAAACTGCAATTGTAAGCATTGCTATGCTTGAAGCGAACAGAAAGTAATATGTGTTTTTGGTCAGTAATTTCAACTATCGGTAAATTTATAACCAAAGCCATAAATTGACTTTATGTAGTTTTTACCACCGGCATCAACAATTTTCTTTCGAAGGTTCTTGACATGAGTGTAAACAAAGTCAAAGGAGTCAGTAAGAATAACCTCATCCCCCCATAAATGTTCAATAATCGATTCTTTTGTTATTATCCTGTTCCGGCTGGTTACAAAGAAGAGCAGCAAATCATACTCTTTCCTGGTCAGATTCAGCATATTATCATTTACATAAGCCACGTTATCCGTTGGATTAACTCTGATTTCATTAAATGTTATTTCATTATGTCCCAGCAGGTTGTTCCTTCTGTAAATCGAGTTGATCCTTGCACTCATTTCAGCAAAGTGAAATGGTTTGGTCAGATAATCATCAGCTCCGGTTTTCAAGCCTATTAGCTTATCCTCGAGCGTACTTCTGGCTGATAATATCAAAATTCCTTCTGCAGGTTTATCTGTTTTAAGTTCACGGATTACATCAAGACCGTTACCATCGGGCAGTCCTATATCAAGGATGATGCAGTCGTACATATTATCGGCTGTTTTCATAATTGCCTGCCTGTAGTTAAAGGCAGTTTCGCAAACATGACCCTCCATTCGCAAGTAGTCATGTATCGCCGTGCTCAGAGATCTGTCGTCTTCAACGATAAGTATCTTCAACTCTGTCAGAATTAAAATTAAGAAGCCAGCATCCGGATCATTGTATTAATACTTCCGATTGCTGACTTCCAACTAAAGTAAACAGAGAACTATGATAGTGTATTCAGACCTTATCCGCTTTCCAGCCTGAATATCTTTTCATGTATATAGACATTAAAGACCCTAAACTGGTTCATTGTAGGTAAATGCAATATTTCTTTTTACATTGTTCTTCTCAACGATGATTTTGAAGTGTTCCATTACATTATTCCCCGAACTCAGGTATTTTATGAGTTCCTTATCTCCGACAACGGTCCAGCCTTTGTACTGGCTTTTTTCCAGATCCTCAGCAACCTTATAGGGTAAGGCTGCATTTCTCTTTATAATTTCAGATTCGAGGATGGTTCCGTCGGAATTGTATTTTACAAAAACATTGCTCCCCTTCT
>Ga0153915_10003849_pt1 | contig 13814 bp, 6 predicted proteins | sample Opewatmetagenome_2_FD_107003 | JGI IMG/M metagenome (GOLD analysis project Ga0153915, IMG submission 107003) | Freshwater wetland microbial communities from Ohio, USA - Open water 3 Core 3 Depth 3 metaG | ecosystem: Environmental > Aquatic > Freshwater > Wetlands | place: USA: Ohio, Lake Erie... | reverse complement strand
CGCTGGTTGTTGCGGCCGATGGTCGGGCTCGAGTTCCGGAAGCCGTCGGTCAGGTCGCTGATGTAGTAGTTCCCCGCCCGGTACTCGAACAGCGTGTTGATCGAGAAGTTGCGGGACAGGGTGATGTTGGCCCCGAACGCGCCGGACCAATCCGGCCAGGGCTTGGACATGCACATCTCATAGGGCGTGCCGTCGGCGGCCTTCATGGTCTTGGTCTTGCCCTGGGACGCCGAGCTGGCTCCCAGGCAGTTGTCGTAGAAGTCGCCGTTGTTGTTGTTGTCGTCCAGCATGGTGCCGATGCCGGTGGGCGAGTAGAAGCAGTCCAGGTAGCTGCGCGGCGTGGACCCGGCGCAGGGGCTGGCTGAGAAGATGTTGCCCAGGTAGGCCTCCAGCTGGGCCCGGCTGTCGGGCTGGCCGTCCCGGTCGGTGTCGAAGGGCACCTGATCGCCGGTGAGACACTTGCTGTACTGGGTCTGCCCGCAGGGCTGCAGAATCTGCGCTCCCAGCAGCACGCCGGGCACCTGGCCTTCCTTCAGGAACCCGCGGTACCGGGCATAGCTGCCGCCGGTCTTGATGGGCGGCTTGCCCTGCAGGTCCAGCACGCGCTGGAACAGATAGGCCGCGTTGGCGAAGAGGCTGATGTTCAGGCCCGGCTTGTCCACCACGGTCCCGTTCACCTTGAGGTCCCATCCCTTGGCTTCCAGCTTGCCGATGTTGCTCAGCTGGGAGTTCAGGAACCCGCCGCTGGGCACGTATTGCACCGCGTAGAGCGCGTCGTTGGTCTGGCGCGACCAGCGGGTAACGTCGAAGCCCAGCCGGTTGTCCAGCAGGCCCAACTCGGCGCCCGCCTCGAACTCGGTGGTGACTTCAGGCTTCAAGTCGGGGTTCCCCAGGTTGGCGGGGATCAGGCCGCTGCCCAACTCGCTGGTGCCGGCCTGGAAGGTGCTGACCCGGTCGAACGCGCCGGGCTGCAGGCCCGAGCGACCCAGCGCCCCGCGCAACCGCAGGGTGGAGATCATGGGGACGTTCCAGCCGGGCATGTCGCTGAGCACCAGCGACGCGTTGACCTTGGGATACAGCGCGCCGGAGGTGTTCTCGCCGAAGGCGCTGTTGCGGTCCCAGCGCCCGCCCACGGTGACGAAGGCCCAGTCCTGATAGCCGATCTGCTCCTGGCCCAGGAGGCCCACGTTGACCACCTCGCTGAAGCTCTCGTCTACCGTCTGCCGGGCGCCCGCCGCCGCCACTTCCAGGCCGGGGCCGGGGAAGTCATTCCCGGTGCCGGAGCGGAAGTGGTTGTTGGAGATGAAGCCCTGGCCGCCCACCGTGAGCTGGGAGGACAGCGTCCCCATCTTCTCGTTCCAGTTGACCTTCCCGTCGATGGTCAGCTCGCGATGGAACGTCGCGGTGAAGTTCTTGCCGCCAAGGGGCAGACGGGCGCTGAACTGGTCGACGTTGTTCCCGAACGGAATGAGGCTGGACTCGCGGGTGTTGGTGATGTCGGCGCCCAGCGTGACGTCGCCCCGGAGCCGGCCCTGCAGGGGCTCATAGGTCCCCCGCACGTTGCCGGTGAAGTGGTCGGCGTCGGCCACCAGCGCCTGGAAGGCATCCTCCCGCGTCGTGCCGAAGGACTGGGTGCCCCACTCGTTGCCCGGTCCCGCGCAGTGGCCCGGCCGGTTGGGATCCACGCCGAAGGCGTCACCCAGACCCTGGGCGACCGAGGCGCGGCAGTTGGCCGGGAAGAAGCGCGAGTTCAAGAGCGACGACTGCACGCCGTAGATGTTGTTGGCCTGCGACGGCGTCTGGTGGTGAATGTCGGCGTACATCAGGCCCATGTTCAGCGTCACCTTGTCCTTGGGGAACATGGTGACGGTGGCCGACGTCTGATACTTGCGGTCGAAGTCGATCAGCTTGGGGTTGTAGGGCAGGGTCTTCTGGTTCAGGAAGTAGGGTCCCAGCAGGTTGGTGACGTCGTAGGGACCGTCTTCCCGCGCCAGCCGCCCGGACACGTTGTAAGTCGCGTCGGAGCCGCCACCGGTGACGTTGGCCGAGTAGGTGGAGTTGTAGCCGGTGGAGTAGTAGGCCGACGGCGAAACGCTGGGTACGGAGAAGACCTCATAGGGCTGCACCTGGCCGTCACCGTTGTCGCCCAGGCCCCACTGCATGGGGACGCCCTTGAACAAGGCGTTGATGGTGTCGGCTTCGGCCGCGTTCCGCGCCCAGGCCCAGTTGTTCTCCAGCCGGTTCTTGGGGTAGTTGGACGTGCCCTGGTCCATGCGGAAGCTGAACTTGGGCCGGCCCTGGCTACCGCGCTTGGTGAAGATCTGGATCACGCCGGCCGAAGCCTCGGAGCCGTACAGCGTCGCGGCCGCCGCGCCCTTGAGGATTTCCACCCGCTCGATCTGCTCGGGGTTGATGTCGTCCAGCCGGGAGGAGTTGCCGGTGTCGTTGAGGTTGGTCGAGCCCCGGTCCACGCGGACGCCGTCCACGTACACCACCGGCTCATTGCTCTGGGAGAGGCTGGCATTGCCGCGGATGCGGATGCGGGCGCCCTCGCCCGCGGCGCCGGAGGACGGCAGAATGGAGACGCCCGCCTCACGGGCCGCGATGGCCTCGGAGAAGTTGCGCACCGGGGCTTCCTCGACCACGTCCGACTTCACCGTGGCGATGGTATTGCCCAGCTGCTTGCGCTCCACCGTAGCGCCGGTGCCGGTGACCACCACTTCGTCCAGCGCGATCACCGAGGTGTTGAGCGCGAAGTCCACGGTCACGGCCTGGCCGGCCACCACCATGGTGGTCGCCAGCGCGCTGGAGTAACCGGGCGCCCGCACCCGCACCTGCGCGCCGCCGGCCGGCACGCCGGCCAGCTCGAACCGACCTTGCGCGTCGGTGGTGGTGGCCATCTGGGTGCCTGGAATGAGAACCTGCACGCCTTCGACGGGCTTCTGCGAGGCCGCTTCGCGGACCGTGCCGCGAACCGTGCCTCGCTGCTGCGCCGTCGCTGGCGCTGCGCTCACGACCCACAGGGCGCACGCCCCGAGAATCGCCAACGCCCATCTGAACAACGCGTGATGCTTCATACCCGCCCTCCTAGGGAAGCGGTTGAGGGAACGCGAAGGTCAGTCCTGCGCAATAGAACGGCTGAATCGGCTGCCAGAGAGTGCTCCTGTCAGCACGCTTGTGTGAAAAATCGGTTGTTTTGTATTAAACGGAGGTTCTACGGGGCACCACAGTACGGCGCAGGGTGGGCTTTGTCAACCAGCACCGGGGCCGCATGGCGTAAGGCATTGCGGCGAAGAGGCTTATGCCAAATAACCAGCCCGTCGGAATTGCCTGAATACGCCCGCCAATTGTGGTGCATCCATGAAGCGGATGTGAAGAGCAGGCGGGTGGCGCGTTTCAGCGCAAGGAGGCGCCCGAAAAGCTGGTGTTGGCGAACACCCGCTGTGCCAGACTGTCTGCCCGGGCCGCCGCCGCGAGGTCTGCCTGGACCGTGTCCTTGCTGCTGCGAACGGCATCGGCAAACACGGCGTAGGTGAGCCCATAGACGATGAGCATGCTCTCCGAAGGCCGGTCCACCCAGCCCAGGGGCCGCTTGCGGGCCACGCTCTCGCTGTGGTAGACGTCGAGCAGCAACGTCCTGGTCCGGTCCAGATCCATCCACCCCAGCCGCTGGTCGAACACCAGGCCGGGCTTGGGCCGGACCGGCGCCGGCATGATCTTCCGGGCCAACCCCTGATTCACCAGGTAGGGCGTGAATCCCATGTCGTCCGGGTAGCCGCCGGTGGTGCGGGAGAAGTAGATGGGGCGCTTGCCCAGGTTGTCCTTGATCAACTGGAGCGTGGCGAGGTCGGAGCGGAGCAGCTCCGTGGGCTGCATCACCAGGCTGAGGGAGTCCACCCGGAACTCGCTGCGCCGGCTCACCGGATAGACCTCGGGCAGCGCGTCCAGCTGCGAGTCGCTCAGCGAAAACGGCTTGCTGCTGGGAACGGGCCAGGACCGCCCGCGGTAGGGCAGGATGGCGTGGAGCGAATCGAAGGGGAAAGTGGGCCGGCGGTTGACCTGCCGCAGGTGCCAATCGGTGTTCATCAGGGACTGGTTGGCGATGATCACGTCCCGGCGCACGCCTTCCACCTCCTGGGCGTACCACAGGGGGAAGGTGTCGTTGTCCCCGGTGGTGATGAGAATGGCGTAGGGCTCCACCGACTGGAGCAGATCCACGGCGAAATCCCGGGGGAAGGTCTCCCGGGCCCGGGACGCGCTGAGATGGTTGCCCAGGACCGGGACCAGGCTGACCACCAGCACGGGGGCGGCGAACCGCCAGCGCCGCTGGTCATCGGCCCAGGCCGCAAACCAGGAGCCCAGGTTCTCCAGCAGGGCGCCCAGACCGATGGCGACCCAGATGCCCCACAGCAGGAAGGAGGCGACGAAGAAGTAATCCCGCTCGCGCACCTCCCGCTCCAGGTTGTCGCCGGGGCGGAACGAGTAGCCGTACTTGAAGTCCAGGTAGTAGACCAGGACCACCGTGATGGTGAACATGAGGACGAGCATGGCGACGCCGGCCCGCGGATCGCGCCGGATCTGGCGCCATGCGCCGGCGGCGCCGATCCCCGCGAAGATCACCGCGAAGAACGACGCGGCCGAGGCCCCCCAGTCCCGGGCGTATTGCCAGGCGAAGTACTGCACCCACATCCCCATCTGGGAGATGAAGTCCGACTGCCGCACGCTGAGCGGCGGCTTCTGGTACTGCACCCGCAGGAGCACGTCGCGGAAGGCCTGCCAGGTGACCGGCTCGCCCTCATTGATGGGCGGGTAGTGAGCGGCCCGGATGGGGAGAAAGACCCACACGCTGGCGGCGGCCGCGACGGCCAATCCGATCGCCACCAGGAGCCGCCAGCGCATCAGTGCGGAGGGCTCGGTCCACAGCAGGTAGACGGCCACTAGCGGCATGCTCAACAGGCCCATCAGGTGGTTGGCGGTGGTGAGCATCAGGATGTACGCGACCAGGACCAAATAGCGGTCCGGCGGTAAGGACGACGAATCGCCGGACTCCCTTACCGCCTTGCCGCCTTCCCGTCTTCCCGCCTGTGCGACCACGTCCGCCCAGCGTACCATCAGCCACATCACCAGCGTGATGGAGAACAGGCTGATGGTGTAGGTCTTCTCGTTCACCGTCGCCTGGTTCCACACCGTGAACGACGCCCCGCCCACCAGCGCGCCGGCCGCCGCGGTGAGCAGCCGGAGCCAGCGGGGCAGGGCGGTGCTGGAAGCCAGCATCCGCTCCGCCACCAGGAAGAGAAAGCCCGCGGCTCCCGCGGTGGTGGTGGCGGCCAGCAGGTTGATGCGGAGGGCATAGTGCGTGGCGAGGGGCAACATCCCCCACACGCTCGCCACCAGCACGAAGAGGGGATTGCCGGGCGGGTGGGGGATGCCCAGCACCTTGGCGGCCGCGATGTACTCAGAGGTGTCCCAGAACTGGGTCGTGGGGGCGACGGTGAGCACGTAGAGCGCCAGGATCACCGCGAACAGCACCGCCGCTGCGACGTACGGTGGGCTCCCGTCACGCATGCGCTCTGATCTTAACGCAGAGGTCGCAGAGGGCGCGGAGAGCGCAGAGGACGTCCTAGATGGTTGTGTCACAGTCCCTTCAGGTTTGTCTTTCTCCGAGTTCTCTGCGCGCTCTGCGGCCTCTGCGTCACGTCTCGCTTCGTCGCCTGGACTTAGTGCCGGAACTGGCGCTTGCCGGTCATCACCATGGCGATGCCCGCCGCGTCGGCAGCCGCGATCACGTCGGCGTCTCTCACCGAGCCGCCGGGCTGGATGATGGCGGTAATGCCGGCCCGGGCCGCCTCTTCCACGCCGTCGGGGAAGGGGAAGAACGCGTCGGACGCCATGACCGCGCCCTTGGGATCGTGCCCCGCCTGGCGCGCCTTGTGCACCGCGATGAACGAAGAGTCCACCCGGCTCATCTGTCCCGCGCCGATTCCGATGGCCGCTTCGTCCTTGGCCAGCAGGATGGCGTTGGACTTCACCGCCGCCACCGCCGGCCAGGCGAACCGCAGGTCACGCCACTCGGCCTCGGTGGGCCGGCGCTTGGTGGCGACCTTCCACCCGGACTCCTGCCAGTCGAAGTGGAACCGGTCCTGCACCAGGAGCCCGCCGCGCACCCGCTTGAAGTCTAGGCTGGGCCGGTCGTCGGGCAGCGGCAGCTCCACCACCCGCAGGTTCTTCTTCCGGTAGAAGATCTCGATGGCTTCCTGATGGAACCGCGGCGCTACCACCACTTCCACGAAGATCTCCGCCACCGCCTTGGCGGCGGCGGCGTCCACCACGCTGTTGAAGGCCACGATCCCGCCGAAGGCCGACTGGGGGTCCGCCGCGAGCGCCCGGCGATACGCCTGCTCCAGCGTGGCGCCTAACGCGATGCCGCACGGCGTCGTGTGCTTGATGATGGCGCACGCCGCCCGGTCGCTCCAGGGGGCCAGGGACCAGCTGGCCCCGTCCAGGTCGAGGAGGTTGTTGAATGACAGCTCCTTGCCCTGGATCTGGTGCATGGCGGCGATGCCCCGCGGCTCCTCCAGCGAGTAGAGCGCGGCCCGCTGATCGGGATTTTCGCCGTAACGCAGGGCTTGCAGCCGCTGCAGCACCAGGGTCATGGCGGCCGGCAGATCGTCGCCCGTGGCCCCCAGGTAGGCGGCGATCGCCCCGTCGTACGCGGCGGCGTGCTGGAATACCTTGGCCGCCAGGCGGCGGCGGAATTCGGGCGTGACGGCGCCCTGCTTCAGCGCCTCGAGCACCCGGGCATAGTCCGCGGGGTCCACCACCACCAGCACGAACGCATGGTTCTTGGCGGCCGAGCGGAGCATGGAGGGGCCGCCGATGTCAATCTGCTCGATGGCCTCTTCCAGCTTGACGCCCGGCCGGCTGATGGTCTCGCGAAAGGGATAGAGGTTGACCGCAACCAGGTCGATGGGCTGGAAGCCGTGCCGGGCCAGCGCCTCGACGTGGGTGGGCAGGTCGCGGCGTGCCAGGATCCCGCCGTGCACCGCCGGGTGCAGGGTCTTCACCCTGCCATCCATGATCTCGGGGAAGCCGGTTACGGCTTCGACCGGCGTAACGCCAAGCTTCGCCTGTTCCAGGGTGTGCGCCGTTCCGCCGGTGGACACGATCTCGAAGCCCAGGTCAATCAGACCGCGGGCGAACTCCACCACGCCGCGCTTGTCGGAAACGGATATCAGGGCTCTCGGCACCGCTTGCTCCTTACGCCTCGACCTCAGGCGCTCCGAAGTCTCTTCCCGGTACCAGCCGGACCACTTTGCCCGCGCGGGCCGCCGCCAGCACCACGGCCGGCAGCAGCCGGTGCTCGACCTCCAGGATCCGCGCCGCCAACGACTCGGGCGTGTCGCCCGGATGGACCGGCACGGGCCACTGCGCCACGATAGATCCGCGGTCGTACTCCGCGTTCACCAGGTGCACGGTGGCGCCCGAGATGGTCGCGCCCGACGCCAGCACCGCCCGATGGACCCGGATGCCGTACATCCCGGGACCGCCAAAGGCGGGCAGCAAAGCGGGGTGAATGTTAATCATCCGTCCGTCGAACGCTGAGACCGTCTCCGCCGGGACCAGCTTCAGGTAGCCCGCGAGCACCACCAGATCCACTCCCTTTTCCCGGAGCAGCCGGGTGAGCGCCGCGCCGTCGGCCGGATCTCGGATGACGTGTGTTTCCACCCCGGCGCCGCGGGCCCGGCCCAGGGCGCCGGCCTCGGCCTTGTCGCTCGCCACCAACACCACCCGGGCAGGCGCCCCTGCCACGCAGCTGTCCAGCAACGCCTGGAGGTTAGTCCCGCCGCCGGAGGCCAGCACGGCCACGCGCATCGGACCCTGAGGTGAGGAGGTCATACGAAACTTGACGCAGAGACCGCAGAGGGCGCAGCGAGAAGACAAGAAGGGGTTTCCCCCCACCCTCCCCTTGTTCTTCCTCTGCGTTCTCTGCGCACTCTGCCGCCTCTGCGTCGAGTCTTTCCGTTGGCCATGAACTCGGAGGTCATGCGCAGCGCCTGACGGCTGCAGCGACCGCGTCGAATTCGTCGTCCGCGATGGTCCGCACGTCCAGCACCACCTTCCCCTCGTGCGCCCGGGCGATCACCGGCGGATCGTGGCGGCGCAACCCGGCGAGAAATTCGTCGCAGGAAGGTACCGCGAGCGCCACCAGGGTGGTGGGAAGGGGCGCCTCCGGGAACGCGCCGCCGCCCACCGACGATGACCCGGGGACCAGCTGGCCGGTCCCCAGCCTGCGCTTGAGGCGGGCGGCGCGCCGGCGCAGCAGGGCCGGATCGGCCGTCAGCATGACCAGGGTGGGGATGTCCCGCACCGCCGCGTCCGGGTCACGGTAGGCGCTCAGCGTGGCCTCCAGCGCGGCGATGGTGCTCTTGTCCGGCCGCAGCGCGCGGTAGAGGGGATCGCGGGCGCAGCGCTCCACCAGGCCGGCCGGACCCACGATGATGCCGGCCTGCGGGCCGCCCAGGAGCTTGTCGCCGGAGAAGAGCACCAGCGCGCCGGAGCGGACCGAGTCCTGGACCAGGGGCTCGCCCCGGAGCCCAAAGGATTCCAGGCTCAGCAGCAGGCCGCTCCCCACGTCATGGATCACCGGGATCTCGCGGGCGCCCAACGCGGCCACCAGCTCCGCCACGGTGACTTCCGAGGTGAACCCCTCCAGCCGGAAATTGGAGCGATGCACCTTGAGCGCGGCGCGGGTCCTGGGACTCACGGCCCGGAGGTAGTCGGCCAGGTGGGTCCGGTTGGTGGTGCCCACTTCCACCAGGGCGCTGCCGCTCTTGCGGATGATCTCGGGCAGCCGGAAGCCGTCCCCGATCTCCACCAGCTCCCCGCGGGACACGAGGGTCTCGCCCTGGTCGGCCAGCGCGTTCACCGCCAGCAGCAGGGCCGCGGCGGCATTGGTGACCACCAGGCCGTCCTCCGCCCCGGTCACCTGCCGGAGCACGTCGCGGACGTGCGCCTGGCGAGAGCCACGCTCCCCGGCCTCCGGGTCGTACTCCAGGGTCGAGTAGCCGGCCGCCTGCTCCAGCGCGGCCCGGGCCGCGGCCGCCAGCGGGGCCCGGCCCAGGTTGGTGTGCAACACCACGCCGGTGGCGTTGATCACGCGCTGCAGGGACGGGCGTTCCTGGGCGGCCAGGCGGCGCGAGACGTCGGCCAGCCAGCCGCCTTCCGGCTGGTCGCGGCTGTCGTCGCGGGCCGCGGCCAATGAGGCGCGGATCGCGTCCACCACCACCTGCCGCGGCGTGGTGGCCAGGAGCCCGGCCTGCTTGGCCTCCGCGAGCAGCCGGTGCACGGCGGGGAGCCGGCTTCGGCGGTCAGCCATCTCGACCGACCGTCAGGACGCTCACTTGGACTTCTGGGGCACGACCACCATCTGGTGCGAGGTGGCGCGCGCCCCGGTCAGGTTGGGCACGCTGGTGATCACCAGGTAGCGCCCGCCCGGGAGGAGCGCGGTGGGGAGGCGCACCACCAGCACGTTGCTCAGCCTGGGGCGCTCCCGGAGCAGCCGCGCGGCGCGCGAGGTGTCCGACGCCTGTGGCCGCCGGGTGGTGGTGTCCGTGGCCACTGCCAGAGGCTGGGCGACCGCCGCCGTGTCCACCCGGGTCGTGTCGGCTTTGGCCGTGTCCGGCCGCGCCGGCTGGCGGGCCCGCTCCACCGCGGTGACCGAGTCGTACTCCGGCAGGCGCCAGACGCGGGCCAGCGGCACCGGGGTCGAGTCGGGCAGGGCCAGCAGGGATACCGCTCCCGAGTCGGGCGGCGCCGGGGGCAGCACCTGGTTGAGCTCGAGCCGCAGCGTGATGCTGTCCCCCACCGTCACCCGGGTGAGCGAGGGGCCCAGGGTGTCGTGCTTGAAGGCCCAGAAGGTGCGCGTCAGGGTGGAGTCCAGCTGCACGGTCGCGGAGTCCAACGGCTCCCTGGCATCCAGCTGCCGGTTGCTGTTGGCGTCCACGCCGCCCCGCAACAGGTAGCGGCCCACCGGCACCGCGCCGATGGTGAAATCCCCCAGCGAATCCGCCACGCTCAGGTAGCGGAGCGAGTCCGGCAGCCGGATCGCCTCCACCAGGCCCTTGGCCGCGATCCGCCCGTCCTCCCAGTTCAGCACGGTGCCCGCGATCCGGGTATCCGGGATCTCTCCACCGGTGCTGAAGACGATGGTGCGGCCGGTGGTGAGGCGGTTGTTGCGCAGGTCCTGGATCCCCGGCAGGAGGGTGAGCTGGTAGACCACGTCCGGGTGCCAGCCCTCCTTGGGGCGGACCGCGATGGCGCTGCGCTTCCAGTCCACCGACAGCCTTTCCGGGACCGGGGAGAGGGTCACCAGCTTCTCCAGTCCGCCGCCGGAGCGCTCGTCTATCACCTCGTTGAACTGAATCACCACCGCGTCGCGCCAGCCCGGCACCTTGGCGCCCGAGTCCGGCCGGGTGGAGAGGATGGCGGGCGGTGTGGTGTCCGGCGGGCCGCCGGGGGGATCCTGCATGGAGGCGCACGCCGCGGCAGACGCCGCGGCGGTGGAGAGGAGGCAGAGGAGGTAGAAGGGACAGCGGTGCCTCCTCTGCCTCTTCTGCCTCTTCTGCCGGTTTATCCGCACCCGAGCTCGCTCAATTTCTTGACCAGCGCGTCGCGTTGCTCGCGCCACGATCGTTCCTTGGCCCGCTCCCGTTCCACCACCTCGGCGGGAGCACGGCCGATGAACTGCTGGTTGGCCAGCTTGACGGCCTGGCCTTCGAGCTGGCGCTCCAGGCGCTCGCGCTCGCGGCCCAGGCGCTCGCACTCCTTGCTCACGTCAATCGCGTCCGCCAGCGGGACGAACACGCTGGATCCGTCGGGGAGCACGGCGTGCGCCCCGGCTTCGGCCGGTCCTGCCGCTGCCCCGTCTCCCGCTGCAGCATCCAGCGTCAGACGGGACAACTTCGCCAGCCGCTCGATGGTGCGCTGCTCGGCCTGAAACGCCTCGACCGCGGCCGGGCTCGCCACCTGCACCACCGCACGCACCGTGCGCGAGGGGTGCACGCCGTACTCGGCCCGGACGCTCCGGACCGCGGTGACCAGCGCCTGCACCCGGCCAAACCGCTCCTCGGCTTGGGGGTCCAGCAGCTCCGGCCGCGATGGGGGCCAGGCCGCCCCCGCCAGCAGCGGCTCTCGCGCGGTGGAGAGATGGCGCCACAGCTCCTCGGTGATGAAGGGCATCACCGGGTGGAGCAGGCGGAGCGCCGTCTCGAACACGTACCCCAGGACCTGCCTCACGGCATCCCCGCCCGGCGCCTCCCCGTAGAGGCGTGGCTTCACCTGCTCCAAGTACCAGTCGGCCACCTCGTCCCACACGAAGTGATAGACGGCGTTGGCGGCATCGGAGAGCCGGAATTTCTCGAGGGCCTCGGTGGTGGCGCGGATGGCCTGCTGGGTGCGGGAGAGGATCCAGCGATCGGCGAGCTCGAGGTCGGTAAGGCGGTACGGCGGTAAGGCGGTAAGAGACTCAGGCGTGTCACCGTCATTCTTACCGCCTTCCCGCCTTTCCGCCTTACCGCCCAGATGGGGCAGCATCAGCCTCCCCGCATTCCACAGCTTGTTCGCGAAATTCCGGCCCGGCGCGAAGCTGGTCTCGAGGTCCTTGGGGTCCAGCAGAATGTCGGTGCCCAGGGGCGCCGCGGCGACCACCGTGAAGCGCAAGGCGTCGGCGCCGAACCGCTGGATCACCTCCAGCGGGTCAATCCCGTTGCCCGCCGACTTGGACATCTTGCGATGCTGCGCGTCCCGCACGATGCCGGTGAGCACCACCGTCTCGAACGGCCGCTCGTCCAGGAAGTGGTAGCCCAGCATGACCATGCGGGCCACCCAGAAGAAGATGATGTCCGGCCCGGTCACCAGCGTGTTGCCGGGATAGAAGCGCTTGAGGTCCGGCGTGCGCTTGGGCCAGCCCAGCGTGGCGAAGGGCCACAGCCCCGAGGAGAACCAGGTGTCCAGCACGTCTTCGTCCTGGCGCACCGGCTTGCCGCAGGTGCCGCAGGTGGTGGGGTCGGTCTCCGCCACGGTGATGTGGCCGTCGGGGCAGTACCACGCCGGGATACGGTGCCCGAACCAGATCTGGCGCGAGATGTTCCAGTCGCGGATCTGGGTGAGCCACTGCTCGTACACCGCGCCCCAGCGTTCGGGCACGAAGGTCAGCCGGCCCCGCCGGAACTCGGTGAGCGCCCGCTGGGCCAGCGGCTGCATCTTCACGAACCACTGATCCGAGAGCCGCGGCTCCACCAGGGTGTGGCAACGGTAGCAGCGCCGCACGGCGTGGTGATGGGGCTCGATTCTTTCCAGCAGTCCAAGCTCCCGCAGCATGGCCACCACCCGCTCGCGGGCCGCCATGCGGTCCATCCCCTCGAGCTCGGGCGGCACGCGGCGTCCCACCGGGTCGCCGGGGTCTCTCATGCGTGCCTCGGCGTCCATCACCGTGGGCATGGGGAGGTGGAACCGTTGGCCGATCTCGAAGTCGGTGGCGTCGTGGGCCGGCGTCACCTTCACGAATCCGGTCCCGAACTCCGGGTCCACCGCCATGTCCGGCACCACCGCCAGGGAGATCTGGGTGAGCGGCAGCTGCACCCGCCTCCCGGCGGCCCATTTGGTCTTGGCGTGGTCCGGGTGGACAGCCACGGCTACGTCACCCAGCAGGGTCTCGGGACGGGTGGTGGCGACGATGACGGACGCAGATGGGGCAGAAGGGGCAGAAGCGGCAGCGTGGCGTCCCTCTGCCTCTTCAGCCCTCAGGAGGGGATACCGGATGTAGTACAACTTCCCTTCGGTGTCATGAAACTCCGCTTCCTCATCGGACAACGCCGTGAGGCAGCGGGGGCACCAGTGAATCACCCGGTGGCCTCGGTAGATCAGGCCCTCCCGGTGCAGCGCGACGAAGACGTGGCGCACCGTGGCCGAGTAGTCGGCGTCCATCGTGAACCGGGTGCGGTCCCAGTCGCAAGAGGTTCCCAGCGCCTTGAGCTGATCCAGGATCACGCCGCCCTTTTCCTCCTGGTACGCTTCCACCAGCTGGAGGAAGGCCTTCCGCCCGATGTCGAACCGGGTCTTGCCCTCTTTGGCGATCTGCCGCTCGATCACGTTGTGGGTGGCGATCGCCGCGTGGTCGGTGCCGGGCAGCCACAGCACGGAGCGCCCGCGCATCCGCTCGAAGCGGATCAGGACGTCCTGCACGGTGTGATTGAGGCCGTGCCCCATGTGCAGGATGTCAGTGACGTTGGGGGGCGGCATCATGATGACGTAGGACGGGGCGCCGGCGGCGTCCCGGGGCCGGAACAGACCCGCCTCGGCCCATCGGCGGTAGATGGACGACTCGGTGGCCGCGGGATCGTACTGCGGAGCCAGGGCGGCTCCTGGCGCGAGGTCAGTCACCCGGCGGCACCGGCGCGGGCCCGCGAGGCACGTCCTGCCCTTCCACCAGGAGCCGGTTGATCACCGTGAAGCCGGGCACCGCCGCCTGGGCCACCATTCCGGCGCGCTCCCGCGCCGTGGGGCTGGGTACCCGGCCCACCAGCTCCAGCAGCTTCTCGCCCAGGAGCCGGGGGCGGATCTTGAGGTAGCGGGTACCGGCCTCCGCCTGGAGCGCGTTGCGCACCGTCCGCTCCATGCCGGGGGCGTCGGGCGGCCCCGGCGGGCGCCCCTTCACCGCGCGGCGAACCCGCTCGGCGTCCACGTCGCCCAGCCATTCCCCGGCCGCCAGCCCGGCCAGTAGCCCCAGGCCGAAGCCGGCGGCGGCGGCCAGCGCG
>Ga0153915_10003848_pt1 | contig 13814 bp, 15 predicted proteins | sample Opewatmetagenome_2_FD_107003 | JGI IMG/M metagenome (GOLD analysis project Ga0153915, IMG submission 107003) | Freshwater wetland microbial communities from Ohio, USA - Open water 3 Core 3 Depth 3 metaG | ecosystem: Environmental > Aquatic > Freshwater > Wetlands | place: USA: Ohio, Lake Erie... | reverse complement strand
CTGCACATCATGGGCGCGTCCTCGATCATGGGCTCGATCAACATCATCACCACCGTCCTCAACATGCGCGCGCCGGGCATGACGCTGATGAAAATGCCGCTGTTCGTGTGGACCTGGCTGATCACGGCGTATCTGCTGATCGCGGTGATGCCGGTGCTGGCAGGCGCGGTCACGATGGTGTTGACCGACCGCCATTTCGGCACCCACTTCTTCAATGCCGCGGGCGGCGGCGACCCGGTGATGTTCCAGCACATTTTCTGGTTCTTCGGGCATCCCGAGGTCTACATCATGATTCTTCCGGCATTCGGCATCGTGTCGCAGATCGTGCCGACATTCGCCAGGAAGCCCCTGTTCGGCTACTCCTCCATGGTGTATGCGACGGCCTCGATCGCGATCCTGTCGTTCATCGTGTGGGCGCACCACATGTTCACCGTGGGGATGCCGGCCTCGGCGCAACTCTTCTTCATGTATGCGACGATGCTGATCGCGGTGCCGACCGGCGTGAAGGTGTTCAACTGGATCGCGACCATGTGGAAGGGCGCGATGACCTTTGAGACCCCCATGCTGTTCGCGTGCGGTTTCATCTTCGTGTTCTCGATGGGCGGATTCACAGGCCTGGTATGCGCTGTTACCCCCATCGACATCCAGATCCAGGACACTTACTACATTGTCGCGCACTTCCATTACGTGCTGGTGGCGGGATCCCTGTTTGCGATCTTCGGCGGCACTTATTACTGGATCCCGAAATGGACCGGGCACATGTACGGCGAGACGCTCGGTAAATGGCACTTCTGGCTGTCGATGATTTTCTTCAACGTCACCTTTTTTCCGATGCATTTCACGGGACTCGCGGGCATGCCGCGGCGCGTTCCCGATTACGCGCTGCAGTTCGCCGATTTCAACATGATCTCCTCGATCGGCGCGTTCGGTTTCGGCCTGTCGCAACTGCTGTTCCTGTGGGCGGTAGTGAAATGCATCCGCGGCGGCGCGAAGGCGACCGACAAGACGTGGGAAGGTGCGGAGGGGCTGGAATGGACGCTGCCATCGCCCCCGCCCTACCACACCTTCGAAACGCCGCCGGTCGTCAAATAATCCGCGGCGCACGGGATGGGACTCGCTTTGACCAGCAAAGCAAAAACGGCGTTGATCCTCGCCTCCATCGCGCTGGCGTTTTTTATCGGCGTCATCATCCGGCACTGGTTATGGTAGCGAATACGCACTCCAGCGCGAACAACCTCGTTACGCTGCGGAAGCTGCTGATCGTCGCCTGCGCGATGTTCGGCTTCGGGTTTGCGTTGGTGCCGTTTTACACGAAGATTTGCGAGGTGACGGGCGTCAACAACGTCCTGAAGGCCGATGCGGTCACCAACAGCCAGGTCGATACCGCGCGGTTCCTGACCGTTGAATTCGATACCAATCTGCGCAACGATCTGCCGTGGACCTTCGCGCCGCTGGAGAAAAGCGTGCGTTTTCACCCCGGTGAGCTGATTCAGGTGACGTTCGAGATCCGCAACAACTCGAACCGCCCGGTGACCGGCCAAGCCATCCCGAGCTACGGTCCGCAGCTCGCGGCGCGCTATTTCAAGAAGCTCGAGTGCTTCTGCTTCACCCAGCAGACGCTTGCGCCGGGAGAGGTGAGGCGCCTGCCGGTGGTGTTCGTGATCGAGAAGGGCCTGCCGCAGGAGGTAAATACGGTGACGCTGTCGTACACCTTCTTCGAGGTTGAGGGCACCGCAAAGAAAGCAAGCTGATGCTGATGACCGAGCCTCCCGATACTCCGCGTAAAGCGACGCTACTGCAGGTGGTGAAAGCGGTATTGAGCGCGTTCATCGGCATCCGCAAGCGCGCGGCGCACGAGCGTGACGTGGTAACGCTGACGCCGCTACAGGTCATCGGTGCCGGCATCATCGGCGCGGTAATTTTGGTATTGAGTCTAGTGATGCTGGTGCGGTTTATCACCGGCTAATCGCAGGAATTGAAAATCCAGGGGAGAAAGCAACATGTTGAGTCCATCGGCCCGTTACTTCGTTCCGGACCCGTCGCGCTGGCCGATATTCGGTTCGATCGCGCTACTGTGCATGGCCTCGGGCGCTGCCTCGTGGTTCAACGGCGTGTCGTGGGGCAAGTTCGTGCTGCTTGTCGGTTTCCTGATCCTGTTCTACATGATGGCCGGCTGGTTTACCGTGGTCGCGCACGAATCGGAGGCCGGCCGCTACAACAAGCAGGTCGACACCTCGTTCCGCTGGGGCATGAGCTGGTTCATCTTCTCGGAAGTAATGTTCTTCGGCGCGTTCTTCGGCGCGCTGTTTTACATGCGCGTGATTTCAGTACCCGACCTCGGCGGGCTCGAAAGCCAGCAGCTCATCTGGCCGGGTTTCAAAGGAGGATGGCCGGCGGCCGGTCCGGGCATCAAGGAAATGTTCACGCCGATGGAGGCTCTGGGCATCCCGGCGCTCAACACGCTACTGCTGCTCTCGTCCGGCGTTACCGTGACCTGGGCGCACTGGGGGCTGCTGAAAAACGACCGCTCCCAGCTCATCTGGGGCCTGGTCATGACCATCGCGCTGGGCACGGCCTTCCTCGGCTTCCAGATGTACGAATACGCGCACGCCTACAGCGAGCTCAACCTCAAGCTCACCATGGGCGCTTACGGGGCGACGTTCTTCATGTTGACCGGTTTCCACGGCTTTCACGTGACGATGGGCACCATCATGCTGATCGTGATCCTGTTCCGCTGCGTCGCCGGCCACTTCCGTCCCGAGCACCACTTCGGATTCGAAGGCGTGGCCTGGTACTGGCACTTCGTCGACGTGGTGTGGCTGTTGCTGTTCATCTTCGTCTACTGGCTATAAGCCGACAACACAAGAACAATCACAACGACAACAACAACAAGGCGCGACCAACAACAAAGGGGAGGCCCCCGTCAGTAGGGGAATATCGCCGCACCTGGTGTGCGGCGTTTTTTTTGAAGAGAGCCTTTAGAGCTTGTTGGTAATGAGGCCGGAATAAAAGCCGAGCACGAGGAGGGCAAACAGCACGACCGAAAGCGCCACTCTCACGGTCAGCGCTTTCACCATGCGTTCGGACTGTCCCTTGTCCTTGAGCAGGAAGTAGAGCGCCGAGAACAGGCTCGTCAGAATGAAGGCGACAAACAGCAGGACGATGATTTTCATGGACGTTAACGCGGTCAGGATTGCAGTGTATCCCATGCGCTTGATGCCTGCCAGCGCAGCACGTGCTTCATTATGATAGGCATTCTAAGTTAGGTTCATGAGCTTTGGGTTCGTATTCCGGCGCGGCCTGTGGCCGATGCTCGCTGCCGCGGCGGGCATCGCGCTCACGCTCGCGCTGGGCAACTGGCAGCTCGGCCGCGGCCAGGAAAAAACCGCGCTCAAAGCCCGCCTCGAGCAACTCGCCCACGAGCCGGCGATCAACGTGTCAACGCGGGAACTCGCGGCGCCCGACGTCGAGCTGCGGCGGGTCGAAGCGCGCGGCACGTACGAACCGAAATACATGGTGCTGATCGACAACCGCGTAAGCCACGGGGTTGCCGGCTATCACGTGGTGATGCCTCTCAGGCTGGGCGACGGCAGCCGTTATGTTCTGGTGAACCGCGGCTGGGTCGCGGGAACCCGCGACCGCAACCGTTTGCCTGAGGTGAAGACACCGTCCGGAACGGTCCGCGTAAGCGGACTCGCGGTGGTGCCGGGGAAGCGTTTTCTCGAGATCTCAACCAAGGTCGCCGAGGGCAACGTCTGGCAGAACCTGACGCTCGAGCGTTACCGCCAGGCCGTGCCGATCCCGATCCAGCCGTTCATGATCCAGCAAGACCAGCAAAACGCCGCCAGCGACGGGCTCATACGCGAGTGGCTGCCGCCCGATCTCGGTGCCGATATGCACTACGGCTATGCCTTTCAGTGGTTCGCCCTGTCAGCCGTGATACTGATTTTCTATCTGGTCACCCATGTCCGAAGAAAACGCGAAGCCTGAGCGCAGGCTGACAAGTCTCTGGCTGCTCATCGCGCTCACCGTCGCGCCGGTGCTCGCGTCGTATGTCGCCTACTATTTCTGGCAGCCGTCGCGGCACGTCAATTACGGTGAACTCCTGGAGCCGCGGCCGCTGCCTGACTCGCAACTCACCCTTGCCGACGGCACGCCGTTTCATTGGCGCCAGTTGAAAGGCAAATGGGTGCTGGCGATTGTGGACTCCGGCGGCTGTGACCCCCACTGCCGGCAGAAACTCGTTTATCTGCGTCAGGTGCGGCTTGCCCAAGGCAAGGAGATGGAGCGCATCGAGCGCGCATGGCTGATCACCGACGCGGCAAAACCCGAGGCGGCGCTTCTCGCGCAACACCAGGGCATTTGGCTCATCCGCGCCGCCGGCAGCGATATCCTCAAATTGTTTCCGGTCGCCGGTTCGGTTGCCGATCACATTTACGTGGTCGATCCGCTCGGCAACCTGATGATGCGTTACCCGCGCGACGCCGACCCGCGCAGGATGTTGAAGGACGTCGCGCGGCTGCTGAGGCATTCGCAATGGCGTTGACACGCCGCTGCCGGCGGCGCACAAGGGTGCCGCCGCGCTTTTGGATTAGGAGTTTGTCCGGCCTAGGTCCGACAAACTTCCAGTGGTGGTAAACTCCGCGTTTTCACTGAAGCTCCCACGATAAATGGCCTCGAGTCTCGCCCGCCAGTACGCCACTTCGCGCGTCTACCAGTTTTACCAGGTGACCAAGCCGCGCATCGTGTCGCTGATCGTGTTCACAGCGGTGATTGGGATGTTCCTTGCCATGCCCGGCATGGTCCCGCCGCAGGCGCTGCTCGCCGGCACGCTCGGCATTGCCCTGGTGGCGGGCGCCGCGGCGGCGGTCAACTGCCTGGTCGAGCAGAAAATCGATGGGGTGATGGCGCGCACCCGGGCGCGCCCGCTCCCGAGCGGAAGACTCACGTCGCTGCAGACGCTGGTTTTCGCGGGCGCGCTCGGTGGCATCGGGCTCGCCGTGCTCCATCATTGGGTCAACGCGCTCACCATGTGGCTGACGCTTGCCACTTTCGTTGGCTACGCAATCGTCTACACGGTGATACTCAAGCCGATGACGCCGCAGAACATCGTGATCGGCGGCGCGTCGGGCGCGATGCCGCCGGTCCTGGGCTGGGCGGCGGTGACGGGCGAGGTCTCGGCCGACGCGCTGCTGTTGTTTCTCATCATCTTCGCCTGGACGCCGCCCCATTTCTGGTCGCTCGCGCTCTATCGCAGGCACGACTACGCCAAGGCGGGGGTGCCGATGCTCCCCGTCACGCACGGCGACAAGTTCACGCGGTTGCACGTGCTCTTCTACACGATCATCCTGTTTGCGTGCACCATGGCGCCGTTTGCGACCCGGATGAGCGGTCTGGTTTATCTTGGGAGCGCGGTGGGACTGGGGGTGGTGTTTCTGTATTACGCGGTCAAAATCTACGCTGCCTACAGCGACCACCTGGCGCGGCAGACCTTCCGCTATTCGATCTTCTACCTCACCGCATTGTTCGCGGCGCTGCTCGTCGACCACTATTTCAAGTTCTGACCACTCGCGCGCTTGGCGCGGCATGAAACGCCTCCTTGCGATCGGACTGCTTTGCGTTGCCGCCAGCCTGCTCGGGGGCTGCGGCGGGCCGGATTCCGCGCCGAAGTTCAGGCTCACTGACATCAGCGGCGCCGATTTCGGCACGGCGCTCGACCTTACCGATCACAACGGCAAGCCGCGCACGCTTGCTGAATTCAGAGGCAAGGTGGTGGTGATCTTTTTCGGTTTCACCCATTGTCCGGACGTGTGTCCGACAACGCTCGCCGAACTGGCGCAGGTAGCGAAGGAACTGGGCAATGACGCGGAGAAACTACAGGTGCTGTTCGTAACGGTCGACCCCGAGCGCGACACACCTGCGATGCTCAGGCGCTACGTCCCGTCGTTCAACCCGAATTTCCTGGGACTTTACGGCGATGCCGCGGCGACGGCGCGCGCGGCGAAAGAGTTCAAGATTTTCTTCAAGAAACAGCCGATATCGGGCGGGGATTATAGCGTCGACCACTCCGCAGGCACCTACGTGCTCGACCCGCAGGGGCGGTTGAGGCTCTTCGCGCCGTACGGCGCCGGCGCGCCGGCGCTGCTGCACGACATCCGCATTCTGCTCGGCGCTCCCCTGAAATAGAACCCTTGCGGTTCCGTTTCGTTTCTTGTGTGTGCGCGGACGCGGAGAACTAAAAAAGCCCCGGGCTCGCCGGGGCTTTGGTCAAAGAGCCGGTTCGGTTGTTACGCCGCGGCGGCCATTACGCCTTTCATTTTGGTGAGCGCCTTCGCCTCGATCTGGCGGATGCGCTCGGCGGAAACGCCGAATTCGGCGGCAAGGTCGTGCAGGGTCGCGGATGCTTTCTCGTTGAGCCAGCGCGCTTCGATGATGCGCCGGCTCCGCGCATCGAGCGTGTGCAGGGCTTTCTCGAGCCCCTCGCCGCGCAGGCGCGCAGTTTGCTCGTGCTCGAGCAGGCGTCCCGGCTCCGCGTCTTCCGCGGCAAGATAGGCGATCGGCGCGTAGGCATCATCGTCATCGTCGCCGAGCGGTTCGAGCGCGATGTCCTGCCCGCCGAGGCGCGTTTCCATCTCGACCACTTCTTCCGGCTTCACGCCGAGCTGCCGGGCCATGGCTTTTACTTCCTCGGCTCCCAGCGTGTTCAGGCCCTGCTTCAAGCTGCGCAGGTTGAAGAACAGCTTGCGCTGCGCCTTGGTGGTCGCGATCTTGACCATGCGCCAGTTGCGCAGGATGAATTCATGCATTTCGGCGCGAATCCAATGCACGGCGAATGACACGAGGCGCACGCCCCGCTCCGGATCGAAGCGCTTGACCGCCTTCATGAGTCCGATATTGCCTTCCTGGATCAGGTCGGCCTGTGGCAGACCGTAGCCCAGGTAGCCGCGCGCAATCACCACCACCACCCGCAGGTGCGAGAGCACCAGCTCGCGGGCGGCCTCCAGGTCGTCTTCCCGGCGGAAACGGCGTGCCAACTCCACTTCCCGCGCCTGTGTGAGGATAGGAAAACTGTTGACCGTCTGGATGTAGCTTTCCAGGCTGCCGGCAACCGACGGAATCGGTAATGCGTAGCTACTCATCGAATCTCTCCTTTCGCGTGCTAGTTTAGCACTCTGTAATTGAGAGTGCCAGCATGGCAATAAGTTCCAAGGGCTCAAGAGCTTAAGGCGGTTTTCCGGATGGAACAATACGGAAAACAACCACTTGGATAGAACGCGTCTCAGCCGCGTCTGAAGCGCTTTAACGCTGGTCGATTCGGGACAGGTGCTGGTTGACCGACAGCCAGGCGCCAAACCAGCCCAGCCAACCCGAGAACAGCAGCAGACTCAGGCTGTCCTCGGGCGACAACGGCTGCAAGTGGAAAGCATTTCCATAGAGCCGGGACACGTCGGTGAGCGCGTCGTTGAGCAGGTAGACGCCCGCCGCCACGATCATCCACGCGGCCAGGCCGCCAGCCAGGCCGAGTATCGCGCCGTAATAGAGAAACGGCCGGCGGATGAAAGGATCCGTCGCGCCGATCAGCTTGGCAACCTCGATCTCCTCACGTTGGGTCATGATCTGCAACCGAATGGTGTTGAAGGTGATGGCGATCAGCGCGAAGGCGAGCAACATGCCCAGCAGCAGCACCGCGAGGCGGCCGAATTTGAGCACCGCCTCCAGCCGCCGGGCCCACGCCGAATCGAGCTGTACATGCGCGACCTTGGGCCAGCGTTTCATTTCATTGCGCAGCGCTTCCAGGGTTTGCGGCGCGTTGTCACCGGCATCGACGACGAAAGCATCGGGCAGCGGATTGTGGGTGAGGCTGTCGACGACGTCGGCAAGCCCGGTGCTCGCTTTCATCTCCCGCAGCGCCTGCTCGCGCGGGATGTAGCTGAACTTGCGCACACCGGGATGTTGTTTGAGCCGCGCTTCGATCTGCGCTACGTCGCGGGGGCCGGCATCGAGCGCGAGGAACAGGGAGAGTTGGGGATCTGCGGCGAGTCCACGTGCGAAGCCCTGCAGATTGGTGAGCCCCACATAGAAGCCGACCGGCAGCGCGAGCGCCACACCGATCACGCCGATGTTGAGCAGGCTCGACACCGGCGAGCGCACGAGTCTCGCGAGCGTCGCCGCGAAGGTGCGCACACGCTGCGAAAGCCAGACCTTCATGCCGCGGCCTCCGCCTGGGCGTCAGCAAGCTCACCGTTCTTGAGCGCGATCCGGCGCGGCTGCAGACGGGTCGCGAGACGCTCATCGTGGGTGGCTATGACCACGGTGACGCCGACCTGGTTGAACGACCTGAACAATTCACCGAGTTCTCCTGCGTAGGCCGCATCGAGGTTCCCGGTCGGCTCGTCGGCGAGCAGAATCGCCGGACGGTGCACGACGGCGCGCGCAATGGCGAGCCGCTGCTGCTCTCCGCCCGACAGCGCGATCGGGTACGCTTTTTCCTTCGCCAGCAGCCCGACCTTGTCGAGTGCCGCGCGCACCCGCCGCCCCGCTTCGCGGTGCTCGTATCCGACGACGTTGAGCGGCAACAGCACATTGTCGAATACCGTGCGGTCGAACAACAGCTTCTGGTCCTGGAACACGAGGCCGAAATTACGGCGCAGGAACGGGATCGCGCGCGGCTTCAATGCTCCCACGTTCTGGGCGTTGACCAGCACGCTGCCGCTGGTCGGGCGCTCGATCGCCGCCATGAGTTTCAGAGCCGTGCTCTTGCCGGCGCCGGAGTGGCCCGTGATGAACACCATCTCGCCGTCCTCGATGACAAGGGAGACGTTCTTGAGCGCTTCAAAGCCGCCGGGGTAGCGTTTGCAGACCTGACTGAATGAGATCATCAGGTGAGGCGTGAAGCGTGAGGCGTGAGGCGCGAAATGCGGCCGGCGAAGGTAAAGATTGTTTTACGCCTCACCCCTAACCCCTCACTCCTCACGCAGTTAATCAAGCAGCGCCTCGACAAACTGTTCGGCGTTGAACGGCCGCAGATCATCGAGGCCCTCGCCAACGCCGATGAACCGCAGCGGAATTGACTGGTGGCGCGGAACATTGGATCGCATGTGTGCGATGGCGGCAACGACGCCGCCTTTGGCCGTGCCGTCGAGCTTGGTCAGCACGAGCCCGGTGACACCAATCGCGTCGTCGAAGGCTCTAACCTGGTTGAGCGCGTTCTGCCCGGTATTGGCGTCGAGCACGAGCAGCACCTCATGCGGCGCGCCGGGCAACGCCTTGTCGATGACGCGTTTCACCTTCCTGATTTCCTCCATCAGGTGCAGCTGGGTCGGCAGCCGGCCCGCGGTGTCGGCGAGCACGATGTCGATGCCGCGCGCGGTCGCGGCATGGATGGCATCGAAAATCACCGCCGCTGCATCGCCCGACTGCTGCGCAATCACCGTCACGTCGTTGCGTTCGCCCCATACCATCAGTTGCTCGCGCGCCGCGGCGCGAAAGGTGTCGCCGGCGGCGAGCAGGATTTTCTTCCCCTGCAGCCGGTAATAGTTGGCAAGCTTGCCGATCGAGGTGGTCTTGCCGGAGCCGTTGACGCCGGCCAGCATGATCACGAACGGCTGGTGCGCGCTGACATCCAGGGGTACCGCAATCGGCCGCAGCAGATCAAGCAGCGCCTCACGCAACGCTTCTTTTAGTTCAGCGGCCTCGGTGAAGCGCTCCTGCCTGGCGCGCGCGCGCAGCTTTTCCAGCAGATGGCCGGTGGCCGCGACACCCACGTCGGCGGTGAGCAGCACGGTTTCCAGCTCGTCGTAGAATTCCTGATCGAGCTTGCGTCCTGCACCGAACATTCCGGACAACCGGGCACCAAGTTGCTCGCGCGTCTTGTTGACGCCTTGCTTGAGGCGGGCCAGCCAATTGCCGGCTGCGCCGTCCGCACGGGACTTGAGGAAACTAAGCATGCTGTCGGTGGTCTGAGGATCGAGAGGTCAAATCGCAGAAGAAAGGCCGTTGCCGCCGGCGCGGTGACGGCATTTGCGTCGCCAGCCGATCGAAACGGCTACAATTCTACCTGAAACCCGTCGGATACGAGGTGAGTCAACTGTGCAGATCGGCAAGCGCCCGTCATTTCTTATCGCATATCTAGCCGCGTCGGCAACGTTGTGGCTGAGCGCCGCGGCAGTGGCGGCCGATGCCGTGGAACATACGCTGGCCAACGGGCTGCGCGTGATCGTCAAGCCCGATCACCGCGCGCCGGTCGTGGTGCCGATGCTGTGGTACAAGGTTGGCAGCATGGACGAATTCAACGGCACGACCGGGGTGGCGCACGTGCTCGAACACATGATGTTCAAGGGCACGAAGGAAGTCCCCGGCGGCGAGTTCTCGAAAATTATCGCCGCCGCCGGCGGCCGCGACAATGCATTTACCGGCAAGGACTACACGGGCTATTTCCAGACGCTGCAGAAGTCCCGGCTGCCGCTCGCATTCAAGCTTGAAGCCGACCGCATGGTGAATCTCGTGCTGGCGCAGGAGGAGTTCGCCAAGGAGATGAAGGTGGTGATGGAGGAGCGGCGGTGGCGCACCGACGACCGTGCGCGATCGATCGTCTACGAGCGGCTGATGGCGACCGCGTACGCCACACATCCCTATCGCAACCCGATCATCGGCTGGATGAATGATCTCGAGAACATGCGCGTCGAAGACGCGCGCGCATTCTACGAACGCTGGTATGCGCCGAACAACGCGGTCCTGGTGGTGGTCGGCGATGTCGTGCCGCAGGAGGTGTTCGGGCTGGCGCAGCAGTATTTCGGCGGCATCCAGCCCAAGGCGTTGCCGCCGCGCAAGCCGCAGGAAGAGCCGCCCCAACTCGGACTGAAGCGCCTCACGGTCAAGGCCCCTGCGGAGTTGCCCTATGTGGTGATGGCGTATCGTGTACCCGTGCTGCGGGATCCGGAAAGCGACTGGGAGCCGTATGCGCTGGAGATGCTGGCGAACGTGCTCGACGGCAACGCGGCGGCGCGGCTTCCCCGGACGCTGGTGCGCGCCGAACGGCTTGCCAACTCCGCCGGCGCGAGCTACGACGGCATCAGTCGCGGCCCGGGGTTGTTCTATCTCGACGGGGTCCCGACGCCCGGCAAAACGACGTTGGAGCTGGAACAGGGCCTGCGCCGCGAGTTGCGCAGGATCGCTGACGAGGGCGTGAACGAAGACGAGCTCAAACGCATCAAGTCACAGGCCATCGCCGCCCAGGTCTATCAGCGCGACTCGATGTTCTTTCAGGCACGCCAGATCGGTTCGGTGGAAACCGTCGGGCTGTCACACAAGACACTCGATCTGCTGCTCGAGAAGCTCAAGCAGGTGACCCCGGTCCAGGTGCAGGAGGTCGCGAAGAAGTACTTCGGCGATCAGGAGTTGACCGTGGCCTATCTCGATCCGCAGCCGCTCGCCGCGCGCAAACCCGCCGCGCCGCCGCCGGGGTTACGCCATGCGCAGTAAGCGGGCGATTTTGTGGCTGGCTGCGGGGCTGCTGCTTGCGGCGGGATCGGCGCAGGCGATACTGCCGATCCAGCACTGGCAGACGAAAAGCGGTGCGCGCGTCTACTTCGTCGAGAACCACGACTTGCCGATGCTCGATGTCAGCGTTGAATTCCCGGCCGGAGCGGGTTTCGACAGCAAGGAAAAGTCCGGCGCGGCGAGCATGGCCAATCGGCTGCTGCGGCTCGGCGTCGAGGGCATGGACGAGGACGAGATCGCGCGCAAGCTCGCTGATGTCGGTGCGGAACTCTCGGGAAGTTTCGATACCGACCGCGCGGGAGTCGCTTTGCGCACATTGTCCAGCCGCGACGAGCGCGGACAAGCGCTTGATATTTTGGCACGCATCCTGCAGCGGCCGGTTTTTCCGGGGGACGTGCTCGAGCGCGAGAAGGTGCGGCTCGTCGCGGCGCTCAAGGAGGCCGACACCAAGCCCGACACCATCGCTGCCCTGACGTTCTATCGCCTGGTCTACCGCGATCATCCGTATGCCCTGCGCTCCTCGGGCGAGGTGGAAACGGTGCAACGGCTCACCCGGCAGGACTTGGTGGATTTTTACCGTCACCACTACACCGCACGGCACGCCGTGGTGGCGTTGATCGGCGATCGCACCAGGGAAGAGGCCGCCGCAATCGCAGAGCAGATTACCGAGGGACTTCCGCGCGGCGACGAAACAGAGCTCGTGTTGCCGCCGGTCACGGCGCTCGCCGCCGCCACCACCCGCATCATCGCCCACCCGGCGACGCAGAGCCATATCCTGATCGGCGCGCCCGGCATCCGGCGCGATGATCCCGATTATTATCCGCTGTTCGTCGGCAACTACGTTCTCGGCGGCGGCGGATTCGTGTCACGCATCACTGAAGAGGTGCGACAGAAGCGCGGATTGGCCTACTCGGCCTATAGTTACTTCTCGCCGCTCAAAGAGCGGGGGCCGTTCCTGATCGGCATGCAGACCGAGCGCGGACAGGCGCAGGAGGCGCTCAAAGTCGTGCAGAACACACTGCGGGAGTTTCTTGCCGAAGGCCCGACGGAGCAGGAGCTCAAGGCGGCGAAGCAGAACTTGATCGGGGGCTTCCCTCTCAGGATCGACAGCAACCGCAAGATCCACGGGTATCTCGCCCTGATCGGGTTCTATCGCCTGCCGCTCACTTATGTGGACGACTTCGCGAAAAACGTCGAGCAGGTGACCGTGGCGGACATCAGGAGCGCATTTGCGCGGCGGCTCGATCCAGAGCGCATGGTGACCGTCGTGGTCGGCGCGGCGGAAGACAAGACGGCCGCTTCGCCGGCCGGGAACTGATCATCGCCACGCGTTCGCGCGCGCGCTCACCCGCCGTGTCAACCAACCGCGTGCGGATCATCGGTGGCGAGTGGCGCAGCAGGCGCATTTCATTTCCTTCCCGCGAGGCTCTTCGCCCCACGCCCGACCGCGTGCGCGAGACGCTTTTCAACTGGCTCGGGCAGGACCTCACGGGAAAGGTCTGTCTCGACTTGTTCGCGGGGAGCGGAGCACTGGGATTCGAGGCGGCATCGCGCGGCGCAAAGCGTGTGGTCATGGTCGAGCGCGATTCGCCGACATTCAAAGCGCTCCAGGCAAGCCGTGCGCAGCTTGGCGCCGCCGCAGTGGAACTCACAAGTGCGGATGCGCTAGAATTCCTGCGCGGCGACCGCGGCTGCTACGACGTCATTTTTCTCGATCCACCGTTCAGGGCCGGCTATTGGGCGTGGTTGCTGCCATTGCTGCCGCGCCATATGGCGCCCGAGGCATTGGTTTATTGCGAAAGCGCGGAGCGGCCCGAACTGCCTGCCGGCTGGGAGATCTGGAAACAGGGCCGGGCGGGGCAGGTGCATTTTCAACTCCTGAAACGGACAGAACATGAACAACAAAGCGGTATATCCGGGAACGTTTGATCCGATCACGCTCGGCCACGAGGACCTGGCGCGGCGCGCAGCGAAAATCTTCGACACCGTGATACTGGCGGTTGCCGACAGCCGCACCAAGCGCCCATTCTTCACGCTTGAGGAACGCGTCGATATGGCGCGCGAGGCGCTGAAGAATGTTCCCAACATTCACATCACGAGCTTTTCCGGCTTGTTGATGAAATTCGTGCGGCAGCGAAAAGCAAGAGTGGTGATCCGCGGCCTGCGCGCCGTGTCGGACTTCGAATACGAGTTCCAGCTCGCCGGCATGAACCGCGATCTCTATCCTGATGTCGACACCCTGTTCCTGACGCCGGGCGCGCAGTTCATGTTCGTTTCCGCCACCATCGTGCGCGAGATTTCGATACTCGGCGGCG
>Ga0153915_10003847_pt1 | contig 13814 bp, 8 predicted proteins | sample Opewatmetagenome_2_FD_107003 | JGI IMG/M metagenome (GOLD analysis project Ga0153915, IMG submission 107003) | Freshwater wetland microbial communities from Ohio, USA - Open water 3 Core 3 Depth 3 metaG | ecosystem: Environmental > Aquatic > Freshwater > Wetlands | place: USA: Ohio, Lake Erie... | reverse complement strand
TTCTTCAACCAGGCGGCCAATCATCCGTTGACGGCGCATCTGGCGCAGTGACACTGCTCCCTCTTCCCGCGCTTGCGGGGAGAGGTAGGGTGGACCCAATCCCATCAGTTCAGCCGCTTGAGCCAAAGTCCGTCTGGCTGACGCAGATTGCGGCCGACCATTTCCAGTATTGGGGACCGCTCACGGGCTACAGCCCGCGGGGTTCGTACGAGTCGTTCCTGAAACAGGCAGCGCAAAGCCCGGCTCTGCCAAGAGTGCTGATCGCGCGTTTCGGCGGAACCTTGCTAGGCTCGGTGAATTTGCTCACGAACGAGATGACGATCCGGCCACAGTTCACGCCGTAGCGTGGGGCAACTGTTCGTAGCCGAGAGCCAGCGATCTCTGCACGGTAATTTACATTTTCCAATCTCGGCGCCTTTGAGACAAGCCGACGGACTCTGAGAATGTCTGTTGATAGGGGTCGACCGGAAGCGGTCGGTGCACGGCCAAGATGACGCGATTGACCCGAACTGGACTCTGGCCGCCTGATTGGAAACAACGCCTGCTGGCCCCTTTTACCTCTTTCATGAAGCGTTAGGATGCCGCCTTGCCTGAGCGCGCCCGACCCGATGGGCGCTGCAAGAAGTCAATTGCGCGACGCTATCGCTGAATTCTCGCCACTGATTTGTTTGGTGGTTCTGAGAAGTGACAAGCCTAACTTGACCCAATTTCCTGCAGAACCATGGTAGGATGCGCGGCGTGATAAGCCTCTACAGCGCTGGAATACGAACGCAACAGTGACGAATAGGAAGCGGGCTTGTCGAAGATCGTCAAGAAATTGCAACATAAAACCGCGCGCAAAAACGCCAGAAGGCATTCCTTTGCGTGCCTCCAGGACCTTCTCTCCGACTATGGGCGAAACGCGCCCGACCGCCTCGCCATTCTGGCCCCCGGGCGCCTTCCGATGACATATGGCGCGCTGTGGATGCAGGTGAACGATGTCGTTCGCGGGCTGCGGAGCGCCGGTGTGGGCCGAACCGACAGGGTCGCGGTCGTGTTGCCGGACGGACCAGAGGCTGCGGTGGCGATGGTCGCGGTTGCCGCCGGCGCGGTGTGTGTACCGCTCAACCCGGGCTTCACCTATGACGAATACCAGCGTTATTTCGGTGAATTGCACCTGGCGGTGCTATTAACGCACGCTCACTCGAATTCGGTCAGCCGACGCGCCGCCCACACCTTGGGCATACCGGTCATCGAAGTTGTGACGCGGCCCCACGACGGGGCCGGCGCGTTCAGTATTGTTGGTCAGGCGCCGCAGCGTGCGGCCGGTGACGAGTTTGCGTCCGGCGCTGACGATGCGTTCATGCTTTTGACTTCGGGCAGCACGTCGCGGCCAAAAACTGTCCCTCTGACCCACGCGAGCGTCTGTCTGTCAGCATGCAACGTTGGCACCGCCCTGGAACTCGGGTTTCGGGACCGCTTGCTGAGCGTCCTGCCTCTCTTCCACGGGCATGGCTTGATCTCTGGGCTTCTGGCCGCGCTGGCCGCCGGCTCCAGTGTGGTCTGTACGCCGGGCTTCGATGCAAGAGCGTTCTTTGGCTGGCTGACGGAGTTTCGACCAACCTGGTACACGGCGGTACCGGCAATCCATCAAGCGATATTGAGGGAGGCGGATCCGCACAAGGAGGCCGCACGGCGATCCTCCCTGCGGCTCGTTCGTTCGGCTTCTACGTCCCTGGCGCACGACGTGCTCGGCGGACTGGAAGCCTTGTTTGGTGTCCCCGTTATCGACACCTACGGCATGACGGAGGCCGCCACCCAGATTGCCGCAAATCCCTTGCAACGGCAAAAGCCGGGTTCAGTCGGCCGGCCGGCAGGGCCCGAGATCGCGATTCTGGATAGTGAGGGTCGACGATTACCATCCGGCAAACGTGGAGAGATTGCGCTGCGGGGTCCTACGATAACCAGGGGGTACGACAATGATGCCGCCGCGACCGCGTCCGCATTTCGGGACAACTGGTTCCGAACCGGCGACCTCGGGTACCTCGACGCGGACGGGTATCTCTTCATCGTCGGTCGGATCAAGGAGATTATCCATAAGGGAGGGCAGAAGGTCGCGCCCGCCGAAGTAGAGGGAGCGTTGCTGAGCCACCCGGATGTGATCGACGCCGCCGTTTTCCCTGTGCCCCATGGGCGACTTGGCGCGGACGTCGCCGCCGCCGTCGTACTGCGTCAGGATGCGAAGGTGAGCGCGCAGAGGCTGCGAGACTTTGCTCGCGAACGCCTGGCCGGCTTCAAGGTCCCTGGCCTTATCCGTATTGTGCCGGAGATACCGAAAGGCGGCGGCGGAAAGATCAAGCGCGGTGAGCTTGCGGCCGCGTTCTCGAAGACTCCGCCGGCGGCGGACAAACGCGGCGAGATGGTCTCGCCCCGCCCGGAATTGGAGCGTCAACTGGCCCGGATCTGGGCGGACCTCCTGGACATCGATCAGGTCGGCGTTGACCAGGACGTCTTTGCGCTCGGCGTGGATTCACTTGCGATGACGCAAATGATCTTGCGTCTGGAGGAGCGTTTTGGCGTCGATTTCTCATTCGAGGATATCTTCAATGCACCGACCGTTGCGGCTCTCGCGCTTAGCGTTGAGTCATCAAAAAAGGGCTCGACGGAGCCGTTACTGAGCTCAAGCGATCCGACCATGGAAATCGCGTGCGTGAAAGGAGATGGCCCACAGCCGGTGTCCATTGTGCAGGAACGCATGCTACGGATCGAGCGGGAACTCCCTGGACTACCCCAGTTCAACCTTCGCTTCGCTTATCGGCTGCGGGGGCCGCTGAACGTACTTGCGCTCGAGCGAAGCCTTGCCGAAGTCGTGCGCCGGCACGGCTCGCTGCGCGCGGGATTTGCCTGGTCGGACGAACTGCCTGCTGCTCTCATTACCCCGGCCAACGACATCAAATCATCCCTCATCGTGGAAGATCTCGCAGCCTGGGCGCCTGTCGGAAATTCCCGGGCTAAGCCACTGCTGCTCAGAAAGGCCGAGCTGGCAGCCGAGCAAGAACGCTTGAAGCTCATCGACACTAACCATGCACCTTTGTTCCGGGCGCGCCTCTTGCGGCTCAGCGCCGACGACCACGTTTTGGTTCTGATCGTACACGATATCATCATCGACGGCTGGTCGATGGAAGTTTTCATTGAGGAGCTGTCGGAATTTTATGCCGGTTTTGCAACCGGCAGGCAGACGCAGTTGCCCGAACCAGCGCTTCATTTTTCCGACTTCGCCCGTTGGCAGCGTCTGTGGTCTACAAGCGGCGCCGCAACCCGACAGCTCGGCTACTGGAAGGAGCGCCTGCGAAAGGCCTCACCTGTATTTACAGCCAATATTGATGTTGCAGGCGAGCTCGCCGCGCGCGTCGCCCAAGAACGATTTCATATATCGAATGATTTGGTCGCGCGCCTGAACGCCTTGAGCCATAGCCGAGGCGCAACCCTGTTTATGACATTACTGACCTGCTTCAAGATGCTGCTGCTGCTCCGAAGCGGACGCAACGACATTTGCGTAGGCACCACGATGGCCAACCGCTCTCAACTAGGGAGGGAGCGTGTGATCGGCCCTTTCGCGAACACCACGCTCATCCGCACCCGACTTGATGCTGATCTGACTTTTCAGGAAGCGCTCAATCGCGTGCGCGCCGCCGTCATGGAGGCTCACGCCAGGCAGGAGCTCCCGTTCGATATCATCGCCGCCCGACTGGCGGAAGAAGACGGTCTGGATCCAGCATCACTCGTTCAATTTTACTTCGTGCTCCAAGTTGCGTTTCGCCGACTGATCAAGCTGCACGACGTGGCGGTCCGACCGTTCGGTTATCGGGAAGGGAAGTCGGTGGTCGCACCGATTGATCGCACTTGGCTTAGAATGAGCCTCAACAAGACACCGTCGGGAATTACTGGCGTATGCAGATGTAAGAACGACTTGTTCGAGCGAATGCGCGTCCAGCATTGGATTGGTGATTACAAAAAAATCTTGACCAAAGCGGTCAAAAATCCCGAGAAGTCTCTTGGCCGGTTGGCCGACCGTTGAACGATGCAAAACCGGCAAGAAAAAACACACTGTGCGGTTGGTGGCAGTGCCTCGCTACTCTCAAAGTCCAATAAGCTGCAAGGAACCCCCGGCATGGTCTAGCCCTGCTCTCGATTTGAAGAGCGAAGCCAGGACGCCGAGAATCAGCTTGAACAGAACGGTCATCACGTCGCGAGCTAACCGCGTCTGATCCATGCGTCTACGCCGAATCGAATTTTCGGTACACACAGCCCAAAATCAAATCTACAACGACTGCAAAATCGATTGCGTCGTGATGGCCAATCAGCCAGCCCGTTCAAGACCTTCACAATATTTCACGGACGACTAGATCTTACTTGATTTTTCGAATCGTTTTCGCGATCTCGTCGACCCGCTTTTGGAGCTGTTTCCTGCGGCGCTCTAGCTCATTCCTAAGATTTTTCTTTTGGCTCTCACTCATTTTCTTCACGTCGACATGATTTACGACGAATTCACACATTGCTCGCCCCTTTGGTCCCGTGACGTGGAGGGTCTCTCAAATGAGAGGATAATAAGCCGGATATTTCTCGAATCAACTGGAAGCATTCTCCAGACCCGGGACCCCGGTTCGTCGCAAAAAGCGACGGGGCTCCCGCATCTGCGGTGCATCAGTCCGGGTCAACGACACGCTCACCACGGCTCGGCTCGGTGAGCTTCAGTTTGTCCCCAGCGAGCCTGACCGTGGCCTTTTGATCCGAACCCGCTTTGCCTTGACGCCACGCAGCGCGAACGTGTTTCCGCCTAGCACGCGCTGATCACGAGATTCCTGGATCAGCTGGACACTCCCGGTGCCGGGCCGCGCACCCGCCGTGAATGCGACCAGGATCGGGATGCCCTGCATCCCTACCGGGACACCGGTGATCGCGCAGCCTTCGCGCGGTGCCGTTGCGACCAGCGCCTTCTTCAAATCGTAGAGAGCGGCCCGCTTGCCGAGCTGCTTGCTGATGCGCGCCCGTTCCGCGGCAGAGACCGGCTTCACTTCAAGTGCCGTATAAGTGATCTCGGACAGCGGCACCTCCTTTGGCAACGCGAGGCTCAGCGACCAGCCCTTCGGCAGCGCACCGAACCGGAATATGTCGGTCGCCGCGCGCGGGTAGAACCGGATCGCGTCCCAATAGGCGGACGGCAGCGCATCGATGATGTGCAGGTTCTTGAGTCCGACTTGCCGGTTCTGCGTCACTAACGAATCGAGGGCCAGCGAGCTGACGCCCAGAGGATCGTCGATGCAGCAGGTGACCACCAGCAGGCACGAGTGCGCCGCCGCGGAAATCGGCGGCGTCCAGTCCCATTCCAGCACGGCAGGACGTTCCGGTCGCAGCGAAGCGATAGTCTGCGCCGCGCCAATCGGAGCCCATGCGCTCGGCAGCGCGGAGTTCCCCGGGAATGCGGTCCAGAAGTCGGCGGGGAGGTCCGGCAGGCCGGGCGTAGCGTCGGCGCAGAGAATCTTCACGATGACGTTGCTGGCGGGCACAACACCGCGGTTGTGTACCTGGACATACACGCGATTAAGCTTGCCCCGTTGGGGACTCCGGTGTTCGAGCGCCGCCTCGAAGGCGACGTAGTCGACGGATGCAACAGGCATCTGGTACGAGCCACCCACCGGCGAATCGACCTTCACGTCCGCGCAATTCCACCAGAAAAGCGGATCGCCGAGATTGACCTGCCGGCCCAGATCCTCCCAGGCTGACGCCAAGCCGGACGGCGACGGCGTCAGGCGCCCGGTGTCCATTACGTGGTCGCGGATCACGATGCGGACGTCGGCAACGCCCGCGCCGTCGAGCTGGCTTTCCCAGAGCCCGCGACCGTGCGTCGCCGCGCGCAGCAGGCGGGTCGGCGCATGCAGTTTCAGGTCGTACACGGCGACGTTGGGCAGGCCGTCGCTAAACGGGTTCCAGTTCGCGCCGCCGTCCGTGGTCGTCCACACGCCGACATCGGTGCCGACGTACATCGTGTTCGGCGCCGTCGGATCGACCAGCAACGCGTTGGCCGGTGCGTCGGGCAACCGGTTGGGAGGCGTGCCGCTCAGATCTGCCCACGTCCAGCTGCCGCCCGAGCGCGCGCCTGTCCAGACGTGCGCGGTCCCGTAGCCGGCCATCGCCAGCACCAGCACGTCGGTCATTCCGGGCACGAGGAAGATGTCCCAGATCCAGCGGACCGGAAGCGGAGATGCGCTGACCTGCGTCGCGGTCCACGTACTTCCCGGGTTCACAGCCTTGTAGACGAGCCCGTTGCTGGTCCCGCAGTAGATCAGCGACGAACTGACGTAGTGAATCGCCGACACCCGACCGTTACCAATCCCAGGAAGCGTGATGCTGATCGGCCAGGCGTCGGTGCCCTGCGCCGCCGAGAGCCGGAGTTTGTTCGTTCCAAACGCGACGTTGTTGGAATTGGTGTCGTCGTAGGTCCACGGCGGATAGAACAGCACGGGTGGGCTCTGGCCGTTGCTGAGTGGGCTTAGGCCGTTGTTGATGTCGCTGTAGCTGCCGAACTTGCCCGCGGCGACGGAACGCTCGATACCTCTCCCCAACGAGTTGGTAGAGGAAGGGAGCGAGCTAAAGGTGTGGATTACGTTGTTGGGATTTGCGGAATCGATGCCGGCCTGGCCGCCATCGAAGTCCGCCGAGTGGTAAAAGACGAGGCTGTTGCGGAACATGTCGGTCCCGTTGTCCTGGGTTCCGCCGATGACTAGCGCATCCGACGAGGGATGCTGGCTGATGAACTCGAACTGGGTAATGACCGGTCCCTTGTTGATACTGTCGTCCCAAGTGGATCCGCCGTCTGCCGACTGGTATATTCCACCGTCGGTGCCAGCGTAGATCTGGAGGTGATTGGTGGGGTGCGAGGCGAACGCGTGGTTGTCCACATGGATGCGTGTGCCGACGTTGGTCACGGTCCACGCGCCGCCGCTTTGCACGCACTTGTAGAGTTCGAAACCGGAAACATAGAGCACGTCCGGAGTGGAGACGTCGACGGCGATGTTTAGTGTGTAGGAGCCCATGATAGTCAGCGACGTCGTGATGAGGGACCAAGTGTCGCCGCCGTCGACGCTCCCGTACACGCCCTTCGGGGATGCCTTGTCGACAGGGGAGTCCGCGATCAACGCGAATATCGCGTCGTGGTTGGAGGGCGCCAGGGCAAGCGCGATGCGACTTATGCCGCCCGCCGGCAGGCCGGTGGTCAGCTTGGTCCACGTCGGCGTCGCGGCGTTGGCATTGTCCGTCCGGTATATGCCGCTCCCCCAGAACGCACACCAGACGCGGTTCGCGTTGGTAGGATCATAGGCGACGTCGGTGCACGAGATCACGCTGGTCGAGAGCGCCGGAAGGCCGCTCGTGATCGCCGTCCATGTGGCGCCGCCATAGTGCGAGCGCATTAGGCCGTAGGTGGTCGCGCCGAAAAGCACATCGGGATTTGTCGGATGCACCGCGATGCGGTAGAACGCGGCGCCTTTGAGATCGGCGCAACCGACGTGCGCCCAGGTGTCTCCGCCGTCACTCGACCGCAGCACGCCGACACCGTGGTAGTCCTCGTTGGAGGCGCTGAGCGGGAAGTTCTGCACCAAAAGGAAGATGTTGCCCTCGCCCGTGCCGGCATAGAGCCGGTTGTGGTCCGAGGGCGCCATCGCGAGCGCACCGATCGCGAGCGACGGTTCGTTGTCGGATTTATCAAACCAGGTCACCCCTCCGTCGACGGTCTTCCAGACGCCGCCGCCCGCGGTCGCCAGATAGATCGTCGAGGGCGATATCGGGTCGACGACGATTCCCGTTATGCGCCCCGTCACATTGACGCGGGCGCCGCTGGTCAGAGAGCCCTGTCCGTTCGGAATGACGGTCGGTCCGAGTTGCACCCAGTTGCTCGCACCAGGCGAAACGAGCGTAACGATCGTTTCGCCCCGACGGGCGACGGCGGCCGCCTTTTCACGAAGGGCATCGAGGCGAAGCTGGGCGAGGTTCTTGTCCTCGCTTCCGAAGCGGCGGTCCTGAATGAGTTCACGATGGCGTTGGTCGGGGCGATCGGCCTGGGATGGCTCGCGCCGATGACTTCGTCGTTTGACGTTCGGCCGTTTGGCCTTGGCGCTTGCCGCCCTAGACTTCGGTTGCGCGCGTTTCACCGACCTTTTCTTAGTCGCCATACTGCGCTCCCTCTGCAACCACCGTCCGCGCACGCAGTGCGCCTTACATTGCTGTTATGCTGATGCGGCTCCTCTGCTGCGCCATATCCGATAGTTCCCTGCGTGGAGATTGCCCGTTAGCGGCTTCGCTGACCAGACCCGCGGTATCCCACGCGATGCACAAACCACCTAAGGAGAGCGACCACGATCAACACGCTCACTCCGATGTAAAGCAGTTCTAATGTGCCATCACCACCGTCCGGCGACACCCCGAACCAGCGCTCAATGAAATCCACGGCCGTTCCTCCGTGTTGTCCTTGGTGTGACTTGCTTATACTATAAGTTGTCGTCCCAAGTAAGACAATTCGGGAGGGTCTGCTCGAGCTACGGCCGTACTCGCCGAGCCGCTCACGGATGAAGCACTCGAAATAACAGCGGGAACAAGAAGCCATGGTCGATGCAGAGACCAGTTGCAACGAATGACGCTTTGATCGAGTCGGACACGGCCTTTCTGGCCGCTCACAAATGTACGTCGCTGCGGAGGGCATGGTGTGAAGCCTGTAGTCGCTTTATGGCCGGCCGCCTTTTCCGTTTTGTCAGGGCTGAAGGCCGAGCACCTTAAGTATTGGCTGCCACTGTGCGTAATCCTTCTCATGCATCGCTCGTGCCTCAGTACCGGATCGCCATACCTGCTCAAATCCGACATTTCGCAGTTTTTCTCGGGACCGCTGGGATGCCTGCCGGAAAATCTCGGACAGTCGGGCGACTTCCTCTGATGATGTTTCCGGCGGAGCGAAGATGCCGACCCAACCTTCCGTCTCAATCCCGGCGCCGGTCTGTGCAAGGATCCGAAGCGAGTCCCGGAACGGGAGAAAGTCCGGAAAAGGAACGATCGCAAGCGCTACGTGACCCCCAGCGACACTGAGAATGGCTGGCGCCGATCCTTGATAGGGCACGTGCACCATCGACACTCCGTAATCATTGAAAAGCTTTGTACCGATGAGGTGGGGAATGCTCCCAGCGCCTGCGGTGGCTACGGTGCGATATTTCTCCTCGCGCGAGGCGTCGTTCATGTATTCAGCAAGATGCGCGGGAGACTCTTTTTGTGTGACAGCAACGTATGAGAAAGTCGCCAAAATTCCGATGGGCACGAGTCCACTCTGAGGAGATGTTTTGAGCGACGACGTGGAGGACATGAACAAGAGTGTTTGGGTCCCCTTTTGCCGTAGTACCCAATCCGCCGCTATCGCTCCTCCCGCACCAGGTCGATTTTCCACGACCGTTGAGCTTCGCGTGATTTGCTCTACCGATTCAGCAAAGATTCTGGCCGCAGTTGAAGAGGTCCCCCCGGCCGCAAATCCCACAACCAGCGTGATCTGGCCATCATTCGGCAGCGCGGGACTGGAAAGCGTCACAAGCGCGGCAAAAAATAACGGCGCGAGTCTCGGCACGTGGCTGATCCTTTTTCGACGCATATCACATGCGATCCTGAAATCGACTGCACTACACCTTTCAATTGCAAACTTCTGAAAGAAACGCATTCTGGTTTGCCTGGCGCCTATCGCTCTCCGGCATAGCTGCTCCGGGACTGCCGACCCTGCCGCGCCCCATCGCACGCGGTTCGCTATCAAAAACTACAGGCAGAAATGCTCCTCGTATAGCCAGCGCGCATGGTGATTTGAGTGGCCGATCGCGCCGCAATGACCCCACAAACGCAGCGCCTCCCACCAGTGCGTCAGCGGTAGTTGGCAGTGGTATTGCCTCGCCAATGGGCACGCGACCCACGCGGCGGCCGGCCAGTCACCTGCGGGGCGACGTCAGGACCGACCATGACCCTAACCTGATGCAGCCGTTCCAGCAGCAGTACCGCACTATCGGCTCGTTCGGAGCGCAACATCCGCGACGGCCTCGCCAGGACGGCGGGGCTGCCGGTGATCGACACCGAGGCCGAGCTCGCCGACTTCGAACGCGCACGGGCACGGATCGAGGGACGCCCATGCTCGGAGCTCAATGGACACGCTCTACTTCTGACAATAGAGTCAGGCCCCAACAGTCGGATCGGACCGGGGCAAGCTTTTATGGCTGCAGAGCGGGTTGAACGGCGACTGAGTGCTATCTTCGTGGCCGATGTGGCTGGCTACAGTCGCCTTATGGGTGCTGATGAGGAGGGTACGCACGCCCGGCTGAACGAACATCTGTCCGCGCTCGTCTATCCCGAGATCGAAGAACACGGCGGGCGGATCATCAGAAGCGCCGGCGACGGAATGTTGGTGGAGTTTGCAAGCGTGGTCAATGCGATGCGCTGCGCCGTTGCGATACAGCGTGGCATGATCAACCAAAACACCGACGTCCCAACCGAAAAGCGGATCGAGTTTCGCATTGGCATCAATGCCGGCGACATAATCATCGAAGGTGGCGACATCTTTGGCGATGGGGTGAACGTTGCGGCTCGGCTCGAGGCGCTTTGCGAGCCTGGCGGCATCTGTGTGTCGGACCGTGTACGAGAAGATACGCAGGATAAACTCAATGTCGCATTTGAAGATAATGGCGAGCACCAGCTGAAAAATATTGCGCGCCCGGTGCGGGTCTATCGAGTGAGGCTCGACGACGCTCCGGCGCGACCGGCGCTTGCGCTTCCCGACAAGCCCTCAATAGCTGTCCTGGCCTTTAAGAATTTGAGTGGCGACCCGCAGCAGGAGTACTTTGCCGACGGAATTTCGGACGACATCATCACCGAGTTGTCCCGCTTTTCCGACTTGTTCGTGATCGCCCGCAATTCGAGTTTTCGATACAAGGGCAAGGTGGTTGATTTGCGCCAAGTGGGTCGAGAACTCGGCGTTCGGTACATCTTGGAGGGCAGCGTTCGTCGGGGCGGTGAGCGGGTCCGCATCAATGCGCAGCTGGTTGATGCTGGAACTGGTATCCACCGCTGGGCCGAGCACTATGACCAGGAGCTAAAAGATGTATTTGCAATTCAAGACAACGTCGCGCGCACAATCCCCGCGATTCTTGTCGCGCATGTGAATAAGGCGGAAGCCGAGCGCACCTTGCTCAAGCCGCCCGCGACCTGGCAGGCCTACGATCATTACATGCGCGCGGCTGCTGCCTGGATCTCCTTCCAGTCGTCGTGGCAAATGGAATATCTATCGGAGACGCGACGGCATCTCGCGGATTCGCTATCCATCGATCCGAAGTACGCCCGTTGCTATGCGATGCTAGCCAGCACTCACCGGGTGGCTTGGCTCAATCCCCTGAACGACGAATATTTGAGCCCAATTGCCCTTGACCGAGCAATCAAATTAGCACGCACGGCGATAGAGCTCAATCCGAGCCTATCCGAAGCTTATGCGGAATTGGGATACAACATAATCCGCAAGCGTGACTTCGACGCAGCTCTTGCCGCTGCCGAAAGAGCGATTGCGCTAAACCCCACTTTCGCGGATTATCGCCTTGCGCAAGTGTTTTTCTCGGTAGGAGAACCGGCCAAAGCAATTGCGATCGCCAAGATGCAAATGCGCCTTGATCCATTCCATCCGCATTTTGTGCCGCTGATGGCGGGCATAGCCTATTATCACCTCAAAGAGTATCACGATGCGCAACACTGGTTGAGTGAAGCGATTGGCCGCGCACCCAATCACCAGTATGGCCATGCCTTCTTGGCCGCGACCTACGCTCAGCTGGGACGATTGGAAGATGCTCATGCAGAGGCAGCTGAGGTTCTGCGCCTAAATCCAAGTTACAGCATTAGCGGCACCCAGAAACGGGTATCCGTTCTCAAACGCGCAGAAGACATGGAGCACCTGGTTGATGGGCTGCGAAAAGCGGGTCTTCCGGCATAACCAGATAAGGTTCGATACAGATCCTTCCTGACGGGTTCCCGCTATGTTGACGCAAATCTACGAGGTATCGACGCCATCCGAAGCTGACGCGATATCCGGCCTGGGCATCGATCACGTCGGGGTTCTCGTGGGAAACGGTATCTTTCCAAGAGAGCTCTCGGTGCGAGATGCTGCCGCGATCCTGGCGGCAGTCAGGGCGTCCTCGAAGCCGCTGGCGCTCTTTCTGTCCGCTGATGTCGCGCTCATCGAACAAATGGCCCGAGAGCTCAGGCCGGCGATCATTCATCTCGGTGCATCGACCGAGCTGCTGAGGCCTGCGCATGTCGTCGATCTACGAAAAGCGCTTCCGGATATACCGTTCATGCGAAGCGTGCCTGTGACAGGGCCAGAAAGCGTGCCGATCGCCAAGAGTTATGAAGGAATAGTCGATTTTCTCCTGCTCGACAGCCACCGCGAAGGCGACAGGCAAATTGGCGCGCTCGGTGTCACCCATGATTGGAGCATCAGCCGGAATATCGTCGAAAGCGTCCGCACTCCCGTTGTCCTGGCTGGTGGGCTCGGCCCTGACAACGTCGCCGAGGCCATCCGCGCGGTGCGACCGGCGGGGGTCGATTCCAAGACACGGACAGACCTTGGTGACACCCACAGAAAGGATTTGATCAAGGTCGATGGATTTAACCAGGCCGCGAAGGGCTTCGCACCGGCGTGATTTCTACGGCGAGCGTAGCCCGATCGAAAGCGGATGATCCAGTATTCCGGGACGCTGGTAATGGAATCAAAAGGCCGCGGCGTACCGGATACCCCGCTTTCGCGGGGTATGACGGCTTCACCCGAACATGCTCGCGACGATCCAGATGGCCTGCCTAGGAAGCTCAAGCGCCGTGGAAACTGGAATAATCCATACCAGCACCTTGACCGATCTTCGCATTGCCGCTCCGTCTACAGCGCCGCCAGTACCGCCTTGGCGATATCGGCGGTCCCGTTGCGGCCGCCGAATTCCATCGGCTTGATTCCTCCCGCATAGGCCTTGTCGACCGCGCGCTCGATGCGCTCGCCGGCCTCGGCCGCCGACTCCAGACCGTGCTTGTCGGCCAGCCAGTCCAGCATCATCGCCGCCGACAGGATCATGCCGGTCGGATTGGCTTTGCCCTGCCCCATGATATCGGGCGCCGTGCCGTGGCACGGCTGGAACACCGCGTGGCGGTCGCCGATATCGGCCGAGGGAGCCATGCCCATGCCGCCGATCAGGCCGGCGGTCATGTCGGAGAGAATGTCGCCGAACATGTTCTCCATCACCATCACGTCGAAATCCCAGGGCCGCTTGACCAGCAGCGCCGAGCAGGCATCGACATAGAGCCGGTCGGTCTTGACATCCGGATGACGTTTCGCCGCTTCGTCGAACATCTCACGAAAGAAGGCAAAGGCCTTGAATACATTGGCCTTGTCGACGCAAGTAAGCTGACCGGGCCGGCCGCGCGCCTTGCGCCGTTCCGCCAGCCGAAACGAGAACTCGAACAACCGCTCCGAAGTCTTTCGCGTGATGACCAATGTCTCGCGCGCCTCGGTATCGGTGACGACGCCCTTCCCCATCGAGGCGAACAGGCCTTCGGTGGATTCCCGGATCACGATGAGATCGATGCCGCGCTGATCGGCGCCTACGATCGGACTCGGCACGCCCGGTATCAGCCGCGCCGGGCGGACGCCGGCATAGAGATCGAAATGGAAGCGCAGCTCGACCTGCGGCATGATTTCGGTGTTGTCGGGGTAGCGCACCGACGGCAGCCCGCAG
>Ga0153915_10003846_pt1 | contig 13816 bp, 12 predicted proteins | sample Opewatmetagenome_2_FD_107003 | JGI IMG/M metagenome (GOLD analysis project Ga0153915, IMG submission 107003) | Freshwater wetland microbial communities from Ohio, USA - Open water 3 Core 3 Depth 3 metaG | ecosystem: Environmental > Aquatic > Freshwater > Wetlands | place: USA: Ohio, Lake Erie... | reverse complement strand
TGATCGGACCTACGCGGGAACGATCACCGTGAAGGTCGGTCCCGTTTCCGCGAGCTACAAGGGGAAGGCGCGGTTCGAGCGGCTGGACGAGGCCGAAGGGACGGCCGAGATCGTCGCGTCGGGACAGGACGTGAAGGGCAAGGGGGGCGCCGAGATGCGCCTCACGAGCCGCCTCATCGAGCGAGCTCCCGGTCAGACCGAGGTGGCCGCGAGCTCGGTGGTCAACATCACGGGCATCCTGGCGCAGCTCGGACGCGGCATGATCCAGGACGTGTCCGACCAGATGTTCCAGAAATTCACGGAGGCCATGCGCGCGGAGCTGGAATCCGGCGCCGCGGCCGGCGCGAGCGCCAGCTCGCCGAAGATCGAACCGGCCCCGCCGGTGGACGCGGTGGCACTCGGCGCGGGTGTGGCGCGCCGGGCGGCGGGACGCGCGATTGCCCGTCCGGCTTTCTGGGTGGGCGCGGCCGTTCTCCTGGTGCTGATCTACTGGATCTGGTTCCGGTAGTGTTCGCTTTTCGGGTCGAAAGGAGGGCCGATGATCCCGGCTGCATTCGATTACCACTCTCCCAGGACGCTCTCGGAGGCGGTCGAGCTGCTTGGCCGCTTTCAAGAGGAGGCGAAAGTGCTCTCAGGAGGTCAGAGCCTGCTGCCCCTCCTGAAGCTCCGCCTCGGATCGGCCGCCCACCTCGTTGACATCGGGCGAATCCCGGGCCTCGAGTACATCCGCGAGGAGGGCGGGTACCTGAAAATCGGCGGGCGGACACGCGAGTCGGCGCTCGAGAAGTCCGACCTCATCCGCACAAAGTACCCGATCCTTGCCGACACGGCCGCCGTCATCGCCGACCCCCTCGTCCGCAACCTGGCCACGGTCGGCGGCAACCTCGCTCACGGAGATCCCGCCAACGACCACCCCGCGACGATGCTCGCCCTGGGCGCCGAAGTCGTCGCGACCGGGCCGAAGGGGCAGCGCACGATTCCGATCGACAGGTTCTTCACCGGCCTCTTCTCCACCGCGCTCGCGCTCGACGAGATCCTGACCGAGATCCGCATCCCCGTGCCGCCCGGCAGGAGCGGCGGCGCCTACATGAAGCTCGAGCGCAAGGTCGGGGACTTCGCCACCGCCGCCGCGGCCGCGCAGGTCACGCTCGGGGAGGGCGGCGAGATCGCGCGGGCCGGCATAGGCCTGACCAGCGCCGGGCCGACCCCCGTGAAGGCGGCGGCAGCCGAGCAGTTTCTGAAGGGCAAGAAGGGGGACGCCGCCGCCATCGCCCAGGCTTCGCGCCTCGCGTCGCAGGCGGCCTCGCCTTCCCCCGACCGGCGCGGCGCGGTCGAGTACAAGAAGGAAATGGCCCGGGTCCTGACGGCGCGCGCTCTCGCGAAGGCGATCGCCCGGGCGCAAGGAGCGCAGTAATGGCGAAGCACACGATCAAGGTCACGGTCAACGGCGAGGGCAGGCAAGCCGAGGTCGAGTCGCGGCTCCTCCTCGTCCACTTTCTGCGGGAGAACCTGCGGCTCACAGGCACGCACATCGGCTGCGACACGACCCACTGCGGCGCCTGCACGGTGCTGCTCGACGGCGTCCCGGTCAAGTCCTGCACGGTCCTCGCCGTGCAGGCCGACGGCCGCGACGTGGCGACCGTCGAGGGGCTCGAGAAGGACGGCAAGCTCCATCCTGTCCAGGAAGGCTTCTACCAGGAGCACGGCCTGCAGTGCGGCTACTGCACTCCCGGCATGATGATGACGAGCTGCGCGCTCCTCGCCTCGAATCCCGACCCGACCGAAGCCGACATCCGCCGGGCCATCTCCGGCAACCTCTGCCGGTGCACCGGTTACGTCAACATCGTCAAGTCCGTCCAGCACGCCGCGGCGGCGGCGCGGGCGCGGTAGGAGGAGCCATGGCGACACCTCGCACGTCACCCGAAGTCGGGGGCATGGGCCACTCGATCAAGCGCAAGGAAGACCCTCGCTTCCTCCGCGGCAAGGGCAACTACGTCGACGACATCCAGCTGCCGGGCATGCTCCACATGGACATCGTGCGGAGCCCCTTCGCCCACGCGAAGATCGTGAAGATCGACTCGTCGAAGGCGCTGAAGGTCCCGGGCGTCCTCGCCGTCATTACCGGAGAGACCCTCGCGCAGTACAAGCTGCACTGGATGCCGACGCTCATGTCGGACACGCAGATGGTCCTCCCGACGGAGAAGGTCATGTACCAGGCGCAGGAGGTCGCGGCCGTCATCGCGACCGACCGCTACGCGGCCGCCGACGGCGTCGAAGCGGTCGAGGTCGAATACGACCCGCTGCCGGTCGTCGTGGATCCCTTCAAGGCCCTGGAGCCCGGCGCCCCGGTTCTGCGCACGGACAAGCCGGGCAAGAAAGACAACCGGATCTTCCACTGGGAGGCCGGGGACCGTCAGGCCACGGAGAAGGCGCTCTCGGCGTCCGACGTCGTCGTCCGGCAGGATATCTACCTGCCGCGCATCCACGTCGCCTCGATCGAGACCTGCGGCATCGTCGCGGACTTCGACCGCATCCGCGGCAAGCTGACCGTGTATATGACGACGCAGGCCCCCCACGCCATCCGCACGGTCATCGCGCTCGTGGCGGGGCACGTCGGACTCTCCGAGGAGAAAATCCGAGTCGTCTCGCCCGACATCGGCGGCGGCTTCGGCGGAAAGGTGCCGGTCTATCCCGGCTACGTCATCGCGATCGCGGCCTCGGTGGTCATCGGCAAGCCGGTCAAATGGGTCGAGGACCGGATGGAGAACCTCCAGGCCGATTCCTTCGCCCGCGACTACCACATCACGGCGGCGATCGGCGCGAAGAAGGACGGCACGATGACGGCGCTCCAGATCAAGACGGTCGCCGACCACGGTTATGCCGACGCCGCGGCCAATCCATCGAAGTTTCCGGCCGGGCTCTTCTCGATCTGCACGGGCTCCTACCGGCTCCCGACCGCCTTCGCCGAGGTCGACGGCGTCTACACGAACAAGCCGCCGGGCGGCATCGCCTACCGCTGCTCGTTCCGCGTGACCGAGGCGGTCCATGCCATCGAGCGGATGACGGACGTGCTCGCACAGGAGCTGAAGATGGACCCGGCCGACCTGCGCATGAAGAACTTCATCCAGCCGGGGGAGTTCCCTTACAAATCGGCGCTCGGCTGGGAGTACGACAGCGGCAACTACCCGGCCGCCCTGAAGAAGGCGATGGACATCGTCGGCTACGCGGAGCTGCGCAGGGAGCAGGCGGAGAAGAGGAAGCGCGGCGAGCTGATGGGCATCGGCATCTCGAGCTTCACCGAGATCGTCGGAGCCGGACCCTCGAAGCATTTCGACATCCTCGGTATCAAGATGTTCGACTCCTGCGAGCTGCGGGTGCACCCGACCGGAAAGGCGACGGCGCGGTTCGGAACGAAGTCCCAGGGCCAGGGGCACGAAACGACCTATGCGCAAGTCATCGCCGAGGAGCTCGGCATCCCCGCCGCGCACGTCGAGGTCGAGGAGGGGGACACGGACACGGCGCCCTACGGCCTCGGGACGTACGCCAGCCGCTCGACGCCGGTTGGCGCCGCGGCCGGCGCCGTCGCCGCGCGCAAGGTGCGCGAGAAGGCGAAGAAGATCGCCGCCCATCTGCTCGAAGTCAGCGAAGACGACCTCGTCTGGGAACCTGGCAAGTTCTCCGTGAAAGGCGCCCCGCAGAAGTCGACGACGATCCAGGACATTGCCTTTGCCGCGTACACCAACCACCCGCAGGGCATGGAGGCGGGGCTCGAGGCGGTGGACTACTACGACCCGCCGAACCTGACGTTCCCCTTCGGCAGCTACATCTGCGTCGTGGACATCGACCGCGGCACCGGCGAGATCAAGGTCCGGCGCTTCGTCGCCGTGGACGATTGCGGCAACATCATCAATCCCATGATCGTGGACGGCCAGATCCATGGCGGGCTGACCATGGGCCTGGCTCCCGCGCTCTTCGAAGAGATCCACTACGACGAGAGCGGCAACATCCAGGGGGGCAGCTTCATGGACTACCTCCTGCCGACTGCGATGGAGACTCCGAAATGGGAGACCGACAAGACCATTACGCCGTCTCCTCACCACCCCCTGGGAGCCAAAGGCGTCGGGGAGTCCGCGACCGTGGGCGCCCCTCCCGCGATCGCCAACGCCGTCGTGGACGCCCTCTCCCATCTGGGTGTGAAGCACATCGACATCCCCATCACGCCCGAAAAGGTCTGGAAGATCATGAAAGAGAAGGGGGTCGCCGAGTAAAGGTTAAAGCCGCTTCCGCCGGCCGGCGATCCGGAGCGTCCCTTCCAGGTGCCGTCCCACGGGGTCACTCGGACGGGCCGTAGCTCCAGCTGGCCAGGCGTCCCGGCCTGCCGGTTCCCGTGTGGACGGCTTTCTCAGGCTGCGCCCATTTGAAAAGGCCGATCCCATACCCGGCGCAGGAATGAAGATCGGGCGAGAGGTGGAAAGTTTGGAATTCGAGACCGCCGTCAAGCTGCGCCTCTACCAGGTGATCGCCGAGACAACGCGAGCCCCGGACGCCGCGGAGCTGGCCCGGGCACTGGTGACTTCCCCATCCCGGGTCGAAGAGGCCTTTCGAGCCCTGAGCGCCAAACGTCTGCTCGTGCTCGAACCGGGAACGGGGTCCAGAATCCGGATGGCCCCGCCCTTCTCTGCCGTCGAAACCCCGTTTCTCGTGAGGGTCGGCGAGAAAGCCTATTACGCCAACTGTGTTTGGGATGCCCTGGGAGTTTCCGCGGCGCTCCATCGCGACGCCCGAGTCTTCGCTTCTGACGGCCACACGGGCGAGCCTCTGGGCCTGGAAGTGCGCGGAGGCAAGCCCGTTCCGCGCCCGTGCGCTATCCATTTCGCAGTTCCAGCGGCGCGCTGGTGGGACGACATCATCTACACCTGAAAGACGATGCTCCTCTTCCGGTCGGAAGAGACCATCGATCTCTGGTGCGAGGCTCACGGCGTCGAGCGCCGTCCAACCGTCTCCCTGGATCAGCTCTGGCACCTGGCCGTGACCTGGTACGAAAACCGGCTCACTGCCGAATCCCGCCGCCCGGCCCCCGATGAGATGGCCGGCATCTTCTCTCGCATCGGTCTCCAGGGGCCCTTCTGGGACCCCCGATCGGACCAGTGGCGCCGGACATGACCCGGCGGTCACTTCACCTTCGGTGGCTTCGGCGTGAACGCCCCCGGAGCCTCGGCGGGCCCGGCGGACTGGCCCCGGCCCTTCGTCCGGAGGCTCCCGTCGGCGCGGTGGCGAGGCCCTTCGGGGCCCTGTTGCGCCAGGCGGCGGCGAGCGCGTCGCGAACGGTGCCCTTTCTCGCCGATCGCAGCCGCACGTTCGTGGCTCCCTGGCGTCCCCAGCCTCCCTTGACCGGCTGGAACCCCTCGGGCTCGATCTGAACGAAGAGCTCCTGCTCGTCGGGCGTGAGCTTCACCATTCCCCAGTCCGGGCCCGGAGCGCCGAGCGTCGCGAAGATCTTCCCGCCCACTCGAAAGTCCGGGTGGCCCATGTGCGACGACTCGGAGACTTGAGGGAGGCCGAGAGCCATTTCCCGAACCTCGTCTGAAGTCACGACGATCTCCTGACGTTCCTGGCTAGCCTATCCCGGCGCTGATCGCGTTGACTGATCGCACTCGCCGACGCGTCCTTCCCGGGGGTCTCACCGGTCTTCCTGCTAATCTCTGCGGCGGGGGAACGAGATGACGTCCGCATGGGGTCTGAAGACATCGGTCGTGTTCCTGCTCTCCGGCGGGTTGCTTCTCTTCACCGGCTGCGGCCGGGGGCGGGAAGAACGGGCGGCGGAAGTCGAGAGGGCCGGAAGGACGGCCGCAGATGCGGCCAGGGACACGGCACGGCAGGCCCGCGAGGCCGCGAGGGACGCCGCGGAGAAAGCGAAAGCGGCGACCAGCGAGTTCCTCGCGCGCCTCAAGAACGAGATGGAGGATCTCGATCGCTCACGCGACAAGCTCGAGAGAGAAGCGGAAAAACTCAAAGGCAAGTCCGGGAGTGAGGCTCGCCGGCACCTCGATGAGCTCCGGAGGCAGGCCGAGGAACTCCGAAAGTCCTCCCGGGACCTGGCGACGCTGGCTGCCGACAAAGTCGACGCCGCCCGCGCGGAACTCGACGAGAGGCTCGAGAAGCTCAAGAGAGCCTACCAGGCCGCGTCGAAAGAGCTGACGAAGTAGGACGGCCCCCGGCCCGTGTCGCCGATCCGGCTTCGGATCGGGCCGGATTCGCCGGATGCGCCGGTCAACCCGCCGATCCATTAGGGTCGGGCGCAATCGGCGTGCCCTGCGCGGCCGCAAGGCGCCAACGTCCCTCCTGCTCGACGAAGACGTGGGTATAGCGGCTGCTGGCGGAAAACGGAGTTCCGGACAACCTTCCCGCAATCCGCGTGCGGCCCGTGACGATCGCCGTCGTCCCGTGCAACCGCACGCGGCCATCAGCCGGCTCGATGGCCTCGAATTCCAGCTGGCCGGACCCGACCAGCTCGAGAAACGCGGCCCGAGAGACTTCCGATCCGCTCATGACGTCGATCATCAGGAAATCGTCGGCCAGGATCCGCTCCAGCGCGTCGACGTCGGTCGAGAGGAGGGAAGAAAAGAACCGGCGGTCCGCCTCCAGCGGGTTGGATTCGGTCTTCATGCGGGTTCTCCCTGGTCTAGCGATGTCGCGCGTTGTCCCGAGCGATGGCCGTGAGGAAGCTGACCCGGGAAGATACGCATTTGCCACCCCCTGATGAGATGCCGGCTCCGGAACGCGGTTACCAGGAGGCTTCTTCGAGCCGGCGCGCCGAAAACCTTTCGGGATCGAGGCCGTATCTCCTGTAGACAGGCTACAAGAAGGCCGGCAGGACCGGCCCCGGCCTGAGCGGAGGAGGATTCATGCACGCGAAACGGTTTCCCGGCATGTCGTCTCTCGTGCTTCCGGCGGTGCTTCTCACGGCCGCGGCCGCGGCCGGCGTCCTCCTCGGGGCGGTCCCGGACGTCGCTTCGGCCGACGCGCCCTCCGGCCATTACGTCTGTCCTCCGTGGGGCCTCCCCTGCGATGAGGCCGTCTACGACGCGCCCGGCGTCTGCAAAAAGTGCGGAATGAAGCTCGTCGAGCAGGGGGCGGCGGCTCAGGCCACCCGCGCGCGAACGAAAGCCGCCATCCTGATCTTCGACGGGGTACAGATCATCGACTACACCGGGCCCTACGAGGTCTTCGGGGCCGCCGGTTTCGACGTGTACACGGTCGCCGAGACCAGGGCTCCGGTGACGACGTCCATGGGCATGACCGTCGTCCCGAAGTTCACCTTCGCCGATGCGCCGCAGCCCGACGTTCTCGTGGTCCCGGGTGGCGGCGTGTATGGGGCTCGAGAGAGCAAGGCGACGTTGAAGTGGGTGACGGACACGACCGCCCATGCCCGGCACACGATGTCGGTCTGCAACGGCGCCTTCATCCTGGCGAGCGCGGGCCTGCTCGACGGCCTGACCGCGACGACGACATCCGGCCTGATCGAGAAGCTGCAAGCGGACTACCCGAAGACGAAAGTCGTCGATGACCGCCGCTTCGTGGACAACGGCAAGATCATCACGACCGCCGGCCTCTCCTCGGGGATCGATGGGGCCCTCCATGTCGTGTCGAGGATACTCGGCAACGGGACGGCGCAGGCGGTCGCCCTCCGGGAGGAGTACGACTGGCGTCCCCGCTCGGGGTTCGCGCGCGCGGCGCTGGCGGACCGTCTCATCCCCCAGCTCGATCTCCCCGCGAACGGCCAGTGGAACATCGAAAGCACGCAGGGCGGGACCGACCGCTGGGAGCTCGTTTTGCGCGGCAGTTCGGATCTGACGACCGGGGCGCTGGCCGAACAGTTCTCCCGTGCCCTTGCGACCAACGGAAAATGGACGAGCGTCCAGCCCGCGAAATCCCGCCCCACCCAGCTCGTGACGAGCGGCTGGAGGTTCCGAGGCCGCGACGGCAAGGACTGGACCGGAAGCCTCAAGATCCAGCCGGTCTCCGGCGAGAGCCACCAGTACACGGCAACCCTCACCGTCGCGCGCGCGGGCTAAGGAGACTGGGGAAATAGGAGTGGAGTGGCGTCGCAGGCGCTGCGGGCCGGAGGATTGGAATGGCCGGCAGCCCCCGATGCCGACCTCCGATAAAGCATGCGCGCTACACTCACCACATGCTTCCTTCGATACTCCTGATCCTGGGCCTCGTGCCCGCCGCGCTTGGAACCGCGCCCGTCCCCGCACCCGCGGCGGCCCGTGAGACGATCACCTTCCGTCTGTACAAGTTTCAGCAGCCGATCGGAATCGAGACTTCGATACTGGTCCACAGGCCTGGCGGCGCGACCGAGATCCGCACGAACTTCAGCTTCACCGACCGGCAGACCTCCGTGCCGCTCGCCTCGACGCTGACACTCGGCAAAGACGGCTCCCCTTTGCGGTTTCAGGTCTGGGGCTCAACTTCCCGAGAGACGCGCGTGGATGACCTCGTGACCGTGGCCGGTAGAGACGTCCAGATCGAGCAAAGCGGCCGCGGCCGCATCGCCACTGCGCCTTCGCTCTTCTTCGTGGCCAGCGGCTACGCGCCTGTCACGGTGACCGGAGAGCTCTGGCGCTACTGGTCGACCCGCGGACGCCCGGCGGCCGTCCCGATCTTTCCGTCCGGGCGTGTCGGCTTCGAGCGCCGCGGAACCGACGAAGTCACCGGCGACGACGGTAAGTTGCAGAAGCTCGAGCGCTACGCCGTGACCGGCCTCGGGTGGGGACAGGAAACGATCTGGCTCGACGGGAACGGACATCTGGCCGCGGTCAAGGCGGTGGACGCCGAGTTCGATCATTTCGAGGCCACGCGGTTGGGGTATACGCAGTCCCTCCCCGCGCTGGTCGCCAGCGCCGCCGCAGACGGAATGACCGCTCTCGCCGAGATCTCGCGCTCGCGCCTCTCCACGCCGCAGGATTCTGCCCCCGTGGCCTATATCGGCTCGACACTCATCGACGCGACTGGCGCTCCGCCGGTGCGCGACGCGGTCGTCCTCGTCGATCGCGGCCGGATCGCCGCCGCCGGCCCTCGGGCGAAGGTGGCCGTGCCCGCCGGCGCCCGGCGCGTCGACGTCGCCGGCAAGACGATCCTGCCCGGCCTCTGGGACATGCACGCCCATTTCGAGCAGGTCGAGTGGGGCCCCCTGTATCTCGCGGCCGGCGTGACCACCGTGCGAGACTGCGGCAACGAGCTCGAGTTCGTTCGCTCGGTCCGCGACGCGATTGAAGCCGGAAAGGGCCTCGGCCCGCGGATCATCCTCGCGTGCGTTGTGGACGGAGAAGGCCCGGCGAGCATCGGCACGTCCCGGCTTCGCGACGCGGGCGAGATCTCGGAGCTCGTCAAGAAATTCCATGACGCCGGCTGCGCGCAGGTCAAGATCTACTCGAGTCTCGATCCCGGCCTGATCGCGCCGCTCGCGCGCGCGGCGCACGAGGCCGGCATGTCGGTCACGGGCCACGTGCCGCGGGGAATCGGCGCGGTGCGCGCAGTTGAGGCGGGCATGGACCAGATCAACCATTTGCAGTTCGTCGTGCGCGCGCTGCTGCCGGCGGCGTACGATCCGGACAAACCCCTCCCCTTTCCGGTCCTCCGGCGGGCCATAGGCGAGATCGATCTCTCGTCGGCGGCGGCCAAGAAGACAATCGAGTTTCTGGCCCGGCGGCACGTCGTCGTGGATCCCACTCTCGCCCTGGCCGAGCTCAACACGCATACTCACGACGAGATCGTCCGCGCCGAGCCCGGCCTCGCGAAGGTCGCGGAGCCGCTGCGAGCGCCGCTGGAAAGCATCGGAGTTCCTCCCGACCAGTCCGAAAACGCCCACGAGACCTGGAACGCGAACCTCGCGGTCCTGCGCGCCCTTCGTCAGGCCGGAGTGCCGATCGTCGCCGGCACGGATCAGGCCGTCCCGGGGCACAGCCTTCACCGCGAGCTTGAGATCTACGTTGCGGCGGGCTTCACGCCGATGGAGGCGATCCAGTCCGCGACGATCGTCCCCGCCCGCGTTCTGCATCGCGACGCGGAGCTGGGCACTGTCGAGGCCGGGAAACGCGCCGATCTGATCGTCGTCGAGGGCGATCCGCTCGCCGACATCCGGAATCTGCGCAAGACCGTCACCGTCATAACCGGTGGCCGCGCCTACGACACGGCCTCGCTCTGGAAGATGGTCGGCTTCGAGCCGTAGCGGTTTCATGCCGCAGGGACAGATGGATAGCAAGCCAGCGAGATTCTCGTCAGCGAATGCGTTACGGCAGCAAAACACTTCACGGTCGCTGGTTTTCGAATCGAGGCGGGATGACTTCCTCGCGGGATTGATGAAGGCTCATCTGTCCCGGCGGAGGAGGAGGCTATAGCGTCTGACGTGTCGCGCGGCGGACCGCGTGCCGGAAATTCTCTCGAGCCGGGAGCGGCGGCTGAAGGAGCAGGAGATGAGGCGACGTCTGGCCCGGGCCTCCGGCCTCTTGCTGGCCGGAGGCGCCGCGCTCGCCGCTTACGTCGCCTGGATCCGCAAATGGCATCTGCCACCTGGACGGGTGATATCCTCCGGCCCCCAAAAACTACGTAAGGAGGCAACATGAGCTCGAAAGGGGTACTGGCATTCCTGTGCGCTATTGCACTGGCCGCGGCGGCCGCGGCGCAGACGAAGACCTCGGGCACGATCCAGTGCGGCAAGCCCGATCCGCAGCACGCGATCGAGGTTGGCGACAAGCCCGGCCACATGATGGGCATCGGCAAATCCACGTGCACATGGTCCCCGTCGATGGAGATCGCGGGCTCCAAGACCAAGGACGGCTACAGCATCTCGTTCGACGAGATGACCGGTAACAAGTACAGCGGCCACGGCGTCCACGTTTCGACCATGGACAACGGTGACAAGATCTACGTGAAGTTCCAGGGGGGCGGGACGCTCAAGGACGGAGCGCTGCAGACCGATTCCGGCACGTGGAGCTACACGGGCGGCACCGGCAAGCTGAAGGGGATCAAGGGCAAGGGGACCTACAAGGGGAAGGGCAGCACCGACGGCACGATGACCTACGAGATCGCCGGCGACTACCAGCTTCCCAAGTAACCGCTCACAGGCTTCAAAGGCGTTGACCCGGGGCCGGCCGGGACTCCCCCGGCCGGTCCCTCCTGCCCGGGCCAGAACCTCTCTCTCGCTGCCCGGCCACGAAACCCGGCTGGCTGGAATTCGTTGTTTAGAATTGGACTTGTGGAGACTATGACCCCCGTCCTCTCCGGCCCGCCAGCCTCTCGCGAGGAGAGGCTCGGCCTCGCTCTCTCGGGGATCGCGCGGACCATGGCCGAGAGCCTCAAGTTGAAGGAAGTCTTCTCTCGCGTCGCCGAGGCGGCGCGGCAGGTGCTGCCGTTCGAAGTCATGGGGGTCAGCGTCGTGCACGACCCCGACGTTCCCTGGGAGGACCTGGAAAACGTCACCTTCTCGGCCTACGCCGTCGCCGGAGAGCTTCGGACCGAAGACATCGGCGAGTACCGCCGGGCCGACGTTTCACCCGGCGTGCGGCTGGACGCGATCGGCAGGGTCTTCCGGCATTCCGACGTCCGGACGATGCTCGACCCTTCCTATCTGCTCGACCGCCGGATTCTCAGCCTCGACTGCCGGTCGCTGATGTCCTGCCTGCTGCCGGCGGCTCGCCCGCTCGGGAGCATCTGGTTCTCCTCCTCCCGGGTTGGCGCCTTCGGTTCGGAGGACGAGGCTATCGTGCTCGCGATCGCGGACCTGGTCGCCGTGGCGCTCCAGCATGATCGGCTCTTCCGCGAGGAGCGGAAGCGCCGGCGCAGGAGCGAGGCGCTCGAGGCGCTGCTGCCGACGCTGTCGAAAGCGCTCGACATCCGCGAGGTCTTCGATCAGCTCTCCGCCGCCGTCGGCGGGATCCTGCCGCACGACCGGATGGCGCTGGGTCTCTTCTCGGAAGACCGGAAGACGCTCCGGATCCACGCTTATACGGGAGACAGGGTCCCGGACATGCCCGAGACGATCCGCATCGATGGCGACCCGCGGACCGACGCCGACTGGAGCTTCTTCCTCGTTCGGGACCTGCGGCAGGAGTCCCGGTGCTGCGGCGAGAAGTACGAGGGCTTGAAGAAGGAGGGAATGCGCTCCCTCCTGCGGGTGCCCGTGAGGCTGGAAGGGGAAATCGTCGGGGGCCTGAACTTCCTCTCGCGGACGGTCGGACTGTATCGAGAGGAAGACGCCGACATCGCCCGCCGGATCGGCGACCAGGTTGCGCTCGTGCTCTCCCACGAAAAGCTGGCGGAGGAGGCTCGGCTCGCTGCGGAGGCGCGCGAAGAGGCGCTTCGGCTCGAGGGGCGGCTGGCCTCCCTGATGGAGGCGTTCGCGTCCTATCTGGGCGGCCCCCACCAGATCATCGGAGACTCGAAGAGCTGGCGCGACGTGCTCGATCTCGTCTCCAAGGTCTCGCCGACGGACACGACGGTGCTCCTGACGGGGGAATCCGGCACCGGAAAGGAGGTCATCGCGCGGGCGATCCACGCGGCCTCTCCGCGCTCGGGAAAACCCTTCGTCGCCATCAACTGCGCGGCGCTTCCCGAGCAGCTTCTCGAGTCGGAGCTCTTCGGCTACGAGCGCGGCGCCTTCACCGGAGCCCTGCAGTCCCGCGCGGGAAAGATCGAGCAAGCCGCCGAAGGGGTGCTCTTCCTGGACGAAGTCGCCGAGATGTCCTCGCCCGTCCAGGCGAAATTCCTGCGAGTCCTGCAGGAGCGGGAGTTCCAGCGGCTGGGAGGGTCGCGCGTCCAGAAGGCCGACGTCCGCATCATCGCGGCCACCAACCGGGAACTCTCGGCCGCGCTCGCCCGCGGAGAGTTCCGCGAGGATCTCTATTATCGCCTGCGCGTCTTCGAGATCGCGTTGCCCCCGCTGCGCGAGAGGACGGAAGACATCCTCCCGCTCGCGGAAGCCTTCGTCGAGGAGATCGGAAAGACGGTCGGCCAGCCGTGCGCGGGAATCTCGAAGCAAGCCCGGGACGCGCTGCTCTCGTACTCCTGGCCGGGAAACGTGCGCGAGCTGCGCAACGCGATCGAGCGCGCGATCATTCTGTGCGACGGAGGACTCATCACGGCCGAGCACCTGCCCGCGCCGCAGGCCGGGGACGGGAAGAGCGCCGGATCCCCGGAGCCCGCGGCGGCACAGAGCCTCCAGGCCGTCGAGCGTGGTCTCGTCGAGAACGCCCTGAAGGAGGCCCGCAACAACAAGGCCCTCGCGGCGAGGCGCCTGGGAATCACCCGCTCGCAGCTCTACTCCCGCATCCAGAAATACGGCATCGGCTGAGCGCCAATTCCTCGGTCAGGGCGCGGAAAATCCGATTCTCGCGGCACTTTCCGGCGCGGCGAGGAATGCAAGGCTTTGTCCACGCCGGTCCAGGCCGGCGCGGACGTGAGGACGAGGAAGCGCGGAGGCGCCCCCCTCCCCCGCCCGGCTGAGGAGTGATCGCCGATTTTTCGACACTTTGCCGATAAATCTACGGACACACCATCTCGCGGTCGGGAGGCAGCGACTCCAGGCTCTACGGGCAGACCATTCATCGCAAAGGGGTTTCATCAAATTTCCGTTTCTGAATCGAAAGTGGCACGGAGCCTGTAATTGCTGCCGGGCGGAGCGGTCAAAACCGATGTCACAGAAATGCGTCGAAATGCTCTTGGGGAAGATCCTGACCGACGAAGATTTCCGGAGGTCTTTCTTTCCCGTTCAACCTTCCAGCTTCGAAATGGCGGCGGCCCACGGCCTGGAGCT
>Ga0153915_10003845_pt1 | contig 13816 bp, 9 predicted proteins | sample Opewatmetagenome_2_FD_107003 | JGI IMG/M metagenome (GOLD analysis project Ga0153915, IMG submission 107003) | Freshwater wetland microbial communities from Ohio, USA - Open water 3 Core 3 Depth 3 metaG | ecosystem: Environmental > Aquatic > Freshwater > Wetlands | place: USA: Ohio, Lake Erie... | reverse complement strand
GGGCCCGTGAGCTCGCCCAGAACGTCCGAAATTCGCTGCGGGAGCCCATCAAGGTTCCGGAGTTATCGCTCTCGATAGTCGCCGGCGGCACTGGCGAACGCGCCGCCGGAACCCCTGCCCTGGACGCGAAGCTCCAGCCCGGCGAATCCAGCCTTCCTCAGCCCGTGGACGAGTCTTATTCCAGCCCAACCGCTGTCCGCGGGGATTCCGGGGTCCGAGACGTCCTCCACACCGCTATCATCGCACTCTGGTCAGCCGGCCTCGTCATTCTCGTCCTGAGATTGGCCATCGGCCTGTCCGGTGCCATCAAGTTGACAAGGGAGGGAACGGCGCTCGCCGATCCTGTCTGGCATCTTCTTTTCGAGCGCTTTCTGGCGCTCGTTTCGCTCCGGCGGAAAATCCGCCTCAAGAGCCACCCGCAGGTTTTCGTGCCTCTGACCTGGGGCTGGAGAAAACCCGTCATCCTCATGCCGGCCGACACCGACGTCTGGACGGACGAAGAGCGCTCGTCCGCCCTATTCCATGAGCTCTCTCATGTCAAGCGGGCGGACTTCCTGGTAATGCTGCTCGTCCGCATGAGCTTGGCCGTGTTCTGGTGGAATCCGCTCAGTTGGATCGTCTACCGAAAGCTCCGCAGCGAGCAGGAAATCGCCTGTGACGAGCTGGTCCTTCGGGCGGGGGTCAAGCCGTCGATATATGCGGCCAGCCTCCTCGCCTTCCGGCGCACCGCCGGGTTCCGCTGGAACACTTCGGCGGCGCTACTCGGGATGCTGGGGAAGCCTTCGTTTAACGAACGCCTGGCAACTATCCTCAAACAAAAACTGACGCTCAAGGAGGTCAAGATGAAAACAAAAATTATGCTGGCCGCGGCCGTCGTCCTGGCCGTGGTCCTCGTCGGGACGGCCCGTCCGGCCGTCGGAGTCGCAAATAAGGCGGCCGAACCGACCGTCGTCGAAACCGCGGCGCCCGCCCCGGGATCTTTGGATATCGCCCCGCCCGCTGTCGAAACGCAAGAGAAAGTAGCGGAGAAGCCGGTCGCGCAAGAAAAGGAAAAAGAGAAAGTCAAGGTGGCGGAGAAGGCGAAGCCCGCCGTCGAGAGAAAAATCGTCATCGAGGCCAAGGAGGGCGCAAAGACGCCGATCGAGATCACGATCACCCAGGGCGATGAGGTCAAGACCCTCACCCTGGACAAGCCATTGACCATCACCGTCGGCAAGGACGGGCATAACCTCGTTCTGACCTCGGAAGGCAAGGAACTCCAGGTCCTCAAGGGCGAGCCGCTGCGCCTGGAGATCAAGGGGGGAGGCCTCGAGCTCATCAAAGAGGGTAAAGCCTTGAAGATCGGAGAAGGCGGTGTTTACAAGATTATAAAGGAAGGCGAAGACGAGAAAGGCAACGTCCATGTCGTCGTCAGGCCGGTAATAGAAGCCAGACCGACCATCACCTGGACAATCAAAGAACCCGTCAAGGAGGGCACGCTCCGGATCGGCAAGGAATTTTCCGGAAAGCCGTTCGTGCGGACATGGATAAGTGAAGACGGAAAAACGCGCGTCTTTAGCCTGGCCAGTGATAAAAAAATCCTTGAGAAGGTCCGCGAGATCCGGGAGCAGGTCGCGGCAGTCAAGGAGAAAAAGGCCGATTTCTCCGCCCTCGAAAAATCCCTCGAAAAGCTCGAAGCCATGCTCAAGACGAGCGAGGAAAAATTGCCCAACGTCGGGATCGAGCTCGACAAGGAACCCGGCCTAGCCGCCGTGGTGGAGAAAACCGTCAAGGACGAGACCGAGGGCGAAATCGCGCTCCAGGTTAAGGAAGGCGTCAAAGCGGCAACGGTCAAGACCATAACTTCTTACACCACCGACGGCACCGCCACCATCCAGCTCGTCGCCCCAGGCAAAGCGGGCGAGGAAGGACGCGTGGCCTACGCCTGGGCCGTCGCCCAATTGAAGAAAGACCTGCCTGAAGGATACAAGCTGCTGGAACAAAATTATAACGAGGAAACCGGGACGATGACCTTCAAGGTCACTGTCCCCAAAGGCAAACGAGACATCGAGTCCTTGATCAGAAAGCTCGTCTGGAGCCTCAAGTCGGAAGAGAAGAAGTAGCTCGCCGTATCCGTATTAGCCCGTCAGCCCCGGACCGCCGACAGGATCAGTGCTCCCGATTCGATTCATTCTTTTTATAAAGCATGACGCCTCTCCGGTAAATATATTTATTTGGGATATGCTTTGCGCAAATGTTCGTACGATTGATGACGGGTTGGGGTTTTAGGGATATTAATTTCGTTTTTCAAGATGCCGTGTCTTCCCGCGCGTTCTAGGTTTCGATCTTCAGCGGCTTAATAGCCCGGAGAAAATCGTCCCGGTAGGCATCGCCGATTGGGATTCGGTCCTCGCCGATCCGGATCTGTTCCTCTTCGACGACGTCCAGGTGCTGGAGGTTGACGATGAAGGACTTGTGAATCCGGACGAAAATCGCCCCGGGCAGAAGATCGGCGGCGTCCTGCATGGTCATGAGCGACAGGATTTCCCGGTCCTTGGTGACGAAAGCCACATAGTTGCCGGCGCCCTTGACGTACCGGATATCGGCCAATCGGGTCCTGTAGAATTTCGTCCCGCTCTTGATCAGGACGGACTTGCCCGGAGCGGCCGTCTTTTTCGCCGGCGCGGCGGCGAGAGCCCGGGCCTTGTGGACGGCCTTGAGAAAGCGGTCGAATTCGATGGGCTTGAGCAGATAATCGACGGCGTCGTAGTCGTAACTCTCCGCGGCGTACCGGGAATAGGCCGTCGTGAATACGACCAGCGGGGGATCGGGGAGCGATTTCAGGAACTGCAGCCCGGACAGGTCCGGCATCTGGACGTCCAGGAATACGAGGTCGACCTCGTTTTTTTGCAGGAACTCCAGGGCTTTGAGCGGTTTCCGGAACGCCCCGACGCATTCCAGGCCGGGGACCTTTCCGATGTAACTGCGGAGAATATCGACGGCCAAGGGCTCATCGTCCAAGATCAGACATTTCATAGTCCGGCCTTCGGGATCGTTCCCAGGCTTAGCTCGATCAGGAATTCGCCGCCTTCTTCCCGGACGGACAGCTTATGCGCGCCCGGATAGAGAAGCTCCAGCCTCCGCTTGATGTTCCGCAGACCCAGCCCTTCGCCGGAGTCGCTGCGCGGAGACCCTCCGGCGTGAACGCTGTTGCGGACGGAAAAACGGAGACTGTCGCGCTCGGCCGATAAGCGAATTCGGATGAAGGACCTGTCGCTGAGGCTGACCCCGTGCTTAAACGAGTTTTCGACAAACGGGATCAGAAGCATGGGAGGAACTCGTACGGCCGCGGTCTCGCCTTCGACGGAAAACTCGATCTCTAACTCGTCCTCGGGCGCGAATCTCAGTTTCTCGAGCTCGATCAGCCGCCGGATTTGTTCGATCTCCCTGTCCAGGTTGATCATGTCGGCGCCGCCGTCCTCGATCATGTAGCGCATCAAATGGGCGAGACGGGCAATCCCGTCTGCCGTGGCGGCATCGCCGCGGCGGGCCATCCCGAACAGGTTGTTCAACGTATTGAACAGGAAATGCGGATGGATTTGGGCCTTGAGGAGATCGAGCTCGGTCTCGACCTGCTTGGCCCGGGTCTCCAGGAGAAGCGCCTTTTGGCGGGCCGAGTCGTTCAGGATTTTCACGGCCGTGGAGACGAGAAGAATTAAAAGCAGGATGACGATGTTGATGCGGGGATCGGTCCTTCGGATGGCCAGCAGGGAAACCGCGGCCTGAAATAGATAGACGTATCCAAACAGCAAGGCGGGCAGGAGGACGGCATAGGCCAGAAACCGTCTTTGATTGAAGAATCGTTCGAATATCCAGAGATGCAGGTAAACGGGAGGGAGGGCGAAGCCGACCCATCGCAGTCCCTCTTTTAACCGGAAGGCCAAGGACGTCGAATCCTCTTTGGAAATCGAGGTGAAGGCCACAAAAAGGAAGAGAGCCAGCCAGAGATAAACATGGACCGCCGGTCTAGAGCCAAGGGCTTCGATGAATGGATGTCTTCTCATGACGCGCGGCGGACCTATTACAATATAAAGCTCGAGCGGATGCAAGATGGATACGTCCCGGAGAACGGCCTTTTCATCCGTTGTGCCCGCTCGTTCGTCCAGCGGAAGTGGACCGGCCGCCTCGTTTGATGTCGGGCGGTCTCGACAAACCGCTCTCTAAGGAGAAAACGCATGCAAAAAATCGATCTTTCGGAGACCCGGAAAGAAATTCCGGAGGCCGACGTTTGCATTCGTCTTCTTCGCCTCCGGGCAGGCAGACGGGATCACAGGGCAAGTCCTTTAGGTGGGCGGGGGGATCGGATGTAGCCCCAGACCTATATCCTACTTTCCGATTTCTTTGCGGATCGCCTCCAGCTTTTCCTTGAGGACGGGGGCGAAAGCGAAAAACCCCTGCAACGTCTCACAGCCGTAGTCCTGACAATGGGCGCAGGTCACGACGCCGCGCCGGGAGGCGCAAACCCTGACCGCGCAGGTCACAGCGTGGGCCGTGCTTATCCTTTTTGCCGACGAGCATCCGTCGCAGAGGCACATGTCCGCGGTGATATCCTTGGCGCCGAACTGGGCGGCCCATTGTTTCGCCGTCGCCTCGAGCCCGGCTCGGTCATTTTTCTGTGTGGCGATATAGGCTTCGCAATCACCGCAGTCGAGGCCGCAGTAGGCTTGGATCTTGGCCATGTTTCTCTCCTCTTGGGAACAAGCTCATGAAAGAAGCGATAATACTCCCGCCGCGACGTCGTGTCAAACCCGCTTCGGAAATGAGGGGGCGCCCCTATCCGCGGACACCTGTCCGCTCTCGGACAGTCCGTGTACCGCCGCCGGACAGCGTCCCCGAAAAAAAGTTGTCGCTCATTCATGGCTTCCCCGGGAGGAAGCTTTGGCACAATTCTGGCATATGTAATGACGTCGCCTATTCGGCCTAAGGAGATATGTCATGTCATCAGATACTCTCGTCGCCGCTTCCTCCAAGCCCATCATCCTCTCGCTCCTGCTCTCGGGGGAAAGTTACGGGTACCAGATACTGCAGCGCGTCCGCCGCGTATCTGGCGGCAGCATGAAATGGTCGAGCGCCATGCTCTATCCGGTCCTGCGCCGGATGGAGAAGGAGGGCCTGATCCGTTCGGAATGGCGCGTATCCGAAGAGAACCGGATGAGGAAGTACTATCGGCTCTCCGACCTCGGCCGCAAAGAGCTTGAAAAAGAAAAAGCGCGCTGGACGAGCATTCAGAGCGCCCTCCGGAAACTCTGGGCCACGGCCGCGGCTGCCGAATGACCGCTGGAAGGAACAAAAATGTTCGACCTGGAAAATGCCATAAAATCCTGGAAGAAGGGCCTGGCCAAGAGCCAATCCCTTGAGGATACCTACGTCTCCGAGCTCGAAGCGGTCCTGCGCGACGAAGTGGCCGACCGTGTCCGCCACGGCGAGACGAGCGAAGAGGCGTTTCGCCAGGCAAGCTCAGCGATGGGGAAATCCAAAGACATCGGCGCAGAATTCGCCAAGATCCGGTCGCCGCGGCGCTGGGGAAGTTTCCTCCTCGGGAATTATGCCCGCATCGCCTTGCGGCAGATGCGGCGCCAAAAAGCCTATTCCTTCATCACGATTGCCGGCCTGGCCGTGGGCCTGGCCTGCTGCATCCTCATGATGCTCTGGGTCAAAGATGAGCTCGGCTTCGACCGGTTTCATGCCTACCGTGACTCGATCTACCGGTTGGTCACGGAAACGAAGAGCGAGACCGCCGTCACGCTCGATGCCCGGGCCCCCACTCCCATCGGCCCCGCCGCCAAAACGGATTTCCCAGAGATCCTGGATTTCTGCCGCTATAGGACGAACAAAACCTACGGCATCCGGTTCGGGGACAAAGCATTCTTTGACGATGTCATCGGTATCGCCGATCCGTCCTTTTTCACCCTGTTCACCTTTCCCTTTCTCAAGGGAGACCCGAAAACCGCGCTCGATGGCCCCCGGTCCGTCGTGGTCACTGAAAGCCTGGCCCGCAAGTTCTTCGGCGACGCGGACCCCATGGGCAAGCTCCTGACGATCACAAGGGATCCATACACCGTGACGGGGGTCATCCGGGATGTGCCGGAGGACTCCCATCTCCGTTTCGCCTGCGTCATCCCAATCGTCAACATGCACGAGTACCACCATGTCGATTTCGCCAATTGGAACAGCATGTTCTTCTACACTTACGTCCGGCTGGCGCCGCAGGCGGTCCCGTCAGAGGTCGCAGCGAAGATCTCCGGCCTTGTCGCCCAGAACAGGAACAAGTCGAACGTTGCCGTTCGCCTCCAGCCGCTGAAGGACGTCCATCTGAAGTCGGATTTCGTTTTTGACCTGGACAACCATGCCCAGGGAAACGCCTCGACGCTGACCCTTTTTTCGATCGCCGCCGCGGCCATCCTGCTCCTGGCCTGCATCAACTTCATGAACCTGGCCACGGCCCGCTCGGCCAACCGGGGGAAGGAGGTCGGCCTGCGTAAGGTAACCGGGGCCCGGCGGTCAGATATCATCAGGCAGTTCCTGGGCGAATCGGTCGTCCTATCTTTCCTCGGCCTTGGCCTGGCCCTGCTCCTGCTCTGGACCATCCTTCCCCTCTTCAACAACCTGGCCGGAAAGCAGCTGGCTCTCACGCGGATCTTCGAACCGGGGATTTTGGCGGGAGTCCTCGGCGTCACTCTTCTCGCCGGGCTCTTGGCCGGAAGCTATCCAGCCTTCTACTTGGCGACGTTCGAGCCCGCCCGCGTCCTCAAGGGTACCTTCTTCGGTGGCGAACGGGGCCAGGCCGTCCTGCGGAAGGGCCTCATCGTCTTCCAGTTCACCTTGACCGTCTTTTTTGTCATGGGGACCATCGTCGTGGACAAACAGCTCCGGTTCATCCGGACGAAGAACCTCGGCATCGACACCCACCATGTCGTGACGATCGTCTTGCGGTCCGAAGCGCACAGGGAGGCCATTCTGGCCGACCCGCGGATCTTGAGCGCGTCTCTATCGATGCCGCCCGGTCTAGATTTGAGGGCGGCTTTCGACATTTCTTGGGAGGGCAAAAGCCCCGACGACCGCACGTCGTTCTATCCCGCCACGGCCGATCCCGAATATCTCCAGACGTTCCAGACCGAGATGGCTGAGGGCCGGTTCTTCTCCAGGGAAACGGCGTCCGACCGGACGGACTCCGCGGTCGTCAACGAAACGGGAGCCCGGGTCATGGGCGCGGGCTCTCCGGTCGGAAAGCGCCTGACGGTCAGCTCGATGTCCAGCCAAGGGCAGACCGAAACGGCGACCTATACCGTCATCGGCGTTATGAAGGATTTCCATCAGACGTCCCTCCGCCAAGCCATCGAACCCATGGTCTTCACCTGGAACGATGATTTTCCCTTCTTCAATGTCCGGATCGATCCCCAGCGCATCGCCGAGACGATGAAATTCCTGGAAGAGACTTGGACGTCTTTCGTCCCCGGTTTTCCATTCACCTTCAATTTCCTCGACGACAAGATCGACGCGTTCTATAAACAGGACCGCAGGACCCGGTCGATCCTGGGCGTGTTCACGATCCTGGCCTTGTTCACGGCCTGTCTGGGTCTCGTGGGCCTGGCCTCCTTCATCGCCGAGAAAAAGACCAAGGAGATCGGCATTCGAAAAGTCCTCGGGGCCTCGACCCACGGACTGGTCTTGATGCAAAGCCGGGAGTTCCTCGTCTGGGTCCTCGCGGCCAATGTGATCGCCTGGCCCGCGGCCTATCTCGCGGTCGGGAAATGGCTTCAGGAATTTGCCTACCATGTCCGGCTGGGGATCACGCCGGCGCTCCTAGCGGCCGCGTTTTCGCTGCTCGTCGCTTTTCTATCCGTCGCCTATAAGGCCGTGCGGTCGGCGACGGCGAATCCCGTGGAATCGCTCCGCTACGAATGATTTTTTCGCCTGCCCGGCTCTCTCCGGCCGGCCTGAATTAGCCGCGCTTCTTAAGCTCGACGATCTCAAAGCCGGCCTTCGTGGCCAGGCGGTCGTCCCGCAATACAAACCCCGCGCGGATGCAAGATGGATACGTCCCGGAGAGCGGCTTTTTCATACGTTGTTCCCGCCCGTTCGTCCATCGGAAGTGGACCGGCCGCCTCGCTTCCCGTAAAGTGGCCTCGACGTTCCGTTCCTAAGGAGAAAATGCATGCGAAAAAAAACAATCATCCGGACACCCGGAAATGGAAGCCGGAGGCCGACGTTGGCGGTCGTCTTCCTCGGTTGGGTTTTTATCCAAGGGTTCTGTGCCGTGGCGGGCTTCGGGCAGGACATTTTTCAGGCCGTTCAGCAAAGAAACCCGGCTGCCGTGAAAGCGCTGCTGGAAAAATCCCCCGATCAAGTCTCGGCCAGGAATCCGGACGGCATGACGCCGCTGCATATTGCCGCCGCCTACGGCTTCCTGGACGTTGCCCAATGCCTTATCGAGAACCGGGCCGACGTCAACGCCCGGGATAAGATGGGGAATCCGCCTCTGCATTACTGCGCTTACGGCGGCAGCCGGGCCGTGGCTGAGTTACTGGTTTCGCGCGGGGCCGAGGTCAAGGTCAGGAATGCGGCAGGAATTTCCCCCTTGCGGCAGGCGGTCTCCTTCGGGCACAAGGATGTGGCCGAGTTCCTGCTGGAGAAAGGAGCCGAGATCGACGTGCCTGGCGACGAAGGCCGCCGCATGCTCCAAGAGGCCGTCGACAACGGAATAACGAAAATCATCGACCTTCTCCTCCGCGAGGACGTTCAGATCGACGCCCGCGACAAGAAAGCCGCCGAACTCCTCCATGGAGCCGCTCGATGCGGGCACACGGTGCTGGTCGATCGATTGATAAAGGGGGGAACCGATATCCTGGCGCTGGATCGAAAAGGCGGCACGCTTTGGCACAGCGCGGCCGAGGGCGAGTGCCTGGAATTGATGGAAATTCTCGTCCGGAAAGGATTGGACGTGAATGCCCGGAATGACTTCAGCCTGACCCCCCTGCATGAAGCCGCTCGGAAGGGGAAAATAGCCGCCGTGGAGCGTCTTCTGGCTATGGGCGCAGATATCCAAGCCCGGTCGAACGACGGAACCAGCCCGTTGATGCTCGCCCGGGCCGAAAATCATCAAGATATCATAGCCGTTCTCAAAGCCGCCGGCGCTGATGACTCCCCCAAGCGGTTTCCCCGGATGACGGGCGATTATTTCGGAATGACTCCCCCTGGATTGAGGCCGAAGATCTTCGCTCCCGGGATCGTCTCGACGGAATACGGGGGGAATTTCGCTGGGACTTTTTCCCCGGATAAAAACGAGTTTTTCTTCACCCGGCGCAAGACCGGTTCCGCCCAGCAAATTTGGCACATGACCCGGGCCGACGGTGTGTGGACCGAACCCCGGCCGGCGCCGTTCACGGTGGGCGTTATGGAGTTTGAACCGTTCATCTCTCCCGACGGAAGGAAGCTCTTCTTCGGTTCGCTAAGGCCGAAGCCGGGAAGTGCCCAGCCCAATTCCCGGCCCGATATTTGGGTCGCCGAGAAAGCGGACGTCGGCTGGGGAGAGCCTCGATATCTCGACCCGCTTATCAACGATCTCGCGCCGATGTACATGTCCGCCGCCTCGAACGGGACCCTTTATTTCACCAGCAACCTGGGCGAACGAGGCCTGTACTCATCCGCTCTTCGGGACGGGCGATACCAGGCGCCCGTACGGCTTCCGCCGGAAATCAATTCTCTTTTCGCCGCGCACCCCTATATCGCCCCGGATGAGAGCTATTTGATTTTTGACGGCAAGCCGCTCGACAATCCCGAAAAAGACGGGGACATCTACGTCAGTTTCAAGAACAAGGACGGCTCCTGGACGCCGGCGGCGAGACTCGACGATTCCGTAAATTCCGGCGCCAACGAAATCGCGGCCAGCGTTTCTCCAGACGGCAAATACCTGTTTTTCGAAAGCCCCCGGTCCGGAACGATGTGCATCTATTGGGTGGAGGCCCGGATCCTCGAAGCCCTCAGGCCGAAAACGAGCCAGAATTCACCCGTCAGCGCCGGAGCGCCGTCAGGATGTGATCATAGAGGAACTCGATGGGTTTGTTCTGGTCGGCCGCCGACTTGGCGTCGCCGTTGATGACCACGACCATGTCGTGCTCAGGGACGATGAAGATAAACTGGGCATAGCGTCCCCTGGCCGCATAGACATACTGTTGGCCGTTCCCCCGAGGGTCCGGAGCGAGGATCCACCAGAGATAGCCGTATCCCGAAGGGGGCTGGCCTTTAACGGTTAGATCCACGTGCATCCGCAAGGATTCTTGGACCCATGCCTCGGGCACGACCTGTTCGTTTCCCCAGCGACCGTTTTTTAAGTACAGCAATCCGAATTTAGCGGTATCGCGGGCCGCCAGAGCCAGCCCGCCCCCGGCATGCGTCTGGCCTTCCAAATTCCTTAACCAGAACTTCTTCTCGATTCCGAGCGGCTTGAAAAGAAACCGGTCTGCATACTCATGGGCCTGCATTCCCGTCCGCTTCTTGAGCATAGCGGACAGCAGGATAACACCGCCGCTGTCATAAAGGAACTCGGTGCCGGGCGGCCTGAGCATCGGGCGGTCGAGATAGAATCTATCCCAGCCTTTTAACAGCCGGTTCAGTTGTTCGTGAGGCGAATCCGGCCCTTTCTCGTGATAGTCGGTCCCGCTTCGCATGGTCAGGAGGTCCCTGAGGCGGATGGACGCCTTGCGCTCATCCATATTGGCGATGTCCTTCATGTCCGGGAAAAAATCCAGGATTCTCTCGTCCACGCCCTTGAACTCGCCCTTGGCGATGGCCATGCCGACTAGGGCGGAAGTGAAACTCTTGGAAACGGATTGCAGGGTGTGAAGGCCAGCGGCCGGCCAGTTGTTGAAATACTCCTCGACGACTAAATATCCGTGCCGGATGATGAGAAGGCAGTGGAGCCGCGGGAAGCGCTCCCCATCCCGGATAAGATTTACCAACTCCGCCAGCTTCTTCGAATCCAGCCCCTGTTCCTCGGGCGTTGAGACCGGCCATTCCCAAGCTCGGGATTCCTGAACTGAAACAGCAGCCGGGATTGTTGTCCTGGTTCTCTCTACGGACATGCCGGCGTGGCAAACTCCAGCAATCCCGAGAAGACCGGCCAACAAAATGGCGAAAAACGGGTAATATCGTTTCATAAGAACTCCTTCTTCCCTGAATAGCCCTGTTTCGGAGTTTTCGATTCCATAGCTGAAAGCATTGTTTTCACCTCGAGCGTATCAGGGATTATTATAGGTGAGGAAACCAGATGCTGTCTGTAGACAAATGTCCTATTTTCGGGAATAGGATTTTCGTCCCATTCGCTGCTTTCCCTGGACCATCCGGTTTGGGATCTTTGACATTCCTCTTCGTCCGGCTCTATAATCACCGAGCAGAGGCAGCATCGCGAATCTTTGGGAAGTGAAGAGCGCCGGCTTCGCCAAAAAGACGGCGAAACAGCCAGAACGTTTTCATTTTCTTGAACACACTGGAGGAAGAAATCATGTCTAAACAAAAATCATCCCTGAATCCATCAACTTGCCCTAGATTTCTTACCAGAAAAAACCGGCTGCCATGGATCCTTGGCCTCGCGAGCATTAGCATTTTTCTCTCGATCTCGACGGCCGGAAATCCGGGACAGAACCGAAGTGCATCCCCGGCGCCCATCGATCCCCAAAAGATCCAGGACCAGGACCTCATGACCTGGGATGATTATCGCCCCATCCCCGGCCGCAATTGGGCGGATCCGTCCCTCAAGCCGGAACGGGGATTTCGTCTCGCGGTCGTCGGCATCGACTTTCCGGATCAGCCCTTCGTGATCAGCCTCGCCAAGGGATCGGACCCTTTCGGAAATCCGCAGATCGATCCGGTCGCCCGCGAGAAAGTCTCCCAGTTCTACGCCGACTTCTTCATGAAGCCGAGCGAAGTCAATCACGGCCAGACCATCAACGGCTATTGGATGGAGCAGTCCCGGGGAAAATTCGGCATCACCGAGGTCGACGTTTTCGGCCCGTTCCGGATGCCGAGACCGATTTGGGCTTATGGCCTCAATGAGTACGGCCAAAATGATTCAACCCCGGACGGCAGCAAGGCGGACGGACGCATGGAACGAGACTGCGACGCCGTCTGGGCGGCCGCTATCGGAAAGGATGTCCGGAAGGACTATGATGCCATCCTGCGCCTCTACGCGAGCTACGATGAGACGGGCGTCTGGCAAGAGTTCGGCGAGATGAAATTCAACGCCAAGGACGATATTCCGAAGGAATGGGGCAACCCCAATCCGGAAAAGCCCCGCTGGATCCCCACCCGGTACGTGGAGTGGACGAGTTGGCTGGCAGGCTCTCAGCAATGGGGCTTGTCCTCCATGCGCCAGGGCGAAAACTCCGGCACCATCACCCACGAGCTCGGTCATTTCGCCTTCAGCCTGCCCGACCTCAACAACAATCCTTATGTCCGGCCTTACCGGAGGGTCGCCGCCGGCACTTGGGACATGATGGATCGAGGCTGCTTCAACGGACCGGGGGGACCTCACAAACGCTGGGTGGTGCCGCCGACCCAAGGCGCGGCGATGCCCGCGGGACTGATGGTTCGAAATCGACTGGAGAATAAATTCATTTCCGAATCGCAGGTCCTGCGGCTGAACAGGGACGGCCTGGCCAAATCCGGGCTGGCGGTGGCCGAAGTCACGGCCCGGGCGGTAGATCCTCTTCCCGGCACTTTCGCCGGTATCCTGGTCAGGCTTGACGGCCCTGAACCCGGCGACCGAACGCCGCCCGACGACCCGGCGACGAATCCCCTCTCGCCGGGAACTCCGAACTACAACTCCTACACCATGGAAGTCGTCCAAAGGATCGGATACGATTCGTTCACCCCCGATAACGGGGTCCTCATCGCCAAGAACAAAGACAGCCTGCGAGGCCGGAACGGCGGTCCCAACGCCTTCAACAGCTATATTTGGGTCATCGATGCCCACCCCGAAGATATCAACGTCGTGGACTATGTCAAGCCCAATGGTCAGAAGGTGATGCGGACGATCGCCGACTATCGGCAGCTCAATGACGCTCTCTTCCACGCCGGGCTCGACTCGGGCAGCCAATACGAATGGGAGGACACGCCGAATCGGCTTCATTTCTACGTCATTGACCTTCGCAAGGACGAAAAAGGAATCCTCTCTTACACTCTGGCTGTCCGGTCCCTGGACGGCTCGGGTCCGCAGATGAGGGGCGCCGCCTTGGAACCGCAGAAATCTCTGAAGGTCGGCGGGCCCAATACTCCGGTCACCTTCACTCTGAAAAATGCCGGCACGGCCGCACAAACGGATCCAGCCGCGCATCCGGCCGATGCCGCCGCTTGGCTGAAATCCGATGTTTATCGTCTAACCGTAACCGTGGAAGGGAAAGGATGGACGGCCCGGCTCCTCAACGGCCTGGCCGCAGTGGGCTTCGGCAGCACTCGACAAATTATCGTTTATGTGTCTCATGAGGCCGGAAGCTCCCCATCGGCTAGGGTGACTCTCCGGGCATCATCCGAGAGCGATCCGTCAAAGATCGCCACGGCCAGCGCGTCTGTTTCGAGGTAGGTTTCCTTTCCGTCCTTTTTCTGGGTTATCCAGGCCGCGATAAAATATCTTCGGTGCCGCAAGTAAGGCATCAACACTTTTTTTAAAATCAAGCTAAAAATTGAAATGACACCCATTCGCGCTGCGTTTAGGCCGCCTATACATTCTCACTTTATTGATTGCGTTCATATGGGTTCAACTGCTTTCTATTTGGTGCGGCCT
>Ga0153915_10003844_pt1 | contig 13818 bp, 15 predicted proteins | sample Opewatmetagenome_2_FD_107003 | JGI IMG/M metagenome (GOLD analysis project Ga0153915, IMG submission 107003) | Freshwater wetland microbial communities from Ohio, USA - Open water 3 Core 3 Depth 3 metaG | ecosystem: Environmental > Aquatic > Freshwater > Wetlands | place: USA: Ohio, Lake Erie... | reverse complement strand
CGCCGCGCTCCCGTAGTGTAGTCCGGCCAATCATTCGAGCCTCTCGTGGCCGCTTTCGCGGCAGGCCGGTGAAAGCTCGATACCCGGGTTCAAATCCCGGCGGGAGCACTCAGAATTCAGTGAGGCCTCTTCACGTCATGCAGCCTGGACCTTTCGGCGAGACATGGTGAACCCGGCAACAACAGCGGCAAGGAATAAGACAGGCCCCACGATGAATCCCGCTCCCACGATCAACGCGATCGCGAATACCACTGCGGCAACGAAGATCCTAAACCATTTCGTTGGCTTCAGCACCGTGAACGACTGGCGGATTGCGAAGATCCCCAGCACAATTCCTATGCTTTGGAGCGTTAGAACGATTGTCTCTCCGATGCCGAGGGAGAAGAGCGGGTTGCCGAACAGGAATATCAGTTGGTTCACGGCGCCACCCAGCATGAGAAGACCACCAGCGAGGGCAACATAGAACACCAGCTGCTCGGGGCGGCGAACGCCCACCGCAGACGGTGTCGGCCTCGAGCGTCTCAATAGCGCCGCTGTCGCAATCCCTCCAATGACTACCGCGTATGTCGGGAGCATGAAGAACGCGGGGTTCTCATCCCAGAAAAGATGCCCCTTGATCCAGTCGTACGGAATCAGGATGTAGTCCGCCACAGTGAACTTCTCCAGTGTTCCTGTGACAAGAATGTACTTCGTAACGACGAAAATGTAGTTCTCGTTTGGCTTGGGATGAAAGGGCTGTTGAGTCACGCAGATGTAGTAGGTGCCACTTTCTGGAAGGGTCACGTTGAGGGACTGGCGTTTCAAGAGGACAACCTGGGTGAACGGCTCAAACTCCTCCTCGGTCAACGGGCCCTTGTACTCCCATGACAGCGCGCCCTGACCCGCGGTCAGGTTGACCCCGAAGAAGTTGAGCATATCGGAGGTATTCTGGTCCGGAGCTGAGAGACCAGGTCCGATGAGCAAAAGAATTGGGGCGAACCCCTTCGACGACCCAACAGAAGGCACGTCCAGCTCGATGTACTGCTTCTGGTTCTCGGTCACGGAGATGGAATAGAACTGAATCTGGTTCGGCTTCGCTTCGAACTCTGCGTAGGTGGCGTACGAAATGCTCGGGTTAGGTATTTGGAGAGCCGAGTCCATGGTCGGCCCACCCGAATCGTAGATCGGGACGTGTGCGGATGCTTGGGAACTGAACACGACTAGACCCGACAGCATCATCAGAGCAGTCATCGCCAAGGAGAGCGTCCTGTGGAGCCTCATCGTCTGGCCTCAACACCTCACGTATCTTCAGCCGTCCCATAAATGGGCGAGCTTGACATGTCAAACTCGGGTGACCGAATCGAGGGACGAATTCATATTCTTTCCACTGAACTCGGAGAGTCTCCCTCAGACGAACACACTTGCCGTTGTCGTCGCAAGTCTCCGCCTTATGACTGTCATATGGGCGAGATACAAGAATGCGGGATCGCGAATGGATTGTCCGCTCCTGCCGAGTATGTGTGAGATGACCGCGCACTCCTCTGTGCCTTCGACCCTCCAGGCAGACTGCTCCTGGCTAGTGTCCGTGAATAGCAGGATAGGGAGCTTGACATCCCTCAATCCCGAGGTGTTAAGGGCCTCCTTGATCAGTAGCAGCTCCTGACGATCCATGACGTAGTCATTGCCATCCCTACCCTTGTACGAGGGTTCCTCCATCTCAAGCAGTTCACTGAGCCAGATACGTCTCCCCGGCAACGCCGTGTTCATCTGCTCAAGGATCTTCTTCAGAACGCGCTCGTTCGAGAGTCCTGAGACCATATCTCTCAGCTCATGGGCCGCGCGATCGAGATAAATCTGATCGAGCGAACCCCCTTTACCTTGCGGATCTTGGAGAGTATTTCGCGCAAACGGTTGTTAGGGCCACGCGCAATGAAGACCTCCATGCACTGTCCTTTCTCAATGTGCAGGTGCAGCATCATTTGTATCTCCTCGTACCTGTGCTGCAGGACTGACAGCTCCCCGCGCGGGCCGGCCTCGTCGTAGATCATCGTGATGACAATCTGATTCTCGCCGTCCGAGGCCTCCCACTCGGATTCGTCCACGAACGAGCGCATGGATTCGCGCACAGCGTCCGAGCGCGATCTGAAACCCTTATCGGCCAAGACCTCATCAAACCGCGTCAGAAGATCCTCTGGAATGGAGATGCTCACGATTGCCATAGTATCGCACCTGAAGTCGCGGTCTGCGTATATCTGCCTTATTAAGAAAAGGGAATTCGATGAATAACCCTCAGCGCCGACCGACTCTCTTCAGCATCTTCTCTGGGCTGTCCACGAGTGCCGCCCGGACGTCCTCGGGGCTCATTCCTGACCCACGGGCGACCTTTGTCGCGAACTCCATCGTACTAAGGTCTTCTGGCGCGTGCGAATCTGTGTTCACCAGAAGCCTCGCACCAGCGTCCCTCGCGAGATTAGCCACATGGCCGTTCGCGAGCGAGTGCCCCTTTCTGCAGGAGACCTCGAGGAAGACTTCGTGCTTCGCCGCGAGCTCGGCCTCTTCTTGGGTCATCATTCCGGGATGTGCGAGTATGTCGACTTCGGCGTTGGAGACAGCCTCGTAGTTAGTCCCTCGCTCAACGGGCTCCACTGGAGTCTCGCCATGGACCACAATGATCTCCGCGCCGGCTTTGCGTGCCTTTCGAACTGCCTGGTCGATGTAACGTACCGGAACGTGCGTCAGCTCGATTCCCGGAATCGCCTCGATCCCCCAAGCATCAGCCTTCTCGCAGTCCCTCGCAACGCTCTCGATAATCCATTCCATGTTCGAGAACGACGCGTGATCAGTCAGCGCTATAGCCCTATGATCCGCGGCAGCAGCTCTCCGAATCAGCTCCATTGGCAGGAGCTCGCCATCGCTCAGGCTCGTGTGCATGTGAAAGTCGCATCTTCTGGCCCTCATTTCCGTCGTCCCTCCAGTTCTCTATATTCCTCGTCCATGGATATGCCTTCGCTGTAGAGCAGCACCAAGAGGTGGTACAGGAGGTCACCCGTTTCGTACACAATTTGCCTCCTGTCCTGGTCCTTTGCCGCTATGATCACCTCGGAGCTCTCCTCGGCGAGCTTCTTCAGAAGGAGATTCCTGTTGTTCATTAGCCTGACGGTGTATGATGATCCCGACTGGCTGGCCTTTCGATCTTCGAATACCTTCCACAGCTTGCCAACGATGTCCTCGGCCGGAAGCGGCTCCTTCGAGAAGCACGAGTACGAACCCGTGTGGCACGCGTTTCCGGTTTGCTCGACCCTCGCTAGGATCGCGTCGTGGTCGCAGTCGGTCCTGAGCTCCAGGCATTTCTGAACGTTCCCTGATGTTTCCCCCTTCCTCCAGATTGCGTCCCTGGAACGGCTCCAATAATGCATGTAGCCAGTCCTCTTGGTCAACTCCATTGCCTTGTCGTTCATATAGGCCAGCATCAGCACGTTGTTGTTCCTGACGTCTTGCACCACGACCGGCTTGAGCTCCTCTTTCTCGCTCATTGTCCCACACTTCTCCGCACGTTGACACCACGAGATGCAAGCACTCGCTTCACGTCAGCGACCGTGTGCTCGCCGTAGTGGAATATCGATGCAGCGAGGGCCGCATCGGCCTCGCCGTCCGTTAGGACCGCCACTATGTCGTCAATCGTCCCGCATCCACCGGACGCGATTACTGGCACGTTAACGGCTCTCACGACTGCCTTGGTCAAGGCGATGTCGTATCCCTTCTTGGTGCCGTCGGCGTCCATGCTAGTCAGCAGTATCTCTCCCGCTCCTCGCTCGCAGACTTCCTTGCACCATTCGACGGCATCGAGGCCGCTCGGCCTCGTGCCGGAGTAAGTGTAAACTTCCCAACTGTCCCCTTGGCGCTTCGCGTCCACCGCCACGACGACGCACTGACTCCCAAACGCGTCTGCACATTTCGTAACAAGAGTTGGGTCGTTGACGGCGGCAGAGTTGATCGAGGTCTTGTCCGCGCCTGACTTAAGAGTAAGTCGGACATCTGCGAAGGACCTAATGCCCCCGCCGACAGTCAATGGAATGAACAGGTTCTCTGCGGTCTTCTTCACCGCCGAGCGCAGAGTCTCCGCGCCCGAGATCGAGGCCTTCACGTCCAGGAAGACGATCTCATCCGCTCCCTGACGCTGGTACTCGACTGCAAGAGACGGAGGATCGCCGACGCTCCTTAGGTCTTGGAAGCAGATCCCTTTAACGACGACCCCTTCCTTCACATCCAGGCACGGGATGATGCGCTTCGCGAGGGACATTCAGGAAGTCCTCCACTTGACGGCCGATTTCGTCGAGATCGTGTGTTCCGCCTTGGTCATAGCATCCTTCAGTGCCAGCCCCACCGCCTTGAACGTCGCCTCTGTGATGTGGTGCGGATCCTTCCCGCGCAGAGTAATGGTGTGCAGGGTCGCCCTGAGCTCCATCGCAAATGAGCGGAGGAAGTGCTCGTACATCTGATCTGGAATCTCGAGGTGCACGAAGGGCCGGTCGATGAGGTCCACGCTAGCCTGGGCAAGGGCCTCGTCCATCGGGACGGTTGCGTTGCCGATCCTCTTGATCGGGCCATCACCCAGTGCCTGCCTGTATGCTCGCCCCAGCGTGATGGCTACGTCCTCGATGAGGTGATGGGCAATGTCCCCTCTCGCAGAGATCTTGAGTTCCACGCCGGAGTACTTCGCGAGGGTCTCGACCATGTGTCTCAGGAAGTCATCCGGGATCTCGCATCTCGAAGTCCCCAACCCATCCAACTTCAGATCAGCGATGACCCGAGTTTCCTTCGTCTCTCTCGTCACCCTCGCAACTCGCGCATCCTTTGGGCTCATCTGAACATCCTCACTGCTTTCTTGAAATCGATCCGACCCGTGTAGATTGCCATCCCGATGACAACCGAGTCGACCCCCATCTTGCTCAGCGCCTCGAGGTCGGCCATGCTCGTCACTCCGCCGGAGACGATCACCGGTTTGGTGGCGACATCCATGGCCGCCTTAATTGGGATTGGGTCGATTCCCCGCATCTGGCCCTCGACCTCGACGTTCGTGTAGAGAAATCCGTAGATGGGAAGCGTCTGGAGGTCTCTGACAACCGTGAGCAGGTCCCTCCCGGACTTCTCCTGCCATCCCATGATCATGACGTCATCAGCGATCGAATCGACAGCGACTACTATCCCGTCGCTATACTGCTCGGAGATAGATCGGATAAATGACATGTCCTGGACGGCCCGGGTGCCAACAATCACGCGCTCACAGCCAATTTCGAACAGCCTGGAGATATGCTCCTCGGTCCTCACGCCACCTCCTACCTGGACCGGGACGGAGATGGACGTGGCAACCTTCTCTATGAGGCTCTCGTTGTTGCCAGTCCCGAGGGCGGAATCGAGGTCAATCATGTGGATCATCTCTGCTCCATCTGCCTCCCATCTCCTCGCGACGCCGAGGACGTCAGCGATCGATATCTTCTCGGTGCCTGGCTTCCCGCCGACGAGCTGGACACACCTGCCGTCCTTGATGTCGATTGCAGGGAGGACCTTCACTGCGACACCTCCGCGAGATGAACGAAGTTCTTCAGAAGGCGCAGACCTTGAACATCGCTCTTCTCCGGGTGAAACTGGACGCCACACAACGTCCCTTTCCTCATGGCTGACGCGAAGGCCTGCCCATACTCCGTCTCCGCGATCCCTATGCTCTCCGCCGGATTACAGACGAATGAATTGGCGAAATAGAATTCAGAGCCTTGGGGAATCTCGTCGAACAGGGAATCGTTCTTCCAGATAACGTCATTCCACCCCATCTGGGGGAGCCGCTGCGCTCGAAGCTTCCTCACATCGCCCTTCAGAACCGCAAGGCCCTCTCCCCGCGATTCTTCGCTACGCTCGAAAAGGATCTGCATCCCAAGACATATTCCAAGCGTTGGGGTGCTGTCTCTGAGTATCTTATCCCTGAGCATTGGCAAGACAGGCCTCAGCGCGGCCATCGCGGCACCGAACGCGCCCACGCCTGGGAACACCATGCACTCCGACTTCAGCAACTCGACCGGATCTGACACCACCTCGACTGCTCCGCCGGCTCGCTCGAGGCCCTTGGAGATGCTGTGCAAGTTGCCCACGCCGTAGTCCATAACCGTGATCTTCATCCCTTTCCCCCGGCAATCAAGTGCTCCAGCTTCGATAGCAGTTTCTCGAGCATTTGTCTCGGCGCGATGGTGATCCTCATGTGGTTTTCCAGAAGAGGGTATGAATTGCAGTCACGCGTTGCGACCCCCTCGCTTCTGAGTGCGGACACCAGAGCAGGGCCGTCCACTGGGGACTTGCACAAGAGGAAGTTGCACTCGGACGGATAGACCTTGAACCCTAACTTCTCGAGTCTGGGCCCCAGCCACGCCCTTTCGGATTTCATCTGGGCGATCGTCTCATAAATCCATTTCTTGTCGTCCATTGCGGCAATGGCGACCGCCTCGGTGAATGAGTTCAGGCCGAACGGTGTTCTCACGCGCCGGAGCTCATCAATGAGCTCCTTCCTGGAGACTGCGTAACCTGCCCTCAGTCCTGCAAGCCCATAGGCCTTCGAGAAGGTCCGTAGGTCGAGCGCGTGCTCTGAATCCATCACATCTGGCAGGTAGTTGGACCCGCTGAAGTCCGCGTACGCCTCGTCCACCAACACGACGCCGAATGCCTCGTTGAGCAGCCTTCTGACGCTTTCCCTCTCGAACAGGTTTGCCGTGGGATTGTTCGGCTCGCAGATGGAATAGATCTTTGCTCGCTCGTCTAGCAGAGGCTGAGGGTCCAGCGAGAAATCCTTGTTCAGGACCTTCTCGCTGATGTCGGCCAGATTGAGCCGCGCGTAGAACTTGTACATCCCAAAGGTCGGCGCCGGAGAACAGAACATGTCTCCCGGGTTGAGGAAGCATTTCGAGGTGATGTCAAGCAGCTCGTCCGAACCGTTGCCCACGATGACCTCTTCCGGTGACACCTTGTGCTCCAAGGCAATCCTTTCCCTGAGGGCGTCAGAATTCTCGCTTGGATAAGCCCACAGTCTTGAGAAGTCGAACCTGTCTGCGACCTCGAACACCGCAGGGTTGACTCCAAACAGGTTCGCGTTATCATTGAGCAGAACTATGTCCTTGCTCGCGATCGAATAGCTCTGCCTTGTGAGGGTCTCGAGCGTCCGTCTCCTGAGCTCGCCAATCGAGGTCATCAATTCGCCTTTTTCCTTCTCATCTTCGCCGCGTTCGCATGTGCGTCCAGACCCTCCGCCTTCGCGATGACCTCCGCAATGTCCGAGAGCTCCTGGGCTCCTTCCTGGGTGACGCTCTGGTAGGGGATGATCTTGAGGAAGTCGTACACCGCCAAAGCCGACTTCATCGACGCCGCGCCCTTGGTAGGCAGGATGTGGTTTGTCCCAGTACAGTAGTCTCCGAAGACGACCGAGGAGTACCTGCCGACGAAAACGGAACCCGCGTTCTCGACTCGTGCAAAGACCTTCCAAGGCTCGTAAGTGTCTATGAGCAGGTGCTCTGGCGCATACGAGTTCGAGAAGTCCGTAGCCTGTCGAAGGTCCTTGACCTGGACGAATATGGCCCCTTCCTCGGCTGCGACACCGGCAACCTCGCTCCTTTCAGCCTTCTCCTGCATCTTCTTCAGTGTGAACATCGTGTCCGCAATCAGGTTCTTCGAGTCGGACACGAGTATTGCCCGGGCCAACGGGTCGTGCTCAAGCTGTGCCAGCATATCCGCTGCGATGAGCTCAGGGCTCGCCTTCTGGTCGGCTATGACGAGTATCTCGGACGGACCTGCGAGGAAGTCGATTTCGCAGTCGTTTCTTACCAGAAGCTTTGCCGCGGATACGATCGCACCGCCCGGCCCCACGATCTTCTGCACCTTCTGGATTGACTCAGTCCCGTAGGCTAGCGCGGCTATTGCTTGGGCGCCGCCAACTGGGTGCACCTCGTAGACTCCACACAGGTCCGCGGCTGCGAGAATGCTGTCAGGCACCTCGCCTCCGCGTCCAGGCGTGCAGATTGCGATCTCGTGAACGCCCGCGATGCGCGCCGGTATGCACGCCATGAGGACAGTCGACACGTAGTCCGCAGAACCGCCAGGGATATAGACTCCCACGCGCCTGAGCGGCACGACCCGCTGCCCCATCATGCCGCACTCGTCCTTGTACTCGAACGGCCTGAGATCCTGCTTCTCGTGGAACGCCCCGATTCTATTCTTGCTGACTGCGAGCGCGCTCATCAACTTCTTCGGAACCCTGGTCTTTGCAGACCTGATAGTCTCCTCGGGCACCCTGAGCTTGTTGCCCTTCAGCTTGTCTATCTTCTTGGCCAGCTGCAGCAGCGCCTTGTCCCCGCCCATCATGACTTCTTGGATTATGGGCTCGGCTTTCACCATCGCGTCCGTGACATCAACACCGGCTCTGGTCATGACACCCTTCAGCTGGACCTCCGACATCCTATTCAGGTCGTACGACAGCATCTCAGATTACCATCCTTTCGATCGGCATGACGAGTATCCCTGACGCCCCGACGCTCTTCAGCATCGTGATGACGCCGTTGATCTCGTCCTCGTTCGCGACCGCGTGTATGGCCACCATATCCTCTCTCCCCATTATGTTCATCACGGTTGGACCGGCTACTCCGGGGAGCAAAGTCCGAAGCTGCGAAAGGCTCGCGCGCGGCACATTGGCCATCACGTACCTCTTCCTGGAGGCATTCATTACACTCTCTATGGCGCTCGTGACCTCCTCGATTCGTTCCTTCTTCTCGGAGCGGGTCTTTGGGTTGGCGATCACGACGGCTCGCGACTCCAGTATGACCCCTATCTCCTTGAGGTGGTTGAGCTTCAGGGTCGACCCTGTCTCGGTCAGGTCGGTGATGACGTCCGCGAGCCCGACCTGCGGGGCAACCTCCGTCGCTCCGGAGACCTCAGCGATGCCGACATTCTTCCCGAGCTTCGAGAAATAGGCCTTGGTCAGGTTCGGGAAACAAGTAGCCACCGTGCACCCGTCCTGGACCTCCTCCACAGTCTTCGTCGCGGACTCCTCTGGGACCGCGACGACGAGCCTGCACTTCCCGAAGTCGAGGCTCATGACAGTCTCGACCTTTCTCGCCGTTTCCATCACCAGGTCTAGACCTGTTATTCCGAGGTCGGCCGCCCCCATCTCGACGAACTCGGGTATGTCCTGGGCCCTCGCCAGGAGCACCTGGTACCTGCCCTTCCCGAACTCCGCGAGCAACGTACGGTTGCTCGAGTCCGGAACTGGAAATCCGATCTTGTTCATCAGCTTGATTGCGCTCTGGTTCAGCCTGCCCTTGTTCGGAAGGGCTATCCTGACGGTCGTCATGGGAACACCACTCTGCCCGAGGTCCTCGTCGAGGCGCAGGGGACTGTGGCTCGCACGTTGACCATCGGAGAATTCGCGTCGGCGCACTGGCTGGTTCGGGTGAATCTACCCGTGAAGGCTATCAAACACGACCTTCGGCCCCGCCATGTTCTTGCGCCTCTCGCATTCCGCGTGAGGCACCCGACCGTATATATTGGTTGTGGCGAGGCACTGGCTAGTGGACACGCCAATGCCCATGCCTGTACATCGGGAGGAGTACAATAGCTTGATATTCCGTGACCGGCCTTTGTAATATCGACCCGAATACCTGCCGGAAATGGTGGTACCCCTGGTGCTCGAAACGAACCCGCAGGACGCCCCATCGAGGCGTTTGGACAAGGACCTCGGAAGCGCTGCAATCTCAAGCATCCTCGAAGTGACCTCGCAGTTCCTGTACGTCGACAGCCTCGACGCCCTGCTTCAGAAGATCACCAGGACCGTAGCTGAGACCTTTGGGTTGTCAGCGGTTACGATTGGCATCCGGAACAAGGAGACTGGACTTTTCGAGATACGGGCGGTGCATGGGTACGAGCCACCTCTGGACGAGCAGATCCGTAGGGTGAAGTACACCAAGGAGCGGATGACTAGAGACCTGCGACCAGAATTCCTCATCGGCAGAAACGCATATTATGTCCCAGCTGAGAGCTGGGAACTCGACGACGAAGATCTACTCTTCGTCCGCCACCCGGAACGGACCGACTACGCGAGGAGGTTCCCAGACGAGTGGCACGAGAACGACTACATCGATTTCCTGATGTACGAGAGGAACGGCGACCTGTTCGGATTCTTGGAGATCGACGAACCCGACAACCACAAGGTGCCGGACGATAACACCCTGAAGGCCATCGAGATCTTCTCAGACCTCGCGTCCATCGCAATACAGAACGCAGAGCTCTACGACAGCGTCAGCAATGATCGGAAGAAGATAGAGCTGCTGATCGATCTCATCGGCCACGATGTCAACAACTACGCGCAGGCAGTGAGCGGATTCATCGAGCTCGGAATGTCTCGCAGGGGTGTCCCAGAACCTTCGAGAAAGAACCTCGCGAAGGCCCTCGAGCAGCTCTGGAACCTCAACAAGCTCGTGAGCAACGTGAAGCTCTATGCGAGAGTCGAATCCGCTGGCTCGAGAGACCTGAAGCCCATGGACCTGGTGAGCGTGTTGAAGGACAGCTTCGGATCGGCCTCGATGTACCTTCCACATCGAACCGCCAGACTAGTGTTCGACGAGCCCAAAGGGCCCAGACTTGCGAATATGAACGACCTCGCCAAAGAGATCTTCTTGAACATCTTCACGAACGCAATCAAATTTGACCAGCACGACGAGGTCGTAATCGAAGTGAGCATCGACGAGACGGTCGAGGACAAGAGGCATCTGTGGGTAGTCTCGATCGCAGACTCCGGTCCGGGAGTTGACGACGCCGTCAAGAAGGACATCTTCCTGCGGTTCACGCAGGCCTCAATGGGTACCAAGGGGAGCAGCGGCCTCGGGCTCCATATAGCGAAAACCCTGGTGGATTCTTACAAGGGCAGAATCTGGGTCGAAGACCGAGTGAAGGGCGACCGCTCCAGGGGCAGCGTGTTCAAGGTCGCCTTGCCAAAAGCATTTGTGCCGTCCTAAGTAGGGAAAAGCACGCCGACGACCAACACAACGGTGGAGATCACCACGCAGAGGCCGATGACAATCCATGGGTTGACCTTGAGGGCCTTCTCGTCCTCTTGGTCGAAGTACCTGATAAGTCCCGCGGCCGAGTGGAACCCCTCACCTTTCTTGTCCTTAGGCATCTGTCTCAACGCGCCTATTGCGCGTCTCCGTATTTAAACGTTTTTTGACATCTCTCAATGCTCCAGATGGACAAATCCGTGCACGGAACCCTCAGGAAAAACATTATATAATCATCAAGATAATTGATTCTTTCCAGTCTGGCTGATGAGAATTCCGCTACTCTGGGAAAGGATGAGCAGGCAGGCAGCGCCCGTATCACCAACCTAGGAGGTCACACTATCGCCACGGTATTCCTAGTCGACGACGAGAAGTTCATCGTTGACCTGTACAGGGACATCCTAGAGGCGAACGGTCACACCGTCATTGGCGTGGCTTCAGACGGCGAAGAGGCGGTGCGCAAGTACAAGGAGATGAAGGAGAAGCCTGTCATCATCATTATGGATCAGAGGATGCCTGTGAAAGACGGCATGAGCGCTACGCAGGAGATCCTCCAGATAGACCCGTCCGCAACCATATTCTTCGGCAGCGCGGACCTCCACATCGAAAAGGAAGCCATCGCGGCGGGCGCGAAAGGATTTCTGCTGAAGCCGTTCAGAATCGAGGAGCTCCTGGCGGCGATCAAGGAAGCCGCCGCCAAGAGTTAGCGACGCAGGCAACTTCCGCTGGCTTCGACCTATCGTGTTGTAGGTGAATCACATGAGCGAGAGAAAGCCATGTTCGGAGCGGACCACAAACGGGCTACGTTTAAGTAGCCTTGCCGGAATGGGGACAGAGACGCCCAGAGAGGGATGAATAATGGCCGAGGAGACGAGCGACCTGAGGGCCCTCAGATGGAAGAAACTGAAGGACCTCCAGGACAAGGGTCTGGACCCGTATAGGATCTACAGATTCGACAGGACGCACACGACGACCCAGCTCAAGCGGGACTTCGCATCCGTGGGGCCCGAGCGGACCAAGGACGAAGTCGCCACCGCCGGCAGGCTCATGGCCCTTAGGCTCCACGGCAAGGCCGGGTTCGCGGATCTCTACGACAGGGACGGGAAGGTTCAAATCTACTTCAAGCTCGACGAGCTCGGCCAGGACCGGTTCGACATCTTCAAGTCGCTCGACAGGGGCGATATCATCGGTGTCAAGGGTCCCGTTTTCAGGACGAAGATGGGAGAAATCACCATCGCGGTCAAGGATTTCGAGGTCTTGTCCAAGTGCCTCGAGCCTCTGCCCGACACTTTCCACGGGGTCGAGGACGTACAAACTCGATACCGACAGAGGTATCTCGACCTGTTGATCAACGAGGACATCCGCCAGAAGTTCATCAAGAGGAGCAGGATGGTCGCGTACATGCGCGATTGGCTGAACGCGAAGGACTTCATCGAGGTCGAGACGCCCATCCTGCAGCCGCTATATGGGGGCGCGCTCGCGAGGCCGTTTAAGACGCACCACAACTACCTCGACATGGACCTCTACCTCAGGATTGCTCCCGAGCTGTACCACAAGAGATGCATAGTGGGGATGCTCGAGCGCGTTTACGAAATCGGGCACAACTTCAGGAACGAGGATATCGACGCGCAGCACTATCCGGAATACACGTCGTTGGAGCTGTACTGGGCGTATGTCGACTACAATGACATCATGGACCTGACGGAGTCGCTCCTTTACGACACCACGATGCACATCCTCGGGACGGACAAGGTGCCGTACGGGGACAAGGTCCTGGACTTCGCGAAGCCCTGGCCGAGGATAACCATGCACGACGCCATTCAGAAGTACACGGGTCTTGACATCGCCGGGCTGAAGACCGTCGATGAGGCCCGCGAGGCTGCGCTGAAGCTCGGGGTCAAGGAGGCCGAGCACTGCGAGTCTCTGGGTAACGTGGTCGCCGAAGTGTTCGACAAGGCCACGCAGCCACACCTGATCGATCCGACTTTCGTCATCGACCATCCGATTGAGGTCTCACCCCTGGCCAAAAGGAAGCGGGGCAACCCGTGCCTGGTCGAGCGGTTCGAGCTATTCATCAACGGGTGGGAGTTTGCGAACGCATACTCTGAACTCAACAATCCGATAGAACAGGAGCAGAGGTTCCGGGAGCAAGATCGGCTGAAGCAAGAGGGCGACGAAGAGGCTCATCCAATCGACGAAGACTATGTCCACGCCCTTGAGCTCGGTCTCCCGCCGACCGGGGGCCTAGGAGTCGGCATCGACAGAGTAGCGATGCTCCTGACCAACTCGCAATCGATAAAAGAGGTAATCCTGTTCCCGCACATGAAGCCGGAAGCGGTCTAGAGGATGCCGCAGATGGCAGACACCGAGCACGTCATCAACATCCGGCGCATCGGCGCTTCAGGTCTCGATGACCTGGTCGAGGCTCAGAACAGGATATTCGCGGATTACATCGTACCGATTCGCTCCAGCCGCACTTTCTTCATGGACTTCCTTAAATCCGTCGGAGGAGACCTCGGAAACGTTCTTGTCGCCGAGGAGGGGCGCCGAATCGTCGGCTACGTCGCGCCCGTCCAAGACAAGCGCGAAGGATGGATCGGCGGGATTGGCGTAATGCCCGCGTACCGCGGCCGAGGGATAGGGACAGACCTGATGGCGGCTGCGAAAGAGATGCTGAAGGAGCGCGGGGTCACGGATGTCTATCTGGAGGTCATAGAAGGCAACCAGAGAGCTCAGAAGCTCTACGAGCGGCTGG
>Ga0153915_10003843_pt1 | contig 13819 bp, 12 predicted proteins | sample Opewatmetagenome_2_FD_107003 | JGI IMG/M metagenome (GOLD analysis project Ga0153915, IMG submission 107003) | Freshwater wetland microbial communities from Ohio, USA - Open water 3 Core 3 Depth 3 metaG | ecosystem: Environmental > Aquatic > Freshwater > Wetlands | place: USA: Ohio, Lake Erie... | reverse complement strand
CGCCGACCCGTCCCGCGGCCCAGCCCGCCGCGCCGGGGCCGGCCGCCGCGCAGGCCCAGCAGGCCGCGCGGCCGCGCGCCGCCTCGGCGCAGGCTCTCGGGAAGTGGCTCGCCATCTCCGGCGTTGCCGTGCTCCTGCTCGCGGTGGGCGGCTTCCTGCTGCTCCGCGGCCGGTCCAATCCGGAGGCCGTGGCAAAGCATCCGTCCGAGGCCGCGCGATACGTCATCTCCACGGAGGCGCCGCCGCTCGCCGAGGCCGCACCCGGCGTGGTGGAGCCGCCGAGGGCCGCGGCCGCGTTCCCGCCGCCGGCCTCCGTCGAGCCCGTGGTCCGCCGTGGCGCGGACCGGCCGGAGCCGAGGCGGGCCGAGGCCGACCGACTCGCCCCAGCCGCGGCAGAGCCCCCGCCCGCGCCGGCCGCGAAGCCCGCTCCGCCGCCCGCCCCGGCCGTGCCCGCGGCGCCGGTGGCGGTGCGCGTGGACGCGATCCAGATCGCGGCGCCCGCCCCCGCGACCCCGCCGTCCGAGCCGGCCCTCGAGGACGCGCCCGCCTACGCCACGGCGGGGTTCCGCAAGCCTCAGCCGGAGGTCCCGAGTTGCGTCCAGAGCTCCCTCCGCATCCCCGCCGAGCTCCAGAACTTCGTCTCCGGCCCCGTCACCGTGCGCTTCGCCGTGACCCGGGAGGGCGCCGTGAGCCGCTTCGAGGTCCTGGGCGACGTCCCCAATCCGAGGATCGCCGACGCCATCCAGCAGGCGGTGAGGAGCTGCAAGTTCGTGCCCGGAGCGGACGCGCAGGGCAACCCGACGTCGCTGTGGCTCGTCATGCCCATCCGCTTCGTGGCGAGGTGACGGAGCGCCCCGCGGCAATTCGCCGGGCCAGCGGGGCTTCGCGAGCGGCGCGTGGGCTGGCTACTTCTTCGCCGCCGCGAGCGCCTTGTCGTAGTCCGGCTCCTGGCCGATCTCCGGGACGAGTTGCGTGTAGGTCACCTTGTCGTTCTCGTCCACCACCACGACCGCGCGCGCGCAGATGCCGGCGAGCGGGCCGTCGGTGATGAGGACGCCGTAGGCCTTGGCGAAGTCGCGGCTGCGCATGAGCGAGAGCGGCACGACGTTGGCGAGCCCCTCGGCGGTGCAGAAGCGCTTCGCGGCGAAGGGGAGGTCCGAGGAGACGATGAGGACGACCGTGTTCGGCAGCGAACCCGCCTTCTCGTTGAACTTGCGTGTCGAGGTCGCGCAGGTCGGCGTGTCGAGGCTCGGGACGATGTTCAGGATCTTGCGCTTTCCCTTGTAGTCGGCGAGCGAGACGTCCTTGAGGTCGCCGGCGGTGAGCTTGAAGTCCGGCGCCTTGGCGCCGACCTTGGGCAGATCGCCGATGGTGTGGATGGGGTTCCCCTTGAGCGTGACCTGTGCCATGCCGTGTCTCCTCCGTGTCGGGCGGTTCGCCGCGCCCCGCCTCCCCGCCGCACCGAGGCGCGCCCCCCCGCGTCGAGTCCTGCGTGCGCGTGGAGTTTACGGCGGACCGCGCCGGATGCACGCCCGAATTCGCCGCCGTCCCAGATGGGTGTCCGGGCGTCCAGGACGGGGAGCGCGCGGCCCGGCCGGCGATACAAGGAAGGCTGGCCCGGGAGGGAACCATGCGCAACGCGTTCTCGGAGCAGGCCCGGGAGGTCGGCTCGCTCTTGCGCGACGCCACCGCGAGCGGGAACGTGCGCGTCCTCGCCTCGATGCTCGGCCCCGCCTGGCGCGGCTTCGTCCGGCGCCGCGGCCGCCGCGAGGAGCGGACCGCGATGCCGGTGGGCGGCGACGCCACCTTCGACTGGACCTACCGCCGCGCCTTCCCGGAGCTGGCGCGGCTCTACGAGGCCGCCAAGTCGTCGCAGTGGGACGGGGCCAGCGCCGTGGACTGGTCGCGGCCCGTCGAGCCGCGCGACCCCGAGCGGCCGCTCCTACCCGAGTCGTTCCTGCCGTTCGCGGAGCTCGCCGGCTACCGCAAGGCCTCGCCCGCCGAGAAGGCGGAGCAGGTGCACGCGCTCCTCGCCTGGCTCCTATCCCAGTTCCTGCACGGCGAGCAGGGCGCGCTCTTCGCCGCGGCCCAGGTCACCGAGGCCGTGCCCTGGCTCGAGGGGAAGCTCTACGGCTCGACCCAGGTGGTGGACGAGGGGCGGCACGTCGAGGTCTTCCACCGCTACCTCACCGAGAAGCTGGGCAAGCTCTACGAGATCGACGCCAACCTCTACGTGGTGGTGGACGCGCTCATGACCGACGCGCGGTGGGACGTGAAGTTCCTCGGCATGCAGATCCTGATCGAGGGGCTAGCGCTCGGCGCCTTCGGGACGATCCGCAAGCTCACGCCCGAGCCGCTCCTCCAGGACGTCCTGAAGCTCGTCATCACCGACGAGGCGCGGCACGTCCACTTCGGAGTGCTGGCGCTCGAGGCCCTCTACACGAAGGAACTGGCCGAGAAGGAGCGGCGGGAGCGGGAGGACTGGGCCTTCGAGGTGGCGATCCTGCTCCGGAACCGGTTCCTCGCCCACGAGTTCTTCGACGAGTTCTACGGGCACGCCATGTCGCGCCAGGCGTGGGACGAGGTGGTCCTCGGCTCCGGGATGATGACGCTCTTCCGGCAGACGATGTTCCGGCGCATCGTCCCCAACCTCAAGAGGATCGGGCTGCTCTCGAGCCGCATCCGGCCGCGATACGAGCAGGCGGGCCTGCTCGCCTTCGAGGACGGGAGGGCGGCGCCCGACCTCACCGCCGAGGACCTGCTCGAGGAGCGCTGACGTCGAGCTCCGCCCGGCGGTTGCTTCCAGACGAGGCGTTCGCGGGCTAGAGGAGCCCCGGCTTGCCGAGCTTGAACCGCTCGTACTCGGTCGAGAGCAGGTCGACGTGCTCCTTCTCCTCGGCGGCGAGCTCCTTGTAGAGCTGCTTCTCCGGGGAGCCCTCGGCGCACTGCGTCCCGCGCTCGCTGAAGAACTTCACCGCGCGTTGCTCGAAGGCGATGGCGATGCGGAAGAGGTTTGCCGGATCCTCGGGCCGGTTGGGGATGCCGGCGTAGACGGCGGCCCGGTCGACCTTGAAGCCCTCGGCCGGCTTCGGCACCTCGGCGTGGTAACGCCGCGACAGGGTCGACATGTGCTCCTTCTCCATCTCGGCGAACTTGCCGAACAGCTCCTTCAGGAGCGGGTCCTTCGACTCCTGAACGGCGCGGCCGTAGAAGGCCATGCCGCCGAGCTCGATCTCGAAGGCGATGCGGATGGCGTCGAGTGCCGCCGCGTCCTCCACCTTGCGCGGGTCGAGGACCTCGAGCTTGCCGCCGCAGGCCGGGCACATGCCGTAGGGGAAGGCGAAGCCCTCGCTCACCTTGCCGCAGTCCTTGCAGCGCCACGACAGCGACGCGGTGGCGCAGCAGACGTACTCCTCCTCGCCCTCGATGGGTCGGCGGCACTTCGGGCAGACCATGGCCTGCTCCTCCCCCTTGGCGATGGCGGCCGAGACCGACGCGGCCGACCCGTCCTTGGCGAGGGCCGCCGGCGCCTTGAAGGCCTCGGCGTCCTCCTTGGTGATGGGCCACTTCTTCTTCCCGGCCTGCAGGAAGGTGGCGATGCCCCGGGCGGCGCGTCGGCCGGCGCCCATGGCGAGGATGACCGTGGCGCCGCCGGTGACGATGTCGCCACCGGCGAAGACGCCGGGGAGGGTCGTGGCCTGGGTGGCGTCGTCGGCCACGATGTTGCCCCACTTGTTGAGGCCGAGGCCGGGCGTGGACTGCGTGACGATCGGGTTCGCCTTGGTGCCGAGCGCGTAGATCACCGTGTCGCACTCCAGCTCCTTGAACTTCCCGGTGGCGACGGGCTTGCGGCGCCCCTTCTCGTCCGGCTCGCCGAGCTGCATCTCCTCGACCTTCATGCCACGGACGCCGCCGTCCTTGTCGGTGAAGATCTCGACCGGCGTGTGGAGGAAGAAGAAGTCGATCCCCTCCTCCTTGGCGTGGCGCAGCTCCTCGATGCGGGCCGGGGCCTCGGCCTCGCTGCGGCGGTAGACGCAGCGCACGGTCGGGGCGCCGAGGCGCTTGGAGACGCGCAGACAATCCATGGCGGTGTTGCCGGCGCCGATCACCACCACGCTCTTCCCGATGGAGACGGGCGTGTCGAGGTAGGGGAACTTGTCGCCGCCCATCAGGTTCACGCGGGTGAGGAACTCGTTGGCGCTGTAGACCTGGCCGGCGAACTCGCCGGGAATGCCGAGAAAGGTCGGGGCGCCGGCCCCGACGCTGAGGAACACCGCGTCGTACCCCTTCTCGCCGAGGAGCTGCGGGACGGTGAAGATCTTGCCGATGACCTTGTTGGTCTCGACCTTCACCCCCATGTCCTTGAGCCGCTGCACCTCGCGGTCGATGATCTCGCGAGGAAGGCGGAAGGACGGGATGCCGTAGCGGAGCACGCCGCCCACCACGTGCAGCGCCTCGTAGACGGTGACGTCGGCGCCGTAGCGGACGAGGTCGGCGGCGCAGGAGAGGCCGGCGGGGCCCGACCCGACGATGGCCACCTTGCCGAGCCTGTACTCGTCGGGGATCTCGGGCGGCACGGCCTTGGGCGGCCTGGCGTTGTCGCCGACGAAGCGCTCGAGGCGGCCGATGCCGACCGACTCGACCTTCTTGGCGATGATGCACTGCGCCTCGCACTGCGACTCCTGCGGGCAGACACGGCCGCAGATGGACGGGAAGATGTTCGACTCGTAGATGACCTCGAGCGCTGCGTCGAAGTCGCGCACCACCAGGTGCCGGATGAAGCGCGGGATGTCGATCGACACCGGGCAGCCGGCGATGCAGGTGGGCTTGGCGCACTGGATGCAGCGCTCCGCCTCCTGGATGGCGTCCTGCAGCGAGTAGCCGAGGTTCACCTCCTTGAAGTTGCGTGCGCGCTCCTGCGCGTTGCGCTCCGGCATGTGAGTCTGCTTGGGCGCGAGTTCCTTGATCTTTCGGTAGTTGCGCTTCTCCTGCTCGAAGAGCTGCTTCTCGAGGTTGCAGACGTGGGCGTAGTCCTCGTTGGCCTTCGTCTCCTGGGCCTTGAAACGCCGCTGCCGGGCGATGAGCTCGGGGAAGTCCACCTTGTGGCCGTCGAAGTCGGGCCCCTCGACGCAGGCGAACCTGACCTTGCCGTCGACGGTGACGCGGCAGGAACCGCACATGCCGGTTCCGTCCACCATGATGGCGTTGAGCGAGACCATGGTCTTCACGCCGAAGGGGCGGGTGGTCTCGACGCACGCGTTCATCATCGGGAGCGGGCCGATGGCGACGACCAGGTCCGGCTTGTCGGCCTCCAAGACTTCCTTCAGCGCCTCGGTGACGAAGCCGGGCTTCCCGTAGCTGCCGTCGTCGGTGCAGACGATGAGGTCGTCGCAGTACTTCCCGAACTTCTGCTCCCAGAAGACCAGGCCCTTGTTCCGGAAGCCGATGATGCCGGTGGTGCGATTCCCCGCCTCCTTGAAGGAGCGCAGCTGCGGGTAGACCGGCGCGACGCCGAGGCCGCCGCCGACCAGCACCACGTGGCCCGCCTTCTCGATGTGCTGGGGCAGGCCGAGCGGGCCGACGAAGTCCATGAACTCGTCGCCCTGCTTGTAGTCGGCCATCATCTCGCGCGTCGTCTTGCCGAGCGCCTGGATCACCATGGTAATGGTGCCCTTCTCGCGGTCGAAGTCGGCGACCGTGAGCGGGATGCGCTCGCTGCCCTCGTGCAGGCGCAGCATGACGAAGTGGCCCGGCTGGGCGGCGCGGGCGACGTCGGGGGCGAGGACCTCCCAGAGGAAGGTCACGTCAGAGAAGGCTTCGCGACGCACGATCGGGTACATGCGGGATCTGGACCTCGTGATGGCGCGAGAAGGGGGGAAACGCGTGGATACCCCTTTGGGAGGCGATCCGTCAAGGACGCGGAGCGCCCGCCTTGCCGAAGATCAAGCGCGGCTGATTCGCGAGTCAGCGAGCCGGGTTCCAGGCGACGGCGAAGCGGCGGACGAAGGCCTCCTGGGCCTCGTTCTGGACCGCACCGGGCCGGGCCTCGCGAACGATCTCGATGGCCTCGTCGGGCCCGGCTCCGCGCGCGGCGAGGCAGCAGGCGGCGATCGTGCCGGAACGGCCGAGCCCGCCCAGGCAGTGGACCACGACGACGCGGCGGGTGGCGAGCCGGTCGAGGATGGCCCGGACCAGCTCGGCTGCATGCTCGATCGAGTCCGGAACCGAGAGGTCGGCGATGGGGTACCAGAAGGTCTCGAAGCCCGAGCGCGCGGCGCGCGAGAGCAAGTCGGGGATCCCGAGGCGCTTCATCTCCAAATCTTCGAGGAGCGTCACGAGCACGTTGGCGCGGAAGATGTCGCGCAGCCGCACCAGGTCCTCGTCGAGCTGCCGGTCCCACTCGCCGGTCAGGCCCGGACCCGCCTTCCCCGGCGCGATCGTGAGCCCCAGCTTCCCGGGGAGGCGGAGCGCCTCCTTGGGGACGAAGTCCACGCGGATGGGGTTCATCTCCGATGTCAGCTTCATGCGACTCCGATCGGGCAAGGGCGAGAGGTCATTCTACCCCGGCCGCGCCGCGCCGGGGCGGACGGCGCGGCGGGGGAGGAGCGGCACCCTTCCAGGCTGCATACAGGAGCGTCGCCCGGGTGTTGGATCCGCCGGGAGAGGACGCCATGCAAACGCGGAAGCTCGGGAACTCGGACCTCCACATCACGCCGCTCGGTTTCGGCAGCTGGGCCGCGGGCGGCGGGGGCTGGGAGTACGGCTGGGGGCCGCAGGACGACGCCGAGTCCGTCGCCGCCATCCGCCGCGCGCTCGACCTCGGCGTGAACTGGATCGACACGGCGGCGATATACGGCCTCGGCCACTCCGAGGAGGTGGTCGCGAAGGCGCTCCAGGGGAGGGCGAAGCGCCCCCACGTCTTCACCAAGTGCTCCATGGTCTGGGGCGAGGACCGGCGCATCGGCTTCTCGCTCCGGGCCGAGTCGGTGCGCCGCGAGTGCGAGGCGAGCCTGAAGCGCCTGCGGGTGGACGCCATCGATCTCTACCAGATCCACTGGCCGAACCCGGATCCCGAGATCGAGGAGGGCTGGGCGGCGCTGGCGAAGCTCCGCGAGGAGGGGAAGGTCCGCTGGATCGGCGTCTCCAACTTCGGCGTGGAGCAGATCGAGCGTTGCCGGAAGATCGCTCCGGTGACGTCGCTCCAGCCGCCGTATTCCGCCATCCACGCCATCGACCACCCGGAGGTGGAGCGTGACGTCATGCCGCTCTGCCGAACAGGCGGCATCGGCGTCGTCGTGTACTCGCCGATGCAGGCGGGCCTGCTCACCGGCGCCATGACGCGCGAGCGCATCCAGGCCCTCGCCGCAGACGACTGGCGGCGCAGGAGCCCCGACTTCCAGGAGCCGCGCCTCTCCCGCAACTTGAAGTTGCAGGACCTCATGGCCCGGATCGGAGCGCGCCACGGCCACACGGCCGCGGTGGTGGCGCTCGCCTGGACGCTCGCGAATCCGGCGGTCACCGGCGCCATCGTCGGGGCGCGCAGGCCGTCGCAGGTGGACGGCTTCATCGCCGCGATGGACTTCCGGCTCTCCGCTGCCGAGATGGAGGAGATCCAGCGGTTCCGCGCCGCGCCCCGGTAGCCTCGAGCGTCATCTCGAGCATCGTCGGACGAAAGCCGAGGCCGGCGAAGACCCCTTGCGCCTTCCCGTTCCGCGCGGCGACCTGGATGACGACGCGCGGCGCGCCCTTCTCGCCGAGGCGGCGGACGAGCTCGTCGACGAGGATCCGCCCCACGCCCCGGCCGCGATACGCCGGCTCGACGATGAGGTCGATCCCGACCCCGCACCGCTCGCGGAGCGTGTTCCAGTCGCGGGGCTCGATGCGGCCGTAGGCGTAGCCCACCACCCGCTCGCGGCCCCGCGCCTTGCGGACCGCCGCGAGGACGACGGCATGGGGGTTCCGGCGTTCCTTCCCGAGCCACCACGCGTACCCTTCCTCGAGGGATGGGGTGACGAAGAAGCGCCTCGGGTCCATCGCGTGGTGCCAGCGGGCGAGCCGGGCGCCGAGGCGGGCGCAGGCGCGCGCGTCGCCGGCAAGCGCCGCGCGGACGGCGACGTCGGCTCTCGCGCCCGACATGGCACCTGTCTACCGCGCCGCCGCCGGCGTGGGAAGCGGGCGTTCGCGAGCGCGGGCGGGTGACCCGACGGAGCGCTTGCCACGGCGCGGCGCCGGTGAGAACCTCGCGGGCCTGGGAGGAGCCATGCCGGTGAACGCGGTGGACAAGGCCCGGGAGTTCCTGGCGCTGAAGCGGATTGCGCTCGTGGGAATCTCGCGGAACGAGAAGGACTTCAGCCGGAGCATCTACCGGGAGCTCGTCCGGCGTGGGTACGACGTCGTCGGAGTGAGCCCGGCCCTGAAGGAGCTGGAAGGTCGGCCGTGCCACGCGCGGATCCAGGACGTGCAGCCGCCGCCGGAGGTGGCGCTGCTGCTCACGTCTCCGGAGCGGACCGAGCTGGTGGTGCGCGACTGCCTCGAGGCCGGCGTCCGCCGGGTGTGGATGCACCGGGGCGTCGGCCCGGGCGCGGTGAGCCCGAAGGCCGTGGCCTTCTGCGCGGCGAACGGCATCGAGGTCGCGGCGGGGGTGTGCCCCTTCATGGCGCTCCCCGGCGGCGCCTGGCCTCACCGGCTGCACGCCTTCTTCCGGCACCGGGCGCTCCGCTCGGAAGCGCGCGCCTGATTCCGGGCTATCCGGCGCGGCGCCGAGCGTCCGCGCCGGCCTTTCCGTTCGCCGCGCGCGCGAGGAAGTCCGCCACGAGGCGCATCGACTCCCGGGGGCGCGTCTGCAGGACGAGGTGCGGCGCGTCGAGCATCCGGATCTCCGCGTCGGGCCGCAGCGCGCGGACCTCGATGGGCAGGGCGCTCCGGAGGAGGCGGTCCTCCCTGCCGCCCAGGAAGAGGACCGGGACCGGGCAGGCGCGGAGGTGCTCGGTCGCGTCCACGCGCAGCGCTTCGCGCGCCCGCCGGGCCATGACGCTGCCCTTGACGAGCGCCACGGCGTCCCGGACCTCCTCCACGAGATCGTCGGGCGCGTCGGCGCCGGCGAGCAGGATGCGCACCGCGTGGGCCGGCATCGGCGCGCGGAAGAAGACCAGGCCGAGGGGCCGGAGCGCGCTGAGCGCCCGCGCCGCGGGCCGGCGGTGGAAGGTGGTGGCGAGCACGATGCCGACGAGCCCGGGCGGCGCCCTGGACGCGATCCGGAGCACGAGCGGACCGGCGAAGGACTCGCCGAGGAGCGCGTAGGGCCGGTCCGCCGGAAGCTGGCGCGTCACCAGCTCCTCGAGCGCGGCGTAGCCCAGGTGCCGGTCGGGCGGGTAGGAGAGGACGCGCAGGTCGAGGGCGGGGTCGGCGGCCGCGACGAAGCGGGCGAAGAGCCGGCCCGTGCCCTCCAGTCCCGGCAGGAGGAAGGTCGCGAGCGGCGCGGTCGACGGTTCGCCCATCATCGCGCGGGCGCGGGTCAGATCCTGTTGAGGAAGATCGGAAGCCCGCGCTTCTTGGCGTAGATGGGCCGGTAGCGCTCGGTGTTGTACATCGTGGCCACGTCCACCTTGCGTGGGCCGAGCTTCGGGTCGGGGATGGGAACGAGGTCGTAGCAGCCGTTCACGAGGGCGGACATGAGGCCGCTCTTGCCCTCCAGGATGGCGTCGTAGGCCATCGTGCCGAAGGTCGAGGCGACGAGCTTGTCGATGAAGTCCGGGTCGCCGGAGCGCAGGTCGTAGGTGAGGTCGGAGGCGATGGTCTCCTCGCCGGTGCGGCGCTTGATCTCGTCGGCCAGCGCCTCTCCGACGCTCGCCTTCTTGCGGTGGCCGTAGGCGTCGGGCTCGCCGTACTCCATCACCTGGTACCCCTTCCACTCGGCGCCCTCGCTCAGGACCACGAGCGCGTAGTTGCTCGGGTTGTCGCGCTTCTCCTCCATGAGGAGATCGATGAGGCGCTGGAGGTCCACCTTGTACTCGGGGATGACGCAGCGGATCGAGGTGACGTAGGCGGTGTAGAGCGATGTGAACCCGGCGTCCCGGCCGAAGACGCGGAAGACGCCGATGCGCTCGTGCGAGCCCACGGTGGTGCGCTGGCGCTGGATGGCGTCGCTGGCGCGGGTGACCGCCGTGGAGAAGCCGATGCAGTACTCGGTGTTGTGCACGTCGTTGTCCATCGTCTTCGGGATGGCGATGACCTTGACGCCGAGCTTGTCGAGCTTGGCCGCGTAGGAAAGCGTGTCGTCGCCGCCGATGGCGATGAGGTGCTCGATACCCAGCGCCGAGAGGTTCGCGAGCACCTGCTTCGACACGTCATAGGTCGTGGAGGTGACGCCGCCCTTGGTGGTCTGCGTCGTCGGGAAATCCTTGCCCGCGAGGTGCGGCGGCAGCTTCTTCATCTTGGAGGGGTTGGTGCGGCTCGAGTGGAGGACGGTGCCGCCCCGGCGGTCGATGGTGCGGGTGGCCTCCCGGTCGAGCTTCCAGACGTAGTGGCTCCGGCTCGACGGATCGTCGAGGTTGACGTGGGTGAGCCCCTCCCAGCCGCGGCGGATCCCGAACACCTCGATGTCGTTCTCGCTGCCGCGGTAGGTGACGCCCTTGATGACCGAATTGAGGCCGGGGACGTCGCCCCCGCCGGTCAGGATGCCGATGCGCTTTTTGGCCATGCCGGCATCCTAACGCATCGGGCTAACGCTCGCCTCGCCTGGCCTCGATCTCGCGCTCCAGCTCCTCGAGGCGCTCGTCCCTGGAGGGTGGGCCCTTCTCCGCCCTGGGCTCCTCGGCGCGCTTGCCGGTGAAGTGGGCCTCGCCGGGCATCCAGCCCGGGCTCACCGTGGAGGCGAGGTCCCTCGCCGAGCGGTGGAAGAGGCCGACGAGGGGCCTCGCGGCTGCGTAGATCGCGAGGGCGAAGGCGATGAAGGGCAGTGCCACCACGAACAGGCCGCCCATGATCGGCAGGAGCATGAGGACCGCGAGGAGCGGGACCTTCATGAACTTGTCGCCGCGACCACCCGGGAGGGCCGCGCCTTCGCGCGCGACCGGGACGACCTCCCACTTTCCCAGGTTCCAGTAGTAGCCGCTCCGGACTGCCGTTCCGCCGATCGAAGTCGTCATGACTCGTTCCTCCTGATGCCAATCTGCCCCATCGAGCACGGCCGGGCATCGGGCCGAGTCCCCAGCCGTGGCGGTCATTGGCCCGAGCCGAGCCGGCCGGATGCCGGAGAGGCCCCTTCCCACATTCCGGAGGAACGCACCGCTCCGACTTCACGGACGTATTCGGCGCGCCCGGCGGCGTGGTGGCGGAAAGCCCCATCGTGGTCCTTCCCACCCGCACGGCTCCGGTCAAAGGATGGAGACGCGACCGGCCTGTTCCGGGCGAGCGACTTCGCGAAGGTGGTGCCACTGAGCTCGATGGAGGACCCCATGACGAGGCTGAGGACCAGAACCCGGCTCGCGCTCCTCGCGGCCGCGCTCGCGCTCGGCGTCGCCGCGGCGCGCGGCGCGACGGCGGAGGACGGGCAGGACAAGTACCGGCTCGAGGAGCCGAACGGAATCGCCTTCTCCGAGGCCCGTGGCTACGAGACCTGGCAAGCGGTCGGTCCCAGCTACCGGACGGACAAGAACGAGGTCCGCGTCATCCTCGGAAACGACCGGTTGGTGAAGGCCTATGCCGAGGGCGTCCCGCTGAACGGCAAGCCGTTCCCGGACGGCGCCGTCCTCGTCAAGATCGGATACTCGCAGCGCAAGAACGCCGCCTTCCCCGACGCCCTCGAGCCGGACGTGCTGCAGCGCGTGGAGCTCATGATCAAGGACGCGAAGCGGTTCCAGCGCACGCGCGGATGGGGCTTCGCCCGCTTCATCTACGACGCGAAGACGAAGACCTTCTCGCCCTATGGCAAGGACGCCTCCTTCGACCAGGAGTGCGCCGCCTGCCACACCGCCGTGGCGGGGCGGGATTTCGTCTTCACGCAATACGCTCCCAGGTAGGGGGCGAGGCCGCCTCCGACGAGGCCGTTCGCGACCGGAGGTCAGCGGGCGCCGAGGTCGGCCGTCGGCGGGAGCCGCGGCGGCCGGCGGAGGCGGGTCGCCTGCTCGAAGGCATAGGCGAGGCGGAGGAGCGTCGGCTCGCTCCAGGGGCGGCCGATGAAGCTCAGCCCGACTGGCAGGCCGAAGGCGAAGCCGGCGGGGACCGTCACCGAGGGGTAGCCCGCCACGGCCGCCGGCGTCGAGCTCCCGACGACGAAGTGGTCGCCGTTCACGAGGTCCACGACCCAGGCCGGGCTGCCGGTGGGCGCGACGAGGGCGTCCAGCCGGTGCCTCGCGAGGACCGCGTCGAGCCCCTCCACCCGCGAGAGCCGGCGGCACCTGCGCAGCGCCTTGCGGTAGGCGCCGCCGGCGAGCGGCCCCTTCGCGAGCGCCTGCTCGAACAGCTCCTGGCCGAAGAAGGGCATCTCGACGTCGCGGTGCTCCCGGTCGAAGGCGACGACGTCCGCGAGCGTCCGCACCCGGGCGGAGGGCGCCCAGGCGCGCAGCCAGGGGTCGAGGTCGGCCTTGAGCTCGTGGAGCAGGACCTCGAGCTCGGCGTCGTCGTACTCGCCGAGGTGGGGGATGTCGGCCGGGTCCACGATCACCGCGCCCCTTCGCCGCAGTACCTCGATGGCCGCCTCGGCGAGCCGGTCGGCCTCCGGCGAGGCGCCGAAGATCTTCGCGCGCGCCACGCCGATGCGCGCGCCGCGGAGGCCTTCCGCGTCGAGGAAGCGCGCGTAGTCGGCCGGGACCTTGCCGCGGCTCGCGGCGGTGGCGGCGTCGTCCGGATCGGCGGCGGCGAGGGCGCCGAGCAGCACCGCCGCGTCCGCCACGGTGCGGGCCATGGGCCCGGCGGTGTCCTGGGTGCGGGAGATGGGGACGATGCCGCTGCGGCTCACGAGCCCGACGGTGGGCTTCACGCCGACGAGGGCGTTCGCGGAAGACGGACAGACGATGGAGCCGTCGGTCTCGGTGCCGACGCCCACGGCCGCGAGGTTCGCTGCCACCGCCTGGGCGGTGCCGGAGGAGGATCCGCAGGGGCTCCGGTCGAGCGCGTACGGGTTCCGGCCCTGGCCACCGCGCGCGCTCCAGCCGCTCGACGAGTGCGTGGAGCGGATGTTCGCCCACTCCGACAGGTTCGCCTTGCCGAGGACGACGGCGCCCGCGGCGCGCAGCCGAGTGACCACGAAAGCGTCCCGCGGCGGCCGGGCGCCGAGGAGCGCCAGCGAGCCGGCCGTCGTCTCCATCCGGTCGGCGGTGGCGATGTTGTCCTTCAGGATGACGGGGATGCCGTGGAGCGGCCCGCGGACCCCCTTTGCCGCGCGCTCCGCGTCGAGCGCCTCCGCGATGGCGAGGGCGTCGGGGTTCACCTCGAGCACGGCCGCGAGGGCCGGATTCAGCGCCGCGATGCGCGCGAGGTAGGCCTCCGCCAGCGAGCGGGCGGTGAATCGGCCCGACTCCATGCCCGCCTGGAGCTCGGCGATGGTCGCTTCCTCGAGCGCGAAGGGGGGCGAGGCGGGCGAGGCGGCGGCGTCGCCGGCGCGAACGGCGCCGGACACCACCGCGGTGACGATGGCGGAGAGGAGGACCAGGGCGCCGAGGGCTAGTTTCCGGAAAGGGAGCATCGCACCACCTCGAGCACCTCGGCGCCGTAGTCGGCGAGCTTGCGCGGGCCCAGCCCGGGAACGGAGCGCAGCGCCGCCTCGCTCGCCGGCCGGGAGGCGGCGATGGCGTGCAGCGTGGAGTCGTGGAAGACGAGG
>Ga0153915_10003842_pt1 | contig 13819 bp, 11 predicted proteins | sample Opewatmetagenome_2_FD_107003 | JGI IMG/M metagenome (GOLD analysis project Ga0153915, IMG submission 107003) | Freshwater wetland microbial communities from Ohio, USA - Open water 3 Core 3 Depth 3 metaG | ecosystem: Environmental > Aquatic > Freshwater > Wetlands | place: USA: Ohio, Lake Erie... | reverse complement strand
TTTCCCCGATGATTCCTTTGTATTCCGTGACGAAGATAACGATGCTCTTTACCTCAATGGATCGGATGCATTTATCGGAAATACAACTTTCATGTTTGCCAGGGATGACGGCCTGGATTCAGGAGCCTCCGAAGGAGGGGATATTACAATCACAAACTGCAGGTTTGAAGCCTGCTTTCATGAAGGTGCTGCATTATCGAGTGAAGCACCAGCAGTTAAAAATCACACCTTCAATGGATGTGTTTTTATAAATTGCGGACAGGGACTTGAACTCGGGTATAGCTCTCCAAACCATTTAGTGGTAGCTGACAATTGCATGTTTTTGAATAACGGGATAGGAATCCGTTACGGTGATAATTACGACTGGTCGGAAGTGAATGGCCGGATGCTGATCAAGAATTCATCTTCACTAAACAATGACAGGGATGCCTGGAACATGGTAAGGATGACGTGGAGCCCCAGGCTCGACAATCTGAACTTTGAAAATACACTTGTTTCAAAGTTCTGTCCTCAATATCCCACCCTTAAAATAAAAACAAAATAACGGCGCGTTCCTCTAATGGTCAGGAGGTCGGTTTCTCAATCCGAAAATAGCAGTTCGATTCTGCTACGCGCTACTAAATATATCTTCCGCCGGATAGATTTCCCTTTAAAGAATCCCTGTTCATTTTACTGAAACAGTAATTTTTCTGGATTTTCTGTGTAACCATTTTTAACTTTACGAGTAACCATTATAGAAACCTTGGAACAGATGACGGAAATAATTCCTGATGAAACAGTCATGCAGAATGTGAAGAACGGAAACCTTGCAGAGATGTCGGTCCTCTTTGAAAGATATCATTTGAGGCTTTACAATTTCTTCCTGAAGATGGGATTGAACAGGGATGTCAGTCAGGATTTGACCCAGAATCTGTTCTACAGGATGATAAAATACAGGCAGTCATACAAGAATGGAAGTGCAGTGAAATCATGGATTTATCAGATAGCCAGAAACCTTCATACCGACTTCTGCAAAAAGCAGAAAAGTAATGATGAACTTTTTATGGTAACAGAAACCTACCCGGCAGACGTAGCAGACGATCCTGATAATTACATGGAAGATGACTTTGCAAGACTCGACAGTGCATTATCGCAGCTTAGCGACGCTCAGAAAGAAATTATTGTACTGAGCCGCTATCAGGGATTGAAATATGGAGAGATCTCAGGGATTATCAACCAGTCGGTACCTGCAATAAAAGTGGCTATGCACAGGGCTATTAAACAATTACGAAACATTTATCTGAAACAAGTTTAAAACAGGCAACAATGAAGTGCGAAGAAGTTGAAGCTTTAATGGTTGATTACCTTGATAACAAGCTTGAACCTGAACAGGTCCTTGAAATTGAAAAACACCTTGAGACCTGTGAAAGATGTCTCGACGAATTGAAGGATACTCAATCCTTGCTGGAACTGATGTCGGGAGATGAAATGGAGAAACCCGATGAATCGCTGCGTATAAACTTTTACCATATGCTTCATGGTGAAATTAAAAGAACCGAAGAGAACAAAACTGCAACGGCTCAGGAAGCATCAATTCACTGGTACGACCGTAATATCTACAGGATTGCTGCCGGAGTTGCACTGCTGATAGTCGGTACATTCATCGGCATGATCATATATTCAGGCTTCACAGGTTCAGGACAGGCAAAGGAGCTTAGCCAGCTGAAATCGGAAGTAACAGAACTCAGAAAAACTGCAATGTTCACAATGCTGAAGGACGGATCTCCAAGCAACAGGCTGCTGGCCGTAGATTATGCCAACGCAATCGACTCCCCTGATAAGGATATTATTAATGCTATAGTTAAGACCCTGAATAATGACAAAAACGTAAATGTAAGAATGGCAGCAGCATATGCATTGACAAAATTTACAGGAGTTCAATCAGTACGCGATTCGCTGGTGAAATCACTTTCGATTCAAACCGATCCGATAGTGCAGGTAACTCTTATCAATATCCTGGTTGAGCTGAGGGAAAAGAGCGCATTGAAACCTATTGAACAGATTATATCCAGCGATAAGACCATTCAGGAAGTTAAAAAAGTTGCTGAGAACGGAGCTAAACTGCTTATCTGACAAAGAAATAAATTGAATTCAATAAATAAATGGTAAGGCAAATACCGGATTTGCATTACCGGACTGAAACCAAAAAAAAATGTAATTATGAAAGCAAAAAGAATAAGTTTCTATTTGATTATGTTCCTCCTGTCAGCCGGGTTCGTTTCGGGTCAGGAGTATAAAATCGCGATACAGAATAACCGGGACGGGAAGCTTGTCCTAAAGAACCTCCCGAATGATCTTCCGGTTGAAGGATACAGCGGTAATGAAGTGATTATCACTTCATCCGGTGGAGATTTTGAACCTCCCGAAAGGGCTAAAGGCTTGAAACCTGTTTTTCCCGGGGGAAATGACAACACAGGAATCGGCCTCAATGTCGAAAAGAACGGAAACACTGTAGAGGTTACGTGTATTCTGCCGATCACCCGATCAGCTGACTATAAAATAAAAGTCCCCGATAATCTCTCCCTTGAAATAGAAAGCGGGTGTGAGAGATCAAGCAACATAACCGTCACCAATATGAAGAATGAAATCGAAATTCAGAATTGTCATGGCATTGATCTGAAAAATGTTACCGGGCCTCTTGTACTATCCACTATAAGCGGAGACATAAATATCTCTTATGTCAGTACTGCACCCGAAAAACCAATATCTATCAATGCAGTGGGTGGAGAAATTGATCTTACACTGCCGGCAAAAACAGCTGCAAATCTCGACCTGAAAACTATTGGCGGTTCTTTTTATTCGGATTTCGATTTTACCACGACAAAAGACAATCTTAAAAAAATCGGGGGAAATGATCTTACTTATGCCCTGAACGGAGGTGGTCCGAAAATCAGCATTGCTACAGTCGGCGGTAATGTGTATATCAGGAAAGGTAATTAAAACCTTTCCATTCAATCATCTTTTTAATTCAAGTATAAGATCATGAGAACAAGTGCAATTTTCATTGCAGTATGGGTGTGCTTTACTGCATCCTATGCCCAGACAAAAACCGAAAAGCATATAAGCTTTTCAGGTAAGGAATCATTGGAACTGAATCTTCAGTTTGCAGATTCAATAGATCTTAAATCCTGGGATAAAAACGAGGTATATGTGTCCGCATCAGTAAACATTAATGAGAACAAGGATAACGATGCGTACCTTATTTCCTATTCGGAATCCGGCAGCGATGTGGAAGTAAAGGCAACCTTTAAAAAAGACTATTTCAAGGGAAGGGATAATTGCTGCACAAAATCTGATATCCGCTGGAAGGTATATGTGCCTGAGAAAATTCCTTTTTCTGTTGAAACCATAAACGGGAATATCACAATTACCGGCCACACAGGGGAAATGAAAATTAAAACAATCAGCGGTTTCATCGATGTGGCAGTTCCTGCTTCCAAGCCCGCTGACATTGAGTTTTCAACTATATCAGGGACAGTGTTTACTGATCACAAGCTGGCCATGGAAAAAAGATCTAAAGCTATACCCTCGGTAATCAGGGAAAAGTTGAATAACGGTGGTCCGCCCATAAAACTTGAAACGATCAGCGGGGATATATTTTTCAGGAAATCAGATTAAGAAATCCATTTTACCATAGAGTAGCACGGAGGTTATACTGATTAGAACACGATGTTTGACTACCCGATAAAAATCGTTGGACGCAGTGATCCTCCGTGACCTCCGTGGTTTCTTCCTCTTTGCCCCCTAAAAGGGGTTTAAAAAAAGGGGCTTCAGGGACAGGATTTAGGGTCGGAATCAGGCAGCATTTATCAATAATCAATGTCTTTAAACATTAGTAAGTCAATTAACAAAATCCGCCATAGAATGAAATCAAGTATTACAAAGACGATAATAGTTTGCTTCCTGTTGACTTTAATTATTTCAGCAAGTTACTCTCAGGAAGCCGTGACAAGGAGGACTTTTGAAACTAAATTTGCAGCCACAGCTCCGGTCATTGACGGATTTGATAAAGATGACTGCTGGAGCAACGTTGAATGGAGCGGCGACTTTACACAGGTTCAGCCTGTGGAAAACAAACCGCCATCCCAAAAGACTGCTTTCAAGATACTTTATGATAATGATAACCTCTATGTCTTTATCAGGGCTTTCGACACTGAGCCAGATAAAATAAGCAGGATCATGACACGACGGGATAACCTGAGCGGTGATCTGGCAGGGATATTTCTCGATAGCTACTATGACAAGCAAACCTCCTTCTGCTTTATCGCCATGGCTTCAGGCGCCAAAGGTGATGAAGCAATTACTCAGGATGGTTTTTACTCTGATGACAGCTGGAATCCTGTCTGGTTTCTTGGCACTTCGATCGACGACAAGGGATGGTGTGCGGAAATGAAGATCCCTTTAAGCCAGCTGAGGTTCGGAAAAAAGGAAGAGCAAATTTGGGGAATCCAGGTATCAAGGCAGATATTCAGAAATGAAGAACGATCTGACTGGCAGTTCATTCCTAAAGGGTCACCCGGTATAATACATTTGTACGGGGAATTACACGGTATAAAAAACATAGTTCCGAAGCGTCATATTGAGCTTCTCCCCTATGCTCTGGCGAAAACCGAAAGATCCAGGAAAATTGAAGGTAATCCTTTTCAGAACGGGAAATCCGGAGCAATTTCAGGCGGTCTTGATGGAAAAATAGGCATTACAAACGATTTCACACTCGATTTCACTATTAATCCCGATTTTGGGCAGGTTGAAGCCGATCCATCGGAAGTAAACCTGTCTGCATTTGAAACCTACTTCTCTGAGAGGCGCCCTTTCTTTATCGAGGGAAAGAATATTTATCAATTTACTCCCAACCAGACTATTGTCATAAATAAAATGTACAGCGATAATCTGTTTTACTCGAGACGTATTGGCAGGTATCCCCACAATTATCCTGTAACCTCGGAGGGGGAATATGTTAAAATGCCTGAATCAACAACAATACTTGGAGCGGCAAAGCTTTCCGGCAAAACAAAAAACGGCTTGTCGCTCGGGATACTTGAAAGCGTGACTAATAATGAAAATGCGATCATTGATAATAATGGCCAGAGAAGGAAGGAGAGTGTCGAGCCGCTTACCAGCTATTTTACAGGCAGGGTCCAGCAGGATATCAAAAAAGGAGAAACTGTAATTGGCGGAATGATAACGGCAGTCAACAGGAATATAACAAATCCTGCAATTAATTATCTTCCCTCTTCTGCCTATACCGGTGGAATAGATTTTCAGCATAGCTGGAAGGAACGTACCTGGTACGTCGCAGGTAATGCAGAATTCAGTTATTTAAAAGGGAATGAAGAGGCTATTATTAATCTTCAGCGATCCTCGGCAAGATATTATCAGAGGCCTGACCAGAATTACCTTAAGCTCGATTCTTCGCGGACTTCCCTTTCAGGTTATGGAGGCACTGTAAAGTTTGGAAGAGGCAGCCAGAAAAAACTCCAGTTTGAAACAAGCCTGACACTTCGATCGCCTGGACTGGATTTCAACGATATAGGTTATATGAGGTACTCAGATATTATTCATCATGGTACCTGGGTTGCGTATTATATCAGAAATCCTTTTGCAATCTTTAACAATTTCTACCTTAATACGAATTACTGGATGTACATGAATTTCTCAGGCAAGCTGTTATCGGCACATACTAACATGAACTTCAATACCCAGTTCAAGAACAGGTGGAGACTTAATGGTTCCTTTACAAGGACCGGTGAAAACACCAATGTAACTTTGCTGCGAGGTGGTCCATCCTTCATTAGTCCCGGTGAAATGGAGTACAATCTGAATATTAACACCGACCAGTCTAAGAAAATCACGTTTAATACAGGCGGTTATTTTGATGCCGGAGACGCGCAAAGTAAAAGATATTATGGTGTCTGGGCAGGAATTAATTTAAGGCCAATGAATTCCCTTTCAATTTCAATCTCACCGGAATTCTTCAGGGATAGTGAAAAGCTTCAGTATGTGAGCACGACCGGTTCAGAAACGGATCCAAGATATCTGTTTGGGGAACTGGACATGAAAACAGCCGATATTACTTTCAGGATAAACTATACCATAAATCCGGAACTGACTATTGAATACTATGGTCAGCCGTTTATTTCAGCCGGTAAGTATAATAATTTCAGCAAAATCACTAACCCTGTTGCAGATAAATTCACCGACAGATACAGGATCTTTACCCCGCAGGAAATCAGTTATGATGGAAGCCAAAACACTTATAATGTAAATGAGGATAATGGAGGTAAAGGCACAATGGATTATTCATTCAGTAATCCTGATTTCAATTTCCGTCAGTTCCGTTCAAATCTGGTTGTCAGATGGGAATATCTGCCGGGATCAACTCTTTATCTGGTATGGTCCCAGGGAAGAACCAGTTCTGATATCAACGGAATATTTTCCTATGGCAATGGTATGAAGGAGCTGTTCACGACACGACCTCAAAACATTTTCCTTATAAAGCTTTCTTACTGGTTTTCGCTCTGAAATACAAATAATTTTTTAGCCTCAATGAACGCAAGGCGAATGGATGTATAATATATTACAGGCGATGGATTAAATTTGAAAAACTTAAAATCATTGTCCATTAGCTTTTAATGCTACTTTTGTCCCCTTAATGATATAGCTTCCGATCATTTGAAAGGGAATCCCATGTACCGCTACCTGATGATCCTTGGAATCTGTGCCAATGCAGGCCTCCAGGGCTGGACAGCTCTGTTTACAAATTACGCAAAAGAAGTAGTTGGCGTTAACGGCTTTGAGATCGGCCTGTCACAGGCCGTTCGTGAGATACCCGGATTCCTGACTTTTGCCGCGATTTACCTCTTGTTTGTTCTTAAAGAACACCGGCTGTCAGCATGGTCAGTTGTAGTGCTGGGTATCGGAACCGGAATTACAGGCATTTTCACTTCATTCGGTGGATTGCTCATAACTACTTTTTTAATGTCAGCCGGATTCCATTTTTTTGAGACAACAAATAAATCGCTGACAGTCCAGTATTTCAATACAACTGAGTCGCCTGTCGTCTTCGCAAGGATGAGGGGATACACTGCTCTGGCAAATATTCTTGTTGGTTTTATCATCTGGGCATTGTCATTTTTTATGCCTTACATGTATACATTTCTGTTGCTGGGAGTTGCAATTGCGATATCAGGTATCAGTATGCTGTTCAGCAACCCGGTAAAGGAAGAGATCCCTGTTCAGCATAAGAAACTTGTATTCAAAAAGAAATACTGGCTGTTTTATGTACTGAACTTCCTTAGCGGTACCCGCCGCCAGATTTTTACAGTTTTTGCCATATTCCTTCTTGTTGACCGTTATAACCTGAGCCTGAGGATTGTCACCGGAATCTACGTAATTAACTATGCCCTGACTTACCTCCTCAATCCTCAGATTTCGAATGCATTGAACAAATTTGGAGAACGCGTTGTGCTATCTCTTGAAAGCGCCAGCCTGATTGTTCTATTCCTGGGTTACGCATTCATTAATAACGTCTGGATAGTTGTCGGCTTGTTCGTTATGGACAGTATCTTCTTTAATTTCTCTATCGGGTTGAATACATACCTTCAGAAAACCGCCGATCCTGAAGATCTTGGGTCCTCAACGGCTGTAGGTTTTGCAATAAACCACATTTCAGCAGTTATAATTCCGGTATTCGGTGGAGCGCTGTGGATGCTGAACTGGCGTCTGCCTTTCCTCCTTGGAACAGGTTTTACAATACTATCACTCTATTTTACACAAATGATAACCACGGGCTATCATAGTAAAAAAGCGTTCTTATTTAGTGCAAAAACTCAGAAGGAGATAAAAAGTCCCTTATCCCATTAACGGCTGAAGTATGCCACAACGATTACCTTCCGTATCTATGCATGCCACATATTCACCAATACCCGGGATAGGCATCGGTTCACCAAGTATCTTGCCTCCGGCGTTGGTGACTTTCCTGATTGTTTCTTTTATGTCATCAACTGATATCACAATTGAAGGATACTGGGCGGGATCTCCATCTTTTAAAGGGTAAAATCCACCATTAATGGCTCCGGGTGTTTTTGACATTCCCTTTTCATCAGTCTCTGCCGTGGACACTGTGACATAGTTTCCCATGTCTTCTCCTAGCATCTGTGCTTTCCATCCAAACACATCAGTGTAGAAATCTGCCATGCGTTTTCTGTCTTTTGCAGGCATTTCAAAATGTACAACAGGATTCATTTTTTTCATAACAATGGTGATTTATTGAGAGTTTTTATTTATTTAATATAGATTTAAGGTTGCTGAGCCCACCTTCAAGATCCTTGCCGAGCATTGCATCCATATTCATGAAGAGAAGTGAGAGATTCATCGGGTATTTTACTTTTCCATAAAATCCCCATTTTACATTCGTAACGCTGTCATTAACACTCTCAAATGACATGTACGCATTATCTGTGGATTTCATCGGTGCATAAAATCGGAGTTCATAATCTATTCTTTTTCCATCGTCAATTCTGGTGATTTCCTGCTCCCCCTTCCCAGCTTCCCGTACCTGGCTGTCCCAGGCAGAGACAAAGCCAACTGTTCCGTCAGTGCCACGGTATTCTGTTTTCATGTTGGGATCGATCTTGGCCCATACACTGTACTGACTCTGGTTTTTCAGGTATTTAACATAATCGAAAACCTCCTGTTTCGGTTTATTAAGAGTTATCTGCCTTTCAACCTTATACTCTTTTTTGGCAACTGCAGCTATTAACAAAATAAGGACTATTAAACAAAGCAGGCTGATCCCGAAAATTTTAAGTATTTTTTTCATCTTGGTTTCTGTTGGTGAATAAATTTAAATTATTAATATTCTGACAGTTAACTAGATATATGTCTATGAAAATCACTTAATTAATGAACATAAAATAATCGGTTATATAACAACCAAAACTGTTATAAGTTCAATGTTCAGTCAGATCAGTTAAGCCTTCATCTTCAACCCGCTCCGGGGATAGGGGACAGGTATTTTTAATTTGGGTGACATATATTTCTATTATTCCTGAAATTTTTTACAAATTTATGCCTCCTTAATTTTTCTAATTCACTAAAAGAGCTTTAATCATTTAAAAAGATCCAGCCATGAAAAATAACAACCGCCGTGAATTTCTCAGAAAGAGTATCATCGGTCTCTCAGGAGCCGCCATATTACCGGGTGCAATTTCCACTACTATCACCAAATCATTTTCCGGATCGCCCTTGCCGGAATTGCCTGTTCGCCCGCTTGGCAGGACAGGCATCAGGACTCCCCTTATAAGCATGGGTGCTGCGGAAGCCTCTAATCCTGGTTTTGTACGGGCAGCCTACGAAGCCGGAGTTAAGCTTTTCTTCTCCGCGACTTATTATGGTGAGGGCAAGAACGAGCAACTTGTCGGGGAAGGCCTTAAGGGATTACCCCGCGACTCATTCGTAATCGGAACAGCTGTTCCTCCCGATAATTTTGACAACCGTACCGGTACGTTTAAAGCACCTTTTAGTGCAGAAGCATATTTAAGGAAGGCTGAGGGAAGCCTTAAACGTTTCGGTCTTGATAATGTTGATATTTTTTTGTTCCCCTATGCAGGCAAGAAGGAAACTGTCCGGAATGAAGGGGTTCTTAAGGCGCTTGAACAGCTGAAGAAACAGGGAAAAACACGGTTCGTGGGAATTGCATCCCACAGTGATACCGAGGAAGCGCTTAAAGCAGCAACCGAAGCTGGAATATATGATGTTGCGATGATCGCATACAACTATAAAGTACCGAACATGGAATCATTGAAAGCTGCAGTCTCAGCCGCCTCAAAAGCGGGAATCGGAATTGTTGCAATGAAAACCATTGCCGGTGGTGGCCGCGATAAATCAGGACCACCAGCCAATACGAACGCGATTTTAAAGTGGGTACTTCAGAATGAAAATATCGCCTCAATAGTATCGGGAATGTCATCACTTGAACAAATGCAGAAAAACCTCGGGATGATAAGGGACCTGAAAATGACAGAACAGGAAATGAAGGACCTTAAACTGGCTGTCCTCGATTCAGAACAGAGCCTTTATTGTCTCCAGTGCAGGCAATGTGTTTCTCAATGTCCTTATAATCTTGATATACCAACTGCAATGCGCAGTTACATGTATGCGTACGGTTACAGGAACACCCAACAGGCCTGGTATACCCTGGCAGATGCCGGATTTTCAGCCAATCCCTGCGAGAATTGCGGCACATGCAGTGTAAAATGCGCTTTGAGGTTTGATATTAAGAAAAAGTTACAGGACATCAGCCGCCTGAGGGATGTTCCAAAAGATTTCCTTGCAGTTTGATCTTTGTTTGCCCTGAGTCAGGATAGATTAATCTAATCCCATGGCCTTCAGCCATTTCAGGCACAATGATGGCCAGGAGGATTCTGTTCCGCCTTTGAGAGCAAGGCCGTAACCATGACCTCCATTCTGAAATATATGCAGCTCGGTCGGGATATTGTTTTTCTCAAGCCCTTCAAAATACCTGATGCTGTTCATTACCGGCACAGCCTTATCATCTGCTGAATGAACAAGGAAAGCAGGCGGGGTTTTTGAATCTATCTGCAGTTCATTTGAAAAACGGATAACTTGCTTTGGATCAGGTTTAAGGCCAATAAGATTATTCATGGTTCCCCTGTGGGTTATAGTTGTATCGAAAGAAATGACCGGATATATAAGAAGGGAAAAATCGGGACGGGCGCTAATGTTATCATTAACATTATATACTTTTTCGGCATAATGTGTTGAAATCGTTGAAGCCAGGTGGCCCCCCGCTGAGAATCCGATTACTCCAATCTTGTCCGGATCGATACTCCATTCCGCTGCGTTCCGCCTGATAGTGCGCATGGCCTCCTGTGCATCCTGTAAAGGTCCGATCGATTTATCCTTCATAATCCGATCCGATGGAAGCCTGTATTTAAGGATTACACCTGCAATTCCATTTTCATTTAACCATCTGGCAATAGCATGACCCTCATGATCAAATGAAAGAACGCCATATCCACCGCCGGGACATATTAATACAGCTGTCCCATTAGATTTTTCAGGTTCAGGAAGATATACAGTCAGATCGGGAGTAACAACTTTCTCACATCGGGTAACCCTGCCTTCAGTAGTTGTTATATTTTCAGCATATGAAGGATCATTAATTGAGCCAGGAATACCGTCAGGCCAAAGTTTCATTGTCATTGGCCCGGCTGGCATGCTGACTGAACCAGTCCATGGTACAAGTCTTGAAGGATAGAAATCAATGTTCATTGCTTTAAAACGATCCCCGTGATTTGCAAGCCTTAATCTGTATTCTTTCCAGTCCCTCATGGAAGCAGGGGTCCATCCTATTTCAGCATATCCGGGAAGACGAGGGAAAACCATATATTCTATATCATCCATGCTAGTAATAGTTTCAGTCCATAACGGCGCCTCAACACCTATAATATCCTCCTTTTTCATACCGGGAATGAGGGTTACAGGGTCCCATTCGTAGGCGCTGTCAACCTCAAGATAACCTGCCCAGTGCAATCCCAGTCTTGTCGATTTGTTATATTGCATATCAATATATGCCTTTGCGGCTGGCGACATTAATAACTTTGCCCCTTTGCTGACAGCAAGTTTTGCATTTTTTACACTTGCCCAGTTCTGGGCAACGGTTCCGGGATTAAGGGTTGAAAGAGCAATCTCATCCCATCCTAGGATCTTCTTCCCATGTGCGGCAACAATCCCCTGCACCCTGTTTATAAAGGGTATGTAATCTTCAACCTTTGTGGCATTCGATTCGTCTCCGCCAATATGGATATATGGTCCCGGAGTCAGTGCAGCAAGCTCCTTTATCACATCATCAATGAACTTATATGTAATTTCCTTGCTTGTGCATAACGTGCTGAATCCGACATCTATCCCGGTGTAGAGGTCTGTCGCTTTTCCGTTGCAGTTCAATTCTGCATACGATGCCAGGGCAGCATTTGTATGACCCGGCATATCAATTTCCGGAACAATGGTGATAAAACGACTTTTTGCATACCTGACGATATCAGAATACTGGGCTTGTGTATAAAAACCTCCGTTGCCACCACCGACTTGTGTGCTTCCTCCATACTTTGCAAGATTTGGCCAGGATTTAATTTCAATTCTCCATCCCTGGTCGTCAGCCAGATGCAAATGCAAAACATTCATTTTGTAAGTTGCAATCAGATCAATAAACCGTTTTAAATCCTCAACGCCGAAAAAATGTCTTGCCACATCTAGCATTACTCCCCTGTACGAATATTCGGGATAGTCAACGATCGTACCTGATGCAATCCGCCAGGGTCCTTCCTGCTTTGAAGAAAGTTCAACTGATGGAGGCAACAGCTGCCTTACAGTCTGTACTCCTCTGAATAATCCAGCTGGTGAGTTAGCTGATAGCTTTGCCAGGTCAGTAGTAATTGTGAGAATATAACCTTCTTCACCCAATTTCGGATCGGATGCATTAAGTGTCAGGAGAATATTACCGCGGCCGGGAGCTTTACCGGAAGATATGACCTCAAGTTTGAAACCGGTTGAGGGAATCAGCTTTGCGGCCAGGTACTGACCTGCCTGCTTCAAATCTTTTGAGTCTCCCTGAATATAAATACTTGTATTTCCCGTTATTTCGAAATAACCGTTTGCCGCTGTCACTGAGACAGGCCTGGGAATTATGCTTTCTTTTGAAAGATCAGATTGTCCTGCTGAAATTAAGGACAACAGGCTTAATTGAAAAATAAGAATTGCAGGAACAAAGATTGATCTGTCTGGTTTTTTGATTTCCATAACTGAATAATTTATCCTGTTAAGATATAGAATATATTTTTATCTGGCCCGGGGAGAACAATGGTTTTGAATTACTGTTATTTATTTAACAAATAATGAATTGAATATGTCCGGCTACAAAGGTCTTGCGGAAACCGATATTGATCCTGATCCTTTTGTACAGTTTGACAGGTGGTACAGGGAACATTTAACTTCAGGTAATGCCATACCTGATTCGGTAAGCTTTGGTTCAGGATACGCCAATGGTCGTATTTCAGTAAGAATGATCCTTCTGAAAGACTATGATGAAAGAGGATTTGTTTTCTATACTAACTATAACAGCCGGAAGGGGATTCAACTGGCCTCAAATCATCACGGTGCATTGCTATTTTACTGGCCTGAGTATGGAAGACAGATTCGTATTGAGGGTATTACGGAAAAAGTATCAGAAAAGGAATCAGACGATTATTTTGAATCCCGTCCGGCTGAACACCGGCTTGCAGCCTGGGCAAGCGAACAAAGCTCTGTGATCCCCGACCGGAATTATCTCATGAAAAAATATGAATTTTACAAGAATATTTTTACAGAAAAAAATGTTCCGCGTCCGGAGCACTGGGGCGGTATCAGACTGCTTCCCGACTGGTTTGAATTCTGGCAGGAAGGAGAGTTCAGGCTACACGACAGGCTTTCTTATACAAGAACCAATGGGATATGGGTAATCAGGCGGCTTGCTCCATGATATTTACTAAACAAGATCACATGCATCAGGCGGCATCCAATGAGCATCTTTGCCTTCCCATTTTATACTGCATCCGATAGGGTTTGTAAGAGGAGTTGATAACGTCCTTCCGCTTGTAAGTTCATCGAGCGTTATGTCAAGATTATTTATTGTCGCATTTGCAACGATTCTCGGATTATCGACTCCCCTGCCAGTATAGACAAGAGGCCTCTCCGTGTCGAAAACAAAGAAATGAGGTGT
>Ga0153915_10003841_pt1 | contig 13820 bp, 12 predicted proteins | sample Opewatmetagenome_2_FD_107003 | JGI IMG/M metagenome (GOLD analysis project Ga0153915, IMG submission 107003) | Freshwater wetland microbial communities from Ohio, USA - Open water 3 Core 3 Depth 3 metaG | ecosystem: Environmental > Aquatic > Freshwater > Wetlands | place: USA: Ohio, Lake Erie... | reverse complement strand
GCCGGCGGGCGGGCTATTTGAAGATATTGAGGAAGACCGTGATGATCAGGGCGTTGGTGAAATCGATGAAGAAGGCGCCGACCATGGGGACGACCAGGAAGGCCCGCGGGGACCGGCCGTAGCGTTCGACAAGCGATTTCATGCTGGCCATGGCGTTGGCGATCGTGCCCATCATGAACCCGATGAAGCCCGTGCTCATGACCGCGCTGTCGTAGTTGCGGCCCATGAGCTGGAAGACGGGCCAGAAGCAGACGAGCGAGACGAAGATGAGCTGGGCGGCGAGGATCACCACGAGGGGCAGGAAGAGGCCGGCCAGCTCCCAGAGCTTGAGGGTCATCAGGGCGATGACGAGGAAGAGCGACAGGGCGACATGGCCGAGGTCGTCGATCGTCTTCTGGCTGAGCCCGACGAGCTTGGTCACGTCGTCGAAATTGCGGATCAGGGCCGCGACGAACATCGCCCCGACATAGGCCGGCAGGGTGAACCCGAGCGAGGAGAAGAGCTGGCTGACCCACGACCCCGCCCACATCGCGACCAGGATCGCCACCAGGTTCTTGAGCAGGAGGAAGGCCTCCTTGTCCTCGTCGGCCGGCGCGGCCACCTTCGGCTCGGCCATTTTTTCCTCGACGATATTTTCCGCCGTGGCCTCGGCGACGGACCGCCCGCCGCCCCGAGGCGTTTTCAACTTGTGGCGATCGATGAGGATCGTGCCGACGGGCGCGCCGACGAGCCCGCTTGTCGTGATGCCGAACATGGCGGCCGCGATGGCCAGTGTGGCGGCCCCGCCGACCCCGGCTTGCTCGAACAGAGGAGCGAAGGCCAGGCCGGTGGCCGGGCCCCCCGTCAGCGTGACGGACCCGCACACGACGCCGAAGAGAGGCGACAGGCCGAACGGCAGGGCGATCAAAATCCCCAGGATGTTCTGCAGAACGGCGAAGACGGTTGCCATAGCGAAGAACAGCAGGACCTGCGGTCCGCCGACCTTGAGCAGGGAAACGCTGGCGCCGAACCCGATCGTCGTGAAGAAAGCGATCATCAGCGGGTCGCGGAGGGTGATATCGAACTCGAAAATCGTCAATCCAGAGCTCCGGGCGGCGAGGGCGACCAGGGCAACGATCAGGCCGCCGACGACGGGGGCGGGGATATTGTAGCGGGCCAGGACCCGGATCCGGCGCCGCAGGGCATAGCCGACGAAAAGGAAGACCCCGGCGAAGGCGACGGTATGGATCAGGTTGAGCTTGAGCACATCAGCCCCTGACGAGGGATCCGCCCCGAGCGCTTGTTCATAAGAAGGGGATTATAACCAAAGGGCGGGAGGATTCTCAAGAGAAGTTCCCGCGCTCACTCCACGATCTTGTAGCTCACCCCGTCGAGGACGACGATGAGCTTGGTCCCGACGGAAAGGAACTTGGCCAAGGCCGGTTTCGCGGCCAGGAGTATGAAGTATTCGTCCGAGTTGAACTTGACCTCCCGGACCGGGCTCCCCTCTTGATAGACGCTGTCGACCCAGACGCCGTCCTTCAGGTAGAACGTCTTGTTTTCCTTATAGCGGATTAGCTCCGAAACAACCTCGTCGGCCCGTTCCTTGTCCTTGAAGGCGGCCGCGACCTTGGACGCCTTGACCGCGCCCGCGCCCGTCACTCCACGGGCAAACATCGCCTCCTGGGCCGCCGGCGCCGCTGCCTCGAGGTGGACCCGTTCCCGCTCGGTCACCAGGTACGACGTGTAGGGCGTAACGATCCCGTATTTCAGAGCAAGTTTCTTGACTTCGTCGACGATTTCGTTCGATTCCCCGCGCAGACGGATCTCCTCAAGGAGATAGCCGATGCGGCGCGTCGCCCACAGCCGCGGCAAGAAGTTATAAGCGTCATCGCGGACCAGCTTCAGTCCCGCGGCGGTGAACGTCTTGCCCGTTGTCCCGACCTTTCCGCTGAGCGTGATGGTGACCGGCCCGTCTCCCGTGTACCTCCCGACGACGACAAGCTGGCTGCCCTTGAAGAGGTCGGGCAGCGCCCGCGGATAGGTCTGGTTCACTTCGATCCCCCGGTAAGCCAAGTTGAGGTCGGCCAGGAGCGGCGAGGCGATCTTCTCATAATAGGAGGAGATGGCGACCTCCAGGTCTTCGGTCTCGCTGACATAAACAGGCACGCCGCGATGGTCGACGGCGAGCTTGTCCAGGAGCTCCGTGTTGACATCGTCGCCGACTCCGAAAACAAAAAGCCTTCCCTTGGCCGTATTGCCGGCCGCCGCGTTCTTCAGGATCTCGGCGACGTCGGTCGTGCCGACGGTCGGCAGTCCGTCCGTCAGAAAAAGAATGTAGTTCGGCCGGCCGCCCGGCTCGAGCAGCCCCATCGCCCGGAGCAGGGCGTCATTGATGTTCGTGCCGCCCGAGTCCTGGATCTCGTCGATGAACTTCAGGGCCTTCTCCCGGTTGGCGGCCGTGGCCGGAACGAGCTTCTCGCCGAACAGAGTCACGCCGTCATCGAAATCGACGAGCGAGAACCGGTCGCCCTCCTCGAGGTGGTTGATGACGAAACGGGCGGCGTCCTTGGCCTGGCGGATCTTCGTCCCGCTCATGCTGCCCGAGCTGTCGAGGACCAGGACGAGGTTCTTGTCGATAACTCGTTCCTTTTCTGCTGCATAGCGCGGCGCGGCCAGGAGCATGAAGAACCGGCCGTCCTCTCCTTCCCAGTTGACGAACGACAGGCCAACGTCGTCGCGGGCGAAGGAATAGTACAAGACGAAGTCCTTGTCCGGCCGGACGTTCCGGTCTTCGTATCCGGCCTGGGCCTTCCGCTCACCTTCGCGCCGCACCGAGACCCGATGGGAGGGGGAATAGACGTTCAGGAGGGGCGACGGGCTGTCAATCGCCACCGAGACGCTGACATCCTGGAGCGGGTCGCGCGAGAACTTCTCGGTATTGAGGGGATAGAGATACTTGACAAGGTCTCGCTCGGCCCGCAGGACCTGCGTATAGGCGAGGCGGATCCGCTTCTCGCCGCGGGCCGGGATGGGGAACACCCGTGCCTGGAACAGGTTGCGGCCGACATATTCGAGGAGGGCCGGGTCGCGCAGCCGGCGGACGATCTCCTCATAGATGCCCCGCGCCTTGGCGCTGTCGAGGATCTCGGCCTCGACCTTCTGGTCGCCCACCCACATGGCGAACTCGGAGATGGAGGCCCCTTCGGGGACCGGAAAGATATAACGCCCCTCGATCGCCCGGTCATGGTTGTTGATGAAGACCTGGTCGACGGACGTCTTGGCGACCTGGTTCAGGATCTCGACCGTGACATGGTGGTATTTGACCGTGAGAGGCGGGACGGCCTCCCGGCCGGGCTGCCAGGGAATGATGAAGCCATCCGCCCCGAGCGGAGCCGCCACGGCCAAGAGAGCCGCCAGCGTCAGGAATCCCCAGAGGATTTTGACTTGCCCCGAACGATTCATCTTCTTTCTCCTCGCCTTGAAAGCCGCTTCCCCATTTCTAATACACGGCAGGACGAAAAACCGTTCCAGTCGCCTCTAGCCGGTGAGGGCCTCGAGCCGCGCCTTGAGCGAGGCGGTATCCGCAACGATCTCGACGCCCGCCTCCGCCTCTCCGGCGGGCGGTGTTCCCAGAAGGAAGACCCTGGGAATCCCGGCGTCGCGGGCGGCGAGGACGTCGAAACGCGTATCGCCGATGACACAGCCCTCCGCGGGGCTCGCGCCGAGCCGGCGCAGGGCTTCCCGCAGCGGCGCCCCCGACGGCTTCCACAGGCCGCTCGCCCGGCTCAAGACGACGTCAAAGGATAAGCGGAATCTGGCGATGAGCAGGCCGACGTTGCGTTCGGAATTGTTCGTGACCAAGGCCCTGCCGACCTTCCTCTCCTTGAGGAACGCGAGGAGCTCGTCCATCCCCGGCCGCAGCGTTGAGCGCTCGGTCTGCTCGGCCTCATGCCGCTCCAGGATCGCCCACTGGCGCGAGCGAGCGGGCTCGGAAAGGCCGTGAAGATAGGTCAGGATCGGTATGCCGCCCGTTCCGAGCTCGGCCTTGATCCGCGGCCAGTCGTAGGCGTTCTCGACGACCGTCCCGTCGAGGTCGAAGAGGGCCGCCCGGAGGGCCATCGACGCCGCCGCCCCCTCTCCCTACTTCTCCTGGAGCCGTCCGACCTCGAAGAGCGGCTCGCCGCGCGATGTCGGCGGCGTGTTGATGATGTAGAGGAGAACCCCGCTGAACGGCGCCTTGAGCTCCTCTTTGACCTCGCCCAGGAAGTCCGTGATCGTCCCGACCTTCTGGCCGGCGACAACATATTGTCCCTGCGGGACGGCCGGATAAAAGAGCCCATCCCAGTTCGAATAGACGACCTCATACTTATCGATCCAGACGGGGGCGCTGCAGAGCTCGGGTTCGCCGGGGAGCATCTTGAGCAGCCGCATGACGCTCAACGAGCCGCGGATGTTCCGCTGGATATCTTCCTCGTCGCTGCGGCCCAGGAGGCCGGCCTCGGTCGTGACGGCGGGCTTGCCCCTCAGGATGGCCGTGTTGCCCAGGTATTTGGAATCGGCGACATCCTGGGAGCGCGTGTCGTCGATGATGATATGGGGGAGGCCGAAGGCCAGGGCCAGCTGTTTCGTTTCCTCGTTCAAGCGGGCGTCCTTGGAGATCATCCAGTAGCTGTAGGGGATCAGGGCTTCGTTGCCGTCGCCGCAATGCATGTCGAGGAGCGCGTCACAGCGATTGACGACCTCGCGCGTCAGGACGTCGGCCAGGCGCTGGGAAAGCGTCCCGTTCGGGTCACCCGGATAGACGCGGTTCAGATTTTTCCAGTCATAAGGGTTGTAGTAGATCGTGCGCTTTTGGAAACTCGGCAGATTGGCGATGTGGACGAGAATGAGCGTGCCCGCCAGGTCAGCCGGGTCGATTATCTTTTTCAGCCTGTACAGAGCCAGGATGGGGGGATATTCGTAGCCGTGCGTCCCGGCGACGAGCGCCAGGACCGGGCCAGGCTTGGCGCCGTGGAGAATGGTGATGGGGACGGACGTCCCGACACCGTCTTTCTCCGGGACGGCCAGGTAGCCGGCGCCCATGTGCCCCGGCCGCACTTCGAGCCCGCCGATGGCGAACGGCCGGACCGGCGCCTGAGTCTCGGCCGCCGGGCTCCCCAGGTTCAGGGCTAAAAACGCCAGAACGCCCAAAACGAAGACGCGGAGGTTGTTCATGGCCGTATTCTACTCCATCCGCCACGGCCGGTCCAAAACCATCCCTCCCCGGCCGGATACCCGTTGCGCCGCCGAGAGGCCTTCTGTTATAATCGGGCCCGCATTCGATCCCTGAGAAGGAGGTTTGGCCATGGGTCGATTCTTGGCCGTTCTGCTGGGGTTTGCGGCGATGGCGGCCGGCCTCGTCCTGATCATCGTCTCCGAGACCTTCCGCACCGCGTTCATCCAGGTCGTTTTCGGGTTCATCCCGCCCTTCCTCTTCTTCGGCGGTCTCGTCGCCCTCGTCGCCGGCCTCAGCAGCATCAAGGACAGCAAGCGGATCAAAAAGCTCGAACAGGAGACCGAGAGCAAGTAGGCCCGCCGCGCGGCCGTCGGGCGGGCGTCCGCCCGCCTTGTTCGGGGCGAAAAAGCTGTGCTAGGATAGGGGGCGTGGTCCCCCTCAAACTCCCCGTTCTCTCCCTGCTCGTTTCGCTCCTCTCGCCCGGCCCGGTCGAGCTCGAGAAAGCGTTCCTCCGGACGAGCGCCGGGCTCCTGCGGCCGATCCTGGCCGAATCGGCCGTCCTCATCTCGCTGCCCGACCCGCTCGCCTTCTCCGACGAGGTCAGCGGGGAGCAGGCGACCCTGCTCTTCGCCCAGATCTTCGCCCAGTACCGGACCCTCGAGTTTTATCCCGAGGGCCCGCTGGTCACGATGCCCGGAAAGCCCGGCGGCATCTTCCCGGCCCACTGGTCTTTCCGCGATGTCCGGACAGGGGCCGTTCACGCGTTCCGGCTGTTCTTCTATCTCGTCCGCGAGCCCGGACCGGTCGGCCGGGGGCCTTCCGGACCGGCAACGGTCTGGAGGGTCTCCGAGATCCGGGCGGAGAGGCGCTAGCCGCCATGCCCCCGCGTTCCTTTCGCCGCGTCCTGCTTCCCGCGGCCGGAGTGAGCCTGGCCCTGGCCGGGTTGGTGTTGATTCTAGGGACCGTCCTCGCGGCCCGGAGCGGCGCGGAAGTAGGCGCCGGCGCCGAAAGCCTGCTTCAGGCCCAGGCCCGCGACATCCGGAGGGAGTTCGCGACCGTTCTGGAGGGGCTCCAGCGGCGCCGCGAAGCGTTCCGCGGCCGGCCGCTTCCCGACGCGCCAGCCAGCGTGTTCGCCCTTTTCAAAAGCTTGCGTCTGAATCCCACGGTCGAGGGGATCGCCCTTCTCGACGCGACGGCCGCGCCCGGTCTGTGGCTCGGGAATGTCATCGACCTGCGGTCGCACATCCCCGGGCCGCCGGAGGACTTCCTGCCCGCCCAGAATGCCGCGCTGCTCGTCCGCAGCAACGTGTCGACCTACCTGGTGCTCCTGACGCGCGCCGCGCCCAGCGAGTTCCTGGCTTTCTTCCGGCTGCTCGCCTTTTCCCCTCAGCTCCGTTCGACGGCCGTCCGCGATTATCATTTTCTGGCCGCCGAATTCCGGCGCAACGCCCGCCTCGATTTCTGGGACTTCCAGGACGACGTGGCCCTGTACGAAAAAATGTTCGGCACCGCCGACTTTTCGCCGGGGCCGGCCCCGCGCGAGGGCGAGGGCCCGTCGCTCTTTTTCCCGTTGCGCAATGAGGCGGGGCGGATCGTCGCGACGGTCACCCTCACGACGCCGGGCACGGCCGTCCGCCTCACGACGGCCCGCGAAACCCGGTTCTTCCTCGCCGCCCTGCTCGTTCTTATCGCTCTCGGCGCCGCGTTCTTCCATGCGGCGACATCGCCGCGACTGTGGCGCGAGAGAAAGCCGCTGGCCGCGCTCGGCGCAGCGGCCCTTGTCGCCGCCTTCCGTCTCGTCTTCATCCCGTTCAGCCGGCTCGCGCCGGTCAGGTCCCTCGACGTCTTCTCTCCGGCCCGGGCCGGATTCCTCGGCTGGGGAGCGCTCACGAAATCCCCGGCCGATATCTTTCTGACGGCCCTGGCCGCCGCCGGACTGATCCTGGTCCTCGCCCTCCTGCTCCGCGCGCTCCGGGCCCCCGCGCCGCGGAGGTGGCGCGGCCTGCCGGCTCTGGGGGCCGGCTTCGCGGCGGCCGCCGTGGCCTTCCCGCTCCTCGGAATTTTCCAGGCGTTCGTCCGTCGTCTCGTCCTCAACTCCAACATCAACCTGCTCAAGTTCGAGCTCTCGGCGAGCTTCCTCCTCCTCCACCTCGCCCTGCTCATCGCCCTGGCCGGCGTCGTCACCCTGGCCTATCTCCTTTTGCGCGGCGCGGCCCAGCGCTCGCCTAATCCGGGGCTGCCGTTCCTCGCGCTTCTCGCGGCGGCCGGTCTCCAGATAGCCCTTTTCCGCGGCCGCGGACCGCTCAGCAGCGCAGGCCTTCACGTCGCCCTTCTCCTGATCCTGCTCGCGGCCGCGACCTGGCCGGCCGCCCTGAAGAAGAGGAGCGGTCCGGCCCTCGTCCTCCTGTTCAGCGTGTTATATATGACCTTCTCCTTGGACCTGGAAACGACGTGGCGCGTGCGCGGCCTCGTCCAGGGCCTGCTCCGGACCTCGTTTCTCGGCCAAGAACAATGGGCGGGGTTCCTGCTCAACGAGTCCTTCCCCGAAGTGGATAAGAAAAGGCGCATGATCGTGTCCTTCTTCCGCCGCCCGGACCCGCCGGATTTCGCCCGGACGCTCTGGGTGACCACGCTCCCCGCGGCGTTCAACTGGTACTCCAGCCTGGAGGTCCTCGCGCCCGACGGCACGCTGCTCTCCCGCTTCTCCCTGAATATCCCCACGGCCTACGGACCGGCGGCGGAACTCCCCGCCAGCCCGGAGTGGCAGGTTACCCGGCGGCCGCACCAGTTCGCGGGCAAGGAGCGCGAGCTCCTCGTCGGTTGGAAGGATTGGTCGGAGAACGGCCGGGCCCTGGGCCGGACCGTCCTGACGCTCTCCCTCGACCCCGAGCTCCTGCCGTTCCTCTACTCGGCCAATCCGTATTTCGAGCTGCTCCGGGCCGGGTCCCTCCCGTCCCTCGACCAGTTCGACCTGAGGTTCGCGCTCTACGACGTCGACGGCCGGCTGCTCTTCAACCCGCAGCGGCTGACGGCCGGGCTGCCGCGCGACGCCCGAGAGCGGGCCCGCAACTCGCCCTTCCCCTTCTGGGGGACGTTCCGCGACGGGACGAGGAGCTTCGCCGCCTACTACGTCCGGGACGGGAGCCGCATCGCCGTCTTCCTCGTCCCCGAAAAGGATATCCGGGCCCGCCTGGTCACCTTCCTCAAGCTCCTCTTCCTCGACCTCTTCTTCATCGCCGCGGTCGCCGGACTGGCCGTCCTGGCGTTCTACCGCCGGCTCCTTCGCAGCCCGTTCCGGTCGTTCTCCACGCGCGTCTACGCGGCCTTCCTGGCCGCGGCCTTCATCCCGCTCATCTTCTTCACGTTCTTCACCCGCGACCTCTTCGACCGGGTGTTCGCCGACCGCTTCGTCGAGGAGGCCGCCGCGCGCGCCGGCATCGCCCGCAGCCTGCTCGAGGATTTCCTGTTCTTCCAGGAGCAGGAAGGACTCACGCCCCTCACCCCCTCTGAGGACATGGTCCTCGGCATCAGCGCCACACTCGGCAACGACGTCAACCTCTACGACGACGGCCGCCTGGCCGCCTCCAGCCGCCGAGAATTCTTCGACGCGGGGATCCTGCCCGACCTCCTCGACGGCGAGACCTTCTATCGGCTCGTCCACGAGCGGATGCCCTTCGCGGCCGAGCGGAGGGCCATCGGGCCGACGTCCTTCCGGACTCTGACCGTGCCCTCGCCGCTCCGGGAGAAGACCCTCTTCATCGCCCTGCCCTTCCCCTTCGAGCGCCAGGAGACGGCGCGGGCGGCGGCGGAGCTCGTGGAGTTCGTCGTCTTCTCGTCGGTCTTCTTCATCGCCCTGCTGGCCCTCTTCGGCCGCACGGTCCGGTCCATGATCATCGTTCCCGTCCGCAAGCTCGTCGCGGCTTCGCGCGAGGTCGGGCTGGGGAATCTCGAGGTCCGGGTCGACCACCGCTCCCGCGACGAGATGATGACCCTCATCGACGGCTTCAACGCCATGATCCGGGACCTCAAGAAACGCGAGCAGGAGCTAGCCGACATGAGCCGCAAGGTCGCCTGGGCCGAGATGGCCCGCAAGGTGGCCCACGAGATCAAGAACCCCCTGACCCCGATTCAGCTCAGCGCCGAGCACCTGCTCAAGGTGTACGAGGACCGGCGGGGGGACTTCGACCGGGCCCTCCGGGAATCCCTGTCCTACATTATTTCCGAGGTCGAGAACCTCAGACGGATCGCCCAGGACTTCATGGAGCTCGCCCGCGACACGTCGCTCCGGCAGGAGGTCGTCGATTTGCGGGACATCGTCACGGCGACGGTCGACCCCTATCGCCGTCTGCTGGCCGAGCGGATCCTGTTCAGCCTGGACTTCGAGGCCGGGGATTTCCGCCTGCGGGGGGACGCGGCCAAGCTGCAGGCCGCCCTCCGCAACATCCTCATCAACGCCGTCGAGTCCATCAGCCGCTCCGGCGAGGTCCGGGTCCATCTGCGCCGCGAGGGCGACCGGCTGATCGTGGAAGTCCGCGACACGGGGCCCGGGATGGACGCCGCGACCCTGGACAAGATCTTCGAGCCGTACTTCTCGACCAAGTCCTCCGGAACGGGGCTGGGCCTGCCCATCGCCCGGAAGGTCATCGAGGACCATGGCGGCTCCATCCGGCTGGCCAGCACGCCGGGCGAGGGGACGACCGTGACCATCGAGCTCCCGGCCCTCGCCTGAGTGGCAACTTCCGCCGTTTTGTGAAAGAATAGACGGGATCGCCGACGCGGAGGACCGAGCGCATGGCCAAGACCCTCGTCACGTATTTCACCCGGACCGGAAACACGCAGAAGGTCGCCGAGGCGATTTTCGAAGCGATCGGCGGCGACAAGACGATCCTGCCGATGAAGGACGCCGCCGAACTCGACCCCTATAGCTTGATCATCATCGGTTTCCCGGTCCAGTCGCACAGCGTCCCTTACCCGGTCGAGGTCTTCCTGAAAGGCGTGCCGCCGGGCAAGAAGGTCGCCCTGTTCTCCACCCACGGCTCGGTCACCGGCAGCACGCTTTCCCGCGAAGCCATCTGGCACGCCGGGACGCTCGTCTCCAAAGCGAAGCTCATCGGGACCTTCTCGTGCCGGGGCAAGGTCTCGCTCCAGGCCATGGAGGTTTTGAGCAAATCGCCCGAGCATGAAGCCTGGGTGGACATGGCCGCCTCGGCCGCGACCCACCCCGACGAGCATGACCTGGCCGAGGCCCGGGCCTTCGCCCGCTGGGTCATGACGCTCAGCGCCCACGGCCATCATTAGGCCGCGGTCGCCGGCCCTCACGAAGCCGGACGCCGGATCCTTTCGAACCCCGAAGTCCCGACGATATCGAGGGCGCCGCCTTTCTCGACCTCATCCAGAAGGAGGTTGAGGCCCAGCGTATCGCTGGAGATGTGGCCGGCGACAACGACATTGAGGTTGGCGTGCTTCGCCTTCTCCAGGGCCTCCTCGCTGAAGTGCATGCCGACGAGGGTGCTGACGCCGGCCGCGGCCTGCTTCTCGAAGACCTCCTTCGACCCCTCGGTGCCGCCCGTCATGTCCAGGTAGATCCGGCCGCAGCGGTTGGACTCCGCGCCGCTGACGATCTTGGGCGGGACCTGGGCCGCGGCCGAGCGCTTGTACTCGGGCAGGGTCAAGAGGAGCTTGACGAGGTCCTCGAGCCGCTCCGGCTTTTCCCGTTCGACGAAATCCCGCAGATAGCGCGTGACGCAGTTGTCCGCCGGGGTATGGAGGCAGACCATCGGCAGGCCGAGAAGCCGGGCGGCGTCGACAACGCGGCCGTGATTCCCGGCCAGGAGGCGCCGTTCGATCTCACTCATCCGCTTCTCCAAGAGTTGCTCGGCGACGCTCATGGAAACCCCGCAGGCGGCCAAGAGGTCGGCCTGGAGCTTCATCACGTCGGACAGCCGGGCCAGGGCAGGACCCTCGGGATGATGGGCGACGACGAGGTCGATGGCCCGTCCGGCGTCGCGGTTGAGGAGGTAGGTCAGGAGGACCTCTCCGACTTCCATGTCGATGCCGACGATGGCCCGCCGGACCTCGGTCGCCGGGTCGCCGTTGAGGATGCGGGTGTCCGCGAAGGGGTTGAAGAGGCGGTCGCGGTCGTAGGCCTCGAGCTCGTCGGCCTTGAGCTTCTTGAACTTCTCGTTCTCCTCGGCCAGCAGGCGGTCGACTTCGGCCCGGCCGCGGAGGTCGTTGGCCACGCCGGCCTCGATCGCTCGGCGGTAGAGGTCGTTGAGCTTCATCTCGTTCTCCTTAGAGCAGGATATTCCTGAGCGACGCCAGGAGCGCCCGGGCGCGCCGGACGTCGAGGGCCGGACCCGCGCCCGGGACTTCCAGGCGGCCGGCCAGGTCGAGCACACTGGAGAGGAATTCAAGCGTCTCGGCCAGCAGCCGGTCGGATCCCTCGGCGGGACGTCCGGGCTTCCGGCGGAGGAGGTCCCGGTAATGGAGCCAGCGCAACGTCTCGAATCCGACGCGGGTCTCGGAGAGACGGACCTGGATATCCCTGGCCTCCAGGATAAGCGTCTCGAACGCGCCGCGGGTCCGCCCCGCTTCGTAGCAGGACTCCAGAAGACCCGCCGCCGCGCCGAGAAAACATCCGAGGAGCACGGACGAGGACGAACGGACCGCCGCCCAGCCAGCCGGGGACCCCGGGCTCCCGACATCCATCCGGCAGGAGTCGGGAAGCAAGAGCTCGGAATCGTTCCGGCCTGGCCGGACCTTGTCCCGATCGTCGAAGACAAAAGCGTGGAGGGCCCGGCCGGAATCCTCATGCTTGACGGCCGCGACGAGAACGGTCGTCGCGGGCCCCGACCCGTCCCGCTCCAGCGCGCCCCGGGCCGTCAAGAGCCACCCATCCGGACCGCTCTCGACAGCTTCCGCAGCCACCCCCAGCCACCGACCCGGCGTCCCGCCCGCCACAAGCGCGGGGAGGTAACGCTCCTGTTGCTCCGGACGGCCGCAGGATAGAAGGAAGGGGATGCACAACCCGACGTGCTCGGCCAGCCGGAAACCCACCTCCGCTGAAACAGAGGAAACCCCCTCCAACATCAAGGCGGAGCCGAGGTCCGTTTCGCGCGAGTCGGCGGCGGGAGAAAAGAGGCCCGACCCCTTGGCCCGCAGGGCGAGCTTTTCCATGAAGGCCGAGGGAGAGCCCGTTCCTGCGTCGGCCGGCTGACGGAGTTCCTCCCGCGCCCAGACGCGAAGGTCGTCGCGGAGCCGGATCTCCCGAGGTCCGAGCAACACGTCCATGCCGAGCAGATGATAAGGGGTCCGGGGCCGGGAATCAAGGCGGACCGGCGGCCGTCGCCCGTTTCGTTGACAGGCCCGCCGAATTGGTCTAGAGTTCGGCCATGCTGAGCGCCCTCTTCCGTCTTCTCCTCATCGCCTTCATCGTCTACGTCGTCTTCGTCGTTCTGCGCCTCGTCCGGGCCGTGCGGCGGGCGGCGCAGGGCCCCCGGCCGGCCGCGGGCCCCGAAAAGGCGTTGGTCAAGGACGAGATCTGCGGAACCTACCTCCCGCAGGAGGAAGCGCTGCACGAAGTCCGCGATGGCCGCGACGTCTATTTCTGCTCCGAAGAGTGCCGGCGGAAGTCCCGAACGGGGGCCTAGTGTGCGGGAAGCCTTCTAGAAGCCGCGGAAGGTCACCCGAAAATCCTTGAATTCGCCCGTCGGCTGCTCCCAGGCGACATCGACGTTCTCGACGACTGCTGCGCACGGCCCCTCCCGCAACCGGGTCAGGAGCGCGTCGAGGCCGTCCTTGTCCCCCTCGGCCAAGACTTCGACCCGGCCGTCGAAGAGGTTGCGTACCCAGCCCGTGAGCCCCAGTTCCGTCGCCCAGCGCTCGGTGAAGTAGCGAAAGGCGACGCCCTGGACCCGGCCGGAAACGATGACGTGGAGCCGCGAGCGCATCAGACCCCGTATCATCTTACTACGGGGAGCAGAAGACATGCTACATAATCCTTGCTGCTCCCCGAGTACTGGCCGGGCGATATGGAAATCTGAAGACATTTATTTTCTGCCCGGCTTAGTAGCACACTCGGGAAACACAAGGAATGTCGAAGGGCATGACGCGGGACCGGCACTCGTTCTATAATGGGGGAACGGTGAAGCGTCCACCTCCCTTTCTCGTCTCGATCGCCGGTCTCGATCCGTCCGGGGGCGCCGGCATCCTGCTTGACCTCCATGTCTTCGAAGGCCTCTCCTTCCGCGGCGCGGCGGTTCTGGCCGCGGTCACGGCCCAGACGGCCGCCGGGGTCCGCGCGGCCCTGGCTCTGCCCCCGGTCATGGTCCGGAAGCAATTCGACGCGCTGGCCGCGGATCTGAAGATCGCCGGGATCAAGGTCGGCATGCTGGGCAACGCGGCCAACATGCGCCTCGTGGCCGGATTGCTCGGTCGCTCGCGCGGCGTCCCCCGCGTCGTCGACCCCGTCTTCCGTGCGACCTCGGGCGCCTGGCTCCTCGAAAAAAAAGCGGCCTGTTCCTTCCTCAGCGCTATAAGCGGCCGGGCGACGCTCATCACCCCCAACCTGGCCGAGGCCTCGCTTCTCACCGGCCGCGCCCTGACGAGCGTCGGCCGGATGAAG
>Ga0153915_10003840_pt1 | contig 13822 bp, 13 predicted proteins | sample Opewatmetagenome_2_FD_107003 | JGI IMG/M metagenome (GOLD analysis project Ga0153915, IMG submission 107003) | Freshwater wetland microbial communities from Ohio, USA - Open water 3 Core 3 Depth 3 metaG | ecosystem: Environmental > Aquatic > Freshwater > Wetlands | place: USA: Ohio, Lake Erie... | reverse complement strand
TGATGCGCTGCGATACTTTTTTGTGAATTATAATTGCTCAAACACGGCGACGAGCAGAAGATACTGATAAATATCAAAGGCTGTTCTTGTTTGCTATATCTGACATACTGGAACAGCCTTTGTTTTTTTTATTTACGCTCTCCCTGCCCTCCCTGAAGAGCATAATCTCTGATTACATCGGCCCAAACCTGATGTAAACCCAATCCCATACCTTTTCAATGAAACAGCACCGGCAGAGATTTCTCAATTTCTAATACCGAGTAAAACCAATTATACAGAAGATTGACATTTTTGCAATTGTGGTGAATACGGGGATTTAATACGCGGCTTATTTTTTGCTTAAAAACGGGGTTTTACAGAGATATTTTTTGTGAAAAATATAAAAAAACTGGGTTTTTCCTAAGTTTTTCTATTTATAAAACCGGAATCTATGGCTTTTTTTGTCAGCTCAACAAGATTATTCGCGCCCAGCTTTTTCATAATGTTCGACCTGTGGTCTTCAACGGTTCTGACGGAACGCTTTAAATGAAGGGCGATTTCCTTGTTGCTTTTGCCCTGCATTATCAAATCAAGTATGTTGTTTTCTGTCCGCGTTAATACTTTAGTTGCGGTAATATCCCATATAGCGCCTTCTATATAATCTCCGTTCGGACTCATTCTCGCTGACGTTTTTGTCCAAAATTCGTCTCCGTTCAATTTTCTGGTTTTCATTTCAAAGTTATCAATATGTCCATTTTCTTTTAATATCGCTATAAACTCATCCCTGCGTTTAAGATTCACGTAATACTTCTCAGCGCTGTGTTCGGCAATACATTCCTGCCTGTTTTTATAACCGAGAAATCTTGCCATTGTTTCATTACATTCAAGCAATCTGCCATCGTTGATTCGTGTTCGATATAGTGCTACCTGCGCGTTATCATATAGAGCCTTGTAATTGTTCAGCGACTCTTCCAGCTCTTGCTGCAGTGATTTTATTTCTGTGATATCCCGAAGACTGCCGACAACCGCCTCGATTTGGCCGTCGTTGCTGATGATAAAATTTCTGTTAATGCCAAACCAAACCCAATGTCCTGCTTTGTGTTTGAATCTTTGTTCTATATAACCATTAAAATTATGAGGCGGGATTTTTTCCGCTAATATATCCATAATTTTTTTTTCAACCATCCGATGGTCGTCGGGATGTGCTCTTTGTATAATTCCTTCCAGCCCCATTTCTATGATTTCTTCCGGCGTGAAACCGCAAATTTTAGTTACAGATGGACTTATGTATTCAAATTTTCCTGTCTTCGCGTTTATCATATAAAATATATCTGTGGAATTTTCAATGAGATGCAAATAGTAATTGATTGATTTATTAGAAAAAAACCTATCGCTGCTGAGCGAAAAATCCTTACCCATACCAACTATGCCTCCTGTTTTTCTAAATAAAACCAACACGGTTATTTTAATGTAATCAGAATAATTAAGATAATATATTTTCGTAGAAATCTGACAAAAAATAAGTGGAATTATAAAAATCAAATTTTGTTAGTAGAGGTGATGATAAATAAAAAAGGCCGCGGATTATTTCACGGCCTTTTATTTTGTAAAATATTTTGACTTAATTATTTTCTTTTTCTCAAAAGAGCGAGAGCGCCGATAACCAAAAGGCTCATTGTTGCCGGTTCTGGAACTGATTCGAAATTTACCTGTCCCACATTGCCATTGGTAAGCGTGATAGTTAAGCCATCAACGTAACCATCGAAACCATCCCACAACGAATTGGTTTGGATAGTGATAGATTCAATTAACTGGTCGCCAACAGAAGCGATGAGCGCTGCTAATGTTTTGCCGCTGAAAGTCATTCCAGTGTCAGTTGAATACAGCGTCCATACATCTGTAGATGTGTGAGATGAATAGTTGCAGGTGTATTTTGCGTGGTACCAGCTGCTTGCATCGCCTGTGCCCGTTGTGCGTGTGTAAATAGTAATCCACCAGTCTGCGCCTGTTGCTGTGCCTGTTGGTCTTTTTGTGTAATAGCTGATTGAAGCCAAATCGCTGATTGTCAGTGTTTCAGCATCATCCGGAAATAATTGCGACAGCAAATCGCCGTCTTCAAGATAACGAGCGTGCCAGTTTACTTTTCCTGTTTCAGAACCCTGCCATGAATCACTGCCGAAACCTGCCGGAGCGTCGCCTATATTTGCTCGCGGGCTGGCTTCATCGGTGGTGTAATCTGTACCGACTGTGATTGTAGTGGTGGTGGCCTGCGTCGCACTGCTGATTACCAAAACGAACAGCATCATTGCACAAATACTTACTAATTTTCTCATTGTTGTCTTCTCCCAAAAAATAAAATAAACATTAACTTAAAATGATGCAGTAGAAGTGTAGAAAAGATATGAATAGATTTACACACAATCATTGTGCGCTATCTTCTTCCAACTCCCAACCTGCTAAAATCTCAAAAAAACTATTATAACGAGCCAAAATGGCATTGTAAAGGAAAAAACGGAAATCGTCTTTAAGTCTCTTGTTTGTAAGGTGTTACGGTGTGAAAGTTTAACTTCCGCCACGGAAATAGCCAATCCAGTCATTCGCCGCTTCAACACTTCACCAGCTTCACGGGTTACGGTTGAAATGACGCAAGTGGTGTCAGTTCAGCAGCCATAACGCGATAGTGCGGATTATACTTTTTGATAAACTCGTCGCTGTGATGCACAACATATTCATTCTTGGCGAGCAGCGAATTGATAGCGTCTTTGTCCTGCTGAAAATTCGGCATATCAGGTTTCTGCTTTTCAATTTCAGCTAAAATCGTCGGCCAAATCTTCTTCCACTTTTGAATATCTTTATCGCTGACAGGCTTTGCGCTCCTGACAAAAGCGTTTGTGAAATCCTCAAGCGATACCTTGCCATCCCTGACAAGTTTTAAATTCACACGTACAAATTTTCCGTTCGGCGGCAAAGGCAGATAGTCGTAATCCTCAAAATCATTCGATTCCGCCAATTCCTGTTTTGTGTATTGAATTGCCTCGTTGGCGTCAGAGATTAAATGAGCCGGGCCGAAAAAGCCCTGAAAGAAAGTTTTGTAAACGTCGATGAGCCGTTGTGCGGGGTATCTGTCAAGCTCTTGTTTCACGATGTTTGATAACGATGCGTCGCTGCTTTTACAGGAACATATAAAAAGCAAACTCGGCAAAACAAAAATCATAATATAGTTTTTCATTTTCATTCTGCCGAGTGTAATCGTTTTTTATAAAATTGTCAAATAAGGCTTATGGTCCGCCGGGACCGCCACCACCACCCGGTCCACCGCCACCGCCGCCACCGCCTCTTCCGCCGCCTGGGGCAGGCATACTAATTCCGCGTTCCTTCATTCGCTGCATCATAGCTCGCATAAATTGCGAACGCTGTGCCCGCTGTAACGCTGTGCCGCTTTCAGACCTCGAACGCGTATTAGATGGGTCATTTCGCTGTGCCTGACGTTCTTCCTGGCGTTTCTGAGCATTTGGGTCGTTTGCATCATTCGGTCGTTTGGGCATCTGGTTCGGGTCCGGCCGCATCTTTTCCATATTTTCCCGCTGTGCCTGCATTTCATCTATCATTTTGTCGAGATAAGCGGTTTGCTGTGCTTTGGGGATGGTGAAATATGTTTCCATCTGCTGTTCCATAATTTTTCTGCCGGTCATCATCGAGTACATCATCTGCTCACGCTGCGACAGTTTTTTGTATTTGTCGCTGTTCTTGTACGCGAGAATATCTTCCGCGGATTGTTTGCGCATATCCGGCAGATTGGCATCGTGGAATCTCGGCCCTCTGCCGTCGCGCGGGCCTTTATCTCTGAGTGTGAAATATAATCCGCCTGAAACTGTAAGACAAACGGCGACGATAATGCCCGCTATGATTGCGATTTTTTTCTTGTTGCGCTCCGGCTTTTTCATTTTACCCGCTAATGTTACCATTATTTACTTCTCTTTCTGTCGCCTACAAGGGTATCCGCGTAAAGATACATAAATGCGCCGACCGAATAACTTGCCGTATCTCCCATATTTCTTTCGCCATCGCTGTCACTTGCTAATTTTTTGCCGTGAAATCCATCATAATCGTGCAGTATCCAAACTTCACTTGTTCCGAATCTTTTTGCGAACCAGTCGTCTTCTATTCTTTTCTCATACAAGTGTTCATTGTATTCGTAACTGGAGCCTTCTTCGTGGAAGTATGATGTGTTTTTACCTTCATATCTGTCAGCCGGACATTTAAGTGCTTCCGGCCCGCTGATATATTTTTTTAAAGTGCTGTAAAGTGAATAGTTTGCATCCGCTTGTGTGGAAACAGGCATATTGATGATAGTGGGCATAACATTTCTGTTTTCGTCGGTGTACATTTTAAAAGCGATGGCGCAGCCGTGTAAATTTTGCTTACAGCCTGTCTTGTAAGCACTACGTCGCGCTGCGCCCAACGCAGGTAAAAGAATGCCCATTAATACCGCTATAACCGACATAACTACTAAAAGTTCAACGAGTGTGAACCCTGATTTTTTTGTTTTCATAAACTTACCTGCAATACACATCTTGTGGTTGACTTTTTAAAGAAGTAACACAAAAAATTAGTTACTGACGTTTTTTTTTAACAGCCGTTTTGTTAAATAACAATTTAAAACCTGCTGTATGTTCAAAGACGTTTGCGTTTTAAGGATTATTGCAGAAATGGCGTTTTTTTTATTTTTTAGCGTATAAATTGAGCCAGATTACCCATCTTAAATGTTTATATGCTGTTATTTGGCGGAAATAGGCTTTGGCGTATAAATTTGTTTGCAATTTTTTTTGCGGATTGGAAAATTGCTGAAAGCAGGGGAGTTGGAAGCGGAGAGGTACGCAGGAACATACATCGATTGGCATTCGGTAAAAAAATATTAGGCAATCTCTAAAAATTGAAAAAACGCGGATTGTCATTAAAAATAAAATAGAAAAATATGGAGTCTATTATGCGCGGCTTTCCTATCTTCCCTATTTTGTTTTTTAGCTTTTAATTTTTTTACGGTGGGATTGCTTGCAGGAGAGATGTGCAGCGAACATTGTTTGGAAAGGAGATATTATGAAAATTCCAAACGGGCCTTAGTAACTTCATACAGTATTTTGTGTTTGATGCAAAAATAGTATTATGCGGAAGTAATTAGGAGAATTGTAATGAGAGCGAAAAGTTTTATTTTAGTGTGCGTACTATTAGCTTTCGGTTTGGTTGTGTCTGCCAATGCTTATACTTATACAAATTCATTCGACAGCCTTGACGGCTTAACGGCCGGAACCGGTACCACCATAGAAATAGATAATGGAACCTATATGGAAGGCACCGGCTCAGTTAAAATGTCGTGGGACTCAGGAGCTACCAGTGCAACAAGCGGTCGGGGGTATTTTGACTGGGCACTGCCGAAAGACCCGGATTTAACAGATGCCGTAATAAAATTCAATGTACTGGCTCCTGCATTTATAACGACAGTTTCACTCGAACTAATCGATGCAGCCGGAGAGGTAGCGGAAGCCTGGTATTGGGATATGGCTGCTTTTGCGGATGATGTATTTCTTGAGTTTACCGTTGTTCAGGGAAATGCTTCTGGTGCGGATACGTACATTTTAGGAACTGGCGATATTACCAATATTGTTGCAATCAGATTTGATGAGGTGGACGTAGTGTATGATGGACGTGTATATAATTATTGGGATTATCTCACAATAACGAGTAGTACAATTCCTGAGCCTGCGACGATTTTAATGCTGACTCTCGGCGGATTGTTGCTGAGGCGGAGAAAATAGGTTGATGGTCAAGTACGTCATACGAGGCCGTGGAACACGCATTCCGCGGCCTTTTTTTTATTTGTTTTCCGCAAGGACGGCCAATAATTTCGACGCGGTTTCAGGCGTGATGCTCGGCGGTGCGGTGTCTGAAATTTCGGGTTTCAATTTTGAAGTTTCCGGCTGGTCGGTCTGAAGATTCAGAATGTCCAAAGCGGCCTTGCGGGCTGTTTCCTGATTCTCACTGCTGCAAAGTTCTATCAGTTTCGCTGCGGCGAAAGGAGCGTACTTTGCAATGATAATTCCGCTCTGACGTTTCATCGCATCCATACGAGCGGCCATTTCATCGGCAAACTTTTTGTCGGCGAGCCATTTAGCCCAGAGGCTTCTTGCGATGTTGTGCTTTTTCAAAACAGCGGCTTCATCGCCGCCGGTTTCAAATAATTCATTCAAAGCGATTAGTTGCTTTTTTCCTAATGACATAGTTTGACTCCTTAAAGATTTAAAATTTAAGATGGAAGATTTAAAAATTGAGAATAAAGATTGAAAAACGCTTACCATCATTCCGATCGCAGCCGAGGAATCGTAGAAACGGATTTCTCGACTTCGGCCTCTTCAGGGTTTCAGTTCGAAATGACAACAAATGGAGTTCCTTATTTTTTATTTTAGAAACCATGAGGTTTCGGATGCCTTTGAAGAATTGAGAATGTAAATGAAAATGAAAGAGCCCTGAGTTTTAAATTCAGGGCTCTGATGTTTTGTCTAAAGCTGATTACTACAGCTTTTATTTTCTGTGTCACTGATTTTAGTTTGTGAGACGGTCGGCAGATTCAAGCAAAGTAATCGAATCATCGATTTTCTTGATTGCCCAATTCTCATACGTCCAGGCTGCGAGAATCTGAATGCGAGCCTTGCTCCAATTATTGGTCGTTGAAGGTAACTTTCTTGACAATATATACGAAGCATTCTCGATTTTCACGGCACGTTCAAGCTTTTCTAATGCGGCTGTCTTGAGTTCGATAGCGTCGTCGATATTGCGTTTTACTATTTGCCTGGTTGTGCATCCATTGCCATCACAGACAGCGTAAATGGTAACCTGCATTGAAACAGCCAAGCCATCATAGTTAGCGTTAACAGTGCAAGTCTCGCTTACTCGATAGAGTCTTTCAGTCGTCAATAATCCGTTGGCGTCTATAGAAGCAAACTCATCAGAACTAAGTGAGAAGTTTGCATCGGCAGTTAAATCTGCGGTTGTAGCATCGCTGTAATAACCTGTAATCTGATATTGTGCAGTTGATTCTTCAGCTACAGAATTTGGACCAACGATTTCAATACTTTCCAGTGTAGCGGTATTTTCGCCATAAATCGCTGCAATCTGGTCGGCGCTGAGTGCACAATCGTACACTCTTACATCGTCAAGTTTGCCGTTGAAATAATAACGACCATCCTGCAATACACCCATATAAACACTGGTAGATATTCCTGACACAATTGACGGACACGAACCAGAAGTGTTCAGCACACCATTTACATACAAATATTTGGTAGTTCCATCTCGTACGGCCGTGCAGTAAACCCATTTATTGTTTCCATATGAGTCTGTAGAAGTGAGGCTGTCTCCGCCTAAAATTGTATTCGAATGATAAGTTACAAACTCAATATTTCCACTGGCTGTTTGGCAAATATACCATTGCCTGCCTCTGTTTGCGTCATATTTGCTGAGAAAAACGCCACTATTGTTTGTTTGGCCTGTATTATGTGTTCCCTCTGTTTTGAACCAAAAAGAAAATGTAAAATTACTGGTGCTGAAATCAGCTGTGCTCATACTGCCGAAGTTTACATAACCGTTGCTGCCGCTAAAATCCAGGCAGCTGTCAATTTTTCCCTCTGTTGACCATACCGGAGTGCCACGAATTGTGCCATTGTAGCTATTTGCACTGTCGTAAGCTGTTGTGCCTGTGCCCTCATCAAGTTTCCAGTGAGCGATAGGTTCGCACGGTGCCGGCAGCGTTGATTGATAAAGCTCATCTATTGCGTTTGCGTCGAGTGCGTAATCATACACTCTCATATCATCAATCTTGCCGTTAAAATAATACCGACCGTCACCCAATAAGCCCATAAAAACATTGGTTGACGAGCCTGAAGTTACTATTTTAGGACACAAACCGCTACTATCCAACTGACCATTTATATACATATATGTAACAGTTCCCTGACGAACTGCGGTACAATATGTCCATTCTTCCAGATGACTTTCGGTGGATTTGCACTCATCACCGCCCAGACTTGTATTTGCGTGATAAGTCACAAAATGAATTTTGCCATCGGATGTTTGGCATATATACCATTGCCTGCCTGTATATACGCTATACTTGCCAAGCAAAACGCCGCTCCCGGTTTGTCCTCCGCCGATATCGTGTGTTCCCTCTGTTTTGAACCAGAAAGAAATCGTGAAATTGCTGGTGCTGAAATTAACTGTGCTCATACTGCCGAAGTTTACATAATCACCGCTGCCGTCAAAATCCAGACAGCCATCGACTTGACCTGTGTCCCAAATAGGATTTCCGACAATAGTACCATCATAGCTGTTCGCACTGTCATAAACAGTTACCCCATTGGCTTCATCAAGTGCCCAGTGAGCGACAAGACTGTCTGCAGATACAAAACCACAAAAGCTGAGAAGTATAAGAATTGTAAAGAACGACAATAGCTGATTTGATTTCATAGTTACCTCCTAATTTAATAATCCTTTTCTTTTCTCGTACATACATTCAAGAGATACTCTGTTTCTTTTGTATTGTCAATCAAAAACTAAGTTTTTTCATCGGTAAAATCGCCGAAAGTTTTTTTGAATCTGCTGACAAAATACGCCATCGGGTTGTCGATGTCGGGCTTTGTTTTAACTTCTTCGGCAAGCGATAACGCTTTCTCTAATAGGGCGTTACTGAAAGGCTGATTGTTGTCGTAAAGATAATTAAACATATTCAGAAAAGTTGTCGGATTACTCTTGCCGAATTTGCTCTGCGGAAATATCGTGCTCAGGCCGAGCGTCCATTTGCGGAATAATTGCCGTCGTTCGGGATTTGACGAAACCGAATCCGAAACCGAGGAAGTAGTTTTTAAAATATTTTTCATCGAAGAGCCGAGATTGCCCGTCTGATGAATCGCTCGGCCGCGAATCTGCCTTGAAACTTTCTCAAGCAGCTTGTCAGCGTTTGTTGCGTTCGACGTTTCGACGCGCTGCGGCGGTTGCGCTGGCGTTTCGTTAGGTTCAGTTTCGTTTTCGTTCTGTTCTGTTACGTTCTCTTCGGTTTCGTTATGTTTCGTTATTATAACAGAGCAATCTTTTTCGCCACTACAGTTGCTTTGAGTTTGCTCAATCTGAAACTGTGTGTCGGCCACCCAGCCAATATCTTTATCAGTAAGCACTTGCAGAGCAAAGTCGATGTCGCTCGTATTGCAGCACAGAGCAAAAGCGATTCTGTTTGCAGTCATTGGATTGCCTTTGGTATCGAGCAGCCAGCCGCGATAATTTCTCGGCTGATTAGCGGCCAGTTCGAGCAATTTGCAGAACACGCCGAATACCATCATTCCTTTGCCATTCGCTTTTTGCAGCATTTCACGATAGCTCATCGACGGATTATGTCCCTGTACCGCCAGCCGGACATAGCACAAAGATGTTTTGCGAATGTTCCTGCTCTTTTCAGTGGCGGGCTTGCCGTCTTTTGTAACCTCATAATTTTTGTCCCAGTCTGTTATTTTATATGCGTTCATTGTACACTCCTTTGAAAAATGATTTTGATATTGTTGTTATTGCCTGCGACATCTGCTGCGATTTTGTTACCTGTTGCTTACGCTCCAGGTTCTGTTGTATTGCTTTTTCAAGAGCAGCTTCTACGATTTCTATTTGCTCATCATCAAGAAAGAAAACCAGCGTATTCAAAAACGCTTTTGAATCGGCCTTGAAATTTGCAGGCGGCTTTGTAATGTCTTTTAACCGCTCTATAACCTGTTTTGTGTCGGGCAGCAGTTTGCTTAAATCTTTCGCGCTGAATTTTTCAGAAAGATTTTTGATAAGCGATATTTTTAAATTCAGCTCATCTTTTCCGCCGAGCCGGTTGAGCGTCGCCAGCAGAATTCTCGCGTTGTCATCGTCAACATTCCACTCAACGCAGTCTGCAAATGTTTCGCCGATTTGGCGCAGCGCATTTGCGCGGTGATGGCCGTTGAGAATTTGAAAATGATTTTCAATTTCAGGATGAGCACGCACTATCAGCGGCTCATAATTTCCGGTTTGTTTGATGTGATGCTTGAGTTTGTCGAAATTTTGTTTGCTCATTCTGTTTGGATTTTCAGGATGCGGCAACAGTTTATCGAGCGGTATTCTGATAATGTTTGTTTGATTTTTCATAGGGGTTTCTCCTTATAGAAAGAAATTGACATATTTTTTGTCAGAGGATAGAGTTATGTTGTGGCGTATATGATTTTTCATCAACGATTATGAGAAGATATTATGGATAGACCTGTAAAATATCATTATGGCAAGTTCCCGCCGGCTAATATTGACTGGCCCAAACTTGTTCCATTGATAGGGCCTGCCAACGCAGCATTGGCCCGTTATGATGCCACTCTTTCTGTTATTCCAAACGTTAATATTCTTTTATCGCCTATGACAACACAGGAAGCAGTGCTGTCATCCAAAATTGAAGGTACACAGGCTACTATGGGCGAAGTTTTGGAGTATAAGGCTCAAGGTAAAAGTGCCGATATTTCAGACAGCAGAAAAAACGATTTCAACGAGGTATTGAATTATAGAATGGCTATAAGGCGTTCTGTAAATTTGCTTAAAGATTTACCTCTTTGTCAGCGATTGATTTGTGAAGCCCATAGAATTCTTATGCATAATGTAAGAGGCGCTGACAAAACGCCGGGTCAATATCGCAGGATTCAAAATCATATTGGCAGACCTGGCTGTTCAATTGAACAGGCACGTTTTGTTCCAATCTCTTTTGATAAGCTGCAGGAAGGTATGAGCAATTGGGAAAAATATATTCATAATGAAACGGTCGCTGACAGGCTTGTTCAGCTCGCTGTTCTTCACGCGGAATTTGAAGCGATACATCCATTTCTTGATGGCAATGGCAGAATAGGAAGAATGTTCGTTCCATTATTTCTAAATGTATCAGGTCTGATTAAAAGCCCGATGTTTTATATCAGTGCTTATTTTGAAGAACGCCGTTCTGAATATTACGACTATTTACTTGCTGTTTCACGAGATAATGACTGGACGGGCTGGTGTGAGTTTTTTCTCAAAGCTATTGAAGTGCAAGCAACGGTAAATCAGCAAAAGGCTTCAGCCATTTTGTCTTTGTATGAGAGAAAGAAAGCTGAAATACAAAATCTTACTCACTCACAATATACAGTGTATGCGCTTGATTTTATTTTCAAAAATCCAATCTTCAAGGCAACAAGTTTTTCTGATTCCGGGAAAATTCCTGTTCCATCCGCAAGAAAAATATTAATAGATTTATACAAGGGCAATATTGTTAAAATGTTGACTCCAGCCAGCGGACGTCGTCCCGCGATGTATGTTTTCGCTGAACTTATCAATACGGCTGAAGGCAAGCAAGTTTTTTGATGATACCACCAATATCAATAAAAAGTTTTGTTGATATTGATTTGCTGTTCCAATATCAACAAGTGTTTTTGATAATATTTAATTATCTACAAGTTCAATTCTGTTTATGCTCTTGTTTTGCCAGAGTTCCCCCTTAATTGTTGGTAGAATTTTACAGGCTTTCTGTTAATAATTTTTTTGTTAAAACTTTTGATTTTGAAGGTATAGATGCGTTTTTTTGCCTTTTTAAAGATTTGTGTTTGCATTTTTTAATACAACTAATATTATCGGACTTGTTATGCGTTGCGTGGGCGTATTAACGACCCGAGGGAGAAGAAGGAAACAAAGAGCGGAAAGTTGGGAGACTTGAACGCTCAACCTTGGGAGACGAGAAAATGAGGAATTTAATTGCACCCGTAGTAGTTTTGTCTATTGTGTTTTTTTTCATTCCATCACTTCAGGCTGCCGTTATTACTATTGATGATTTTAATGAATCCTGGACTCTTGATCCGCCGGCTATTGATGTAGCTGTTACCAAAAGCGAAACCGGCCTTGTGGATGTTTACGGGGGGACAAGGGACACGGAGTACACCGTTCACGGCGCAAGCACTAATGGCGCAGGTCTCGAACTGGCTGAAAGTCTGTTTATTAACAGCGGCGGAAAAAGAAACTGGAGCGTTGTAGTATTAACATACGACGCGGATGGCACAGGTCTAAATCTTGATGCCTCAGCTTACACATCGATTTTGATGGACGTCTGGTTTGAACACGTCGGCAAGGAAAAAGACACCGTGTTTTCAGTAACGTTAAGCGATGGCGTAACCTCAGCAACTGTGGAAAAAACGTGGCTTATGGACAGTGTATCAGCAGAGAAATTTAATCTGACACTTGAGTTTTCTCTTTCCGATTTTACCGGTGTTGATTTGTCTAACATACAAACGATAACGGTCTATATGGAAAGCGACTGGTACGGCGAATATGAAGTGGACAGATTATATATTCCTGAGCCGGCCACAATCATAATTCTTATGTTTGGCAGTTATGTAGTGTTTATGAACAGAAAACGCAGGTTGACAAATTGAGTTTTGAATGTTGATTTTATAGCCGCGACCACAATTCTAATTCTTCGTATATTTGGCGGTTGGTGTGCATTGAGGGGCTGGCAGGTGTAGATTGACACTTTGGATTTTATTGGGTGATATTTACTCGTAATGATGTTTTGTTTTGCGTTGCGTAAACGCAGGTCGCCCAGGGGAAGAAGAGAGATAACGGCAGAAAAGTTGGGAGACTTGGATGCTTATAACCTTGGGAGTACGAGATATGAGGAAACACTTATTTGTATTAGGAGTTGTTATTTTTTTGTGTTGTTGTTCATTACTTCAGGCTACGATAATCACTATCGACGACTTTGAATCCGGTTCTATTGATCTTCGACCGACTGCGCTTACTGTACCTATCATTCAAAATGAAACCGGCCTGGCGGGTGTTTACGGCGGTACGAGAACTATTGAGTACACCGTTTTCGGCAAAAGCCTTTCCGGTGCAGGTGTTGAAATGGCGGAAAGTCTGCTGATAGACAACAACGGAAAAAGAAACTGGAGCACTGTTGAGCTGACCTATGATGCTGGTGGTGCCGGATTGAATCTTGACCTTTCATCGTTCACGATAATTTCGATGGATGCCTGGTTTGAACACGTCGCTTTTGACAAAGATACTGTGGTTACGCTGACTTTGAGCGATGGCACAAATACCGCATCTGTTACGAAGACCTGGGATGTCGAACAGTGTGATCTTGATTTAACGCTTTATTTTTCACTTTCTGGTTTTGCCGGTGTGGATAAGTCCAACATCCAATCGCTGACGGTTTATATTGAAAGCGACTGGTATGGCGAATATGCGATTGATAACATTCAGGTATCAGATCACGATGTTCCTGAGCCGGCCACAATCGCTATTTTTCTGCTCGGCGGTCTTGCGATAAGACTTAAAAAAGCGTGAGATTGTCATAATACATCGACGAGGAGAAATTTTTTTAAAAAGTAAAACGTAAGAGAGATTTTAAAAATGTTTAAGAGAATTTTTTAAAAAAAGGGAGAAAACTATTATGAAACGGTTAATGACAAGTTTAGTTGTAGTATTAAGTGTAGCGGCAATATCATTCGGAACGACTGTTAATGTTCCTGTGGGTGCGCCGAGCTGGTGGAACAGTGAAGATGGGTTATATGTCTATTTGTGGAGCGGGGATATTGTTATAACTGATGGTGTCAGTTTTAATTATCCACAGATTGATGCCGAACACTGGGCTTCAGATTATCTCGTAAACACAGATTTTTCAGCCGTTGTAACTGACGGAGCTTTTCATATTGTTATGGGCAACGAGTATCACGCAGACCTCACTAAGCAAATATATGTCTATATTACAGGAACAGCTGTT
>Ga0153915_10003839_pt1 | contig 13824 bp, 17 predicted proteins | sample Opewatmetagenome_2_FD_107003 | JGI IMG/M metagenome (GOLD analysis project Ga0153915, IMG submission 107003) | Freshwater wetland microbial communities from Ohio, USA - Open water 3 Core 3 Depth 3 metaG | ecosystem: Environmental > Aquatic > Freshwater > Wetlands | place: USA: Ohio, Lake Erie... | reverse complement strand
TGTGGAAACCATAGATAGATATAATAAGTTTTGTGAGACCGGGAAGGACCTTGATTTCAATAAAGACGCCAACCATCTCAAACCGATTAAGAACCCTCCCTTCTGGGCGATATACGGTCATCGTTTTTCTCAAAGCACAAAGGGTCTGAACGGAATAGCGGTAACTTCCAATTATGAGGTCCTTAATCCGAAGGGCGAGGTAATGCCGGGGCTATACGCCGCAGGAGATACCTGTACAATCTACGGAAGAAACAGTACTGCTGCAGCCGGCGGCAATATTCTATCCACAACCCCATCTCCATGCAACGGTTCTATGATGGCGTTATCGTCAGGATATAGTGCAGGAGTGAATGTTGCGGATTACCTTAAGAAAATCTAATCGAGTAGGGGAGTTCCTCACGGTTCTCCCCTCTCACACCACCGTAAATAGGGGACGTACTTCAAAATATCAAAACTATCTATTTTCAATCAGATATGAATTCTTTTCAACAAGAACACTTCCCCTTCTAACCGCATAAGTAATAGCTGATTGACACAGATTCAACAGCAATGCCAACTGACTTTGAGGCACTCCGAGTTTACTCGTCGCCCAATAACATAAAATGCTTCTTGCCTTTGTCCTTTTTTTATCCCTTATCTCGTCCAATATTTGATCCGGCGTTAACTGCGTAATTTCTGCAATGCGTTTGATCAATTTATCCAGATTATGAATCTTCCTGACATAAAATAGATTTATAACGATTCTGGAATAGATGCCCATAGCGTTTATGGCGTCGGTTATAATTGATTGCATAACCGGTAAGCAGTCTTTTCATGAGAACTGATATCGGCAAGTTTCCCGTATTCAACAACAGGTGAAAATGGTTCGGGATTAATGCCCAGGCATAGCATGATGTCTTTGTCTCTATCAATAAATCGCCAAGACGTTCCATGAATGCCTGATAATCTTTTTTATCTTCAAAGATTTTCTGACGGTCAATCCCTCTGCATATTACATGGTGCAGGGCTCCGGGTGTGTCTATGCGTGATTTCCTTGGCATGAATATCCGCTAACATTTTATTTAAGATATGTCAATTGATATTTTGAAGTACGTCCCCTGTTTTCACGATGATAATTTCTATCCTTCTGTTAAGGGCGCGATTTGCAGGGGAATCATTTGTCGCAACAGGCCTGTATTCCGCGTATCCTGCAGCGGAGATCCGCCGGGGCTGTATATCGCCATTTTCTATTAGATATCTGACAACCTCTGTCGCCCTCCTTGCAGAAAGCTCCCAGTTTGATTTGAATTCATAAGTGCTGATGGGCACATTGTCGGTATGACCTTCTATCCTTAAATCATTTGGAATCGACTTTATTACCGGTATGATCTTGTCAAGGGTCTCTCTTGCCTTTTCCTTTAAATCCGCCTTGCCCGTATCATAAAAGGCCATATCCATAATCCTGATGACGATGCCTCTTTCATCGGTGATAACTGAGATATTTTTTTCGCCCCCCTCAGTTAAAGGGATCTGAATCTGTTCCTCCAGGAGCCTCTTGATCTCCTCATTTGAGTCTCCCTTTAATAACAACTCGATAGGCTGTGACCCGGCGGTGCTTCCCTTGTCGGCAATCCCTGTCCCTCCGGAGAAAATGGCCTTCAATTGCGATGTCATTTTATCATATTCGCGCGCATCCTGTTTGGAGAACATGTAGAGCAATACAAAAAAGGCAAGGAGAAGTGTGATAAGGTCCGCATAGGTAAGAAGCCACCTGTCAAGGTTCTCATGATCTTCTTCTGTCCTCTTTCTTGTTCTCCTCATTTCTCCTCCCTCGTGTTAGGGGGGAGATGTGATAACAGCTTCATCCTGATTGCCCTCGGGTTATCACCCATTGCAAGGGATAATACACCTTCGCAGGTGATCTGAAGATACAATTCCTCGTCCTGATGTTTGGCCTTAAGCTTATCTGACACAGGCAGATAAATGAGGTTTGCAAGAGATATGCCCCAGAGTGTGGCAATAAATGCGCCTGCTATGGCAGAGGCAGCGCCGGAGCTGTCCTCAAGGCTTCCCAGGGCATGTATGAGTCCAAGGACAGTCCCGATTATACCGAAAGTGGGAGAAAATCCGCCTAATTTCTGAAAAAAGGTAATGCCTGCCTTGTGCCTCTCTTCAATATAAGACATTTCAATTTCGAGATTCTCTCTGATCTTGCTGATCTCAAAACCGTCTATGGTCAGCTGGATCGCCTTTCTTAAAAAATTGTCTTTTATTGAGACCAGCTCATTTTCAAGGCTCAAAAGCCCGTTCTTACGGGATTTCTGGGCCAGATCATAGATAAGATCAATAAGCCTGTGGGAGTCCAGCCGGTTATCAAAGAGTATGATGCCTAAGAGCTTGGGGAGTCTTTTTATCTGGCTCAATGATGTCGTAATGGTAGCAGCCCCGAATGTGCCGCCGATTACCAGGATCATTGCCGGCGCCTGCAAAAGCGAAGAAAGATGTCCCCCCTCCATAGTAAAGGAGATAAAGACTGCGCCGATTCCCAAAATAAGCCCGGCAATAGTTGCGATATCCATAGGCCTTCTACCAATTAAATCTTAATAATTACAAAAACTTTAGATCGGGTTGATGAAAAAAAACGATTATGTGCCTCTTCTTTATATCGGACATAAACATGTTTTTCTTGAAAAAATAAGACGCATACTGTTCGTTATCTGCTTGAAAGCATCTTATCGAATTAACAGAATTTTGAAAGGGAGAGGCAGGGGATGGCAAAAAAGAAGGTAAAAAAAAGGCGCCTCATATCGAGGCGCCTTCCTGATTGTCAATACTGCTGAAAGCTTAAAGCTTTTCTTCCCCGATCCTCATCATATAGAATGAGCGATATATGAAGATAAGGGCGATAAGGAAGAAGACACCGCCTATGACATTTTTAATCGTCTGGTTCTGCATGGTAACCGCTATCTCAGTCGCAAGAAGCCCGAAGAGTGTCGTGAATTTAATAACAGGGTTCATGGATACCGAAGACGTGTCCTTGAAGGGGTCGCCTACCGTGTCTCCAACGACGGTTGCCTCGTGGAGCGGCGTTCCCTTTTCCTTCAGATCAACCTCAACGATCTTCTTGGCATTGTCCCAGGCACCGCCTGCATTTGCCATGAAAATCGCCTGGTAGAGGCCGAAGAAGGCTATGCCGATGAGATATCCTATAAAGAAGTACGGGTTGAAGAAGGAGAGGGCCAGGGCCATGAAGAAGATAACGATAAAGATGTTCCACATCCCCTTCTGTGCGTACTGTGTACAGATCTTCACTACTTCCTTGCTGTCTTCAATGGAGGCCTCTTCCTTATCCAGGTTGATGTTCTTTTTGATAAATACAACAGCCTTGTAGGCCCCTGCCGTGACTGCCTGAGTAGCTGCGCCTGTAAACCAGTAGATGACCGCCCCGCCCATGAGAAGGCCAAGGATGGTTGTGGGCTGTACAAGGCTCAGCTTTGCCACAACATCCCCGAACATGTTCTCAAGGAGTATAATGATGCCGAAGACCATTGTGGTTGCGCCCACAACGGCCGTGCCGATGAGCACCGGTTTCGCTGTAGCCTTGAAGGTGTTGCCTGCCCCGTCCGCTTCTTCCAGATAATCCTTGGCAGTGTCAAAATTGGGGTCAAAACCGAAATCCTTTTTAATCCCTTCCCTGACATTGGGGACAGACTCTATCCTTGAAAGCTCATAGACAGACTGGGCGTTGTCTGATACAGGACCGAAACTGTCAACGGCGATTGTCACAGGCCCCATGCCCAGGAACCCGAAGGCCACAAGGCCAAACGCAAATACCGGGGCTGCAAAAGAGAATTCCGCCGGCATTAACGCCACAATGGCCGGCTGTTTTGAAACGAGATACGCGATGAACATGAGCACCAGGATGGTCAGACCTTCCCAGAATGCTGAAAAGTTGCCTGCCACGAATCCTGAGAGGATATCAAGGGACGCCCCGCCATGACGGGCTGCGCCTACGACCTCTCGCACATGACGCGACTTGGTGCTGGTAAATACCTTTGTAAACTCAGGGATAAGCGCACCGGCCACGGTCCCGCAGGAGATGATTGCTGCAAGGGCCCACCACATACCCCCCTGGTTGCCTAAAAGCATATAGCTTGCCCAGAAGGTTACGATAATCGAGACAGCCGAGGTGATCCATACTAGATTGGTAAGGGGCTGCTCAAAGTCAAATTTCGTTTTTGTTCCATAAAGAGAAGAGGTAATCCCCTTATTAATATAATATGAAACAAGAGAGGTAATGATCATCAGGATACGCATGGCAAAGATCCAGAGGATCAGGGTGGCGGACATGGTCGGATTTTTTGCAAGCGCAAGGGCCAGGAAGGCGACAAGCGCAACGCCGGTTACTCCGTAGGTCTCAAAACCGTCTGCCGTGGGACCGACGCTGTCGCCCGCGTTATCGCCTGTACAGTCCGCGATAACGCCGGGGTTTTTCGGGTCATCCTCAGGCAGATGGAAGACTATCTTCATAAGGTCGGAACCTATGTCGGCTATCTTTGTGAAGATGCCTCCGGCGATCCTTAAGGCGCTCGCGCCAAGGGATTCGCCTATGGCAAAACCTATGAAGCATGGTCCTGCAAGCTCCTTGAGGAATACAAGTATGCAGATCATGAAAAAGAGTTCCACGCTTACAAGGAGGAGCCCCACGCTCATCCCGGAGTTGAGTGGAATATTTACCACGTCAACAGGTTTCCCGCGCAGTGACGCAAAGGCAGTCCTTGAGTTTGCCCAGGTGTTGATCCTCATGCCGAACCATGCAACGCTGTATGAACCAAGGATGCCGAATATGGAGCAGATAAGGATAATCACCATATCGCCTATTCCCTTGTGGGATAGCCCGACAAAGTAATAGATCATGCATATCGCAATGAGAGTCCAAAGGATAGCCAGAAACTTACCCTGCTGCGCCAGATAGGACTTGCATGTCTCCCAGATGATGTTGGAAACATCGAGCATGGACTTATGGACCGGCAGGTTTTTCGTGTGTCTTGCCTGGATGATGGCGAAGATAAGGCCTACTACACAGATGATAAGCCCGAAATACATTATGGAGACGCCTCCCATGGCGCCGCCGAAGACATTGAAGGAGACCTGCGTGAGGTCAGGAAGGATGATGTCCGCTTCACCTGCAAAGGCGCTGGAACCCAGCAATAGAAGCATGAAACATGAAAATAATGATAAAAATGTTGCACTGTACTTTTTCATAAAATTCATCTGGAACCTCCTTACAAAAATTTGAATTAAACAGCAAAATGATGTTAAGCCGTGTATACCCTGTTTTTAACTTGTCAGGCAGGAATCATCTGAATTCAGCACATCGGTTGCGGGATACACCTCACCTCTTAGGAATCTCCCTGTGAAAAGAAAAACTCCTCCGAGGCATCTGCTCAATAAAAAGTGCCTATGATTTTCCATCAAGAGGCACGGCGATCTGTATCTTTTTCTATGCTGATCCAAGCTTGCGCCCTAAATATCACCATGAGTTCACCTTGTCAAGCCAGTTATCGGCGCTCCTGTTCCCTCAGCCAGCCTGCAATGCGGCTCGTACGCTCGGCGAGGATTTTCACTGCTGCATCCTTTTGTCGGTATTTCATCAGGGTGTATCCATGACGGCGCAGGACATCGATAAAACGGCGCGGATAGCAGCCGTAGATCCTTACAGAATCCATTGGGACTGAATATAGCGTAGCGATAACGGCCCTGGGGAGGAAGACCCTCTGCCAGAAGATCCGGATCTTGTCCCAAAGGCGCCTGCTTTCCAGAAGCTCCGCAAAAGACACGGGGATCAAGGCGGCAAGGCCTTTATCAGTGAAAATCTGGGCGCGGGCGGTCTCTAAAACAGCCTCCGTCATGTCCGCAGGCCGCAGACTCGCCAGGATCTCTGCCGGGACATCTGCGCCTGCCAGTTCCCTTGCCAGCCGCAGCGCCGGATAGACGCCCCTCTGCCAGCCCCAGCGACAGGCTCGTTCGGTTATGGTCTGCCAGTTGAGGACCGGGCCGAAGCGGGAGATCGTCTCCGCGATATCGCATGAGGGCCGAAGGCCGAAGGCGAACTGGTGATGGTAAGAGGTATGCATGCAAAGATGCAGCAGCAGGTCTTCAGGTGAAAGGGCCAGTGTGTCGCACCCGGCAATGTGAACCTGAGCGGCTCTTTCCCACAGTCCTTCCGGTTCAATGCTGTAGTATGTGTCTGGGGGAGTCAGATTCCAGTGGACTTCAAAGGAGGCATGCCCTTTTTTGACCATGGGGGACAGGTGATGCTGCACTTTAAGGATGGTGTCCTCGCTGACCGTATGGACCGGCCTGTAGCCCATGCACGTCAGAATCCCAACAATCCGCACAAGGTCGGCGGGGCGGGCCAGGACGTCGATGTCGTTCATTTCCCGAAGTCCCATGTTTGGGTAAACCGCCTCTGCCAGGAATATCCCCTTGAGCAGGATCACGGGTATCCCCTCAGGCTTCAGCGCGGACAGGAGGCGGCGCAGCTCCCCGTAAAGGCGCAGGTTGCGCACGGCGTTCCGGCGCAAGGCATCCCGGAGTTCTTCAGCCGTCTCGACTGGGACAGCGAGATCTAGGCCTTTTTGCTTGAGCCGATGCCAGAAAAGGGGCCTCACCCTCTGCATGGCCGCCAGCGTCAATAAGCCCTTCCAGCGCTCCGGCGAAATCCCGGAAAGCAGGGCGGGTTCAACGCCAGGTTCATCCTTTTTCAGACAGTCAATCAGGAGTTGATAAGACTCCGACATGATCGTTTCCATAAAAACCTCTGTTTTATCATGCAAGTACAGGCGCGATAAATCGCGCCGCTACATAATAATATTGTGTCCATAATAATCGTTCCGGGACGAATGTCAGCAAGATAAATCCTCCGTAGCGGTGCGATTTATCGCACCCGTCATTTCTCCTCCTGCCGTATCTGCCTGCGCCATGATGACTCATAGCGCCCCTTTGCCGCCAGGAGTTCTTCGTGGCTCCCCGATTCTATAATGCCTCCGTTGTCCATGACGTGAATAATATCCGCCTGCAGGGCGGTTGTAAAGCGATGGGTGATGATCAGGGCCGTCCGTCCGGCAACGAGCGTACGAAAACGCAAGAGCCAGTCCGCCTCGGCCCAGGAATCCATGGCGCTGGTCGGCTCATCCAGGATGATGAATTCCGCCTTTCTTAGAAATGCCCGCGCCAGGGCCAGGCGCTGCCACTCCCCTGCGCTCAGTTCAGACCCGCCGAACCACTTCCCAAGCATGGCCTCATAGGTTTTGGGCAGGCGGCTGACAGGAGCATCCGCCCCTGCGGCACGGGCCGCAGCCTCGACCTTATCCATTTCCGGATGGTTGTCTATCTCCCCGAAGGCAATGTTGTTGAAGACCGTGTCATGATAACGCACCGGCTCCTGAAAGAGCACCGTGATTCCCTGCCGCAGCTCCTGGAGGGAAAGGGCGCTGATGTCGGTCCCATCCATGAATACACGGCCCTGTTCTGGGTCATAAAAGCGGCAGATGAGCTTGATCAGGGTGGTCTTGCCGGCCCCGTTTTCGCCCACAAGGGCGGTGATCTTTCCTGCCGGGATCAGCAGGTTAAAGTTCGAAAGGGCGGGCCTGGCCGTGCCGGGATAGCGGAACGTGACGTCTTGAATCGATATCTCTTTGTGCAGACCGGGGTGGGGAAGCGGGTTTTCAGGTTCGCTGATCCTAGGCGAAAGCGCCAGGAATTCGAAGAGGTTCTCCAGAAACATCATATTGCGATAGATCTGTCCGGCGCTTGAAAGGAGCGAACGCATCATGCGCTGGCCCTGATAAAATGCCTGATAGAAAAGGGCGAGACCCCCCAGCCCGACCGCGCCCTTCAATGCCTGAAGGCCCATCCAGACCAGGGCGCATCCCATGCTTGCCAACCCGATCATAGAGGCCATTGCCTGAGACGTCGCCTCGCTGCGGCTAAGCTGAAACTCCTCTTCCCTCAAACGCGTCCTCAGTTCGGTGAAGAGGGTCCTGAAATGACGACCGAGCCCGAAGAGCCGCATCTCTGCCGCTGCCTCACGCTGTGTCAGGATCATGTCGTAGTAATTGGTCTTGCGGATGAAAGGGGTGTTCTGGGTCCGCCAGCGGTGAAAACGTATGGTATGACGGAACACAACAAAAAGGGCAGGGAGGGTGCTGAAGGCCAGCAGAACAGGTATCCATACCCCGAAGGTAAAAAGCACCCCCCCCATGGCTGCCAGGGTGATAAAGCTCTGCATGAGCGACCCTGCGTTTTCAAGCAGGGCCACAGGCTGGTTCATGGCGTCTATGCGGGCCCTGTGCAGTTGATCATAGTAGCCGGGGTCATCGTAAAAAGAGAGATCAAGCCTCATGGCCTGTTCATGGATAAGCCCATGGATATGATCCTGCACCCGTTCGGACTGTGCTGTGCGCACCAGGCCGGAAACAGACTGCAGGGCCTCTCCTCCGATCAGGACCAGTGCCATGGCAACAGCCGGTGGGAGGAGCGGGGTCATGGCCTGCCATCCGCCTCCCGCGCCGATGATCCCGGCCACGCCATCCACCAGGGCCTTTGTCAGGTAGACAGTGGCAACCGGCAGGAGCCCCTGGACCAGCAGCAATGCCAGCCAGATAATTAACAACCCCCCTGCTGCGTGATAAACCAGTTTTAAGGCCATAGGGAGATAGGGCAACTGTCGTCTGATGCGTCCGGTTGCCTCTCTAAGTTGTTTGATCGTATGGTGCATGTAAATACCCCTGGAATTTTTCTCCCTGATCCGGCCAAGCCGGAAGTAAGGGTGTCTATCTTTTACAGGCGCGATGAATCGCGCCGCTACATATTGCGATCAGAGCTAATCATCTCTATAGATGCCCTATAGAGGTGCGATTAATCTCACTCCTGGAGTTTGGACTTTTTATAAGCGGTTGTTGCCCGTTGGCAGGGCACCTTCCTAATTGTCCCCGTCTGGAGGGGAAACCTTCCCATTGTCCTCCTATTGAGGGGGTGCAGAGGGCGATATCCCCCTTTGGAGGGGGCAGGGGGAGGGTCTATCTCTTCAATAACCCTTTCAATAGCCCGCATGACACCTTCTATATTCGTCAACACTTCTTTATCTGTACATCTGAAAACATAAAAACCCGCTTGTCTAAGCTTATCGTCTCTACGTTTGTCTCTATCTAATTTATTGTCATGGGTAATTCCATCAACCTCAATAACTAAACGAAGCTCTTTACACATAAAGTCGGCAATGAAATCCATTACCGGCCTCTGCCTTCGGAATTGATAACCTTTCATTTGTCTGGCCCGCAAGACATATTTCCATAAACATGCCTCCGCCTTGGTCATCTCTTTGCGAAGCTTATTGGCAAAAGGTTGTAAGCGTTTGTTGTAGCAGCATAAATTATTTTTATCAGCTTCCATACCTCCCCCTGCGCCCCCTCCAAAGGGGGACAGCTCCCCCTGCGCCCCCTCCAAAGGGGGACAGCTCCCCCTGCGCCCCCTCCAAAGGGGGACAACCAAATGTCCAAACTACAGCGGTGCAATTTATCGCACCTTGCAATCTATCGCCATCAGGAAAATGTAGCGACCACCGTGAATTGCCGATGGCCCTCCCTGCCGGTCAATATAATGTTGCCGTAACGGAGCCAGGCATGGGCGGCAAGCCCTTCCGTCTTTGTCTTATCCTTTGACACGCCAAGATACAGGGTCCCTGCAATATGTCGCCGTTTGAGCATCCATTGGCCGGCCACGGCCTGTGGAAGGCAGAGGCTTTCCCAGGGTGTGTTGTCTGCGGCCGAGCGGACAGCCTGCCCGACCATCCGGACATAAGGGAGGACGGAGGGATCTGTTTCCGTGCCGGTCTCCTTCATGTGCCTGCCCAATGTCACAGCCAGCCATTTGAACGGCAGGACAAGGACAGCCAGACGCGCGATGCCCAGCAGCACAACTGCCTCCATCAACAGCACACGCTCAGCACGTGAGCGGCGGCGCCACTTGGCCGGAGCATCCTTTAAAGATTTAAGCCATGTCTTTTTGTCGGTATCATTCATAGTCAGAAGGAATATTCAAGCTCACAGACTTAAGCCTGAGGCAAATTTATTCAACTTTTTTTACGAAACGGGAATTTATTATTTGCGGATCGTTAGTGATAATTGGGATATCAAGATATCTGGCAGTTGCGGCAATAAGTCTGCCATGAAGTTCAGGGATATCGGTTATTTCAGCAGCGGTTTCAAGGATCTCCAGTCCGAGAGGTTCAAATTGATAATTTTGACTTTTAAATAATTCTTCGGCTCGAAATAACCCGATGTCGATTCGATTTTTTTCAAAAAGATATAGGATTTCCATTAAAACGATTGCGGGAATGATAATGGTATTGTCTCCATTGTCTGCTGATAAAAATGCTTGATGGGCTTTATCATTTATAACCTTTTTCCCTTGCATGAATTTGATCAATGCCTGGGTATCGGTCACATATTCAGCCATTCAGGCATTCCTTTTCAACATGTAGCCAGGAATTATCCTTCAATTTTTTCAAATCAGAAAAATCGATATAACAACCTTTAAGTATCCCCTGTAGCTTGATTATATTATTTGTTTTAAGATTTTTTTTCTCTCGCATAGAATTAATAAAATTTGCAATATCAGTCAGGTCAGGCGCAGAAAATCCGTTAAGGTTTTGGTAAATAACATGCTTTGTTAAGGCTTCTTTGTTCATTTATTCGTCTCCTGGTGTTCGTCGATCAATTCCGGTAAGTGTTGTCTTGCCTGATTTAGATCTATTGCCTGCATAATGTAATCTCCTGTTAAATTCAATATATCAAAAGAGCTAAATAAAATCAAATTATATGATGACGCCATTCACCATCAGTAAACAATCTCCCCGTTTTCATCCGGATAACCGAAACGTGCCATGACCTCCCTGTGGTCATTCACTAAATAATAACAAAGACGAAAAAGTGTTGACTTTGGGTTTTATTGTTATTTATCCTTATCATATATATTGTCATTCCAGAAATTAGTCTTTTTTATAGCAACTTGAAACGGTACTGCCATATCGTTTTCACAGGCAAGGTTTGCGCCCATTGGCGACATAAACCGGACCTTCGATGTAAGACGGCTGAATGGCCGGGGGAATCGTACGCGTGACAAGCATATACAAAGACTATCCAAAAGGCGCAGCACATCATACCTATCAGTTTCCGTCCCATTACAGATAAAGACCTGGAATTTCTATATTGCCTCTATGCCTCTACGCGGCTTTCGGAGCTGGCCGCCACCGGGTGGAGTGAAACAGGTCGATGCATTCCTCAGGATGCAGTTCAGGCTCCAGCACACGCAATACATACAAAAATTTTCAGGGGCCGAATTCGGTATCATCCTGGTTGATGAAACGTCTGCAGGAAGACTCTATGTTGAGCGAAAAAAAGGCGTTATGCACATCATTGATATCGCCCTTTTGACGGAGTTCAGGCGACAAGGCATAGGCGGCAGGATTATAAAGGAACTTCTTGACGAAGCCGATGCAAATGGGCTTGCGCTTTGTCTCCACGTTGAATTGAACAACCCAATACTACCCTTTTACAGATCCATCGGCCTTCGGGAGATGGAATTAAGGGGCGTCTATTATTACATGGAGCGGGAGCCGGTGAAAAGGGCAGAACATACGTGAAACATTGACAAAGACGGATTTCGAACCTTGTCTGGGGCGAAGTTTTCTCGTGCATATCGATGACATCACAGCCGTCGAGATTGAACTTGTCGAGATAAAGGACATGAGCACGGACCTCCTGGAGACATTTTCCCTCCTTTTCCGCGGGGCGAAGGACAGGGTGTTTTTTCAAAATACATATCGGTTGACCCAACCGGACATGGGGGAGTTCACCCTCTTCCTGGGGCCGGTTGATATAAAAAAGACGGACGCCATTTATTATGAAGCGGTGTTTAACCGTTTCCGCAACAATCTTAACCAAAAGGAGGTATAGATTATGAGCGATCCCTATGTAGGAGAGCTCAGGATCTTTGCGGGGAACTTTGCCCCGGTGGACTGGGCCTTTTGCGACGGGAAACTGTATGATGTAAGCACATATGAGATGCTTTATTCCCTTATCTGACAGACCTATGGAGGCAGCGGGACTTCATTGTTTGCCGTGCCTGACCTGAGGGGCAGGCTGCCCATCGGGCAGGGTCAGGGCACAGGTTTGACGCCCTATACCCTTGGAGCAAGTGGCGGCGCTGAAACAGTGACTCTGACAACGAGTCAGTTGCCTAACCACACGCATACTGTAACTGCCTCAAAGGCATCGGGCGCCCAGTCAAGCGCCCAAGCTGCTGTGTGGGCCGCTATACCGGGGGTCAATCAATTCATAGCGCCCTCTGAGGTGAAAGACCCTTCTGTTATACATGATATGAACACAGCGTGTATATTGACAACGGGGGCAGGCGCCCCCCATGACAATATAATGCCGTCATTTGCATTAAACTTTATAATCTGTCTGAACGGCTTATATCCTGATCGACAGTAATAGAAAGGAGGAAGACATGGCAGAACCTACTCTTGGTGAGATAAGAATCTTTTCATTTGGCTTTGCGCCCAGGGGATATGCATTGTGCAATGGGGCGGCGATGAGCATCCAACAGAATCAGGCGTTATATTCTCTCCTCGGCCTTACCTATGGGGGAAGCGGCTCCAACTTCAACCTGCCGGATCTCATGGGCCGCGTACCCATCCCTGCAGGCGCAAACCCTGGAGATCCCGCCTATGTCGTTAAACCCGGGGATAAACCTGGAGCTGAAGCAGTGTCGCTGGTGCCCAGCAACCTCCCGTTGCATAACCACACAGCAATAGCAAACGCTATAAATGCGGATATTGCGACCCCTGTCACGTCGAATACAGGTTTTATCTGGGCGATGGCGGACGACCCAAACGGCAACCTCGTGAACGCCTACATGACAACGAACACCCCTGATGCGCCAATGTATGCAGGCGCTGTTTCAGCCACAGGGAGCGGCGCAACTCATGCCAACATACAGCCCTATTTGACAGTAAACTTCTGTATAGCCATCAACGGGTATTACCCGGTGCGGCCATAGGAAAGGAGAAGAATATGTCTACCCCATATATCGGTGAAATAAGGATCTTTGCAGGGCTGTTTGCGCCCTATGGATGGCTTTTTTGTGACGGCTCTTATGTGCCCATCAGCCAGTATCAGTCCCTTTATTCAATAATTGGCAACATATATGGCGACCCGACAAGCACAACCTTTAAGCTCCCGAACATACAGGCATACGGACCTATCGGTCAAGGGACAGGTCCGGGATTGACACCCCGCGTCCTGGGAGAGGCTTATGGGGCCACGGGCGCAACCATCTCAGAGAATAACATGCCTTCCCACACCCATGCACCACAGGGCGCCAATGCCGCCGGCAACAGCAATGACCCGACAGGCCGCATCTGGGCCAAGGTCTCGTCTACACCATCCATACAGCCATATGGAAAGACGGTGTCAGGGACAGTCTCAACCTTTTATGCAGGCGCGTTATCCTATACAGGGGGCGGGCTTGCCCATAACAACATACAGCCGAGCCTGTGCGTCAACTTCATAATAGCATGGGATGGAGAATACCCTCAAAGAAGTTGAGGGTTACTGCCCTGGATATACAAATATATTTTAATAAGCTGCCTCGTGGCAAGTGCTGCGAGGCAGCTATAGAAGGGATATTCTGCCTTCGGTCATTGACATCGGATTGCCATTGACCTTCACAGGGGTTCCGTTTAAGGGTGTTATGTCAACGTTACAACCTCTGCTA
>Ga0153915_10003838_pt1 | contig 13825 bp, 12 predicted proteins | sample Opewatmetagenome_2_FD_107003 | JGI IMG/M metagenome (GOLD analysis project Ga0153915, IMG submission 107003) | Freshwater wetland microbial communities from Ohio, USA - Open water 3 Core 3 Depth 3 metaG | ecosystem: Environmental > Aquatic > Freshwater > Wetlands | place: USA: Ohio, Lake Erie... | reverse complement strand
CTGCTCGATTCGATCACCCGGCTGGGCCGGGCCCACAACGTGGTGGTGCCCCACTCGGGCAAGATCCTGTCGGGCGGCGTGGACGCCAACGCGCTCCAGAAGCCCAAGCGGTTCTTCGGGGCGGCGCGCAACATCGAAGCCGGCGGCTCGCTGACGATTCTCGCCACTGCCCTGATCGACACCGGCTCACGCATGGATGAGGTCATTTTCGAGGAGTTCAAGGGTACCGGCAACATGGAAGTGATCCTCGACCGCCGCATCGCGGACCGCCGCGTGTACCCCGCCATCGACGTGCAGCGCACCTCGACCCGCAAGGAAGAGCTGCTGCTCGCCAAGGAAGAGCTCAACAAGGTCTACCTGCTGCGCAATTTCCTGGCCGACATGCCGCCGGTGGAGGCGATCGAGTTCCTGCTCGAGCGGATGAAGCGCACCAAGTCGAACGCGGAGTTCTTCGCGACGATGTCGCAGGGGTAGGCGGTGGGGCGGCTGCTCGGAGTGGATTGGGGCGAACGCCGCATCGGCCTGGCGCTGTCCGACGAGTCGCAGACCCTCGCCCAGCCGCTCACCACACTGACGCGCCGCACCGGCAAGCGTTTTCCGATGAAACACCTGCTCGCCCAGCTCGACCGGCACGACGTCGCCGGCATCGTGGTCGGGCTCCCGCTCGAGGCTTCGGGCGCCGAGGGAGCGCCGGCCCGGGCCGCCCGATCGCTGGCCGAGGATATCGCGCGACGCTCGGGCCGCCCCGTGGAGCTGATCGACGAGCGGTTCACCACCGCGCGGGTGCGCCAGGCCGTGCAGGAGATGGGGGGAAAGACGAAAGGCCGCGCCGCGGACGTCGATGCCCTGGCCGCGACCCTCCTGCTGCAGCACTTCCTGGACAGCCGCCGCGGGAGCTCGGTGTGAGCCCGGTCCTCAAGGGCCTCTTCGGGGCGGCGCTGCTCTGCGCCGCCTGCCGCACCCAACCCGCGCCCCCCTGCGATGCCGGCGGGCCGGAATGTATCGTCCTCACGATCCCCCGCGGGGCGACGCTGTCCGCGGCCGTGGATTCGCTCACGGCACACCAGATCGTCGCGCCCCGCGCGCTGTTCAAGCTCTACGCGCGCATCCGCGGCCTGGGCAGCTCCCTGAAGAGCGGCATCTACGCCTTCCGCCGCGACACCCGCTGGCACGAGATCGTCGCCGCCCTGAAGGTCGGCCGGGGCACGCTGGTGCGCTTCACGGTGCGCGAGGGACTGCAGATGGCCGAGATCGCCGACCTGGCCGCCCAACAGCTCCAGGTGCCGCGGGACTCGTTTCTCGAGGCGACCCAGGATCCGGAGATGCTCCAGCTGCTGAGCGTCGGTGCCGCCGCGAGCAACGCCGAGGGCTACCTCTACCCCACGACGTATACCGTGCGACCGCACCTTTCCGGCCGCGAGCTGGTGCGGCTGATGATCGAGGAGTTCAATGGCCACTGGACCCCGGCCTGGAATGCGCGCCTCGACAGCCTGCACATGTCGCTGCACGACCTCGTGACGCTGGCCTCGATCATTCAATCGGAGGTGCGGTACGCGCCCGACCGCGAGTACGTCTCCGCGGTCTATCACAACCGGCTCCGCCTCGGGATGCTGCTCCAGGCGGACCCGACCGTCGTGTACGCGATGGGCCGACGGCCCCGGCGGGTCTACGAGAAGAACCTGCTGATCCGCTCGCCGTACAACACCTACCTGCACCCCGGGCTGCCGCCCGGGCCGATCAGCCAGCCCGACAGCGCGTCCCTGGCTGCCGCCCTCTACCCCGCCCAGGCGCCGTTCCTGTACTTCGTGGCGCAGCCCGATGGCAAGCACATTTTTTCCGTCAGCTACCGGGAGCACCTCGCCGCAATTCGCCAGGTGAAGGAGCAGGTACAGGAGATCCGAGCGCGCGCGCGGCAGTCTCGGGGTCCGGTGCCGCCAGCACAGCGGCGATGACGGCGACGCCGACCGCTCCGGCGGCCAGGATCGACGGGGCATTCGCCGCCGTGATGCCGCCGATGCCGATCACCGGCATCCCCGGCGGGGCCAGCCGCGCCAGCGCCGCGAAGCCCGCGGGACCGAGCGGCGGTCCCGCATCGGGTTTCGAATCCGTGGCGAAGCAGGGGCCGATGCTCCAGTAGTCGGCCGGAGCCGGCCGGGCGCGATCGGCTTCCGCCGCCGACCCGACCGAGGTGCCGAGGATGAATCCGTGCGGCACGTAGGGACGCACCGCGCCGACCGGCACATCATCCTGCCCGAGGTGCGCGCCCGCCGCTCCGGCGGCGAGCGCCACGTCCACCCGGTCGTTGACCAGCACCGGGACGGGCAGCGCGGCCACGAGGGCGCGCACCAGCAGGCTCAGTTCGCGGGGCGCCGCCTGCTTGTCGCGCACCTGTATCATGGTGGTACCGCCCCGCACGGCGGCGCGGCACACGGCGACCGGATCGCGGCCGCGCAGCAGCGGCCGGTCGGTGATCACCATCAAACGCAGCTGATCGGCGAGGGGCATGGGCACCGACAAAGCTATCGCGACCGTCAGCGCGAAGGGTGCCGCCCGCTGGGCGGCCGGCCATCCCTGGATCTACCGCAGCGACGTCCTCGATGCGCCGCGGGGCGCCGCGGGGATCGTGCGCGTGCGCGACCGGCGCGGCGCCCCGCTCGGCCAGGCGCTGTACTCGCCGCGCAGCGAGATCCGCCTCCGGCTGCTCACGCGCGGCGCAGAGGCAATCGATGCGGCCTGGTGGCGCTTCCGGATCGCCGCCTGTGCCGCCCGGCGCGAAGCCATTCCCGCCACCGCCTACCGCGTCGTGCACGCCGAGGGCGACGGCCTGCCGTCGCTCGTGGTGGATCGCTACGGCCCCTTCGTCGTCGCCCAGTTGCTCTCCGCCGGCCTCGAGGCGGTCCGCGACGATGTGCTCGCCGGGGTGCGCCAGGCGCTCGAGCCCCAGGGGATCCTGCTGCGCCACGACACCGCGATCCGACGGCACGAAGGCCTGCCGCTCGCGGTCGAGACCGCCTACGGGGACGTCCCCGAGACGGTGGAGGTCCGCGAGGGCGAGGTGCGCTACCTGGCCGCCCTGCGGCATGGACAAAAGACCGGCGCGTTCCTCGACCAGCGCGAGAACCGTCTGCTGGTGGCGGCCCACACGCGACCAGGCGGCCGGGGACTCGATGTCTTCACCTACCACGGCTCATTCGCCCTGCACCTGGCGCGGCACGCCGCGAGCGTTCTGGCCGTGGACCAGAGCCCCGAGGCGCTGGCCCGAGGCGCGCACAACGCAACCCTGAACGGCCTTGTCAATATCTCCTGGCGCGAGGCCAACGCGTTCGATCTGCTGCGCGCCCTCGAACGGGCGGGGGAGCGGTTCGACACCATCGTGCTCGATCCGCCGGCGTTCGCCAAGACGAGGCCCACCCTGCCCCGCGCCCTCGCCGGCTACAAGGAGATCAACCTCCGGGCGATGCGGCTGCTCACGCCGGAGGGCGTGCTCTTCACCTGCTCCTGCTCCTACCACGTCCACCGGGCCGACTTCCTCGCCATGCTGGCGGCCGCGGCCGGCGACAGCGGTCGCCGTCTCGAACTGGTCCGCATGACCGGCGCCGCGGCCGACCATCCCGAGATCCTGAACGTCCCGGAGACGGGGTACCTGAAAGGGGCCCTGGTGCGTGCCGTCGATGAGCGGCTTCCCGGTTGACTCCCCGCGTCCGCCTTACAACCTTGCATCCATGCCATCCGCCCGGCCCGAGGGGGGGGGGCACGACCGGACAGCCCTGGTCCGGCGCGTGCTCATCGGACTGTTCTTCGCCAATCTGGCCGTCGTCGCTGCGAAAGTGGCCGTGGGGCTCACGGCGCACTCGCTCGCCGTCATGGGCGACGCCCTGCATTCCTCGGTCGACGCGCTCAACAACCTCATCGCCCTGGTCGTCGTGCGCGTGGCCGCCCAGGAACCGGACGAGGATCACCCCTACGGGCACGGCAAGTTCGAGACGCTGGGCGCGCTGGCGATCGTGGGCTTCCTCTCGGTCACGTGCTTCGAGCTCGCCCGGGGCGCCGTGACGCGTCTGGCCGGCGCTCACAGCGCGCCCCAGGTGACCGACCTGCAGCTCATCATCCTGGTCGGCGGCCTGGGCATCAATGCCCTGGTGGCGTGGTACGAGCATCGGCGGGGGGAGGAGCTGCAGAGTGAGCTCCTGGTCTCCGATGCCGCCCACACGCGTAGCGACGTCTACATCACGACCGGCGTGCTGGTCGGACTGCTGCTGTCGCGCCGCGGTTGGTGGTGGGCCGACCCGGCGCTGGCGCTCCTGATCGCCCTCCTGATCGTCCGCGTGGGCTACCAGATCACGCAACGCACCGTGCCGATCCTCGTCGATCAGCGCGCACTGCCACGCGGAGAGATCCAGTCGGTGGCCGAGGCGGTGGCCGGCGTGCACGGCGCGTACGACATCCGCTCCCGCGGCGGCGGCCAGGCGCGTTACGCCGAGGTCACCATCGCCGTGGACCCGGCGACCAACGTCGCCGCCGCGCACGCGATCGCCGACGAGGTCGAGCACCGTCTGAAGCGCGATCTCCGACTGGACGAAGTCACGGTGCACATCGAGCCGTGCTGAGCACCCTGGATCAGGGCGCCCGCGCCCGCCGCGCCCGCCGCCCGGCCCGGTCGCTGCGACAGGAATACGAAGAATTCCTGTTCCAGCGCATCGAGGAGTACAAGAACTCTCTGTCGCGCGCCGAGCTGCTGGAGATCGGGGATGAGGCCGTGCGCGAGCTCGAAGTGGCCGCCGCGGATCAGTACCTGCTCACCGAGGTGCTGCTGCTCGAGCACGTGGATCGCATCATCTCCCGGCGGCTGCGCCTCCCCAGCTTCCAGCGCTGGTCCCGCAGCCACCGTGCCCTGCGCGCCGCGCAGCGGGAGCCGACCCATTGGGAGCTCGAGTCCGCGAGCCCGCTGGTCACCTGGGCGCGCCGTCTCGAACCGGGTGACGCCGCCGTCGTGATCGGGGCCGCCGCGCTACCGGCCGCCCTGTTCATTGCCGCCCACGACGTGGAGGTCCTGCTGCTCGATCAGGACCTCGCCGCCGTGGAAGGCGCCGAGGCGCGCGCGGTCACCGAGCAGCTGGCCGGCCGTTTCCACGCCCTGGTGGTGCAGTTCGGCAGCTGGATGCCCGATGTGCCGGTGACCGTCGCGGTGCTGCACCCCGCGGCACTCGGTGCGCTCGAGCCCGAGCCCCGCCTGCGGCTGGTGGCAGACTTGCAGACCCGCACCCCCGCGGGCGGCGTCCACATCGTGCTGCCGTCGCGCCGCGAGACCGGCGCCGCTGTCATCCCCATCGGCAGCGACACTCTGCTCGCCCTCTACTCCGCCTGGCAAATCGAACGGCGCCCGCGCGGTCGCCGCGGCGGGTTCGCCGCCTCGAAACCCGAGCGTCACTCCGACACGCAGGTGAACGTGTCAGAGTAGCGAATCCCTGCTTCGGTGGTATCTGCAACTCGTTGCGGTTAAAGACGTTATAAGAATCCACGCTGTGGCCCGTCGATTGCCTTACAAGTGGACAACGCACAACCCGCAACGGTGCTGCATGACGAGTTTGCCTCTGGTACTCGACGACGAACCGCTCGGCATCATCCTCCGAGCCGGCCAACGCAAGCTGCGGCCGGCCCGGATCTGGGCGTATTGTTGGTGCGATGACGACACCGATTCGGGGGATCACGTCCACCAGCGCCTGCCGGTGGATCCGCACCCGGCTGGAGCGTAGTCCAGGTCGCAAGCCACGGGGCGATGTCGTGCGGGGCCGGCCAGTGCGCCGGCCCCGTCGTGTTTTCGCGGTCTACGGACCGGCTACCTCAAACTGTGTCTGCGCGTGGAATTCGTCACCCCCGCACAGCGCGGCGCGGACCGTGTACCGCCCGGGCCAGGCCACCGTGGAGTCGGGCAACGGGACGATCTGGCGGAAAATCGCGCCCATCCGCAGGACGATGCGCGTCTCCGCGCCCAGCACGCGCCAGTTGGTTTCCTTCGCCCGCCCGCCGTACTCCGGTTGCACGGACACGCACACGACTTCGTTCGTCGGAAACGAAAACTGCAACGGGCTCTGCGAATGGTTCACGATCGAAAAGAGCACCGTGGGTGTGACGCCGGTGGCGGCGCCGGCCGAGTCGCGCAGCACCACGCGACGGGGTACGACCGAGAGCAGCACGCTGGCGTGCTGCGAGATGCTCAGGTCCACGGCCTGCTCCACGGTGCCCTCCGGCCGAACCTCCCGCAGCCGCGTCGCCGCAATGACCGCGTGGTCGACGCCGCGATCGTCCCGCCCGATGGTGACCCGTCCCTGCGCCTCGACGAACCGGTCGACGTAGCGCTCACCGTCACGCTTGCCGCCGGCCAGCTGCAGGGCATTGGTTTTCAGCGGGCCCACCGTGATCGGCGTCGGCAGGAACACGATCCACACCGGCACCGAGTCGCCCCGATCGGTGCGCACCTGGACGATCCCGCGCACATCGAGGACCGTATCGACGGTCGCGGCATTCTGGCCGATCGCCGGGCCGGCGGCTGCCGCCACCAGGATCGCCAGGAGTGCTCCAGACGAACGTCGCATCCGGTCACCTCCAGCTGGAAGAAGTGCAGTGCCCAATGATCATGCGCGGACCAGCCGCCGGCAAGATCGCGGTTGCCGCACCCTGAGCCAGGGCCTATCGTTCCAGGCATGGTTTCTCTGACGGTCAACGGCCGCACGCTGAGCGCCGAACCCGACCAGACGATCCTGGAGGCCGCCCGCGCGGCCGGCATCGAGATCCCGACGCTCTGCTGGTACCCCAAGCTGCCGATCGTCGGCAATTGCCGCATCTGCCTCGTCTCGGTGGAAGGCCAGCCCAAGCTCCTCCCCGCCTGCGCCACCCAAGTCGCCGCCGGGATGGTCGTGACCACCGAGTCCCACGCCGCGGTGGAGAATCGCAAGGGCCTGCTGCGCTTGCTGTTGGAGCGCTATCCCGCCGACCGGCTGCGCGACGGCGCTGGGGCCGATCCGCGCAACGAGTTCGAGCAATACGTGGTGCGATACGGCGTCACGCCGTCTCCGAGCGGGGAACGGGACCTGTCGCTGCGCTCGGGCGACGAGCGCCCCGGCGATCCGATGATCCGCCACGACATGACGACCTGCATCCTGTGCACCCGCTGCGTCCGGGCCTGCGAGGACATTCAGGTCGTGGGCGTGCTCGACGTCGGCCGGCGCGGGGAGCACACCGAGATCATCGTGGGCGCCGACGGCGATCCCGACAAAGCCGGCTGCACCTGGTGCGGCGAATGCGTCCGCGTGTGTCCGACCGGCGCGATCTTCGAAGTGTTGCCCAAGGACCGCTTCCGACCCGAGCAGATCCGGCGGCCGGAGGCGATCGTGCGCGCCGTCTGCCCGTATTGCGGCGTCGGCTGTCAGCTGGATCTGCACACCGCCGACAACAAGATCGTCCGCGTCACCTCCCCCGACATCGAGATCGACACGCCGAATCAGGGAAGCACCTGCGTGAAGGGGCGGTTCGGCTACGACTTCCCGCAGCATCGCGACCGGCTCACCCGGCCGCTGATCCGCCGCGGATGGAAGCAGGAAGGGGGTCGCTGGGTGTGGCGCGGCCCCGGCGGCGCGGACCGGCGCGAAGGCCCCTGGCGCACGATCGAGGGCGAGGGCCAACAGACGAAGCCCGGCACGCCGCCGCGCAAGACGGGGAAGTCGGTCCGCGAGCTGCCGCTGCTCGAGCGCATCGACATGGACCTCCGCGACCGCGTCGCGACACCGGCGTCGTGGTACGAGCCGTTCCGCGAGGCGACCTGGGAGGAAGCGCTGGGGCTCGCCGCGCAGGAGATGGAGCGCATCAAGCGCGAACGGGGGCCCGACGGCTTGGCATGCTTCTCGTCCGGCAAGTGCTCGAATGAAGAGAACTACCTGCTGATGCGGCTGTTCCGAGGGGCCATCGGCACCAACAACGTCGACCACTGCACCCGGTTGTGCCATTCCACGTCGGTGGCCGCGATGCAGCGGGCCCTCAACACGTCGGCGGCGTCGGGCTCGATGCGCGAGGTCGAGCTGGAGAGCGACGTGATCTTCATCGCCGGCGCCAATACCACAGAAACCCACCCGGTGTTCGGCGCCGCCATCAAGCGCGCCCAGGAACGGGGAGCGACGCTGATCGTGGCGGACCCGCGCCGCATCGAGTTGGCCGACCGCGCCGACATCCACCTCCAGATGCTGCCGGGTACGGACGTCGCGCTGTTTTCCGCGATGTTGAATCACATCCTGGCGGCGGGCCTCGAGGACACACGCTTCATCGCCGCCCGTACGCGAGAGTTCGACTCGGTCCGCGAGTGCGTCCGGCCTTACACGCCGGAGCGGGCGGCCAAGATCACCGGCGTCCCGGCCGACCGGATCCGGCGCGCCGCCGAGCTGTATGCGCGGGGACCGCGGACGTGCACCCTGTGGGCCATGGGTCTGACGCAGCACGCCAACGGCACCGACCTCGTCACCTCGCTGCTCAATCTGCTGCTCGCGTGCGGCATGATCGGCCGCTGGGGCGCGGCGATGATGCCGGTGCGCGGTCAGAACAATGTCCAGGGCGCCTCCGACGTCGGGGCGATCCCGTTCGTGTACACGGACTACCAGCCCGTGGGCGACCCGGCGGTGCGGGAGCGGTTCGCCAAGGCGTGGGGTCTCGCCCCCGAGGCGCTCTCCCTGCAGAAGGGGTTGATGGTCACCGAGGTCGTGAAGCCGGAGAGCGGGGTCCGGGGCATGTACATCATGGGCGAGAACCCGATCATCTCGGATCCCGACATCGCCCACGCCGAGCACTGGTTCCAGCAGCTCGAGTTTCTGGCGGTGCAGGACCTGTTCCTCACCGAGACCGCGCGCTACGCCGACGTCGTGCTGCCGGGATCGAGCTTCGCCGAGAAGACCGGCACCTTCGTGAACACCGAGCGCCGCATCCAGCTGTCGCACCGCGCGCTCGATCTTCCGGGCGATGCGCGTGGCGACCTCGACATCCTGATCGACCTGTCGCGCCGCCTCGGCCTCCCGACGGGTTTTGAGTCGGCGGAGGACGTCATGCGCGAAATCGCGACGGTGACGCCGTCGTGGGCCGGTGTGACCTACGCGCGGCTCGAGGGGGCGGGGCTCCAGTACCCGGTCCCGACACCGGATCACCCGGGGACGGCGTTCCTGTTCGACCACGACTTTCCCACCGCCGACGGCAAGGGCATCGTCGTCCCCGTCGAATACACCGACCCGGTGGAGCTGCCCGACGACCAGTATCCGTTCGTGATGAACACGGGACGGCAGCTCTATCACTGGCACACCGGTACCATGACCCGGCGCTCCACGGGACTCGACGCACGGGAGCCGACGCCGATCGTCGAGATCCATCCCGACGACGCCGCCCACCTCGGCGTTACGGAAGGGGACCTCGTGCGCCTCACGTCACGCCGCAACGCCATGCTCACCGCGGTGCGCATCTCCGACCGCGTGGCCCCCGGGCAGGTGTTCGTGCCGTTCCACTTCCGCGAGGCCGCGGCCAACCTGCTCACCAATCCGGTACTCGATCCCTACGCCAAGATGGCCGAGCTGAAGATCTGTGCGGTCCGCATCGAGCGGACCGCCGTGGCCGCGGACGTGGGCAGCGGCAGTCACTGACGCGCTTCGCTCCCCCCTCCGCTCCCCCCATGCCCGACTCCATGCAAGCCGTCGTCAAGGAACAGCGCGCGCCCGGCCTCACCGTCAAGCGCGTCCCGAAGCCACGGGCGGGGGCGGGCGAGGTGCTCATCGCCGTGCATCACGCGGGCGTGTGCGGCACCGACCTGCATATCGCCGATTGGGACGCCTGGGCTCAGGGCCGGATCAAGCCGCCCCTCGTGATCGGACATGAATTCGCCGGCGAGATCGTCGCCGTGGGAGACGGGGTCACCGAGCTGCACACCGGCCAGCTGGTCACCGCCGAGGGCCACATCGTCTGCGGGCACTGCCTGCAATGCCGCACCGGCAACGGTCACATCTGCAAGAACACCCGGATCATCGGCGTCGACCGCGACGGCGCCTTCGCGGAGTTCATCGCGATGCCCGCGACCAACGTCCTCCCCTTGGACGGCATCCCGACGGAGATCGGCGCCATCATGGATCCGATGGGCAACGCGTTCCACACCGTCCTGACGGCCGAGATTCCCGGGAGCACGGTCTTCATCGTGGGGTGCGGACCCATCGGCTGCTTCGCCGTGGGGATTGCGCGGGCGGCCGGAGCGGCCAGGGTGATCGCCTCCGATGTGAATCCCAAGCGGCTCAATCTGGCACGCGCCATGGGCGCTCACGTGCTCGTCAACGCGGCGAGTCAGGAAGTCGTCGACACCGTGCTGGCCGAGACCGGCGGCGAGGGGGCGGACGTCGTGTGCGAGATGTCGGGCGTTCCCTCGGCGCTGCATCAGGCCTTCCACGCCGTCCGCATGGGCGGACGCGTGCAGCTGCTCGGCATTCCCAAGGGCGAGGTGCCCGTGGATTTCGCCAATGAGATCATCTTCAAGGGCATCACGCTCTACGGCGTGATCGGCCGGAAGATGTACCAGACCTGGCACCTGATGGGCCGGTTCCTCTCGGCCGGCCTGCTCGACCCTCGCCCCGTGATCACCCATCGGTTCCCCCTCGCCCGGATCGACGACGCACTGGCCACGATTCGCTCGGGGGACGCCGGCAAAGTCATCCTGGAGATCGCATGACCCTGGTGACGAGCCTCGCGGCCGAGCTGGAGCAATTCAAGCGCGACGGCGTCTACAAGCGGCTCAACTATCTCGAGGCCCCGCAAGGGGCGCGGACACGGATGGAAGGACGGGGCGAGATCGTCATCCTGTCCTCCAACAACTATCTGGGCCTGTGCAACGAGCCGGAGGTCGTCGCCGCGGGCAAGGCCGCGCTCGATCGCTTCGGGGCCGGAACCGGGTCGGTCCGGTTCATTTGCGGCACCTTCACGATCCACCGCGACCTGGAGCACGCGCTGGCCGGTCTGGTGGGATGCGAGTCATCACTCACCTACGTGAGCTGCTGGAACGCCAACGAGGGGCTCTGCCCCACGCTCCTGGGCGAACAGGACATCGTCATCTCCGACCAGCTGAACCACGCTTCGATCATCGACTCCATCCGGCTGGCCAAGGCGATCACGAAGTGTCAGACCGCCGTGTACCGGCATTCGGACATGGCCGATCTGGAAGAGAAGCTCGTCGCGTCCCGGGGAGCCCGGCGGCGGCTCGTCTTCACGGACGGGATCTTCTCGATGGAAGGCGACATCGCCCGCCTGCCGGACATCTTGGAGCTGGCCCGCCGCCACGACGCGATCGTGGCCGTAGACGATTCCCACGCCACCGGCGTCCTGGGGAAGACGGGCCGCGGCACACCGGAGCACTACGGCGTTCTGGGACAGGTGGACATCATTACGTCCACCCTGGGAAAGGCCCTGGGGGGCGCGGCGGGAGGGTTCACGGCGGGCCCCGCGGCGCTGACCGACTACCTCACGCAGCGTTCCCGACCGCAACTCTTCAGCAATGCCTTGCCGCCGACGGTGGCCGCCAGCGCGCTCGCGGCCGTGCGCTGCCTCCAGGCGCACCCCGAACGAGTGCGCCGGCTTCACGAGAACGCCCGGTACTTCCGCGAGCAGTTGCAGGCGCTGGGTTTCAAGCCCCTCCCCGGTGAGACGCCCATCGTGCCGGTGATCCTCGGTGAAACCTCGAAGGCGATCGAGATGAGCGACTTGCTGCTGGAGGAGGGCGTGTTCGTCACCGGATTCGGATTCCCGGTGGTGCCCCAGGGACACGCGCGAGTCCGGTGTCAGCTGTCGGCCGCCCACACACGGGACGACCTGGAGTTTGCCCTGCGGGCCTTCGCCAAGGTCGGGAAGCGACTCAAACTGATCTAGCTCACCATCAACACACCATTGCGACATAAGCAGCACTGATATACGGTATACTTTCGGGTTTCTGGATCGACTTCAAGTAGTTTCGCGTCGCCAGCGCTTAACCGACAACGCCGCAATGGCCTAGCTTTGACCCCACGGCTTGCCAAACGCGAGGGGACCCCTATCTTGGGGGTCCACCCGGCAGCCGATTGCTGCCCGCAAACCGTGGAGGAGTCCGATGAAGCCGCTGTCACGTCTGGCGATCGCCGCCCTGCTCGTCGCCCCCCTCGCCCGGCCGCTTGCTGGTCAGGTGAACCTCGACCGATCGCATAAGTGGTACTGGGGCGCCCAGGCGGGTGGCGTGCTGTACCAGACCAACGACCAGGGGTACTTCTTCGACCCGGTCATCGGCGTGCACTGGCTCATCACCGGCAAGCGCTCGGCCCTCTACCTGGGCGGTGAGCAGGCGTTCTTCCTGACCGATGCCCGCGCCACCGTGGTGGATCCCACGACCGGGAGCGCCCACGACGTGACGTTCAACCAGGTGCGGCGCCTGTTCGTCGGCCTGCTCGCCTTCCCACTTCAGAAGCGGATCGAGCCGTTCGGCGGCGGCGGCTTCGCGATCATGACCGTGAACAACGCGACCCCCGACTGTAGCGGAACCACGCCCAACAGCCAGTGCCCCACGCCGAGCGATGTGGCGGCGGCGCAGGCGCTGGCGGACGACGCCGGCAGCAAGGCGGCCGCCTGGTTTTTGGGGGGCGTGCAGATCAACATCGGAAAGCTGGCGGTCTACGGCCAGTACATGATCACGTCGGCGGCGAATAACTTCCTCATCCTGGGCGCGACGCACACCATCCAGGGTGGGATCCGGTACTCGCTCGGCAGCTCCAAAGAGGACGTCGATACGGCGCATTGAGGCCGAGGTCGGGGTTCAGGCGCCGGGTGTCAGGTCACTCCGCACCCGGCGCCTTTTCTTTCACCTCGAGACCAAGGCGGACCCTTCGATCAGGAAGCGCAGCGGCCAGTCTACGGCTTCCGTGATGCCGATCCGGGGGGTCACCGTGACACGGGGCCGGCTCCCGCTCCCCCGCACGATGCGCACCTTCCCTTCGATCAGCGACGTGCGGTTCTGGGATCCCGTGATGCCTAGCGCCTGACACAGCCGGGCGGGCCCGGCGCACAGCTCGCGGTCCCTCACCCCGCCCCGGCGCCGCCGCATCAGCTCGAGACCTTCCCACGGCTCGAGCGCCCGAATCAGCACGGCCGCGGGGTAGTCGGCCCGCTCGGTGACGACATTGAGACACCAGTGCATGCCGTAGGTGAAATACACATAGGCGGTGGCCGGAGGGTCGTACAGCGCCTCGGTCCGCGGCGTGCGCCGGTGGCCGAACGCGTGGCAGGCCGGATCGTGGGGGCCGACATAGGCCTCGGTCTCGACGATCCGTCCCACGGTGCGCCGGCCCCCGATGTCGCTCACGACAAAGTGCCCCAAAAGCCGACGCGCGACCTCGGGCGTGGGTCGCGCGTAGAACGGCCGGGCGAGCGGCGGCGCGGTTATTCGCCGCCGATCAGCCCGCGCTTCACCCGTGACCAGAAGGAATCCCCCTCGTCCTTGTGGAGCGGATTGGACGGCTGGGATGGCTGCGGGGGCCGAACAGGCTGAGCAGGCGGCGCCGCCTCGGGTGCGGCCGTCGGCGGCCGATGGCTCGCCAGCGGCTCACTGCGCTCACGGAGGCCGCCATTGCGCTCCCCGCCCCGTTCATCCGGCCGACCACGACCGCCACGCCCCCTGCCGCCCCGGCGTCCGCGTGGTGAGCGCTCTCCGCCCGCCACGCCCCCCCCCCCACCCCCCCCGCCCCCCCCCCCCCCCTCCCCCCCCTCCCGCCCCCGCCCCCCCCGGCCGCGGCCCCCCCCG
>Ga0153915_10003837_pt1 | contig 13826 bp, 8 predicted proteins | sample Opewatmetagenome_2_FD_107003 | JGI IMG/M metagenome (GOLD analysis project Ga0153915, IMG submission 107003) | Freshwater wetland microbial communities from Ohio, USA - Open water 3 Core 3 Depth 3 metaG | ecosystem: Environmental > Aquatic > Freshwater > Wetlands | place: USA: Ohio, Lake Erie... | reverse complement strand
CACCATCGCATCCAGAAACGATTTGAGGCCCAGATTTTCCGTATACCAGCTCGGACGCGGCAGTGAACCCGTGATCGTCGTCGGCATGACTTTGCCGGCAGTCGCTTTCAGCATGTGAGGATCTCCAGAGACAGCGCGCGCTCACCGGAGCGCGACTGGTGATCTTATCACTCGGAAAGGACGATCGGAATATACTGACCGCCCTTGGCCCGGCTCGTCGCTCACCCCGCGGTGCGTATCCTCGGCTGCCTGGCCGGAGGGCTCACGCTCGGCCTGCTGTTTCCGCGCAATCCGATCGTGCTCGCGATTGCCGAGAGCGGGACCTGGTTCCCCAAAACCGTCGTCAGCTTCGCGACCGCCATCGTCTTCGTGCTGATGGCGGCAGCACTCGCCAAGACGCTCCTCACGCACAGCCGATCGGGACGCTTTCTCCTCTGCGTCGTCGGCCTGTACGTGGTGCTGGGGCTCGTGTCGCTCGTCTATGTCTCGGCGTTGATTCCCGTGCTGACGGGCCTGCCGATGACCAGTCCGGGACAGCCGATGCCGGGGCTGGCCGGCTGGCTGCACGGCGTCGCGTTGGCACTGGCGACGGTGTTTACGGAGCAGCCGCTGCTGCAGGTGCTGGTCGCCGCGTTCCTTGCCGGCGGGGTGGTGGGCGCGATCCGCGTGCTCCATCCGGCCGCGCACGCGCTCATTCGCTGCGCGGACGCGCTGCTGCGCGGCTTCGGCAGGCTGCTCTGGTACTACCCGATCATGATCGGCTGCCTGGCGATCTTCATTCCCGCGCGGTTCAACACGCACGGACTGGCGGTCTACGGGCGGAACACGCTGAATCTCGCGGTCGTCTCGGTCGTCTGGTCGGCGGCGATGATCCTGTTCACCGGCCTCGTGACGCGGCGCACCTGGGCGCAGATCTGGAAGTACTTCGCGACCGTCTGGGCCGCCGGCTTCGGCACGGGCGGGTCGTACGAAACCCTTCCCGTGAACCTGCTGTCCGCCGAACGCGATCTCGGACTGCGTCCGGAAGTCGCGCGCGTGTCGATCGTCCTTGGCACGGTGCTCAACAAGAACAACGCGACGATGGCCGTGCTGCTGACGACCGTGTCCACGTGCGCGCTGCTCGGCCTGCGCATCAGCATGCTCGAAATCGGCCTGCTGGTTCCGCCGATCCTGCTGCTCGGCCTCGAGTCGCCAGGCGTCCCCGGCGGCGCGGGCGTGTTCATGTCGCCCATCGTCGCCTCGCTGCTGGCCGTGCCTGACGCCGGGCTGTTCGTCACGACGTTCATGACGCTGTACGCGGGCCTGATTCCGATGTTCGCCACCGCGGGCAACACGACCAACGACGGGTTCGTCGGCGCGATCATCAACGACCGTCTGATGGACTGGGAGGCCGCCGGCGACAGCCCGCCGGCGCCGCCCGTCGCGGCAGTTCGGGCGCCCTATCCGGCGACGGTTCGCATTGCGGCTGCGGTGCTGGTGGTTCCGGCGCTCTGGATGCTGGTTGCGCCGCAGGCGCGCAGCGGACTGCCCGCGCTTCAGTGGCTCTCGGCCTCGGCGTTCCACGGCGAGGTCCTGGCGGGAGCGGCGGCGCTCCTCGTCGCGCTCACGGGCCTGCTGGGCGGAAAGCAGAAACACTCACGTTAACCGCGGCGCACGCGGCGAGCGCTGCGGTTAACGTGACGTCAGGAGCGGCGGCTCTCGCTGCTGGTGCCGCCGGCGGCGGGGATGTACGCCTGGAACACGTAGTCCATCACCATGCGGTCGGCGCTGAAGCGCCAGCCGAGCGTGCGGATGGCGCGTTTCATCCGCGCGATCCATTCGCGGGGCAGGCCGTCGCGATCGCGATCGTAATAGAGCGGGACGACCTCGTCGCGCAGGGCGTTGAGCAAGGCGAGGCTGTCGCGATGGTCGTGGACGTCGATGGAGGAGTGCGTCGTGCCTGATCCGATCGCGAAGCCGTTCAGGCCGTCGTAGGCCTCGGCCCACCAGCCGTCGAGGACCGAGAGGTTGAGCGCGCCGTTCAGCACCACCTTTTGTCCGCTCGTGCCGCACGCTTCGAGCGGCCGCCGGGGGTTGTTCAGCCAGACGTCGACGCCCTGCACGAGCCGCCGGCCGACGCTGATGTCGTAGTCTTCGATGAACAGCAGCTTCCCGGCGAAGCGCGGGTCGTGCATCAGCTGCGCGATCTGCTGCAGCACTTCCTTGCCGGGCTGATCGCGCGGATGCGATTTGCCGGCGAAGATGAACTGCACGGGCATCTGCGCGCTGTTGACGAGCGACACGATGGCCTCCATGTCGCGCAGCAGCAGGTTGGCGCGCTTGTAGGTCGCGAAACGCCGGGCGAAGCCGATCGTGAGCGCGTCGAAGCTCAACGCCCTCGCCGCCTGCGCGATGAACTCCGGCGAGTCGCCGCGGCGTTCGGCCTGCATCGCCGCGCGCCGCCGCGCCAGCTCGATGAGCTGGACCTTCAGCGTCTGATGCGTCTCCCACAACTCGCCATCGTCGATCTCGTCGACCTTCTCCCACAACTCGTGGTGGCTCGCGTTCTGGATCCAGTCCGGACCGAGATGACGGTCGTAGACCCGCCGCATCTGCGGCGCGAGCCACGTCGGCACGTGGACGCCGTTGGTGACATGGCCGATCGGTACGCGTTCTTCCGCCGTGCCGGGATAGAGCCCCGCCCACATCGCACGCGACACCTGGCCGTGAAGTGACGAGACCGCGTTCGCTCGATGGCTGGCTTTGAGCGCGAGCACGGTCATGCAGAACTCTTCGGTGGTCTCGTTGGGATACACGCGGCCGAGCCCCATGAGCTCGTGAATCGGCAGGCCGAGCGCTTCGCGCAGCGGCCCGAGGTGTTCTTCGACCAGATGCTCGGGGAAGCGATCGTGACCCGCGGGCACCGGCGTGTGCGTCGTGAAGACGATCTGCGACGCAACCCGCCGCAGCGCCTCCCACGCGTCGACGCCTTCCTCCGCCATCCGCTGCCGCACCAGCTCGAGCGCCGCAAACGCGCTGTGGCCTTCGTTCAGATGCAGGACGCCAGGCGAGATGTTCATCGCCCCGAGCGCGCGCATGCCGCCGACGCCGAGCAGCAGCTCCTGGCGGATGCGGACGCGCTGGTCGCCGCCGTAGAGCCGCGACGTCAGCTCGCGATCTTCCGGCTGGTTGCCGTCGACGTTCGAGTCGAGCAGCAGGAGCGTGATGCGGCCGACGGAGAGCTGCCAGACGCGAGCCAGCAGCATCCCCGTCCGCGTCTCGATCGAGACGACCACCGGCTCGCCGCCCGACAGGGCCGGACGAATCGGCAGCTCGCGGTGATCGAGCGCGAGGTAGTCTTCGTGCTGCCAGCCGCTGACGTCGAGCCGCTGCCGGAAATATCCCTGGTCGTAATACAGCCCGACGCCCACCAGCGGAATGCCGAGATCCGACGAGCTCTTGATGTGATCGCCGGCGAGGATGCCGAGGCCGCCGGAATAGATCGGCAACGATTCGTGGATGCCGAACTCGGCGGAGAAGTACGCGACCGGCCGCGCCCAGAGCACGCCGGCATGACGCGCGCCCCACGTCGATTTCGATCCGAGATATTCCTGCATGCGCCGGTAGCCGTAGTTGATCCGGCTGTGCAGCGCGAGCTCCGACGCACGCTCTTCGAGCCTGTCCACCAGCACCTGACGGAGCATCGCGACCGGGTTGCTGTCGAGCGCGCGCCACAACACCGGGTCGAGCTCCCGGAACAGCGTCGTCATGTCGGGGTCCCAGCTCCACCACAGGTTCTGCGCGAGCGTGCTGAGACGGCGATGCGCCGGCGCGACGAACTGTCCGAGCGTCCGCGCTTCGGCGACGATTGGCGCAAGCTGCGCGCCCGCGGCCGCGAACGTCCGCACGTCGTCCGGCGTGAAGACGCGCGGCTCTCTGGTCTGCACGACGAGGACGCCCTGAAGCAGGCCGCGATCGACGACGGGGACGCCGAGAAATGAGCGATAGGGATCTTCGCCCGCCTCGCTGAAGTACTTGAAGCGCGGATGGGTCGCCGCGTCCGCGACAAACTGCGGACGCAGTTCCTCGGCGACGAGGCCCGCAAGTCCTTCGCTCAATCGCATCCGCACGTGGCCGACGCTCTCGGGATTGAGGCCGATGGTCGCCGCGAGCACCAGATTCGCGCGATCGGGCTCGAGCAGATACACAGAGCAGACGTCGGTCTCGAACCGGCGCTGAATCAGATGGACGATGTTGGTGAGCGTTTCCGAGGCGTTGCCGGTGGGAGAAACAAGACGCGCAAGCTCTTCAGGAGCCCAGGGTGTCGAACTATCGTGGCTGGCGATGGTCACCCTGCGATCTTAACGCCGGAACAGACGATCAACTCAGAGCACGCAGTACGCAGGGCGGGCCTTTCAGGCCCGCCGGCGGCGACCCTGACAAGGATCGCCCTACGATTCCGCGTGGTGCGCCGTGTCAGTTGCAGTGCAGGCCTTCAGGCCTGCTTAGAACAACCCGACCGTGCGGCCCTGCGCGTCGATGTCGATGTTCTGGAACGCCGGCGTCTTGCCGAGGCCGGGCATGCGCTGCATGTCGCCGCACATCGCGACGACAAAGCCCGCGCCGGCTGACGGCAGCAGCGCCCGGACGGGGAGCACGAAGCCGGTCGGACGGTTGCGCAGCAGCGGGTCGTGCGACAGCGACATCTGCGTCTTCGCCATGCACACCGGCGCCGTGCTCATCCCGAGTTTCTCGAGTTTCGCGAGATCCTTCTGCGCCTGCATCTGCAGGTCGATCCCCGACGCGCCGTACAGCTTCGTCGCGATGGCTTCGATCTGCTGGACGATCGGCGTGCCGTTCGGCGTCAGGAACTTGAACGTGTTCGGCTTCTCGCACGCGGCGACGACGGCGTTCGCGAGATCGACCGCGCCATGTCCGCCCTCGCCGAAGCCGTTGTGCGGCACGACGGTTTCCGCGCCCGCCTTCACCGCGAGTTCCTTCACCAGCGCGATTTCCGCAGGCGTGTCGGTGGGGAAGCTGTTGATCGCGACGACGCAGGGCAGGCCGTACTGCTTGACGATCTGGATGTGCGCGGCGAGGTTCTCCATGCCCTTCCGGATCGCGTCGAGGTCTTCGTGTGTCAGCAGATTGAACGCCTTGCCGCCGTGCGACTTGGTCGCCCGCACCGTCGTCACGAGCACGGCCGCGCTCGGCGCGAACCCGCCCGTGCGGCAGACGATGTCGCAGAATTTCTGCATGCCGAGGTCACTTGCAAACCCCGCTTCGGTGACGATGTAGTCGGCGAGCTTGATGGCGATGCGGTCGGCGATGATCGAGTTGTTGGCGTGTGCGATGTTGCCGAACGGACCGGCATGCACGAGCGCCGGCTGGCCCTCGAGCGTCTGCACAAGGTTCGGCTTGATCGCGTCCTTCATGATGACGGTCATCGCGCCGGCGGCCCGCAGCATTTCCGCCGTCACGGGGTCGCCGTCGTAGGTGGACGCGACGACAATGCGGCCGAGGCGCTGGCGAAGATCCTGGAGGTCGCTCGCGAGCGCGAAGATCGCCATGATTTCCGACGCGGCCGTGATCACGAACTCGTTCTCGCGCGGGATGCCGTGCGACTTGCCGCCGAGGCCGACGACCGCGTAGCGCAGCTCGCGGTCGTTCATGTCGACCGTGCGCGGCCAGCTGATCGTCGACGGGTCGATGCGCAGCGGGTTGCCGTTGTAGATCGACGCGTCGAGCGCCGCCGCCAGCAGCGAGTGCGCGGCCGTGACGGCGTGGAAGTCGCCGTTGAAGTGCAGGTTGATCTCTTCCATCGGCCCGATCTGGGCGAAGCCGCCGCCGGTGCCGCCGCCCTTGACGCCGAACACCGGCCCCATCGACGGCTCGCGCAGGCAGAGCATCACGTTCTTCTTGATCTGGCCCAGCCCCTGCGTCAGCGCCACGCTCGTCGTCGTCTTGCCTTCGCCCGCCTTGGTCGGCGTGATGGCCGTGACGATGATGACCTTGCCGCTCTTGCCTTTGGCGAGGCGGTCGAGGATCGGAAGCTTCACCTTGCCGCGGTTCTCGCCGTACTGCTCGAGCTCCTCGGGCAGGATGCCAGCGTTCTTCGCGATTTCGGTAATCGGACGCAGCTTGGCGTCGTGGGCGATTTCGAGGGCTGTTTTCATAAATGTATTCTTCTTCACGCAGACCTAAAGGTCTGCACTACGACGGCGCACGCGTGACTGTAGTAGTGCAGGCCTTCAGGCCTGCCCTCTATTTTCCCAACTCAGTGCGGACGATCTTTGTCCCGTCCACCATCGCCGTCAGCTTCGCGAAGGCGACGTCGCGGGGCAGATGCACGCATCCGCAGTCGGGGTTGATGACGAGCCGTTCGGCCGGAACGACTTCGAGCGCGCGGCGGATGCGGTCGGCGACGAGCGCCGGCGACTCGATGTCCTGGGTCTTCACGTCGATGACGCCGAGGCCGAGCGTGAACGGCGCCTTGAACTCCTTGAAGAGCTGGATGTCATCTTCGCCCCGGCGCGCGAACTCCAGCGAGAGCGCGTGGACCCTGGCGTCGAGGATCGTCGGGAACAAGTACTTATAGCTGCCTTCAAACGACGGCTTGCCGTAGCGGTTGCCGTAGCAGATGTGCAGCGTGACGTGCGCGTCCACGCCTTCGGTGCAGGCGTTGATCGCTTTGACGGCCCACGGCAGATCTTCGGGGAAGCCGGAGTAGTAGGGCTCGTCGATCTGCAGCTCGGTCGCGCCGGCGCGTACCATTTCCTTCAGCTCGCGGTTGAGCGCCTTGCCCAGGTCGAGGGCGAACTCCGCTTCATCCTTATAGAAGGAGTTGCGGATGCGCTTGACGAGCGTGTGCGGACCCGACACCGACACCTTCGTCGAGTGCTCGGTAAACCGCTTCAGGAACTTGATTTCCTCGGTCAGGCCGAGCGAGCCCGTGCCCAGCTTGGTCCGGACTTCGGTGTCGTAGAAGTCGTAGTAGAAGCGCTTCGACCCGAGATCGACCTGCACGCCGGGAATGCGCTCGGTGAAGTAGTCGATCATGTTGTCGCGCTGCAGCTCGCCGTCGGTGACGATGTCGATGCCGGCGCTTTCCTGATCTTTGATGGCCGCCTTGCGGACGGCGTCGTGCATGTCGTCGAGATCGCGCTTCGACAGCCGGCGGGCCAGATAGTCGTTCTTGGCGCGCTCGAGCCATTCGGGCATCGAGTAGCTGCCGATGACGGTCGTGGGGAGGAGTGGAAGTGTCATAACAGCACCCTATGGACGCTGAGTTGTATACATGACGGTCGTTTTCGATCCAGGACGGTGCGTGAACGGCCGGAAGTGGACGTCGTAGCCGGCCCGCGCGCCGACGGCGCGAAGCAACGCGCCGTTGACCCACGTGACGAGCGAGCCGTCGAGCTTGCCCGGCCCTTTGAATCCCTTGCGATACTCGTCCATGTCTTCAACGAAGATGTCCTGCACCTGGAGATACCCGCGCGGGTGGAGCAGCGGGAGCGTGTTCGCGAAGCTCTCGGCCGCGCCGCGCGAGACGTGAAAGCGGACGTCTTCGGGCGCCTCGGCGAGCAGGTCTTCGAGATGTGACCAGCTCAGGCCGGGCGGGACGTGCGCTTCTTCGCGATCGTCGAGCGCGCGCAGCCGTTCTTCGAGCTTGAAGTAGTCCCAGAAGCAGCGCCAGAACGAGACGCCCTTGTCGCCGGGGAACACCGCGTGCGGCCCGCCGTCGAGCAGCGTCTTCACGGCGGAATGCAGATCCTCGCGCTTGATGCCGAAGTCCGCGGTCAGGCGTTCGACAGCCGCCGAGCTCAGATACGCGCGCACCTCGACGAGATAGAGCTTGCCGTCGCGGCGAATGAGGTCGTCAAACGGCAGGTTGTCGTACACGTTCGTCAGGTGGACGTACATCACCTTGAAGCGGTAGGACGACAGCGCCTTGAACGGGTTGAGCGCGTCGAGCGGCGCCGCGGTGACGTGACCCGCGTGGCGCTCGAGTGACGCGACCGCGCGGGCGAGCGTGTCGGGCGAATAGTCGCCGAGCAGGAACTGGATCCGGTCGTAGTACGTCGTGCCCTGTTCCTTGTCGTACGCCTGGAAGCCGTCCATCCACGCCGCGGCGCGAGTGCCCGAGCCGACGCCGATTTCGAGCGCCGGAATTTCCGCCGGCAGCTGGCCTTTGCCGTCCAGCTCTTTCAGGAGATCCCAGAACTCGACGACGGAGTCTTTGACCGCGTCGGGACGATTCGCGTCGGACGAGCCGCTCGGTAGCGCCGCTTCGAAGCCGCGGCCCGACGCCGCTTCCCAGTCGCCGAGGTGGCGCCAGAAGAGGCGGTTGAAGTCCCAGATCATGCAGTCGCGGTACGGCCGGTACTCGTCCAGATAAAAGCGGCCCGCGTCGCCGGCGGCGTTCGCCCCGGGACTGTTGACGCTCTTCACCGCGCGTTCGAGCTGCAGCGGCAGCTCCGCCGCGTTGCACTGGCGGAGGTCGATGGCGACTTCGGCGAGGGCGAGCGACTTACCGGACGTGTCCGTGGTCCGGCGGATGATCACCGGGTCGCGGAAATTGGTCTTGTACTGGATCCAGTCGAGATGAATGCGGAGCGAGGGCGCGATGCGCGCGTCGAGCTGGCCATTTTCGACCAGATCGACGAGGGTGCCGGTCACAAGGCTGGCGAGTTCTCCAAGTTGTGACTTCTTGCCGCCCTTCTTGCTCTGCGAAATATGGTTTATGTGGACGATCACCGATGGCCCTGGGTCGCTCGGGCGGCCACGCCACCGCCCTTACAACCTGACAATCATACTACGGCGTCACGATGATCTGGGCCTTGTGCCAGGGATATTCCTTCGAGATGTAGGTGTATTCGCCCGGCTTGTCGAACGTGATGGCGCCGGCTTCGAGCGGACCGAGCTTCGGCGTCGACCACGACCCGTCTTCCGCGGCGATCGTATGGCTGATGCGGCCGTTGTTCACCCACCGGACCGTCGTCCCCGCCTTGACGCGCGCGCGATACGGGTTGAACGCGTACTCGTCGATGTACATCCGCGTGCCGCCCTGTGAGCTGTCGCGGACGTAGCTCGCCACTTCAATCTTGTTGGTGTCGGTGACCTGTCCGGCAAAGAGCGACGGCGCCGGGCGGGGAGCGGGCTCCGGCTGCGGCTTCGCCTCGATTGGTCCATTCAGCTTGAACGCCATGACCGTGTTCCGTCCGCCGAACGCGATGTACTGCTCGCCGTCGGCCTCGTAGCTCACCGCCGGTCCGCCGCCGCCGTTCATGCCGCTCTGGAACTGCCAGATCTGCTCGCCGGTCTTCGCGTCCGACGCAATCAGGTTTCCGTCGGGCATCGTCTGGAAGAGGAGTCCACTCGCCGTCGCGAGCGCGCCTGACGGCCGCGGTCCGGTGAATTCCTTCTTCCACACGATCTTGCTCGTGCGGCCGTCGATAGCGGCCATCACGCCGTGGCCCTGCGGCATGCCGGGGACGCGGCCCGCGCCGAGGATGAAGACGTACGGATCTTCCGCGCGGCGGAACCACTGGAGCGAGGAGTTGCCGAGCGCGTAGAAGTAGCCCGTCTGCGGGCTGTAGGCCATCGGCGTCACGCGCATGCCCCACGCGGGCGTCAGCAGATTTGGCACGTCGAGCGACGCCGGCGCGAAGAAGCAACCGAGTTTGAAACCAGTCGGAATCTGCTTCTTGCTCCACGTGTCGCAGTCGTCGAGCATGCGATCGGCGCCGACCGGATACGGCTGCGTCGCGACCGTGTGGCTCCGTGGATCCTGCGGCACTTTGCGTTCTTCAATCGGCAGAATCGGCTTGCCGGTCTCGCGATCGACGACGAAGAGGACGCCGTCAGTGCGCATGGCGGCGATGAGCTTCCGATCGCGTCCGGCGATCTGCGTATTAAAGATGACCGGCGACTGCGCGATGTCGGCTTCCCAGATGTCGTGGCGGATCGTCTGATAGTACCACTTCAGCTTGCCGGTCTTGATGTCGAGCGCGACGAGCGAACACAGATAAAGATTGTCGCCCGCGCGTTCGTCGCCCGCGTATTGCGGGACGCCGTTGCCCGTGCCGAAGTAGACCAGGCCGAGCTCGGGATCGGCCGCGCCAACGAGCCACAGCGCGCCGCCGCCGATCTTGTACGAGTCGTTGTTCTTCGGCCACGTGTCGTGCCCCGGATCGCCCGGGTTCGGCACGGCAAACCACTCCCACACTTTCCTGCCGGTCTTGCCGTCGACGGCGACGACTTTTCCGCGGAAGCCCGGATCGGCGGAGGTGCCGACGAAGACGAGTCCGCCGGCGTACACCGGCGCGCCCGACACGCCCTGGCCCGGACGCGGCGGATCGATGCCGCCGTAGACGTCCCAGATCTGTTTGCCGGTCTTTTCCTCGAGCGCGATGACGTGCGCGTTGCTCAGGCCGACGAAGACCATCCCGTCGCCGACGGCCACGCCTTCGCGCGCGGGCAGGCCCTGCTCGGGCCGCGTGAAGTCGGTGAGGCCGGGGCTCGGCGGCGACGCGCCCGTCTGGTGCTTCCAGATCGTCGCGCCGGTCTTCGCGTCGTACGCGTAGACGTACGATCCGCCGGTCATGAACAGCATGCCGTCTTTCACCACCGGCATCGCTCGTCCGCCACCCCCATCGTCAAACCGCGCCGACTGCCACGCGCCCTTGAGCTTGCCGAGCGTGTCGCGATTGATCTGCGTCAGCGTCGTGTAGCGCGTGTTGCCCAGGTCGCCGCTGACCGCCGCCCATTCCTTCGCGGCGGGGGAGAGCCCGCCCGACTGCGTGCGGACGAGAGCGGTAGCGGTGACAGCGATTGCGCCGGCGATGAAGAGGTGTTTCAGCATGGACGAATTCTATACGTACGCCTGCCTATCAGGCAGGCACGAAGGATCACGAAAACCTTTTAGGGTTAGTAGTGCAGGCCTTCAGGCCTGCCATAATGGTGCTCGTGAATCGCCGGCAGGTCCTGACGGTCCTTATCCTTTGCGCGTGCCTGTCGGGCGCGGCGCTGCAGGGTCTGGGCATCCGCGCGCAGAGTGTCCCCGACACGCTGCCGGCCGAGCTGAGCGACAAGGACTTCTGGGCTCTCGTCACCGAGTACTCCGAGCCGGACGGCTTCTTCCGCTCCGACAACCTCGTCTCCAACGAGCGGACGTTCCAGGAAGTGATTCCCGAGCTGAAGAAGCGCGCGCTGGCGAACGGCGTGTATCTCGGCGTCGGCCCGGATCAGAACTTCACCTACATCGCCGCCTTGAAGCCGCGCATGGCATTCATCGTCGACATCCGGCGCGGCAACCTCGACCAGCACCTCTTTTATAAGGCGCTCGTCGAGATGTCGAGCGATCGCATGGATTTTCTCTCGCGCCTCTTCGCGCGCGAGAAGCCCGAGGCGCTCCTCGAAAACGCGACGGGGTTGCCGCCGAACATCCTGTTCGACGCGTTCATCGGCATCGAGCCCGATCCGGCGATGTTTCAGAAGAACGTCGCGGACATCGAGAAGTGGCTTACCCAGAAGCACGGCTTCGCGCTGACGCCGGACGATCTTCGCGGCATCGAGTACGTCGCCCGCGCGTTCTTCTCGGAAGGTCCCGACCTCCGCTACTCGTTCCCGAGTCCGCGTCTCGCGCGAGTGTTTCCGACCTACTCGGACCTTCAGAAGACAGACGATGGGGCGGGGACGAGCTATGCGTATCTCGCGAGCGAGGAAAGCTTCCGCGCGCTGAAAGAGTATGAGAAGCGGAATCTGATCGTGCCGGTGATCGGCGACTTCGCGGGACCCAAAGCGCTGCGCGCCGTCGGCGGTTACATCACGTCGCATGGCGGCGTCGTCAACTACGTCTACACGTCGAACGTCGAGCAGTATCTGTTTCAGAACGACGCGTTCAAGCGCTACTACGCGAGCGTCGGGACGCTGCCGCTCCACGAACAGAGCACGTTCATCCGATCGTACTTCGATCGCGGCTTCTACTATCCGCCGGGCGTCATCATGCCGGACCTCCATTCCGTCCAACTCCTCGATCCCGTCAACGGCTTGCTGGAAGCGTTCGGCAAGGAAGAAATCGGCTCGTATCAGGACGTCATCGCGCGGTCTCACTAGACCCTGCCGGGATCGCATCGACGTACGAGCCGCGGAGGCGCAGAGAGCGCAGAGCTCGTCATTGCATTCGCACGCTCTCACGTAGCGTCTCTCACGTAGCGTCCGGCTTCAGCCGGACGTATACTCTCGCGCGGGAGATTCACTATGAAGCGCTCTTTCTTCGTGTTCTTCGTAGGTGTGTTCGCACTCTTCGTGACCTTCGTGGCCGCGGCCCAGCAGCAACCTCCCGTGACCGCAGGCAGGGGCCGCGGCGCCCCGACCGCTCCGCCGCCTATTAATTGGCCGTCGCCGGCGCTGCCGGACGGCCCGCTGTCGATCGACACCGCGCTTGTGCGGCCGGTGAAGATCACCGTCACCAAGGGGCTGAATCAGCCGTTTGGCATGGCCTTCGTGCCCGACGGCGGCGGCAACATCACGATCCTCATCACGGAGCGCGGCGGCAAGCTGCGCATGGTCCGCAACGGCGTGCTCGATCCGAATCCGATCGCGGGATTGCCGGCGGACATTCAGGCGCAGGGCCTCGCCGGGCTGATGGACATCCAGCTCCATCCGAAGTTCGCGGACAACAAGCTCGTTTACATCACGTATCACAAGCGTCCGGCCCCTTCGACAGGCTCAGGGCAAGCGGCCGTGCCGGCGCCGCCGCCTGGTGGCGGACGCGGACCCGCGGCGCCTCCCGGTGTCATCACGCTTGCGCGTGGACGATGGGACGGCAGCAAGCTCGTGGACGTGAAGGACATCTTCACGGCCATTCCGAGCGGCAACGCGTCGCGCATTCTGTTCGGTCGCGACGGCTCGCTCTTCATGTCGATCGGCTACGGCGATCCGCCGCAGGCGAACCAGGGCAACCCTGACGCGGACAAGATGCCGCCGCAGGATCCGATGAATCTCGCCGGCAAGACGCTGAGATTGAAAGATGACGGGACCGTGCCGTCCGACAATCCGTTCAGCGGGAAGGCCGGCTATCGCCCAGAGATCTACACGCTGGGGCATCGCAACATCCTCGGGCTCACGATGAATCCGGAGAACGGCGCCATCTGGTCGGTGGAGAACGGGCCGAACGGCGGCGATGAGGTGAACGAGTTGTTGCCGGGCCGCAACTATGGCTGGCCGGTCATCGGCAACGGCCGGTTCTATCTCGGTCCGCGCGTGAGCGTGAACGCGTATCGCGAGAACATGGAGCCGCCGGTCGCGTACTGGGTGCCGGCGATTGCGCCGTCGGGGCTGCTGTTCTACACGGGCGACAAGTTCCCGCAGTGGAAGAACAACCTGTTCATCGGCGGCATGCGCCAGGGGGAGGTGCCGCGCTCGGGCCATCTCGAGCGGATGGACTTCAACGAGAAGTGGGAGGAACTGCACCGCGAGGGCATGCTGCGCGAGCTGCAGAACCGCATCCGCGACGTCCGCCAGAGTCCCGACGGCTACATCTATCTATTGACCGCCGAAAACGACGGCGCGCTGCTGAAGCTGGAGCCCGGCACCAAGTAGCCCGGCACCAAGTAGCCCGGCGCCAAGTAGTGCAGGCCTTCAGGCCTGCTGTCTTCGTAGGGCGGCCCTTTCAGGGACGCCTTACTCGATCTTGATCACATGATCGCGCAGCCATTCAGCGAGCGTCGCGCGATCCATCTCTCCTGACGCGACTTTCGGCATCACTTGCTCCTGATCGTCCACGGTCGCCTCGATGTCGTGGTCGTTCGGGATCAGAAACATTTCCATAGCTTTTCGGCTTG
>Ga0153915_10003836_pt1 | contig 13828 bp, 11 predicted proteins | sample Opewatmetagenome_2_FD_107003 | JGI IMG/M metagenome (GOLD analysis project Ga0153915, IMG submission 107003) | Freshwater wetland microbial communities from Ohio, USA - Open water 3 Core 3 Depth 3 metaG | ecosystem: Environmental > Aquatic > Freshwater > Wetlands | place: USA: Ohio, Lake Erie... | reverse complement strand
CGGGCAGCCATTGTTACTCCTGCCAGGAGCGCTTAGTACAGCCGAATCAGCCTGGCGCACGATCACTCTGCTCGAGCAGCGGAAGTACCGCCTGATCATCCCCGGCTACCCACCGGAGGTCGACAGCATGAGAGGACTCGCCGATGGGGTTGCCAGGATCCTTGCACAAGAGGGCATCCGGACCACATATGTGGTGGGTGGGTCCTATGGCGGGATGCTGGCACAGGTGTTCATCCATCGCCATCCTCGCCTGGTAACCAGGCTGGTGCTATCGCACACCTACCCGCCGGTGGCCAGTCGCGCCAAGAGTGTGGAGCCAGCCCTGCGGCTGTTCAAGCGCCTGCCCATGTTCATGGTGAAGAAGATGTTGCGTGACCGGATGACTGGTATCTTTCCACCCCGAGCTACACCGGAGCTTTTGCTGATCGCTGCGCAGATCAGCGAAACGGTGGATGCCAGGCTTACCCGCCAGGCTGCTATGAGCACATACCTGCGGATGATGGAGTTCGACCGGCAGGACTACTCCCCCTCCGACCTGTCCACCTGGCAGGGCAAAACATTGATCATGCTGGCAGAAGACGACCCCACCACACCTGAAGCGCTGCGTAGCGCGCTGGTGGCGTTATATCCTGGAGCCGTGGTGCACTTATTTAGGGGCAGTGGTCATGCCACCGGGGTTTTGGAATCAGGGGAATATATCAAAGTGATGGTGGAATTTCTCGAGGAGAAAAAGTAAGGAAATAATCACCCCAGGATGCCAGGGATACTTAGGACAGTAAATGGGCTGCCCTTGGCAGTCGTAGAGACCTGCCCTGAATTATTGTTATAACCTTATCCCTTTAATTGATAATCTGGTGGGATAGGGTATTGTTTGCCCTATCCCACCACAAGCCAAATTATCTCTTGATCGATGGCAAATAGATCGGGAAACCTACAAATTTATCCGACAGTCCAGAAGGCGAAAATCCGCCAGTGGAGCCGCCAACATGGTAGGCAGTTCCATTCAATGTAACTGCAGACGTGCGATAGAATACACCGCTTTGCAAGGAGCCCGTATTAACCCAGGTGTTAGTGGCCACGGAATAGAACCAGGCCTGATCGTACAACGCATAGGCTGCATCTGCCCCGTTCACCATCCAGAGCCGGGCGCCATTTACACTGGGGCTTTGAGTGTAGCCCATGCTCCACCAACCAGTGGGCAAAACGCCTAAATCGGCATTTTCAGCATGCCAGCTGGCGGTATTCAAATCATAGCATTGGGTTGAATTCCGAACAACACTACTTATTCCTCCCGCCACGCACAGCAGTTTATGTGAATCCGCAGGACGAGTGAAAAGAAAAGCCGCATGGAAGTCGCGTTCACTGGTGAAGTTTGGCAAAGGGGTCAACCAAGTGTTCCCAATGGCATTGTAAACATATACGGTGTTTAAATTGCCGTTGCCAGGCGCGGTCGCGCCACCGGTCATATAACAAAGACCGACGGCAGTATCCGCAACCCAGCTAGGAGCCCAAATACCAGTGTATGCTGGGGGCGTACCAGCTGGAGACAATCCGGTCCAGCCGTTGGTATCCATGTTATAACTCCACAGGCCGGTGAATCCACCAGTAGCTGTATCCCCATAAACATACACCTTGTTCCCCATTTGGCAACCAGAACGGGCATAATTTTGACCAAAAGGAGGTGCTGAACTGGCTACCGTTGCCCATATACCCCCGGCTGGGGTGTAATTACTCACGCCAGTACTTCCATACCCCGTAATACTCCATATTTTTCCGTTGTAAGACGCCAGCACGTTGTCCATACGGGAAATTGGGTCTGTGGTGATTTGCTGCCAAAGCCCCGCCTTGCCCCCCAATCGAAAGGCAATATCCGATTGGGTTGGACCAATCACACTCCAGTTTTGCCAGGTAGCGCCATAGCCAAATCCACCACCCGGGTTGATAAACTTTCCGATGGAGCCATGAGCTGTATCAGCTGGTTGGCGTCCATATTGACCACCCAGGCTGAAATTCATGGTCGGGAAAAAGATCAGCCAGTATCGACCTGGCGATAGGCTGAACGGAACAGGTAATCTGACCAGGGTATTGGATGGCATCCCTCCAGAGCCTGTATACAGTGTGATGTGGGGATCTGTTACCGGGAGGGTAAGCGACCAGAGAGGCGGATTGCCTCCACCGGTAGGATCACCTGCTGGGAAACTTCCTTTATCTGCGAAAATCTGGAAGGTTAAAGCTGAGGCGTTTGCCAGAGTAGTAAAGCCATTCCATCCACCACCAGGAATGAAGATTGTATCAATACTCCAGAATTTATCCGAGATAAAATCATCCGCCAGGTATGAACTGGACGTAGGAGCGTCTGGAAAATCCTGGTCTACATATGCATTCTGGTTAACAGAGCTCAGAGGCTGGTTCCACAGCATCTTCTCTGCACATCCCTGCACAACGAAGGGCAGCCCCTGTTGTGTGCCGAGGCTGGTATCCAGGGTTGGTGCCCAAGCCCCGGTGTACTGCATGGAGTTACCCGTGGTAGTCTGACCAAGGATGGTGATCGGTGGCGTCCATGGACCTGAAGGACCTGAACCATTAATCATCCAATCCAACCAATAGGTACCTGGCGGCAGGTAAATACCGGCACCGGCAACATTGGCCATGAGGGGCCGCGTTGCGTTGGTAAGCGCCGTATCTAACACCCGGTAAATATACGACCAATCAGTACTGACCATGCGATTGGTGGTCAGATCGCCAAAGATCACGCTGCTGCCTGGGTCATTGGGCGGACCATTCCAAATTTGGAAGTAAATGCCAGTGATCGTCGATGGTGGCGGGTCAGGGTATGTGCCGTTCTGGTAGGCATAGAATGTAAGATAGTCGACTTGCCAGCCGCCAGGGTTACTGACCACAAAATCATCCGCCAATCGGTTACCGACTGAGAATTGGTTGCCAAAGCCATACGTGCCCATACCCAAGGCAGATTGAACGGCACTGGCATCATCGCCACTGTAACCACCACCAGGATGAGTGACCATGGGTCCGTTATCGTAGAGTTCCGTATTACATTGAGATGGCAAGCTGAAGTTGTCCAGGAGGGCGATAGCATTATAGCCAACAATTCCAACCCCAAAGCCCTCCGGTGCGGGTGCTCCTGAACAGACGTAGGTTTGGGACGGCTGGGCACCCCCGTCAATGTTGGTAAACACTATTGTCACCGTGTCCCCTGCCCTGGTTGCTTTCATATGAGCCGTGGTAAAGGGAGAAGTCAGCGCGAAAATACCAAGACCGAATGCAGGACCATTATTGCCTGTATAGCAGGCAGCATTCGTGAATTGGCCAAGATTAGGGCTCTGCTGTTGCACCTTTATGAACAGGTTGCTGACGCCGGCGCCATAATTCAGCATCAGCCCAGTGTATTGCAGGGAGGTTCCAACTGCGGCAACATCCGCTTCAGCCGAGTTGCCATTTCCTGTAGTTCCATTGAAGGTGGCTCTACCGATAGTCCCACAAACTGCAGCATTGCCGGAAATATTGCAGGTACCATTCTGCACTGTCCAATTAGATCCGAGGCTGCCGTCTGCGCGGTTGAAATTGTCCAGAACCGATAACCCTGGCAAGAGATCATAATTCAATCCACTATCCAGACCAGGTTGTTCGGATGACACCGTCGGGTCCTGGAGATTTTCGCCCACAGTCTGCGGTGATGTATATGAAGGTACCTGTCCCAGGGTTTCGTCTACGATTTCCGAACCAGTTGCTGGCTGATAAAGCGGGTTTTCACCTAAATCTATGCCAGTCGATAATGGCGGGTTTGGAGTATTACTTTCTTGCCGAAGGTCAACACCAACATCCTGCGGTGTGATGAACGATGGTGCCTGTCCCAGAGTCTCGTCCAGGATATCCGGATTGGTTACTGGTTTATAGCGAGGGAGTTCCCCTACATCTTCGTCAGTTGTATCCTGATCAAGTCTCCGCCCATTATCTCCACCGGGTGTCCCAACATCTGCTGCGGCAGACTGGACACTCATCCCCTCTCCGAATGGGGCTAAGAACAAACCAATTAAAACAACGATTGAAAGTACTTTTTGTATGCGCATGAATTTCCTCCATTTCGTTTTCTCATAAAATAGTTGTTGCGTGCTTGTTCTTCGGGGGTAATCGATTTTTATAATATCTCCTAGGCTTTGTCAAAAAGGTGGCCCAAACCCTGATCTTTGCGTGTTTCCTGATGGACCGACACGGAGTTAGTCATAGCCAGGTCATGACGTTCCCTCAATATCCAGATACACGACTTATACAATTGAGATTGAATATTAAGTTAAATTTATCATATTTTTATGATTAATGTCAAGTGAATTTAGCCTGAATCTCGGATTTAACACCACTTTGGTCTCGGAGGTGGTCGATCATGGAAGCATGCCTCGAAAGCACTGTTGATCATTATTAAAAAAACATGAGATGATCATCGCGAGGTAAAATGGCGGTATAAGAATTGAGATCTCGCGCGGCAATAAACGAGTGCGGGTTCCGCAAGCAAAATATTTATAAGGTTTCAAAAGTACAGCTCTTAACTATAAGGAATTAGCTTCTGGCGAATGGTATCTAAACACTCTTTGTAAACAGCTTATTGCCAATCTGATCCAGTTCGGTATCATTACAGGCTGGGGTGTATAAGCTAACAGCAAATCTGTAACGAGCGAATTTCTCGATCTTGTAGCGAATGGTTTTCCCAATTATTTCTAAGCACTAGCTGCTGAATTTTCCTGATACACCCGGTAAGCATCACCAACTGTTTGCACATCCCAGGCGGCTTCCATAGGGATGTTGATGCCATTTTCCTCCAGTCCCAACATTAGCTCCACCAGCTTGATCGAATCCACCAGAAGATCAGAGACGAAGGAGGTTTCTGGGACGACCTTGGTCTCTTCCACCTGTAGCACATCTGCTATCAGGTGTTTGAACTCCTCAAATGTGATCGGTCCTTTGGTTGGTTTGCCTGTCATGTCACTTGTCCTTTCCCAATTCGCTCAAGATATCTGATTGTAATCGATACTTCTGGGGTTTGCCTATCTCCGTGCGCGGAAAATCAGTAACGAAACGCACCTGGTTGGGAATTTTATAGGGCTCCAGCTCTGCCCGGCAATAATCCAGAACCTGTCTGGCGTTCATCTCAGCGCCGGGTTTCAATATGATAAATGCCCAGACCTCTTCCCCACTCACTGCTGATGGAGCTCCCAATACGGCTACCTCCTGGATATCTGGATGGGTGATCAGGTAAGCCTCGATCTCAGCAGGATAGATGTTCTGCCCACTGCGGATAATCATATCCTTCTTCCGACCCATGATCTGCAAGTAGCCATCTTTATCCAGCTTTGCCAGATCACCCGTGGAGTACCAGCCCTCCTTATCGATGACGTCTGAGGTGGCGTCGGGGTGACCGTAATACCCCAACATGATCGAATCGCCACGGCAGACCAGCTCGCCCACCTGCCCGGTTGGGAGTTCATGCCGCCCATCATCCAGAATCTTCACCTCCACACCGGGTAATGGTTTGCCCACGGTAGTAGCCTGGAGCTCGTTTGAATCTGCGATGCTTGGAATAGCAATTCCACCCGCCATCTCAGTTGAGCCAAAGCCTATGTGCAGTGCACAGCCAAAACGTTCCTGGATCTGCCGACCCAGCTCTGGTGGGCATGGCATGGCGCCAGTCCCGCAGATAAGCAATGATGAGGTGTTATACTGATTGAAATCCTCCAGGCTAAGGATGGCTTGGAAGGCTGTCGGGATAGCGACCAGGATGGTCACCTTCTCACGCTGCACGAGCTCCATGGCCAATCGAGGATGGAAGCGTGGCATGGCGATGATTTGATCTCCCATCAATAAGGCCTGCAGCATAAGCTCGATCCCGGTGATAGAATGCCACCCTACTGTGGACAGGAACGTCTGTGGCCGACCAGCTACCCTAAGCAGGCGAGTTTTGTAGCGGGCAAGAGCTTTGGCGGTCTGTCCGATGCTTTTGAGGTTCGGTCGTTTTAACCATAAATCACGAATCTTCAAGCTGGCAACTACCGGCGTGATCAGGCTACGATGGCTGTGCATGGTTCCCTTAGGCACCCCGGTGGTTCCCGAGGTATAGAGTAGAGCCAGCAGGTCTTCGGGAGAAACCTCTATAGCAGGTTTTGTTTCCAGGGTTCCGAGTTCTATCAGGTCATCCAAGGTAGGGCTCATTCCCGCTCCTTTGTCAGTGAGGATGATTTGCCTCAAGATGGGAGGCGGGACGAATGAGCCTTCCTCGAATGAGTGCTCCGCCACCATCATCACCGGGTCGGCATCCTGCAATACCTGGCTCAAACTACGTGACCGAAGCTGCGGGTTGAGCGGTATGAATACTCCACCGATCTCAGCCAATGCGAAGAACAGGCAGGCAAAGTCAGCACCTGGGGATAGTAATGCAACTACACGGTCACCCTTGTGGATGCCTCTCGACTGTAATCCCGCTGCCAAGCGCTTCGTTCGATTCAGCAGCTCACCATAGGTATAGCGCACCTCACCACAGGTCAGGGCAAGCTGTTTTCGGCGTGGTTGCGCCACTTGAAAGAAGGCTTCCGCCATGGTCGTATAGGTATTAAGCATATTGCTACACGAATGGAGTCTAGAGTTTTATCTGGTAGATACGGTAGTGCTTATACCGTTCTGCTCCCAAACGGTTGGCGAGCAAATTTATCGCCGGGTTATATTCAGAGGTGACCGATCCATCCATCCAGGCATAACCCTTATCAAAGATAGCTTTCACCGCCTCCAAGTACAGGATGGCATCGATCCCACGGTGGCGGTATTCTTCCAGCAAGCCCATGAGCTTGAAGGAGGCAACATCAATCTTGCGGATCAGGTGCTTGACCCTGATCCAATTGAAGGGGAACAGCCTGCCATTCAGGTGTATGAGAACCTGGTTGACATCCGGAATGGCAATGCAAAATCCTATCGTCTTACCTTGCGCCTCAGCAAAAAGTGCCAGATCGGGATCGATAAATGCCCTCATTCGATCCGCCAGGCGCTTAAAGTCGGATTTTGTCAGCGGGTTGAAACCCGGTAAGTCCTTCAATGTATCGTTGAATAGCTGTAGAGCAATATCGATCTCCTCTTCCCAGTGATCCATGCGGATCTTGCGGATATTGACTTTGGCAGCTTTGCGCGCCATATCAGCCACCCGGGCAAGATCAGGTGGAATATTTTTGAGCTCTTCCCCGATCTGGGAACGGAAAGCCCGCCAGGCATACAGGTCGTGGTCTTTCTCGAAACCGTACTGCTCCAATAGATCCTTGTAATAGGGGGGATTATGGGCTTCCAACATCACGGGGGGGCAGTTTACACCCTCGATAAGTACACCCGGGTTGTCATTCTCGGTGAAGTTCGTCGGACCACGCATGAGAGGCATGCCCCGTGCCCGCAGCCATTCGCAGGCGGCATCGAGCAAAGCTTTGGCGACTATAAAATCATTGATCACCTCAAAAAAACCGAACCCCCCCACCTGCTCGCCGGTGTTTTCAATGAGTCGGTGATCGACAAAAGCAGCGATTGTGCCAACGATCTCTTCTTTGCGTTGAGCAGTTAAAAGGACTACCTCTGCCTGGGAGTAAAACTTGTTTTTTATCGGATCCAGATTTTCGAGTTGGTCGGATATCAAGGGCGGCACCCAGTTGGGGTCATCCTTGTAGACGCGCCACGGGAATTTAACGAAAGCTGCCCGCTCGCTTCGGGAGGTGACTTGCTTGATCTCGATGTTTACCGCCATTCCCTACCATCTTCCACAGAATTTGTAAGATACCTTATTATATTTTTAACACCATTATGATACATTCGTTATCTTTGGTGAATTCAAACTTTCATTGCCTTATGACCCTACAAGCCTCACCGACCTATGAAGTCTATCTATCATTGATATAATTCAATAAAGTCGGAATTGGGTATACCGTGAAATGCCAGCAAAGAAGCAGAATCCATTTAAATTGAGGAATTTTATTGGGGTGAATCCAGATCATATTGCCAGACTGGACGTGTTGGGGATCAAGACCACCGGGCAGATGTTATCTGCTGGACAGACAACCAGGAGCCGGGCGAACCTTGCGAGGCGAGCTGGCATCCCGTTGGAGGTGGTGCTTGAGTTGGTGAAGCTCTCAGACCTGGCACGTTTGCCGGGGGTAAAGGGCATCCGTGCCCGGTTATATTTCGAGGCGGGAGTGGATTCAGTCGAGAAATTGGCAGCATATGAGCCAGAGGCGCTTCTAACTTTGACCGGGGAGTTTGTACAACGGACAGGGTTCGCGGGTATTGCCCCGCTGCCCAAGGAAGTAAGCTCCACGATTGACAATGCCCTGAGGATGCCAAAGTTGGTGGAGTGGTGAATTAACTTCAGCCAATCACCTGATAATATGATGAAACCACTACTTTCCATTTCTGAGAGACATTAAAAATCCTCATTTTCTCCGCATTATTGAGAGATCGGTCTCCAGGATTCCAGATTCTTTTATCTGGTCTTGTTTTTAGACCAAGCCAGAAGACGGTACTCCTTCTCATTTCGGTAACCCAGCTTGTGTGCCAGAGCGATAGAAGCCTGAATTTGTTTGGCACAGTTCCAGTAAGTTTGGTATCCCTGCTGCTCCATCTCAAGGATCAGGTGAGCACAGGTAAGTGCACCATAACCCTTGCGTATATGATGTGGGTGGGTCTCGACACCAATTTCTATGACACCATTCCCAATTGGCCCAGCAAAGGTCTCGCACAGGATCTCTCCATTACGTGTCAGGCATAAGCCATAACCCCATTTCAAAGCTACCTGTACACTGCCGTACATGTGGATGAGCAAGTTCCTTCCAAGGATCTCTTTAATAAGCGATTGATCCAGGCGGCGAAGTTCGCATCCTGCAGGCACTTCTGGTAAAGATTGGTCAGCGTCCCGGTCGATGAATTCCAACGTGTAACCAGAAAAATCAGGAGTTGAGGGCAGGAAGGACCAGCGGGGATCTTCCATCCACAGACCGATGAGCACTTCCCCCTCCTGGCGCAGGTGGGCGATCAGCTGATGCAGCGGCGTTTGCTTTACATCACCCCCCAGGTAGAGGGAGCTGAATGCAGCCTCTTGCACCACCCCCCAGGTAGGTTGGTCGGGGTAATCGGTGAAGATTCGCCCGGCTGCATGACCATCCAGCACGGCAAAACAGCGCAAGCTGGCTGGGTCAGCCGGGTCGAACAAGGCTCTGAAAGCTGGCGTGACCAGGTTCGGGGTTAATTGAGAGGGATGATTATTTTCAGGCTGCATAAAACAATCTCGCCTATCAAGTATGGCAGAGATTTACCGTGGATACAAGTGAGTCGATTATTCCCCCCACCCAACCTCCCTAAAAATCTTGCTTAACCAAACAAGTTTTTGGGTGAGGCAAGCCTATTCGTCGAAGATTGCGATTCCATAAATATTTCTCCCCCAATAATATCTGATTGGGGGAGGTGGAAGTACGCAGTCTTAGGTGATACTGGTATAGTGCAGAATGTATTGTTCGAGCTGAGAGATCATCTCCTTTTGCTCTGAGATGATCGAGCGCACCAGGTCGCCGATCGAGATCATTCCCACCATGTCCTCGCTGTCGACCACCGGCAAGTGACGGATGCGCTTGGCCGACATGAGTGCAAGACCTTGATCGTTGGTCATATCAGGAGTGGCATAGATCACATGTGGAGTCATGATCTCTCTTACATAGGTCTTCTTGGATGATTTTCCCAACAGGATAACCTTGCGGGCATAGTCGCGTTCAGAGAAGATTCCCACCAGTTTTCCTTGGTCCATCACCGGTAATGCTCCGACATCTTTCTCTGCCATGAGCTGTAGGGCTTCAAAAACAGTTGCACCTGGTGAGGTACTCCAAATATCAGATCCCTTTTCACTCAAAATCTTCCGAATTGTCTGCATGGCTCTTCCTCCTGGACGAATTGGTTTGTCGACCGTTAAAATATGTCCGAATTATAGTCAGAATTAAGGATTATACAAGAACCAGCATAGGATAATAAGCAGGAAGTATAATTTATAATATGAATCTACGACCCTCCCATGAGCTTTTGTACGTCCAATCCCAGCTTCTGTCAGCTGAAGCTGAGCTGGATGAGCTAAACCAACAGCTAAGATCCTTCGAAGATCGGGTGGATGCCCGTTTAGGCAGTCTGCTTGACCAGCTGAGTGAGCTAAACGCTGAAACCAGTTCCCTGGATGCAAAGCTGAGGCACATCCGGGAGGAGCGTTTATTTGGCATAGACCTTATGCGTTACCTGGAAGGCGCACCCCAACCAGCACGCCGGTCTACGGTGACTGACCTACCTCCATTGGGGCTCGCCTCTCGGGGTGCGATCCACGGGATTGTAGACAAACCACCCACCTCCCCTGAGCTGAACATCCCCGATATCAAAGTGCTGTATCGCAAACTGGCGCGCCGATATCACCCTGACCTGGCTCGTAGTGATGTTGACCGTGCTTCGTCAAATGAGCAAATGACCGAGATCAACCGGGCATACAATGCAGGCGATCTGCCAGCATTAATGAAACTGGCAGGCATGGGTATCCCGTATGGGGTGGATTTACGCCAACCACCGTTGCAGCCGGGTAAGCCTCATGATGAACCTCAATCTGAGCTGGAGCTGGCCGAGGGGAAATTGAAAGCTATACGCCAGCAGATCACCCGGCTAAGCAGTTTGCCCATTGTTAAGCTTAGCCTGGAAGTAAAGCTGGCACGCCACCAAGGACGTGACCTGTTAAATGAATTGGCTGCTGAACTACAATACAAGATTGCGCGCAAACTCGCAGAGTGCGATTACCTGCGCGCACAGATCAAGGCAAACGAAATCAACGAAGATGCCTGAACACTGAGAGCGTCAATTTGGGGCCAAGAACCAATTCAATCCACTAAACCTTCAAGAGCCTTTTGTGCTTCTTCAGCCAGAACCTTGTGCGGCACTGATGATGACTCAACCATCTCCGTCAGGATCGACGCGAGCGCCTTGCGGTATGCGATCTTGAATGCCTGCTCTTCCGGTACCACAATATCAGGGATGACCCCACTGCCCTCCCAATCTGTATTGGTAAGGGGATCGATGGAGCGTCCAATGGGAATAAATACTTCAAAATGCGGATGTAGCCGGTAAGAAGCACCCGCGTGAGCGCCACCATCCGTTTTCTCACCAATCAGAATGGCACGCTGGTGGTTTTGAAGGATGTATGCGAACATCTCCCCACCGGAGAATGTGACTCTGCTGGTGAGCACAAATATGGGTTTATCGGCAAAATGCTTACCAGGAACATACGGCAGAGTCCAATATTGCTGGATGATGTCCTCATCCCTCCAATAAATACTAACCAGGTGTACGGGCTCCTCCCCAAATAGATAGCTGCAGATCAATGTAATCATCCCTGGAAAGCCACCCGTGCATTGGCGCAGGTCGATGATCATAGCTTGCGTGCTAATCAAATAGTTCATCGCTGCAACGGCAGCATCACCCCCCCAGGCAGGCCGATGAAAATAGTGGATATCGATATAGCCCACATTGCCGGGCAATCTTTCCAGCTTGTGGATACCAAAATTATCGAGTCTGGCTTCCAGTTGCCGTTCGTCCTGCCAGGCTTGATTCAAGCACAATGGACCTTCGTCTTCCGGTAAAGTTTCCAAATGCCAACGAACCCATAGGTGTTCGTCGTGGTTAATTTCCTGTATATGCATTGTCAGAGCTAAGGCGAAAAATTCACCGTCGGTGATTCCGGCGTAATCGCCATCATCCAGATGCTTTTTGAGGCTTATGGAGATTTGCTCAGCGATGTCAGGGAAAATGTAGCAAGCCTTCAATTTCTGGGAAAGGCTATGAACGATCTCAACCTGAGCAGACGCATCGATGATAACTTCTTGCTGGGCATCCATTGAATATCCCTCCATCATTAAAACCCGGGAAAAATATTACTTAACTCCCTTAAATAATCATACTACATCCGCCGAATTGTGAATTAAATCATATTATAGTAGAACCAGAGAACCCATCTGATGGTATAGATTATAGATACACTCATCTGCCCATGAATGTCTCTGCAGGATAGGAATTTATGAAGATGATATTCGCCATAATTTTTGTGCTAACTCTCTCCTTGACTGCCTGCGCCTCTCAGAAACCCGGTACCAAGATAGCGTCAATCCCCCTACAAACAACCGTCTTCGCCTCTTCACCCACCCTCTCCAACAATCCATTGAGCTCATCAGCAACAGCCACCAAAATCCCCGAGCCATCTGCCATTCCCACCGCTATCCCGAGCCCCATCCCTCCGTCCGCCACCCCGGAGGTGAAGATCGAGCTCGTCAATTTCACCACCCAGGATGATATCAAGTTGGCTGGCACATTGTTTGGAGAAGGAGACCTGGCAGTCATCCTGGCACATATGGGCATGCCGGATGTAGACCAGCAATCCTGGCAACCATTCGCACGACTATTAGCTGAACGAGGTTTTACAGCCCTCACCTTTGATTTCCGCGGCAGGGGAAAATCTGAAGGTAATCCGGTATTCAATACTTTACCTTATGATGTCGATGCAGCCATCCAATTCCTTCAAGATCGGGGGAACGAGCGAATCGTATGTATCGGGGCTAGCATGGGTGGTACAGCGTGCATGCGGGCAGCATTGGACCATGATCTAGCTGGTTTGGGTGTGATTGCCAGCGTGATGAGCAATGGCAAGCCAAACCAGGTCAGTGCTTACGATGTGCAGCAGCTGACCCTACCCAAAGTATTGGTATATGCAGGGAACGAAGCTCCCGCTGTTGTGATCGACATGAAAATAATATCTGAACTTGCCCCTGAACCTAAGCTGGTCCAGCTCTATCAAGCCTCCGCCCATGGCACCAATCTGTTTAACACCGAGTTCGCTGGTCAGCTGACTGACTTGCTGATCGTGTTTTTGGAAGCTGTCCGCTCTAAAAGCCCTCTTCCTACCCCATAGGGAAGAGCAGACTTACCCAGGCTTGGAACGAATAAAGCCGCCAATAAATTGAGGATTGATGCTTACATCGATCCCCGATCCTGCGACCTTTTTCATCATCTCCATGGCATAATCGCTTGGTGTGCCATAGATCTCAAAGCTGGTGGGTTCAATGAATTTGTATGTTAATTTTGACCGTTCATCGGCTCCCTGTAATTGGTGGTCCATAGCTTCTGCGTTTGGAAAGAAACGAACAATGTCCACCTCCGATGAGTCTTCGTTGACGTAAGCGAGTTGGACCAGAGTGCCTGGCTTACTAGCCTCGATCGAAGGGATACTATCGTGGTAGTGCTTTTTAAACTCATCGAACATGCCATGCTTTACTCGATTTCGGCTAATGAACACGATTGGGTCAGTCATCTGAACTCCTTATCTCACTTTGGTATGTTAGTACCAAATTTGCCTTCGGGGTAAATCAGGGGCAACCTCGATAATTGGTAAAATTTTCCTAGACTTCCGACTCGATAAGTTGCTTCATATTTCTACCGCTCCGCTCCAGCCGGCTGAGAAGAAAACTCTTATCCATCGACTCATCCATGCTGGGGATCTCAATAATGGTCGTGAGGGTGGTGCGATCGTTACTTACAGATTCAAAGGTAGTCCGGCCATACATTTCTACGGGACCATCGTGAATCATCATTCCAATCGCTCGATTTGGTTCATATTCTACGACTTCCATCGTCCCCTCGACGGGGGTACCACTGCGGCTGTTACGCCTGCGGATAACTGTCCCGACCCCCATGGGACCGTTGGACACTTTCTCAAGCTCGATGTCTGGAT
>Ga0153915_10003835_pt1 | contig 13831 bp, 8 predicted proteins | sample Opewatmetagenome_2_FD_107003 | JGI IMG/M metagenome (GOLD analysis project Ga0153915, IMG submission 107003) | Freshwater wetland microbial communities from Ohio, USA - Open water 3 Core 3 Depth 3 metaG | ecosystem: Environmental > Aquatic > Freshwater > Wetlands | place: USA: Ohio, Lake Erie... | reverse complement strand
TGGCGCGCAGGTACATGCGGGGCAGGCCTCAAATTTTGGTATGGAGTTGTCTTGGCTGCTGAAGATAGTCAAATTGTAGGAATTCATCAACCCCCGGCCCCGGTCACGCAACAGTCTCGATAGTCAATCGGGATACGATTGCATATCTTCACCTCCTTCAGACCTGGATCTCCCGACCCAGAACAACGTCCGAGCATGCGTCTCTTGGTTCCACTCCTCATCGTTGTGAGCCTTCTGGTTTCACGCTTCCTGTTTGCAGCCGATGTCAGATGATCTGTCGTTGCAGTGTGGGTCGCGGCAACCCTGGTTGTTGATGCGTGGCTGCGTGACGCAGTATGGGAGCGTGCTATGCCAGCGGCCGCCTTCATCCAGCGTGATCCCGACGAAGGGGAATCGGCGATTGTTTCTCACCGTTCGGCAGAGACCTGGGGGGACGCATTTTGCATTCCCCTCGCGAATATGCTTCTGTTGAAGGTGACATGTTGGGTTGACGGGCAAGGAGCAACTCAAGAGCCATGACTCACGGGTCAAACGGCAGGCAGCAAGGAAGGGGGGAATCGTGGGGTGAAGTGATGGAACGACCGTCTTCCCGCAGTTCTCTCATCAAATCCCGCACTATTCCCTAATGTCCCTCACATCAAAAGGGCTGCTTCATCTTTGATAACTCTAGATTTTGCAGCAGGTTACGCCTCACTTGACTTCGTTCACAAGATCAGGTAACCGTGTGGCATAACAGTTGAGGCGTGTAGGGCGTTAGACCAACCATCCAACCCAGTGTACTAATCCAATATCTTTGAGAGGAGGGTAGTATTATGCGGAGGTCTTTTCTGTTTCTGGTGTGTTTGTTGCTCCTCGCTTTGGGGGTTCAAGCACAAACGCCCCCGGCACCTCAGAATCTCGTTGCCAAGGTCGCTCCGTGGAATACCCCGGGCATCGAACTTTCATGGCAAGTTTCAGCGATGCCGATGACGGGGAAGTTGTTCTTCAGGATAAGTCGCTCGTTGGACGACTCGACCCACTTTGCAGTGCTCGCTGTTGCAGAACAACTGTCCTACCGGGATTGGCATGTCATGCCCGGGCATACATACTACTATGTTGTCAATTCGATCGTCTTTCACGATAGCACCATTTTGGAGAGCCCGCCCAGCAACATTGCTTGGGCGACCCTTGGATCCCCGACCCCGGAACCTCATGGTGTAATCAGCGGAACAGTAACAGACAGTCTTACCGGCAAGCCTATTCCATTCGTTCGGATATTCTTCTATCGCGAGTCGGCGGGGCTTCATGTAGTGTGGCAAACGTGGACAGGCCCAGCGGGGACGTATCGTGCTGTTCTTGACACGGGCACCTACCGTATTAAGGCACAGCCGACCTTCTGGATGCCATGGTTAAGTTTCCCAATTTTGCCATACATGCCTGAATGGTACAAGGATGCCACAGACGCTGCTCACGCAACGCCGGTTGTCGTGGCGGACAGTTCACAGTTCACGGCAGATGTCGACCTGGAGCGGGTGAAACCACCAGTGCCGGCGACGGTGAGTGGTACGGTAACGGACAGCTCAGGGAATCCGCTGAAGGGGGCTCTTGTCGCGTTCGTACGGCCGCTTTCGGAGATGCCGATTCTGGATGCAAACGGCATGAATTTCCCTGGCATTGGAGATGAAGGTATCGGCATTGAGGACGTCGGATGCTTGCGCGGCATATTTGGCAGGGCTTGGACGGACTCATTGGGGCATTACACCGCCCATGTTCTTGCCGGCAAGTCATATATCGCAATGGCAATCAAGCGCGGCTATCTGCCGCAGTTCTTCGATCACCAGCAGGACCCGAGAGATGCGGACATCATCCAGGTCAATCAGGACACCAGTGGGATCGATTTCGCCCTGATTCCCCGACCGGTTGAAGCAAACAGCATCAGCGGGCTGGTTCGTGATTCAGCCGGGACAGGCGTTCCGTCACGTATCGTGTTGATTCCGCTGTATCATTCCTGGCATGCGCGATTTGGATCAACGGACTCGCTTGGGGCATATGTGATCAGCCACGTTCGAGCCGGCCGATACTTCGTGTTGGCTCTTCCCCTTGGCAGCTACGCCCCGGCATTCTACAAGGCGGGTGAATACGGAGTGATCCATTGGCGAGACGCCGACACTGTACAGATTGCAGGCACAGTGACCGGCATCGATATCGGTGTTGTGCCAATTGCCGGCGACGGTCCGACCAGACTCGCCGGGAGTGTCAAATCGGATGGGATTCCTGTTGCGGGTGTGAATGTTTTCGCGACGAATGCTCAGGGGAACATCCTCGGATACGGCATGACAGACAACAGTGGTGCGTACACCATCGACGGTCTGCCAGCGGGGCCTCTCACGGTCATGGCGGATCGGGAGGGGTACAACGCAGCCCAGGCGGCCCTGAGCATCGGGCCGACGGAATTCTCTGTGAACGGTGTAGGACTGACCTTGATCCCGTCGACTCCTGCTTCGGTTTCGGAGCAGCGTGACATTCCGGCCGCTTATGCGCTTGAGCAAAACTACCCCAATCCGTTCAACCCGACGACATCGATCGGCTTTCAGCTCTCGGCTGCCAGTGTTGTGACGCTGAAAGTGTTCAATGTGCTGGGGCAAGAGGTGGCAGTCCTTGCAAACGAGACGAAGCCCGCAGGGCGCTACAGTGTGACGTGGGACGCGAGGAGATTTGCGAGCGGGGTTTACTTCTACGCCTTGAACGCTTCTGCTGTTGGTGGAGGGCAGACCTTCTCGAGCCTGAAGAAGATGGTTCTTGTGAAGTAGCTCAGCGTCAAAACAGGGACGCAGAGGTATATCCTTCTGACAGGCGTCAGAAGGCAAAGAGGGGTCCTGGCGTCGGTCCCGGCGTCGGGACCCTTCTGATTTCACGGCGTTACCTAAGGTGAGACCATTGGTACCGTGGGGGCCAACGTGACTGTACCTGTTACTGTAACAGGCACCATGACTGTCACGGTAACCGTCACATGCCCTCGGGCCTCGTGGATCAGAGCAGCGGACAGATATTCCCCAGATTGAAAAATCGCCCCTTGCGCCGGAGTTTTCTCGTTTTTCGCACGATTGGTCATGCAAGAAAAAACCCGGCGACAAAACAATCGCTGCCGGGTTTTTCCTCTTCGTTCCTCTACCGTTCTTCACACAGACGACACGTGCCTCAAATCGTGGCGCAGTTTCTCCTTCAGCTCAAGCATGTTATCCTTCAACTTCTTCCCCATGCCCTTCAACTCACGCTTCAGTTTTTCCATATTGATTTGGAAGCTCTCTCTGTCGACACCCGGGGCGTCATGGATATCGATGTCAAAATCGCCGCCGGAATGGAAAGGCTCCCCCCCGAACCATGAGCCGTGCTGTCTTTCTTCGATCTCCATTGTAAGAGAAGTCTTCTCTCCCTTGCGTATGACCTCAAATATCGCCTTATCCCCCTTCTTGTAGTCTTCAAGCGCAGAACGAACGTCGTGAACATCTTCCACTGATTCCGATCCGATTTTCAAGATAACATCTCCCGCCTTGAACCCAGCTTTCTCCCCGGGGCTCTTCTTTCGGACCTCCTCAATCAGGACGCCGTGTCCGTTGGGGGCTCCGAAGTAGGCGCCCAGCTGACGGTTCAGCGTCTGCAGAGAAAGACCGTAGGTCCCCGAGCTTTCGAGAATACGGAAGGCGCGTGGTGCCGAAGGTGCACTGCTGAAAACATCTACTTTCTCGGGCTGCTCGCCGAGGGTCACTTTGAGTGTTTTGTTGCCACCCTTTCTTGCGACCACGATGTCCGCTTCGGTTCCCGGCTTTGCTTCGCCGACTGCGTTGACGAGATCCTCGCTGTCAGCTACTCGCTTACCGTTGAACTCGATGATGATGTCATCATCCTTGATGCCTGCCTTTTCTGCTGGACTGTCGTCCGACACTGATTTTACAAGCGCTCCGGACTCCGTCTTTACCTCCATCGATTGTGCGAGCTTGGCGGTCATATCCTGCAAAGAGACCCCTAGCCACGCACCCTCGCCATGCTTGACCCTCACGGTGACTTTCTTTTCAGCCTTCTTGGAGCTCTGTGCGCATGAAGTTGCGCCAAGGAGCACCGGAAGAAGAACGAGTAAAACAACATATCTGATTCGCATAACCAACCTCCTTTGTGAGTATTGAATAATGGTAGTGAAGTCTTGTTGACTATTTTCCTTTCAAAATCCGGTAGAGCGTCGTTCGAGCCTTTTCACCCCCGATGGTCCCGAGCAGATAGATTGCATTGCCACGGAGATCGCCATCGTCATCCGATAGGGCGACTGTGCTCAGGAAATCGACTGCCCGATCGCCGCCGACATCTGCAATGGTGTAGAGTATCGTCCCCCGCTGTTCATTGCGTGTTTTCGGCGTCTCGCCATATAGCGTGATCAGCGTCTCGACCACCTTTTTCTTGTCATCGGGGGTCTGACCGATACCGTCAATCGCAATGCTGGCGAGTTCCGGGTCGTTGCTCGTACGGGCCACGCCTACCAGGAAATCCACACCGCGTTCGGTTCCAATGGTAGCGATGGCATCAAGAACGATCTCGAGTTGTTCGGTCCGCCGCTCCGGGGTTGATCGATACATATCTGTCAGAATGTCAAGCGTTTTACGCTTGTCCAATCCGCTCTGAACAATACCGTATACCGCAGATACCTGGAGTTCTGAATCCGTGTCTTTCCGGGCGATCTCCAGAAAGACCGGCAGAACATCGGCGTCCTTGAGCCGCGAAAGAGAGTACAGGGATACGTGCCGCAGCTCACGAGGTTGTGTCCGGTCGAGAGCGATCTCTTTGAGTGTTGTGACTGACTGCGGATCTTGTTTCATCGCTCCCAGGGCTGACAAGGCTTCTAGCTTCAGACGGGTCTGACGGTCAAGTTTCTCGGTCGCGAGCTCCCGTTTCAACATCGTACTCGGATTCGGAGCGACAATCATAGTTCTCATTGGGCGAAACTCGCGGCGCAAGTTGTGGCTTGTTTTCCGTAACTCGTGGCCAAGTCGCTTGATGGTATATGAGTACGATCGTGCAATCTGGGGGTCAGGAGCTGCTTCGACGTCGACAGCGATGCTCAGGCTCTCAGGTTCAGCTACTGGTGCAAGTACGGATGCCCGAGCCTGAAGTTCGGCGAGGTCAGCCAGAGCATCGTCGAAGTAGCTGCTGGCAGGATAGCGGTGAAGGAAATCCTCGTATGCCTTCAGTGCGTTAGTGAGGCTCAGATGCTTGAGGGCATACGCCGACCAGTACGTTGCGTCGTCGCGGTAGTCGCTCTTCTTATACTTTGCGAGAAGCTCAGTGAATTTCTTCCGTGCTTGTTCCCACCGTTCGTCCAGAATCAGCGCGTATCCTTCCTTATACGTTGCGTAGGCCGGGTCGTCCCGATTGCCAGGTCGCTCAGACGTTGGGGAAGACGGCCCTTCCGGGTATTCGATCATGTCATCAAGTGTGAGCTGGGCCTGAAACGCCCGTTGCGGCAACGTCACAGAAAGGGCTGAAAGCATCAACAGTATCATCCATTGGTTCATGTCTACCCTCACTTTCCTTGCGCCGGTTCAAAGCGCGCCTGCGCCATCCGGACTTTGAACAGAAGGTTCTCCTGGCGAATGCCGCTGCGGATCATGTCGATGTCGGCCGTGCGTCTGCTCGGCTCTGTATTTGCCACCTCGATGAAGATTCTCTCCAGGTCGCCAACCAGGCGTGCAGAACGCGGGTCGAGGGGTTCATGCCTGAACAGGCGGGCTTCATTCACAAGTGCCCGTGACGCCTCTCGCTCTGCGTCGATATCGACAGGCCTTCCAGCGGCTGCTCTCTTGTTGGTCAAACCAACCAGAAGTGTCTGTGACTTTCTGAGGTACTGAGCCATTCTCTCGTCAACGCGTTCCAATGCCGATGGGACCGGCATGGCGACTTCTGTCTGGCGGTTATCGGGAGTCGCGGGGTGCCCCTGCCAGAGGAAAAACGCCGCGGCGATTGCCGCAAATCCTCCGACGATGGAAAGTGCTGTCCGCCATCGCATCCCGAGGATCCATTGGAATGCGTCACTGATCGGCGTCTCTTTCTGAACAACCGCGCCTCTCGTTCGCTGGATTTGCTCTTCCACCCGTGTCGCAAAGGTGTTCCAGAATTCCACTGACCGTTCCTCGCTCGGCAGTGACGTGTCTCCGCTGAGCACCTGGATGGTGAGAGTCATCTGTTCGTGAGCGATCCGGCAACGCTTGCACGTGAGGAGATGGCGTTCGATCACATCTTGTTCCTCCGGAGGAAGCTCTCCGCGGATGTATTCATAGAGACGGCGTCGTATGTATGAATGAGTTATCATCGGTCTTTCTGAAGATAGTCCAGCTTTTTCTTCATTTTCTCGAGCCCACGGAACAGGTGAGTCTTCACTGTCCCCTCTGAACAGCGGAGGATGCGGCTTACCTGCCTGGTCGACAGCCCGTCCACGTGGCGGAGGATCACCACTGCTCGCTGCATCGTCGGGAGTTCATGGAGAGCTCGTTCAATATGCTCGCTCATTTCCATGCCGGGCATTGCGCCGGTGTATTCGACTGAACCCACATGTTCTTCGGTTAGAGAGCTGACCTCTCGCTCCTGTCGTCGCCGGATCTGCTTGAGGCGGTTAAGGGAGAGGTTTGTCACGATCCGGTAAAGCCATGTGCTGAACTCAGAGTCACCCCGGAACGATTCCAGTGACTGGTAGACGCGAATGAACGCCTCCTGGGCCACCTCTTCGGCTCCGTGATGATCGTTCACGAAGCTGTAGGCCACGTTGTAGGCGCTCTTCATGTGCCGCTCCACGAGGCAGCGGAACGCGTCACGGCTTCCTTCGCGCGCCCTGAGAATGAGTTGCTCCTCTTCAGCAGAGGGTCCCGCAGGCATGCGCATTCCCCTCGTATTTCGGCTCTGGAGGTTAGACAACGACTCGAGTATCCCGGTTGACAAGAAAAAGGCCCGATCTTGGGCATCGGGCCTGTGTTTCTCCGAAAAGGTGCCCGGTGCTACCCCGATGTACTGGGACGATCACCGGCAAGGATTGTTTCAGTGGGCGGGCTGGAGGCTCATATAACGATATGGTCCCGCCCCTTCCCTTGGTCAAGTGGGGTTGGTTCCAGTATGATGGCCTTGTAGCGCCGGTAAAGGAAGAAAACCACAAGAAGGATCACTCCCAGACCAACAAAGGAGATTACTCTGAATTCGGTCTCCAGGAACGAAAGGTCGTAGAAGAAGAGCTTCAGGATCGAGATTCCGAACAGTGCAATCGCGATCATCCGGTATGTACGGTTGTGTCGCCAGAACCCGACTACCATAAGGCCGACCGAAAAAACCAGCCAAACCAAAGAGAGCGCGAGTTGTTTCATGTTCTCGAGGTCTCTTGCTTTGTCTGCGAACGACTCACCAGCCGGCACCGCCATTGCCAGGAGTATTTGTTTTTCGAAATAATCGCGCGTTTCCGCTGTCAGCAAGACAAGGATGAGAAGAATGATGGCGATGCGAAGCGCGTTGAGCAGTTCGTAAAGGAAGCCGAAGAGCTGACCGCTGTATCGGATCCAGGTTGCATGAACCAGGCAGCCCGCGATAACGAGTGCGAGTACTAGTGCCCGGTAGTTGACGGCGAACGTATAGTTTTCGATCGGATCAAAAGCAATCCCGCGGATGACAGCCATCCCGATCGAAAGCAAAAGAGCCCAAAGGCCGAGGAAGAGAGTAGGTCTCATTTTCCGCGCGAGACCGAGCCGAACAAGTGGCAGTGAAAACACCATCCAGACCGCAGACAGCGTCATGAATCTGGTGAAGACGATGCCTGCGCGTCCAGCATCGGCAGACATCCGCATCAGATGACGGAAGTAATCATTGGTCTCCGCGGTGCAAAATTCAAACAGGAGCAAACCCCAGGTAAAGTGCATTAAGGCTTCGAGCCGGTGGTAGCGCCGCCGCACGCCCTCAAGCCATTGTGTATGGAGGATGATTCCGACGATCAGAAAGGCAAGTAGCGCCGCGCGGGCATTTATGAACGGCGCAAAGTGCTCTATCGGCGAATACGACATTGACCAGACGCCACCCATACCAACAGCAATGGACAACATGCCGATTCCGGACAGGAAGAGCGGTGGGATCTGTTTCCGCAATCCAAACCAGACCAACGGCATGGAACAGAGCATCCAGACCGCTGCCAGGTACATGTGCCGATACAATATGAGGCTTGCTTTCTGCTCTCCACCTGTCTGATTCATCAGTTTGAAAAAGTGATCACTGATCTCCAGCGTAGTCAGGAGAATGATGGCCGCGACCCAGCCATAACTGAGGACGCGTTTACCGAGGTACGCGTCCGGGTGCTCGAGCTTTGTGAACAGGTACGCCCCAACAGCCATCGAGAACGCGAGCGCCAGGAGGGCAAGTGCCCGAAGATTGAATGCCAGAGTGAAGCTGTCGATTGGCACGTGTGTCAGGAAACCCGGCGTCATTAGTACCTTTAGCACGGCCACGGCAATGAGGCCGAGGGCTGCAAGCCATACCCAGCGTTTTTTCCAGTGTACTCCGGTCCATAAAAGGAGAGCTCCTTCGAGGGCCCAGAGTGTCACGGTCGCAAACCCTGAGAACTGAATTGCTGTGGCAATGGCCAGCAGAGCGATTGCTGTAACTATGAAGTACATAGTGAATGACCTCGGATGCTGGTTGGTGCTTGAGAGGGAACTACCCTGATGCCAGGGAGATGGGACTTACGCCGACCGTACCGGAATCTATCTCTTGAGCTCGGCTTCACGTCGATGAGGGGCGTCAGCCGGACGGGGGCAGAGATCAGGAGAGTTTCCATTGAAGAGGCCCAGAGGCTCCGTACATGTTGGTACGAAGGTAGGCCAAAGCATCTGAAAAGTCAACCGATTTGTGAGCCAGAACACGCGAATTCAACGGAAAATCCAAACTAACATGCGCTATGGCATGAGGCCCACTGAGCGGTTCAATCGTACGAGGGAGCTGTTTAGGTCGAAGAGAGCCTGGATGTTGGTGATCCTGGCGTTAGAGCGCGTGAGCTGGGCATCGGTAACGTCGAGTTGCGTTCCGACCCCGGCGGCGTACTGTCGCTCAGCAAGAACAAGCGCCTGCTCTGCCTGCTCCACGAGCTTGACTGTTGCTGCGAGCCGTTCCTGAGCTTCTTCCAGCGAGAGATAGTTCTGTTCCACCTCCAGCAGGACGCTTTGCGTGAGCTGGTCCAGTGCCGCCCGTGCGATTTCTTCATTCGCTTCCGCCTGCTGCACCTGCGCGTCTATGGCGAAGCCCTGGAAGATCGGAAGGGAGAGCGTGAGCCCCGCGACCCACCGTGGGTAGAGGGGAGATGTTTCGAAGTTGCTCCAGTTGTATGATCCTGTCGCAGAAAGCACTGGCAAATGCTGAGTCCAGGCCGCGGTGATCAGCGCGGAACTTGCGCCCATGCGGGCATGAGCAGCGAGGAGTTCAGGTCGTCGTCGCAGGGCCTCCGAGCGGAGGGAGTCAAGCCGTGGTGAGACAGCGTAAACCGCGAAGGTATCCGGAAGAACAACCGATGGGAGAAGCCGGACCCCGATAGTGTTCTCCAGTTGAACACGGGCGACCTGAAGCGCATTGCGCGCGCGGATAAGATTTACGTTCGCATTTGCGAGATCGACCTCTGCTTTCGTCACATCAAGCTGCGGTCTCCGTCCAACGCTGTAAAACGCCCTGGCCTGCGTGAGGTGCCGCTGGGCTGCATCGACGGCTTCCTCATTCACCCTCACGACCCGCACAGTTTGCATCACAGTGAAGTATGCTATCTCCACATTCATCATCAGGCTATTACGATTTGCGACCTCGTCCATTGTGGAGGCGTCCACGAGATTACTGCTTGCGGAAACCCGGCCGATAGTCCTTCCGAAATCGAACACTGTTTGCTGCGCCGAAAATGATGCTGCGTAGGTGCTGTATATCTGATTTCGTGTGCCCGACGTCGGCGTGAAGACAAATACACCTTCGTTATGAGTGTCTGACGCATTGAAAGACAGTGACGGGAGATATGCGGAAAACGCCTGTCGATACGCTCCTGTGGCAGAGCGCACACCGGCTTCTGCCCCGCGCACTGATGGATGGTAAGCGACCGCAAGCTCGGTGGCACGTCTGACCGTGAGTGTGTCGATGTCTACGGTGGCATATTGAGCATCTGACCGTGCATATCCCAGGACGAGTGCCGCCACAAGGGCACTCTTGACGATGCGGGATCCACCCCCCTCCGGAATTCGCAGAAGGCGCGTCATGATGCCGGCTCCTCATCGTGTTTCATTTCACGCTTGAACCGGATCTCGAATACTGTGTAGAGTGCGGGAACAAAGAACAGCGTAAGAATCGTCGAGACAGTCAGTCCGCCGATCACGGCAATGGCCAGCGGAGCTTGCGTGGACTCACCACCAATTCCCAGCGCCATCGGAATGAGTCCCAGGACCGTCGCCAGGGAGGTCATGAGAATTGGTTTCAGCCTGGTTCGCCCCGCACGGATGACGGCGTCATCCAGGGTGACACCCGCCATTCGCAGATGATTGGTGTAGTCCACAAGAAGAATCCCGTTGCTGACGACGATGCCGACCATGACGATGATTCCCTGGAATGAAGTGACGGAGAGCGTGGTTCGCGTAAGGAAGAGTATCCAGAAGACCCCGACGATTCCCAACGGTACCGTGAACATGATGATGAACGGATCAAGGAGCGATTGGAACTGCGAGGCCATAACCACGTAGACAAGCAGGATAGCTAGGCCGAACGCGAGCAACAGATCCCGGAACGTCTTCTGCTGTTGTTCCACGTTTCCGGTCTGCTTGATCTCGAAGCCGGGCGGAATCGTCATATTGTCGACCTTCTTCTGAATGTCTGCGGCAACGCTGCCCAAGTCGCGTCCGCTCACGTTAGCTGTGACCTCCACGAGACGTTGTTGATACTTCCTGTCTATCTGGACCGGCGAGTTGGCCTTCTCGATATTTGCGACGTTTCCCAGCCGCACTTGCTGTCCGGATACAGTCGTGATAACGAGGTTCTTGAGGTCATCAATATGCGATCGGTAGTCTACTCCCAGTCGAACCAGGATGTTGTACTGATTTCCCGACACCGGATCTGTATAGAGCGACGCTACGGATCCGTTGACACACGTGTTGATCGTGTTGGAGATGTCGGCGACATTGATTCCCAGCGTTCCAGCCTTGTCCCGATCGATCCTGACGCGAAGTTCGGGGAGATTGTCTTCCCGACTGAGCTGCACATCGACAGCGCCGGGAGTCGAACGGACAATCGATGCGACTTCTTTCCCCAGCTTCGTTCCGGCGTCAAGATCGAAGCCCCGGATTTCCACGTCAATCGGGGCGTTGGAGCCGAAGTTCAGCAGAAAGCGGAGGAATCCTCCCGGGCTGAGGAAAATGCTTGCCCCTGCAACGCCAGCGAGTTTTGGCCGTATCTTGTTGACGATCTCAAAGACGGATCGCTTCCGCTCGTCCGACGGAGTTAGCGCAACCTGAATATTTGCTGCATGGCTCCCCGAGTTTCGTCCAAAGAAGTTGCCCGAGCGCGCGGATGGGACGCCGATATCCGTGATCATCGCCTGAATCTCCGGGATGTTGTCCTGCAGGATCTTTTCAATATTTCGTGTGAATCGGTCGGTCTCTTCAGCCCGGGTCCCGACAGGGAGCTTGACGGTTACGGAGAACTGCCCCTCATCCTGGTCGGGGAAGAATTCAGTGCCGATGAACTTGACGAGGACCAGCGAGAGCAGCGCGGCAATAGAAATCCCGATGATGACCCGCTTACGGTGAGTGAGCGTCCACCGGAGGTAGCGCTCGTACCTTGCGTCAATTGCCTCCAGATAGTCATGCGCCTTCCGACGGATCCTGTCAGGAAGTTTGGACGATGTCCGGTCGAGTTCCTTTTCAGGCGGAAGGAACCGGAGGCACATCAGAGGTGTGACGGTCCGTGAGACAAAGAACGATCCAAAGAGAGCGACCGAGATCGTGATGGTCAGGGGGATGAAGAGCAGCTTGGCAATCCCGGTGAGGAACACGATCGGGAGGAACACGATGACCGTAGTGAGGGTAGAGACGAAGATCGGTGCCGCGACCTCACTTGCCGCTTCGAGGGTTGCCTGGATCTTGGTGTGCCCCTTCTTCCGCTGGTTGTAATGCCTCGAGATCGCTTCCAGTTCGACGATGGAATCGTCGACCAACCGGCCTACAGCGAGAGCGAGACCTCCGAACGTCATGATGTTCAGTGTAACGTTGCCGAACCGGAACCAGATGAACGTAATGAGAATGGAGAGGGGAATGGCCACCATGACAATCATCGTTCCCCGGATGTTCCGAAGGAAGAGCAAAATGACTATGATTGCGAGGAGCCCACCCATCGCAGCCTCCTGCTGGAGGCCGGAGATCGTCTGGCGAATGTACACTGACTGATCGAATGAAAGGGAGAGATGAACTGTGGGGGGGACATTGCTGAGCTTCGGGAGCGCTTTCAGAACATTGTTCACAACATCGACCGTGTTGGCACTGGCGAGTTTCTGGACCCGGAGCGTCAGACCCGGTCGCCCATCGATCCTGATGATCTCCGTCTGTTCCTGGTAACTGTCTTCGATCGCCCCAACATCCTTGACCTTGATCGGGACACCGTTGACAGTTCTTATCACAATTTCCTGCATCGGTTTGACAACGTTGAACCGGCTCTCCGTCTTTAGGGTATAATCGAACCTCCCCGTCTTCAAATCTCCCGATGGGATGATCAGGTTTGAATTTGCGACGGCGTTGAGAACAGCTATGACCGGCATATTCATTGCTTCAAGGCGGTTCCGGTCAAGCGTGACATGGATCTCACGTATTTTTCCTCCGGTGACCTGGGCCGACGCCACCCCGGGCAAGTGCTCAATCTGCGGCTCAATGGTATTGTATGCCAGATCATACAGGTCGCGCTCATCCATGTCGCCGGAGACAGCAACGTTGCAGATCGGAAGATTTGTAATGTCGAAACGAAGGGAGATCGGTTGAGAAACACCAGTGGGAAGCTGATTCAGAATCCGGTTCACCCGCTGCACGATGTCCACGAGGCCGACATCGAGGTTCGCGTTCCAGTTATAGTTGATCCGGACTTGAGAAATGCCTTCGCGAGTACTGGACTGGACATAGTCGACATCGTTGGCAGAGCTGACGCCCCGTTCGACGATCCGAGTGACCGTCTGCTCCATATCCAGAGGCCCGGCACCAGTATAGAATGTAATCGTCGTGACAACAGGCACCGAGATATTCGGCAACAAATCAACGGGAAGTTGCTGGAACGAGACGTATCCAAGCACCAGGATGGTGATTGCGATCAGAAACGTTGAGATCGGATAGCGAAGAGCAAGTCTGGTTAGCCACATACAGAAAGAAGCCTAATGTTGAACAACTATCGGGCTGCCGTTGCGTACAAATTGCTGTCCGGTAACAATGACCGAGTCTGTTGTAGCAAGCCCGGTGAGAATTTCCGTACGACCCTCCTGCTCGGGTCCCTGGGTGATGTACATCCTCCTAGCAGTGTCCTGGCGAGCGATGAACAAGTACGCGCCGGTATCGTCTGTCAGAATTGCCTGTGTCGGGACTGTCATTGCGTCCTTGTGCTGGTCAATGATGAGCAGGACGTTTGCGAACATCCCGGGTTTCAGCGCATGATCAGAATTCGGGATATCGATCTCTACTGCCATTGTGCGGGTCGAAAAATCCAGCGCATCGCTGTACCGGGTTACCGTTCCGTCGAAAGTGCGGCCGGGGAATGCATCCACAGTGATCGTTGCCTTCTTGCCCAC
>Ga0153915_10003834_pt1 | contig 13831 bp, 12 predicted proteins | sample Opewatmetagenome_2_FD_107003 | JGI IMG/M metagenome (GOLD analysis project Ga0153915, IMG submission 107003) | Freshwater wetland microbial communities from Ohio, USA - Open water 3 Core 3 Depth 3 metaG | ecosystem: Environmental > Aquatic > Freshwater > Wetlands | place: USA: Ohio, Lake Erie... | reverse complement strand
TGATGAAGATGTCTTTCATTTGATTTTCTTTTCCATTATACATTACAAAAAAGCGCTCCCCGTTCGGAGAGCGCTTTGTCTTCTCGGAATCCAATTATTTTAATTTCGGTCTAAATTTATACCCATACACCAGCATGCCTCGCTCATCTCCATCCGAGCGCAGGCGGCGGGTGACCATCTCAACGGGCATACCGATCTCAACGGCCTCTTCTCCCAGGTCGGTCAGCTGGGCGGTGATGATGGGACCTTCTTCCAGCTTGACCAGCGCTACAGTATAGGGTGCCGTCGCTTCGTAACCGGCAGGAGCATCGTAAATTGTCGTGTAAGAATATACCTCGCCGCGCCCGCTGAAAGCGAAGGTGGTTTTGGCATCTTTGCCGCACTCGGGGCAGATGTCGCGAGGTGGGAAGATCTTGGCATCACAGTGGGGGCAGACTTCGCCGACCAGGCTGTAGCGCTGTTTTTTCAACCGCCAATGGCGTGGAATTTCCATAAATATCTCCTAATGAGTACAGATCATTCCTTACAACCTGGATTCTAGGTTTCTGAACCTATCAGGAACTATCAGAAAGGGCGTATTGTGCGACCTTTCACATTTGATAGAATTTGAGAGGCGTAAAAAGGTTCAGGATTATACGGATTTCATGGATAAGGGAGGGAAAAAGGATAAGGTCTGGGGCGTGCAAGGATCTTAGGGGTTCTTCGAGCTGGCAAAATGCACCAGCCCTCAGAACGACATGAGAGGTGGGCTGAAAAGCTCACGGATGACCATGGATTCCATGGATGAGTGAGAGAAGGCGACAGGGTAAGGTTTAGGGTGTGCATGGATCTTAGGGGTTCTTCGAGCTGGCAACGTGCGCCAGCCATCAGAAGGACGTAGGTGGGATGCGTTGGTGTATCCTCTTGAGATTAAATCCACTCGGGATTGATCGTGCGTTCGCTTGGCACATCACCCGTGTTGACCGTGGACTTTGGCTCAAGCAAAACCACATGCACTTCTTCGTCTGCGACCGGTTTATGTTCCACCCCGTGTGGAATAATCACAAACTCGCCCTCCGTGATGGAAAGCTCCTGATCTCTCAGCATCATTCGTAAACGACCTTTGATTACCAGGAACAGCTCATCCTCAACCTCATGTTTGTGCCAAATGAATTCGCCTTTGAGTTTGGCAAGCTTGATATAGGAGTCATTCAGCTGTCCCACAATGCGCGGATGCCAGTGATCCTGGATCAGATTGAATTTACTTGCGATATTCACTACATTCATATTCCAGATAACCTTATGGTTCCAGGCTCACCCTTACTTCCCTAACCCTTATCCCTTGCCTCTTAAACCCTCTCCAGCACGTGGGTCACAGCCGTGGAAGCAGGTCCACCCAGGCATTGAATCATGGCGCGCTTCGCCCCGCTCACCTGGTTCTTGCCAGCCAACCCGTGCAGCTGCAGCACAGCCTCAACCGCCTGGTAAACGCCGGTGGCCCCACCCGGGTGACCGCGCGCTTTTAATCCGCCAAAAGTGGAAATGGGCAGTTTCCCTGTCAAGCTGATTGTCCCATCTACAGCCATCTCGCAACCCTTTCCGCGCTCCGCAAATCCCGCTGCCTCTAACGAGAGGGCTGTATAAATGGAATAGGCATCGAACAGTTCGAAGAGATCGACGTCTTGCGGGCGGATACCTGCCTGGCGGCAGGCGCGCTCCACAGAAAGGCGCACAGCCATCCATTCCAGAATGTCAGGCCGGTCATGAAGCGCCAGCCGGTCGTTTGCCATGCTCGATCCAGAAATACGCACCAGTGGTAAGAGTGCTTCTTTTGGAAGCAACTCCCGCCGGGTGAGCAGCACTGCCGCAGCGCCATCTGCCATGGGAGCTGCATCGAACAAGTTAATGGGGTCGCTGAGCGTGCCAGCTTTCTCATAAGCTTCGATGCTAATCAGGTTATGGAACATAGCCAGGGGGTTGGCGGCTCCGTTTATATGTGCATTGATCGGAAAGCCTCCAAATGCCGATCGAGGCACTTGATAGGTGTGCATATAGCGGCGCATCAGCAAGCCTGCCTGGGCGGTTGGAGTCAGCCCCTGGACGGACTCATAGTCACTGTCGGTGGCGGTCGAAACTGCTGCTTCGACTTTCGATCCAAGCATATCGGTGAACTTCTCGACACCCAGCACCAGCGCTGTCTCGACCTCTCCAGATGCGACTGCCATATACCCGAGGCGTAGAGCCGCCCCTCCTGAAGCGCCTCCAGCTTCCATGACCGCCGCCTCGATGCCCTTTAACCCGGCATGGTCGGCGATCAGCGAGCCTAAGTGCGCCTGGTCTGAAAGCAGCGGTGCCAGCATATTGCCAACATACATGGCGTCTGGCTTGAGCCCGCCGGCGTCTTTCCGCGCCGCAACGATTGCCTGGACTGCCAGGTCGCGCAAGGAAATATCCCATAATTCCCCAACCGGAGTTTGTCCAACCCCTGCGATGAATACTTCTGTCATAATCCGCTCCCTTTACTTCATTGCCAGCTTACCGCGCAAGCGGACGTAGGTGCCATAGTCGATCTCAGTGCGCCGGGCGATGTAATCTTGGGTCTTGTAAGCGCGGTCTCGCCGTTCGAGGATGGCTTCTGTGACACGCAAGGCAAAAGCGTCGGAGCCAGCTCCCGACCCAAAGGAAACCATGAGAATGTTGTCACCTGGTTCAGCGATATCGAGCACGGCGGTCAAGCCGATCATGGCTGCACCGGCATAGGTGTTGCCAATCACCGGCACCAGCAAGCCTGGGGCAATCTGCTCTTTACTGAATCCTAATTGCGAGCCGACCCGCTGAGGGAACTTGGTGTTGGGCTGGTGGAAAATGGCATATTTGTAGTCAGCAGGTGTGGTGTGAGTCTCTTCCATCAGAGCTTTGCCAGCCTCGGTTATGTGTTTGAAATAAGCTGGCTCTCCTGTAAAACGCTGCCCGTGTTCTGGATATTTCTGGTACTCACGCCTCCAGAAATCAGGTGTGTCCGTCACGTAGGAGTAGGAGCATAGAATCTCCGCTAAAGACTCCTCAGCAGGTCCAAGCAAGTAAGCTGCCCCGCCAGCCCCAGCGGTGTATTCCAACTGGTCGCCCGGGCGTCCCTGAGCGGTATCCATGCCGATTGCCAGGGCATAATGTGCCATTCCCGATCCGACGAAGCCCATGGCGGCTACCATGGCTTCTGTGCCGGCTTTACAGGCGAATTCCCAATCACCCGCCTGCACATGCGGAACGGCGCCGATTGCCTCTGCCACGAGGGTTGAAGTCGGTTTTACAGCATAGGGATGCGATTCGGAGCCGACCCATACAGCCCGGATTTCTTCAGGCGAGACGCCGGCGCGTGCCAGGGCGTTGCGGGCGGCTTCGATGGACATGGTGACTACATCTTCATCCAGACCAGGAACAGCTTTCTCTTTAATGGGCAGCCCCCCTTCGCCATCCGTCCAGATGCGCGCCACTTCTTTAGCAGGCAGCCTGTAGCGCGGAACATATGCCCCATAACCGATGATCCCGACGGGTTTGGAAGGTTTGAGTAGTTTGGGATATAGCGTCGTAGTATCGTTCATTAATTTCTCCAGGTCAGGAAAATATCATCTGGATCACTTCCCTGAGTTCCATTCGGCTAAAATTTCTTCGGCCCGGTCAATCCGGACCGTTTTTTCAGTGATAAGCTGTTCAGCAAGCTGGTTGATTTGCTCCTCTTTGGCTCCTGCTGCAATGGCTACTTGCCGGGCGTGGAGGCTCATGTGCCCGCGTTGAATGCCCTCGGTTGCCAGGGCGCGCAACGCGGCCAGGTTTTGGGCTAACCCTACAGAAACGATGATCTCGGCGAGCTGGCTTGCTGAAGTAACGCCCATTAGCTTCAAAGCAGCGCGTGCTGCAGGATGCACCTTGGTCGCACCACCAATAATACCAACCGCCATGGGCATCTCCAGTGTCCCGACCAGGTTGCCGATGGAATCCTGCCCCCATGTGCTCAAAGAGGTGTATCTTCCGGAACGGGCAGCATAAGCATGTGCACCCGCTTCGATCGCGCGCCAGTCATTCCCAGTTGCGATCACAACTGCATCCACCCCATTCATGATACCCTTATTGTGTGTGGCCGCCCGGTATGGATCAGCAGCAGCGAAAGCCCAGGCAGCGATGATCCCATCCCGCACTTCCTCGGCGCGATATTGACCAAAGGCAAGCTCCGCAAGAGGGATGGTGCAGCGCGCGCGTGCCAGGCGTTGATCTGCCAGATTCGAAAGGATGCGTAGAATCACCCGCCCACCACTGATCGCTTCGATGCGCGGTGCTAGCTTTTCACAAGCCGTATTGACTGCATTCGCTCCCATGGCATCCCGCACGTCATAGATCAAATGGACCACCAGGAAGGGGCCGATGGGAGAATCATCAATAATACGCACCTGCAGGCGGCGTGGTCCGCCGCCAATCTTCTTTAGTACGGGGTCGAGGTCCGCTGCTTCCGCCAGCAATTCTTCAGATGCCTCTAAGATTGCCAGGCGTGCTGAAGGAAGGTCGGCGACTCCCAGTATTTGCATCTGGCCAATCATTTCTGGTGGGGTTGTGTGTGCTGAAAATCCCCCTCCGAGGCGCGCCAAGCGGGCCATGAAGGAAACGCCCGCAATCACAGATGGCTCTTCGATCACCATTGGAATCAACACTTCGCGCTTGTTTACCACGAAATTCAGTCCCAATCCCAGTGGTAAGGAATAAATGCCAATGACATTCTCGATCATGTGGTCCGCCTGCTCTGAGGTTAGTCCAGCCTCACCGCTCAATGCTGACAGCTCTGCCTCGGTCAGGAGACCGCTTTCCTGGATGATCTTTCGGCGTTCTGGCAGGCTCAGGTTATAAAAACCGGGCAAGCGTGATCCTCGGGATTGTTCGTTCATCGTTAATATTCCTCCATTGAATCGTACTTGGACACAGGAAATATAGTTGTTTACATCTGGCAAAAGCTATCAGAATGGCTAGAAAAACTGGTGAATTAGGGAACCGCTAAAAGTTTCTTGTCTAATATTCATGCAAAACAGCGGTTTCCTTTAGGGTTTCGCTGGCTTTATAAACTTTATTGTTAAGGTACATTCGGCGAAACACCAATGTCATCGGATTATACAAATACTACACTCTTTGGTAAAATACACTTGTGGTGAGGTTGAATGGTAGTTCTTAGTCGAGAGCAAATTGAAGAACGGCTGGTAGCGCTCCACCGGGCCAGTCTCGAACTGGTAAGTAACCTATCTTTGGAAACCGTGCTGGAGAGAATTGTAAACCTGGCGCGCGAGCAGGCAGTCGCCAGGTATGCTGCCTTAGGTGTCATCAATGAGAAGGGGGAGTTGGTCAAGTTTATTCATGTTGGAATGACTCCTCAAGAAGTCCAGCGCATGGCGCACCCTCCGAAGGGATTTGGATTGATTGGCGCTATTCAAAATGAGCGCCAAACGATTCGAGTTGCTGAGATCAGCCAGGATCCACGCAGCGTAGGTTTTCCACCAAATCACCCTCCCATGCATTCCTTTTTGGGTGTTCCGATCATGCAGGGGGATCTACTCTTCGGACAAATTTATTTGACCGATAAAGAAGGTTATCCTGTCTTCACCGAAGACGACGCAAGAGTTATCGAAACCTTAGCTGCGTATGCTGCTGTGGCGATCTCCAATGCTCACATGTACGAGGAGCTTTTGGAGCGAGACCAAAAATTGACACAGCGTAATAGTGATTTGGCTTTGCTGAATGATGTCGCAGCTGCCCTGGCTGGTTCAATGGATATTGCAGAAATCCTTGAACAAACCTTGACCAGGGTGATGAATTATCTGGGAGTGGAAGCTGGTGAAATTTTCCTGCGCGAAGAAGAAGGGGACGAGATGGTTCTGGCTTTGCATCATGGCGAAGCCGCTGAGGCTTTCTGGTCAAAGGATCGTTTTTCCCCAGGTGAAGGATTTATCGGAATAGTCGCCGAATCAGGCCTCCCGCTGGTGACAACGACAGCGCAGGATGATTCTCGTTATTTACGTCGAGACGTTTTAGAGGCCGGTTTCCGGTGCATTGCATGTATCCCACTCTCCGCACGGGGAAGAACAATGGGAGTATTGGGAGTGGCCTCACGCCAGGAGCGCTTTCTTGAGGACCGCGAGCTTAACTTGTTAAATTCCGTTGGAAAGCTGGCGGGGATTGCGATTGAAAATTCCCACTTTAACTACCAATCTCGACGCCTGGCTGTTTTGGAGGAACGCGAGCGCATCGGCATGGACCTTCATGATGGTATCATCCAGTCGATCTATGCAGTTGGTTTGGCTTTGGAGTATGCGCGTATGTCACTGGGGGAAGATTCAGATATGACGCGTGAAAAAATTTCTCAATCCATTGAGGGATTAAACAGCACCATTCGAGATATCCGTTCTTACATCCTGGATCTGAGACCACGTCAGTTTTGGGGTGAGGACCTGATGGGAGGCCTCAAACGCCTGGTCGATGAATACCAGTCGAACACGCTGAATAAAGCAACTCTGGTGGGTCCAGATGAGGGGCAGATCAAGCTGCCTCCCTCACATGCTACCACTTTGTTCCACATCTGCCAGGAAGCTCTGGCAAATGTTGCCAAGCACGCCCATGCTCGCCACACCTCGATCCAGCTCTGGAAAGCACCCGAGCGGATCCTGTTGGAGATTTCCGATGATGGGCAGGGATTTGATCTCAGCAAGATGAGCGTCACACTGGGTCATGGCCTTTCAAACATGCACACGCGCGCTCGGAAAGTTGGAGGCGATGTGGAAATTACCTCAGAGCCAGGCAAAGGCACGACCGTATTGGCCTGGGTGCCGTTGCGAAATGTTCCTTTATGAAGGATCGTGTGCCGGTATTGATAAGCCGGAATAACCCCAGAATCAAACAAATTAGAGCGCTGCGCCAGCGAAAAAGGCGTGATGAAGCCGGGCTGTTTCTTGTTGAAGGTATCCGGCATATTGGCGAAGCGATTGAAGCCAAAGCTCAGATTGAACTTCTATGCTATGCTCCCGATCTTTTGACCAGCGCGTTTGCCAAAGAGTTGCTAGAGCAGCAGCAGGCTAAAGGGACACTTTGCCTTGCACTAGAAGATGAAGTTTTCGCCTCGCTGGCTGAGAAGGAAAACCCTCAAGGATTATTGGCAGTAGTGCGTAAACCAAGCTGGATGCTCGACCAGTTGAGTCCTGAAAATTTTCCCTGGGGGGTCGCCCTGGTATCACCCCAAGACCCAGGAAACGTGGGCACCATATTGAGGACAGTAGATGCCGTAGGCGCCAGTGGGCTTCTCCTACTGGAAAGCAGCGCGGATCCATACCATCCCAGTGCAGTGCGCGCCAGCATGGGAGCTTTGTTCTGGCACCCTGTTGTTCAAACATCGTTTATTGACTTTATCTATTGGGCACGAGGTCAATCTTACACCTTGTACGGCACGTCAGCACATGGTAGCACCGAGTTTCGCTCCATTGAGCGTTATCACACTCCCTGCGTCTTGCTCATGGGCAGCGAGCGGGAGGGGCTTTCCCCGGAGCAGGCACAGCAATGTGACTTATTACTACGCCTGTCCATGCATGGGAAAGTGACTTCGCTCAACCTGGCTGTAGCGGCTGGGGTAATGCTCTACGCCATGGAACAATCTATATAAATCCCCGCGTTTCTTATCCCCTATATTTTTGCATCACATAAGCTCTTACGGTGGATATCGCAAGTTGATCTGACCATTGGTTCTATTTCAATTGCGATCCATGCGATTCACCAATTAATTTTGATATCAATATTATTAAAGTATTTATTGACAAATGAAAAAATATAGCTATAATTATTTGATATATTGAAAGTGTCTGTTTTATTAATTAGGGTTGCTGTAAAAATATTGGAGAATCACATATGACTTCAGTGGTAGCTGTTGAACCCAAGAAAAATTGGAAGATTCCTTTCTTTACCATCTGGACAGGCCAGGCTGTGTCTCTTTTCGGCAGCCAATTGGTGGGGTTCGCGCTGATCTGGTGGTTGACAAAGACGACCGGCTCTGCCACGGTTCTGGCAACCGCCTCTTTGGTAAGCTTGCTGCCCAATGTCATCTTGGGTCCTCTAGTGGGGACGCTGGTCGACCGCTGGAACCGGCGTCTTGTCATGATCTTCGCCGATAGCTTCATTGCCCTGGCTACTCTGGCTCTAGCTCTGCTTTTCTGGCAAGGAAACGTGCAGTTCTGGTATGTCTATGCCCTGATGTTTGTCCGCTCTGTGGCAGGCGGTTTTCATTATTCGGCTATGCAGGCTTCTACCTCTTTGATGGTGCCCAAAGAACACCTGGCGCGTGTCCAGGGCATGAACCAGATGCTCAACGGGGGTTTGAATATAATTTCTGCTCCCCTTGGAGCCTTATTGTTGGAGGTGCTTCCTCTGCAGGGCATCCTGGGTATAGACGTGATTACTGCCTTGATCGCCATCACGCCTCTCTTATTCTTGATGGTTCCGCAACCGCCCCGCGCTCAAGCTGCAGTGGGTGCGCCTTTGAAAACCTCGGTGTGGGCCGAGATGCGTCAGGGATTGAGATATGCTTTTTCTTGGCCTGGATTGGTGATCATCGGCATCATGGCAACTTTGATTAATTTCTTGCTGACGCCGGCTTTTTCTCTCATGCCAATCCTGGTCATAAAACATTTTAACGGTCAGGCGCTTCAGCTAGCCTGGATGGAATCAGCCTGGGGAGTTGGGGTCATGGCGGGCGGCTTTCTTTTGAGTGTGTGGGGTGGTTTCAAGCGCCGTATGTACACGTCTTTCGTGGGTGTTTTCGGGATTGGCATTACCAGCCTTGTGATCGGCCTTTTACCCGCTAGTGCTTTCCCCTGGGCAGTTGGAGTGATGTTCTTTTCCGGTTTCACAAACCCAATTGCCAATGGACCGTTGTTTGCCGCGCTACAGGCCTCTGTAGATCCGGAGATGCAAGGCCGGATCTTCACTTTGATCGGCAGCTTTGCCAGCGCAATGTCACCAATCGGATTGATCGTAGCGGGTCCAGTCGCAGACCATCTGGGCGTGCAGACCTGGTTCCTGATCGGAGGTGTGGTCACCCTGCTGATGGCTCTATCCATGTTCATGGTACCAGCAGTGGTTCATTTCGAGGAAGGACATCCACAGAAGAAAAAGGATAGCTCTCCACAAGCTATCCTTCCAGTCGTGCCGGAAGCTTCTCAAGATTGATATCTTTTTTTTCGGTCCCTTTCACCACAATCCGCGTATGATGATAAGCACTCCAAAGAGTGCCAGGGGAATCCCGATGATTGCCCCAACCACGGTGATGGTCAGAATCACACCCAGGATCACGAAGACAAACCCGAGGATGACCGCTACCAATCGCCCGGTCAGCATCACAATATAAGCAACCAGGTTCCAAATTGCCGCAAAAGGCCATAAATACCAGGGAGTCTTTTTCAGATTGATCATACTTCCTCCAATTTTCATTATGGTATACGTTAACTATCCATGAAAGTTGCATATTTTTTGATAAGTTAAGCTTAATATTCCTGTAATGATTAACTGGTACAATTCAGACAGAAATACTCTAATTTTGATGGTTGATTACAGTGAAGGATGCAAAGTATGATAAAAATATCCCCCTCCGAAATTACACCGGAGCATATCTATCTCCGGCGACGAGAATTTATGAAAGGGATAGGTGCACTTACATTGGGGGCGCTGGTTCTGGCGGCTTGCAGAGGTCAGGCTACCCCAACTGCATTGAGTGATGCGAACCTTTTCCCGCCCCCTGAAGCAAATGGCAAGAAGGATGAGTTGGGGAATCCAGTCAACTCGTATACGGATATCACCACATATAATAACTTTTATGAATTTGCTACAGACAAAACGAGTGTAGCGATGTTGTCGCAGAATTTCGTCACCTCCCCCTGGCAGGTAAAGGTAGGCGGTCTGGTAAATAACCCGAAGACCTACGATCTGGATCAATTATTAAAATTCGAGCAGCAAGAACGGATCTACCGTTTGCGTTGTGTAGAAGGCTGGTCTATGGTCATCCCCTGGCAGGGATTCCCTCTCTCCACGATACTGAAGGAAGTTGAGCCGACCTCCGAAGCAAAATTCGTGCGCTTTGAAACCTTATATGATCCTACACAGATGCCCGGTCAGAAAGATCAATACTTCGCCTGGCCTTATGTTGAAGGTTTGCGTATGGATGAAGCCATGCAAGACCTGACGATCCTGGCGACTGGGCTGTATGGAAAATCATTGCCTCCTCAGGATGGTGCGCCGATACGGTTGGTCGTCCCATGGAAATATGGCTTCAAGAGCATCAAGTCCATTGTAAAAATTGATCTGGTAGATACGATGCCAACTTCTTTATGGATGGCAGCCGCGCCGAATGAATACGGTTTTTACGCCAACGTCAATCCGCAGGTGCCTCATCCGCGTTGGTCGCAAGCTACTGAACGGCGCATCGGTGAATTTCAGCGGCGAGACACTTTGATGTTTAATGGTTATGAACAAGAAGTGGCCTCTCTTTATACTGGGATGGATTTAAAAGCCAATTTCTAAGTCCAAGATAAAATCTATGTCCGCCAGCTTACTGCATTCCAGGTTGCAAAATAAAGGCGCCGAGGAGATCTTCTCCCGTTTCCTGAAGCATAGTTTACGCCTGCTTGTTCACGTTGGCTCTTTAATCCCTCTTGGAGTGCTATTGTGGGATTTCTTTACCGGGAACCTGACTGTAAACCCAATTCAGGCTGCTACTCAACGCACGGGTAATATCGCCCTCGTGATCCTACTTCTTTCACTGGTTTGTTCTCCCCTATCTTCCATCCTGGGAATAAAAGAAGCGCTTAAGTTTCGCCGTACCCTGGGGTTGTACGCGTTTTTCTATGCCACTCTCCACTTCCTGATTTTCGCAGGCCTGGATTATACATTCAGGCTTGATCTGATTTGGGAATCCCTGGTCGAGAAGCCTTTTATCCTGGTTGGTTTTGCGTCAGGTTTAATTATTCTTGCCCTTGCGGTGACTTCATTTCAGTGGTGGATGAGGCGCCTGGGTAAAAATTGGAAAAGGTTACAGCGGTTGGTGTATCTATCTGGTGGGTTGGCAGTCCTTCACTACATTTGGGCAGTTAAAGCTGACATTCGTATCCCGCTTCTCGCGGGAGGCGTCTTGCTTTTTCTTCTCATACTGAGGATCCCCTTTATCAAGAGAGCCTTGATCAAAATTCGATATAAACTGGTGAGCAAGATCAGCTCCTGATTAAAAAAATCATCAGGATTCTTGACCCTCATCTTCTGGGCTGATCAAAACTTCCCGCTCGCGCCCGCCTCCCTGGTTGGGACCGACTACCCCCAATTCCTCCAACTCATCCATTAGCCTGGCAGCCCGTGGGTAGCCAATACGTAAGCGGCGCTGGATGAGAGATGTGCTGGCTTTCTGGGTTTCTCGTACTACGGCGATCGCCTTTTCTACCAGGTTATCCTTCTCCGCCGTCACTTCCTCTTCGGCGAGCATCTCTTCCCAAGGAGGTGGTGCCGTTTCATCAGCGCCATGCGATTGCTGCCAGAAGGTGATCACTTTTTCGACCTCCTGGTCAGACACCATCACACCCTGACAGCGCAAGGGTGCAGGAGCCTCCGGCGGTAAGAAGAGCATGTCACCATGCCCGAGAAGCGACTCGGCGCCAATCGTATCGAGAATTACACGTGAATCGACAGATGAAGCTACGGCGAAGGAAATACGTGCCGGAAAATTCGCTTTAATCAATCCGGTGATCACTTCTGTGCTGGGGCGCTGAGTAGCTACCACCAGATGGATGCCGGTAGCTCGCGCTAGCTGCGCCAGGCGTACCAAAGTATGTTCTGTTTGTTCTGGCGTTGACAACATTAAGTCCGCCAGCTCATCTATCATAACTATGATGCGCGGCAGGGATTCGTAACCTTTCCGCCGGTGTACTTTACGATTATACGAATCAATGTGTCGAGCGTGCATTTCCTCCAACAGCTTATATCTTCGATCCATTTCAGCGACTACCCAACGCAGCACTGCCCCAATGCGTTCGATCTTTGTCTCTACTTTTCCGTATAAATGGGGTAAGCCGTTAAAGCGGACCAGCTCGACCATCTTAGGGTCGATCATGACCAGTCGAAGCTCTGCTGGCGTATTGTTCATGACCAGACATGTGGTCAAGGAAGCAATGCAGATCGACTTACCAGACCCAGTCGTCCCGCCAATGAGAAGGTGAGGCATGGAAGCCAGGTCTGCTACCACAGGATTTCCGGAAACATCCCGCCCGAGGACGATACCCAGCGGAGAGCCAATCTTATAAAAAGCCTCCATTTCCAGGATGGGTCTGAGACGCACAATGGAGGTGCGCACATTGGGTACTTCGACGCCGATATATGGACGCCCTGGAACAGGCGCTTCGATCCGCAGTCTTTCAGCAGATAGCGCCAGAGCCAGATCCCTTCGCAGTGAAGCGATCTGCGCCACGCGCACTTTCTGCTTCGTGGCATCTTCCTCAGATCCTGGTTTGTCAAGGAATCCAGGTTCTACCGCAAATTGAGTCACCGTCGGTCCGACCCGAAAACCAATCACTTTCGCTGGAATTCCAAATTCCGCCAGGGTCTTTTCGATCAATCCAGCAGTGAGATTGATATTGCGTTCATCTGGGCGGAAACTCTGTTCATTAACCAGGATATCTAAAGAAGGCAGGCGCTCGTCACGCGCAGGGGGAAGGATATTCTTTTCTTCGGATGCTTGAACGCGAAATTTTTTTCGAAACTCAGCCGGAAGCGGCTGTTTTCGTCGAGAAGCAGCAGAACCTTGCATTCCAGAAGTCAATCTTGCTTCTGAGGCCACAGATACAGCTGGTACATCCTCGGGCAGTTCAATAGGGTGATGCTTCTTTGGCAATCGGTTTAAAATGGATTGGAGTGTTGGAATGAGCTTCAATCCGTAGAAAAGGCAGATCAGTAATAGTCCGCTAAATATGATGATCTGCCAGTTCCTGGCTCCTAATCCGATGGGGCTGATGGCAGAGCGTACCAGCTCAGCCAATCCCCATCCGATCCGCCCTCCATCTTGTCCAAGCTCAGCTCGCACCAATGAGTTTCCCCCCAGTGCTGCCAGAAGCGCCAGGGATGTAAAAGCCCCAATTTCCAGGACAAATAGCCGCATCCAGGGGATGGGCGGGTAGAATTTTTCTTCAGGTGAGTTGCCAGGGATTGGCTGTAACCCTGGTTTTTGACCGATGATTAATCTACTTTGCTTGCGCAATAAAAGCAACCCGATCGTACCGAGCGCTAATACCATCAGGAAGCTGCCAAGCCCTAACCATTGGTTTAAAAAGTACTTCCACCCCATTAACAAAGAACCACCCGCCAACCCAGGCGCGATCAAAGAGAGTAAGGTCATTGTAGAGAGCGCCAGCAGGAAGATGCCGAATATGTCGCGGAGAAAACGCTGGAAGCGCGCCAACAAGTTCAACGCAGTTACCACTCCAGATCCAGGTGGTGGTTCTGTAATGGGGATTTTTTGCGAAGACCCGCCTGGATTTTTTGCTGCGCTCATCCTTCTGCATCCTGTGGGTTAGGTGAATGGCAAGGAGCTGAAGGGCTAATTCCTTCTTTCGCTACGTGAGGCGATGATAATCCCTGCCAGGATAAGTATAGCACCAATCATTTTGAGGACAGTGGGAGTTTCGTGCAGCAAGAAATACGCCAGGATTGTCGAACCAATCGGTTCTCCCAATAGAGTCAGAGAGACAAATGCTGCTGAAAGATATCCCAGTGCCCAATTGAAGGTTGAATGACCCAGAAGCTG
>Ga0153915_10003833_pt1 | contig 13832 bp, 8 predicted proteins | sample Opewatmetagenome_2_FD_107003 | JGI IMG/M metagenome (GOLD analysis project Ga0153915, IMG submission 107003) | Freshwater wetland microbial communities from Ohio, USA - Open water 3 Core 3 Depth 3 metaG | ecosystem: Environmental > Aquatic > Freshwater > Wetlands | place: USA: Ohio, Lake Erie... | reverse complement strand
ACAGCAATATAGGATCCGATGAATTTTTTGACTTTGTAAGCATACATATTAAGTGCAAGAAGAGCTTTTTCATTTCCCTCGGCAGCGGCTACCTCAAGATCACGCATGTCTGACGATAGCTGGGATATGCCTGCAACGCCGCTCTTCTTATTTATCAGATTATTAACCCCGGTCACGTTAAGATGTTCCTTGTCAGCAATATAAATAAGAACGCCAGGGTCGATCTCACCGGTACGGGTTCCCATAATCAGTCCGTCAACCGGAGTAAAACCCATGGAGGTATCAATCGACCGACCATTCTGAATGGCTGTAATAGATGCCCCGTTACCCAGATGGCATGTTATGATTTTCAGGTCTTTTATGTCCTTACCCAGGATAGCCGCAGCTTTTGAAGCAACAAATTTATGGCTTGTACCATGATATCCGTATTTCCTTATTTTGTACTTTTCGTAGTATTCATATGGTAAAGCATACATATACGCATAATCCGGCATAGTCTGGTGAAATGAAGTATCGAATACTGCTACCTGTGGAACGCCCGGGATAAGCTTTTCAACAGACAGAATACCTTTAAGATTTGCAGGATTATGAAGGGGAGCAAGATCACTGCAGATCTCTATCTGGTGCTTTACCTCGTTATCAACAAGGACGCTTTCCTTGTAGCTTTCTCCTCCATTTACCACACGGTGACCAACTGCCTTAATCTCATTCACATTCTTAATAACTCCATGCCTGGAATCTGTCAGAGCTGCCATTACAAGGTTTATCCCGGTTGTGTGGTCGGGAATATCATTTATTACCCTGTATTGTTCCCCCCTGGTGGGTTTATGAGTCAAGATACTATCATTCAAGCCAATACGTTCCAGAAGTCCTTTTGCCATCATTTCACATCCGTCCGACATGTTAAATAACTGATATTTGATAGAGGAACTTCCGCAGTTTAAAACAAGGACAATCATTTATTCAAGAGGTTATTGAACATTAAAAATTTATTTCTTTGCGGCCGCCTGGTTGGCGGTGATAGCAATCATTGACACAATGTCGTTGACGGAACAGCCGCGGGAAAGATCATTAATGGGTGCCGCCATTCCCTGAAGTATAGGACCTATAGCTTCTGCCTTAGCGAGGCGCTGGACAAGCTTGTATGCTATGTTGCCGCAATCAAGATTCGGGAAAATAAGAACATTGGCTTTACCGGCAATTTTACTACCTGGAGCTTTTTTCTGCCCGATTGATTCTACCAGTGCCGCATCACCCTGAAGTTCACCGTCGATCATAAGTTCGGGAGCCATTTCCTGAGCTAACCTTGTGGCACTGACAACCTTATCAACCAGCTCATGCTTTGCGCTTCCTTTTGTTGAAAAACTTAATAAGGCAATTTTCGGTTCAAAACCTGCAATAGCCCTGGCAGTATGCGCAGTTGCAACAGCTATTTCAGCAAGTTCCTTATCAGTGGGATCGGGATGAACAGCTCCGTCAGCAAAAATAAGAACTCCCTCCTCCCCAAAGGTTTTTTCGGGAAGTATCATAATGAATGCGCCCGAAACAACAGATATGCCTGGAGCTGTTTTTATATAATGAAAAGCAGGCCTCAGTACGTCTCCTGTAGCGTGGTCGGCACCGGAAACCTCACCATCAGCATCGCCATTCTTTATCATTAAAACTCCCAGATAAAGAGGGTCCTCAATCAGCCTGGAGGCCTCTTCCCTGGTCATGCCCTTGTTTTTCCTGAGCTCCACCATCAGGTCAATATACCGATTTTTCTTTTCGTGAAATTTAGGATTTACTATTTTCGCTTTTGAAAGATTTTTTAATCCAAGTTGTTTTGCATGAGCAGCGATTTCATCAGGATCCCCGATCAATATTATCTGTGCTAATCCTTCTGAAACAGCAATATCTGCGGCTTTAATATTTCTTTCTTCATATCCTTCAGGAAGGACAATTCTCATATTGTGCTTTTTAGCATTTAATCTGATACGATCAAGCAATTCCATTGTAAATCAATTATTTAGATTATTCTACTTCCTGGTTTAAATGTACGAAAAAAAAGTTCGATTATACAATTATGAATGTCATGATTATTGCCCTGATGTTTATTTTTTCAGGAAAAATCAATTTTGCTTCTTTAAATCTTAAAAGAGATGATCAAATCATTTTCTAAATTTGCGCAGTCAAAAAACAAACTTATATGGATTCTTTTACCGGGAGACTGGATTCTTTGAAAGGAAGTATGGAAGGGGATCTGAAATATGATCTGATCACCAAAACAATCTATTCGACTGATGCTTCAGATTATAAAGAACAACCGGCAGCTGTCGCATGGCCTAAAAATCAGGACGATATAGGAAAGATACTTTCGTTTGCACGGGCAGAAAAAATAGGAGTGATAATGAGAGCCGGAGGGACTTCACTTGCAGGACAGGTTGTGGGTTCTGGTATTATTATAGATATATCAAGGTACATGAACAGGATCCTTGAAGTTAACATGGAAGCCATGTGGGCAAGGGTTGAACCCGGGGTCGTCCTTGATGAACTCAACTTGTATTTGCAGCGCTACGGCCTGTTTTTCGGACCTGAAACTTCAACCTCGAGCAGATGCAATATGGGAGGAATGGTAGGTAATAACTCATGCGGCTCACATTCAGTTATATATGGGTCAACAAGAGATCACACTATTGAACTTAAAACACTCCTCAGCGATGGCAGTGAGGTTGTTTTTGGTCCTGTCGATAAAACTGTCTTTGACTATAAATGCAACCAGGATAACCTTGAAGGGAAAATATACCGGAATATCAGAGAGATCCTTGACAATCCCGAAAACAGGAAAAGCATAAAGGAAAATTATCCAGATCCAAGGATACCGAGACGTAACACCGGTTATGCCCTGGATCTTCTGCTTGATACTGAGATCTTTGATGAAGAATCAAGCAAGCCCTTCAACTTCTGCAAGCTTCTTGCAGGATCGGAAGGAACGCTAGCTGTTACAACCGAGATTAAATTAAATCTTGTTCCCCTTCCTCCTTCATTCAAGACGATTGTCTGCGTCCATCACAGGGACAGGGATGAAGCTTTCAAAGCAAATCTTATCGCCTTGAAATTCAAGCCAACTGCAGTTGAACTAACTGACGACAGGATCCTTGAACTTACAAAAGATAATCTAAGCCAGAAAAATAACAGGTTTTTCCTAGATGGCGACCCGGGAGCTGTAATGATGGTTGAATTTGCAAGGGAAACGGAAGAGCAGGTAGAAGCTGTCACAAAAGAGATGATTGAAGCTCTGAAATCAGCCGGTTACGGTTATTCCTATCCAGTTGTAAGAGGAAAGGATATGACAAAGGTATGGGATCTCCGAAAAGCGGGTTTAGGTGTCCTGGGTAATATAAGGGGTGACAAACGGACTGTTTCCCTCGTTGAGGATACAGCAGTGAGAGTTGAGGATTTACCTGCTTATATGGACGAGTTTGCCAAACTCCTTTCCGCTCATGGAAAGGATTCAGTCTATCATGCGCACATAGGGACTGGTGAACTGCATATAAGGCCTGTATTGAATCTGAAAGATCCCAAGGATGTTGAATTATTCCGGACAATAGGTCTGGAAACAGCAAAACTGGTAAAAAAATACCGTGGTTCATTAAGCGGGGAACATGGAGACGGGAGGCTCAGAGGAGAGTTTATCCCGCTTATCCTGGGAGAATCCAATTACGCATTGCTTAAGAAGCTTAAAACATGCTGGGATCCTTATAATATTCTGAATCCAGGAAAGATTGTTGACACACCCTTAATGAATACCTTCCTTAGATATGTTCCGGGAACTATAACTCCGGATGTTGAAACAATTTTTAACTTTTCAGCCACCGAAGGTGTAATCCGGGCAGCAGAAAAGTGTAACGGTTCGGGTGATTGCCGCAAATCAATGAAAATAGGAGGAACAATGTGCCCCAGCTTTATGGCAACAATGGACGAGGAAACCTGTACCCGGGCGCGTGCCAATATACTTCGTGAATTTTTGAGCCTGGATAGCCAGGACCGCTGGGATCATAAGGAAATATATGATATCCTCGATCGTTGCCTTGGCTGCAAGGGATGTAAAGCTGAATGCCCTTCAGGAGTCGATATTGCCAAATTAAAATCTGAATTCCTTCAGCACTGGTACGACAAGCACGGAGTCCCGCTACGGACATTCCTCATAGCTTATATTTCAACATTTAACCGACTGGGCTCTCTTATCCCTTCTGTCTATAATTTCTTTCTGAAGAACAAAGCGTTCTCAGGTTTGCTGAAAAAATCGATTGGATTTGCCGCCGAAAGGTCAATTCCGGTAGTCTTTAAAACAAGCCTGAAAAAATGGATAAAACGGAATTTGCCGGCCTTAAATCCTGCAAATCCTACAGGTTCGGTCTGCCTGTTTATAGATGAATTCACTAATTATAATGATACCGAAGCAGGTATTGCAGCCGTGAAACTACTGACAGGGCTTAATTATAAGGTGATTATTGCTGATCATGACTTAAGCGGAAGAACATTCATTTCGAAAGGTCTTCTAAGGAAAGCAAGGAAAATAGCGATAAATAATGTCAGGATCCTTTCTGACAAAGTAAATGAAAATAAGCCACTTATTGGTATTGAACCATCTGCGATACTTGGATTCCGTGACGAATACCCTGATCTGGTAAATGCGGAATTACTTGATAGTGCCCGTAAACTGGCAGCAAACAGTTATATGATCGATGAATTCATTTCAAATGAATACAAAGCCGGAAGAATAAAGAGGGAATCCTTCACCACCAGGGAACTAAGTATTATTCTCCATGCCCACTGCCAGCAAAAGGCAGTTGCCTCTTCAGCCTGCTCAATTGAAATGTTGTCAATACCTCCGAATTTCAGTGTAAGAGAAATCCCTTCAGGATGCTGCGGTATGGCCGGATCATTTGGATATGAAAAAGAACACTTTGAATTGTCCAACCAGATCGGAAATCTTGTCTTATTCCCTGAGATAAATAATAGCACTGGCAATGTGGTAGTTGCAGCTCCCGGGACGAGCTGCAGGCATCATATAAAGGATGGTACGGGAAGAATTGCCAGGCATCCTGTTGAGATACTTTTCGATGCCCTTAAATACTAAAAGAACCTGGAAAATTTTCCGTGTCGCAGAGGTAATCAGGGGATGTTTAGGTAAAATCTCCCTGAAATATCGCAGATCTTAGCTTATCTTTCTGCCAGAATTTGCGCTATCTACTAAAAAGTAATTATCTATAGGTCCAGAGTGAATTTGTCAGAATCGTTCAGAACCGGGAATCTGGCACGGAACTTTGATAAATCTGTAATTGATATTTCTCCTGAAACATAACACTCTTTATTTTGAGGTCCTGAGGCAATTACTTCACCCCGGTGACTGATTATCATGGAATCCCCGCAGTGTTTATGGCCTTCCCCGTCCGTACCTATGCGGTTAGCTCCTGCAACGTAGCATACGTTTTCAATTGCTCTGGCTTTAAGCAGGATCAGCCACACCTCTCTCCTGCTTTCCGGCCAGTTTGCCGAATTGATCAAAAGATCATAGTCATTCCTGATTCTGCTCCATACAGGAAACCGAAGATCATAACAGATATTTGGACATATATTTATTTCTCTGAATTTAAATACAATACGCCGATTGCCCGGGGTAAAAAGTCTATCCTCACCGCCAGGACTGAAAAGATGTCTTTTATCGTATTGCCAGAATTCGCCTGATGGAGAAACAAAGATCCAGCGGTTATAAAAGTGATTGTCTTCTTTAGTAATATAGCTGCCACAAATACCGTAACCACCTCTTTCCGACATACTTATCATCCAATCGAAAGTAAGGGAACGTGGAGCTTCGAATAGTTTTTCTGGATCCATCGAAAATCCTGTGTTGAACATTTCCGGAAGAACTACAATTTCACTTTCAGATGGAATCGAAGAAACCAGGACACCAAGATTTTCAAGGTTTTTTAGCTTATTCTCCCACACAATATCAGGTTGGATGAGTGTTATTTTCATTTCTAATTATTCAGCTGGAAAGATGTGAATATAATGGTCTGTATCCAAATTTATTTTAATATTTTCTAAAAAAAAGGGGCTTGCTGAAAGCCCCGGAAACAATTGATCGACACCGCTATATTGTGGCGGGTTTATTTTTTTGTGTTTAGGGAATTGTAGTAATCTGTGAAAATTTGGTTTATGAGTGGTTTGTAATAAAGCCAGAAAAACCTTCTTGTATCATCAGGCATATTTGAGTAAAGTAACCCTTTAAGCTTATCGAATCCTTTAATCCTGGATGTCCAGAAGCAAACTTTGTTGGTTGCAAAATCACCTGAGAAATAATAAATTCTCTGGTTGACGGGTTCCTGAATGACTGCAGGAAAATCAGGCCTGAGTGAATTACTGCTTAACAGGGTATCCCCGGCAGCAGTTGCTTCAAAATGGAATTTGGAAATCACATTGCTCTGAAGCGGATCGATAATGTCGAACCAGTTACTGAATGCCACGGATGAAGGCACTCCAAATTTTTTACAGTTCTCAGGATCTGTTACAATATATGGCATTGCACTTTTCAGATGTGTCCCCTCTTCCAGTACAATAATACTTTTCTCATTGAGTATAACTATACCGGGTTTTGTAAATGTCCATGGTTTTTTATACTCTTTCCTGTACATCGCTGTCATCCAGACGGGGAAATCTTTGGAGGTTGAATCAAGCTTTTCGAAATATTTGCCTGTCCATCCTGAAAAACTTATCCCCAGCTTTTCCTGAGTCCTGTAAGAATCGAATGCAGCTGTTGGAAAATCAAAGGAATTGTATTCAAGGATTATCAGTTTATTCCTGTTCTTCATTTCATTTATAAGCAGATAATCAGTGTTATTCAGACCTCCGTAAATCCTTCTGGATCTACGGCTTTTATTTACTCCGGCGTACCAGTCGTTGAAGAATACTCCGTAAGTGTCTGCGATATATAAAGCGTCAACTTTCTGAGGAAGATCCATCATTTCGGACAAATGGTATTCTTTTTTGCTGCTTCCTCTGTCTCTTAGTGGCCGTGTTGGAGAGAATCCGTAGTAGTCTTTTTTGTATGAGTAACTGCTTCTCTTTTCTTTATTTACGAATCTATCACTGTTCAGAATCCAGGTGAAAGATTTGTGTTTCAGGCGTTCAAGTGTTGGAACGGTCTTGTCAAGAATAACTATATCAATAGGTTTCTTATCCTGGAAGGACCAACGAATGAAGTTTATGAATGGCAGGATAAGGATTAGTACCAGGATAATAATTGTTATGAGCAGAGGCTTTTTCATATCTGAAAAAATTCAAATACCATGTTAATTGCACTTTTAGACAGTTAAATAACTAATAAAAGTATCAATTTATTTTCTTTGGGTAAAATAAATTTTGTAGCAATATAGTAAAATTTATCTAAAATGGGGATGCTTAGTAGCCGCATGCGCAGTTCTCACCCCTCCTGTCAGCGCCTCCTTCTTTTCTTCCATCAGGTAAGATCAGGATTGCATTTACCCTCCCGATTGCAGGACGTTTGCTCAACCTGTAACCAATTGTTTCAAGCCTGGATATGGTGCTCTCACCGAGTGAATTATTCTCATAACTTATATAATCCGGAAGCCATTGATGATGAAATCTGCCGGTATCAACTGCCTGCCTGATATCCATGCCAAAATCAATTACATTGGTTATTACCTGTAATACTGTCGTCGGAATAGTTGAACCGCCCGGGGATCCGGCTACTATAAACAATTTCCCATCTTTTTCTGCAATGACCGGTGTCATAGAACTCAGCATCCTTTTTCCCGGACCTATTGAATTGGCTTCACCACCAGTTAATCCGTACATGTTGGGGGTGCCAGGCTTCAGTGAAAAATCATCCATTTGATTATTCATCAGGAAACCGGCGCTGTCAATAACAATACTGTTGCCAAAGCTGCCATTAAGAGTGGTGGTGGCAGCCACGGCATTCCCCATTTGATCCACAACTGAATAATGGGTTGTTTCTTCTGACATTTCAACAATCAGCGAGCCGGGTCCAATTTGGGTGGAGGGTGTTGCAGAATCTTTTGAGTAATTTCTCATGCGATCACGCAGGTAAATGCTGTCTAATAATTCCTTGACAGGCACCTCAATATGATCAGGATCACCAAGATACTGCGAACGGTCAGCAAATGCCCTCCTTTCTGCTTCTGATATGAGGTGGACTGACATCCATGTATGGAAACCCATTTGTTTCAAATTATACGGCTCAATCATCCCGAGTACCTGCAAAAGGATGATCCCGCCGCCTGAAGGAGGTGAGACTGAAGTAATTTTAAAACCACGGTAGATGGCAGAGACAGGATCCCTGAATTCTGAACTGTAACCTGCAAGGTCCTGCCCGGTGATTATTCCGTTCCCTCTTTTCATTTCCTTAACAATCAGTCTGCCAGTAAGGCCGGAATAGAATCCTTCCCTGCCGAAATCCCTTATCCTTTCAAGCGTACGGGCAAGATCCGGCTGCCTGAGGGTATCTCCCTTATTCCAGGTAGAATTTCTTACATAATCAGGAACAGATTTGTTCCTGGAAAGGAACGCTTCCCTGTTACTGTTCAGATCAGCAGCCTGACCCTCAGTAACCGGGAATCCTTTCGTGGCAAGATCAATTGCAGGCTGAATCACTTCCCTGAAGGAAAGAATCCCGTATTTTGAATGCACATTGAGCATCCCGTCCACTGTGCCGGGGACACCCGAAGCAAGATGAGTATCGGTACTTAAACCATTGACAATATTGCCTGAAGCATCAAGGTACATATCCCCCGAAGCAAGAAGTGGTGCCTTTTCACGGTAATCTACCATGTCTGTTCTTCCATCCGCCTCCCTGATGAGCATAAAACCCCCTCCTCCGATATTACCTGCTTCAGGGTAGCATACAGCTAGGGCGAATTCTGTTGCCACCGCTGCATCAACCGCATTTCCGCCTTTCCTGAGTATGGATACACCTATCCGTGAACTTTCAGGATGTGCAGAGACTACCATGCCACTGTCAGTCACAATATGGTGACCTTCAAATACTTCTGTCTTTCTTAACTCGGGAGTTCCGCATCCGGAGAACAAGGTGATTATCAATATTTGAAAAAAAACTGCTCCTCTGATCATATATGTTTATTTAAAGATTTCAGACGTACAATGATAGCAATAAAAAGAGATTTCTGACAACAGGCATATGTCCGGCTGAATGCATAGGATTCAGTATAAGTGTACGGAGTACACTTCCTAATCCCACCTTATAAAGATTTAAGAGGTTGTTTATTTCATGGTCATGTGCTCTCCAAGGAACTTTTCCATAGCCCGGTAAAAATCAAACTGATTTTCCTGATTATAGAATCCATGACCTTCGTTATCCTTCACCATATATTCAACAGCCACTCCCCTCTTCTTCAGCGCCTCCACCATCTGGTTCGATTCATTAACATTTACCCTTGGGTCATTCTTCCCCTGCGCGACAAACAACGGACAGCGGATACGGTCAGCATGAAACACCGGTGAAACCTCAGCCAGCATAACACTGTCCTTTACCGGATCGCCTACCATTTCATAGAACATCTGGCGCAAAGGTTCCCAGTAGGGAGGTACTGTTTTCATAAACGTAAACATATTGGCTACACCGACATAATCAACTGCGCAACAATATAATTCCGGGGTGAGTGTTATTCCTGCCAGTGTAGCATATCCGCCATAGCTGCCACCATAAATAGCAATGCGGGAGGAATCAGCAATACCCTCCCTGATAAGCCATTTCACACCATCACTTATGTCATTCTGCATTGTGCGCCCCCATTCTTTAAAAGAGGATTCCCAGAATTTTCTCCCGTACCCGGTCGAACCCCTGAAGTTCATCTGGAATACACCATATCCCCTGTTGGCGAGAAACTGAACTTCAGGATTAAATCCCCAGCTGTCTCTTGCCCATGGTCCGCCATGAGGATTGACGACAACAGGCAGTTTTTCCGGCTTAATGCCTTTAGGCAACGTGAGATAACCATTAATTACCAGGCCGTCGCGCGACTGATAAGAAACAGGCTTCATTTGCGCCATATCGGTTTCTTTAATCCATGGCTTGAAATCGGCAAGCTTGGATAGCGTACCTGTTTTTACATCATACAGGTAATAACCTCCAAAATACCGGTCGCTGTTCGCATAGATGAGCATCTTTGTCTCATCTTTGCTCATATTATTAATCTGGAATAAATAATCGGGTATCTGTGTTTTAATTTTGCTATCGATATTTTCTGCTTCACTATCAAGGAAATGCTTCTGAAGTTTGTCTGTCTCGAAATATGCGACTGTCAGCACTTTCCGGAGTTTAGAATAGCCAATGTCAACAATATCAACATCCGGATTCTCATAAATAACCCTTACTTCCTTTGCAGTTAAGGGATCAAACTCAACAAGCGCTGTTTTGTCCCGTCCAAGATTTGACAAACAGAAAAGATTCTTATTATCGAATGTAAAGATCAATGGAGAGAGTGTTTCTTTGAAACTTGTGGTTATAACAGTTTTAAATTTGTCCTGCTCAGTATCCCTGTATAAAAGGCTGGTGTTGACTCCATCAGAAGTCACTGCAGCCCTGATTTTCCCGTCATGGTCAGTAACCCATCCTGTAATATTACCGGGATTTTCAGCTACCATCTTCAGTTCATTTGTTGCTGTGTTCAGCAGGTAGACATCAAAAACCTGAGGGTTCCGCAGATTGTCCTGAATGAGAAGTTCATTAGGTCTATCTTCCAGAATATCAACAACATCAGCTCTTGCTTTTTCAAAAGGCGTATGGTCGGTAAGGCCTGTGCCGTCAGGTTTGACTGACAAAACGTGCATATTTTCATTGCCTCCAATGTCCTTTGTGTAAATGATGCGGTCATCTGATTCCCAGAACGCATTGTAAATGCTGCGATCGGTCTCGTGGGTGATCGGGATTGCCGTGGTATCCCCAAGCTTCTGAATAAAAACGTTCATACGCCCCATGTGCGGGGCCCTGAAGATGATCATCTGACCATTTGGAGAGATCCTGAAAGCGGCTTTTTCAGCGTCCTTGAAAAAGTTCTCCATAGGAATCAGGGGTGCACGTTCTTCTTTGGGTTTGCAGGAAGTGAAGCTTACGATAATAAGCAGGATTCCGAGGAACATTGAATTTGTTTTCATTTGTATTATTTTAAGTTTCTATATCAAAATTAAACAAATTCAAAAGGTTTCAGTCTGTCAGATGCAGGTTAATGTAAAAAAAGAATTAAGTGATGGATGATTTATTCTGAATCCCTTGATTTTAGCTACGCGATTGAGTTTATGAAGAAAGAACGATAGTTTTTATTACTTTTGCTCAAAATTTTGACTATGCTGGCAAATCAACCACTTGCAGACAGAATGCGCCCCAGAAGCCTTGATGAATTTTGCGGGCAGGAACATCTTGTGGGGAAAAATGCCGTTCTCAGAAAAGTGATCGAATCAGGGAATATCCCGTCTTTTATACTCTGGGGTCCTCCCGGTGTTGGTAAAACAACACTGGCTTCAATAATTGCAAATACGCTGAAAAGGCCATTCTTCCATTTGAGTGCTGTTCATTCCGGAGTTAAGGATGTAAGGGAAACTATTGAAAAAGCAAAGAAGCAGCAGTTTTTTAATCAGCCTAATCCAATCCTGTTTATCGATGAGATCCACCGTTTCAACAAATCTCAGCAGGATTCCCTTCTGAGTTCTGTTGAACAGGGAATAATAACCCTCATCGGGGCAACAACTGAAAATCCTTCATTTGAGGTTATTTCTCCCCTGCTTTCTCGGTGCCAGGTATACATAATGAATCCATTGGATGAAAATGAGCTTGTTACGCTTCTCAACAAGGCACTCAAAAAAGATTCATACCTGACAAAATATAAGATCGATATTAAGGAAAATGAAGCGCTTCTGCGTATTTCAGGAGGTGATGCAAGAAAATTATACAATGCGCTGGAGCTTGTCGTTTTTTCAGAATCCGATGAAACAGGATCAGAAACGATATTAATTGACAACGACAAAGTCCTGAACCATGTACAAAAAAATCTCGCATTGTATGATAAAAATGGAGAACAGCATTACGATATTATTTCAGCATTCATAAAGTCAATGCGGGGAAGCGATCCAAATGCAGCAGTTTACTGGCTGGCCCGCATGGTTGAAGGCGGTGAAGATCCGAAATTTATTGCCAGGAGAATGGTCATTCTGGCAGCAGAGGATATTGGCATGGCAAATCCTAACGCACTTCTGCTGGCACAAGCCTGTTTTGAGGCTGTCAACGTTATTGGCTGGCCGGAATCGAGGATCATCCTGTCTGAAGCAGCCGTTTACCTGGCAACATCCCCAAAAAGCAACGCCTCATATATGGCTATCGAGGGAGCTATTGAAGCAGTGAAAGAACAGGGTGATCTGCCTGTTCCGTTACATATAAGAAATGCTCCTACAAAGCTGATGAAAGACCTCGGTTATCATAAAGGCTATAAGTATGCACATGATTTTGAGGGGAATTTCGTTCAGGATAATTTTCTGCCTGAGGAACTTAAGGGCACAAAATTCTATGACCCGGGTAAAAATCCAAAAGAAGATGAGATAAGAAAGAGGCTTAACGGCTTGTGGAAAGACATTTACGATTATGATAAATAAATTGGTAACCTCCGTGGATCTCTGTGAATCCTCTGTGTGCTCTATGTAACAAAAAGAATTTTAAGAACTTGCACTGAGAACGCAGAGAAACCACAGAGTGACACAGAGATGGTTTCCAAAGAATTCGATAATTATTTTGCTATCTTTACGCCCCAATGATTAAAAAGGAATAAATATTCCCGTTCCTCTGATCGCTGGTCCCTGCGTGGTCGAAAATGAGGACATACCGGAAATGAAGAAAACAGTAACTGCTGAGAAAACTTGTTGAATTAAGAAAAACAATCAATACTTTTAATTAATAAAATCTAAAAATAAACATCATGAAAAGACTTTTGCTATCGGCAGCATGTCTATTTACTGTCGTAATAATCAATGCTCAGTCACTCGAAGATATCATAAACAGGTACTCATTAGCAAATAAACTTGATAAGATTTCTGAATTCAAGACTATCAAGATAACAGCAAAGACATCAATGATGGGAATGGATATGCCAATGGAAATCTGGATGAAAAATCCCAACAAGATCAAAACCGTCACAAGCTTTAACGGGCAGGACATTATTCAGGCGTTTGACGGAGAAAAAGGATATATGATCAATCCTATGGCTGGTTCGAATAATGCTATTGAATTGACGGAAGAGCAGATAAAGGATGTCGCAAGAAATAACATTTTTCAAAACTACATGGTAAATTATCTGAAAAAGGGACAACTGGCTCTTGAAGGAGAAGATAATATTAACGGGAAACCGGCTTATAAGGTTAAGGCTGATCTTGACGGGACCAACAAGGCATTTATGTATATTGACAAATCCTCTTTCCTGCTGTTAAAAACAGTTGCAGATATCAGCCAGAATGGAATGGCTGTGACTGTTGAATCATATCCGACAGACTATACTGAAACCAGCGGTATCCTGCTGCCTATGAAAACGACCACAAATGCAAGCGGAATGGAGATAGTGACAACTTTCACCAAGGTGGAGGTTGACATTCCGATAGAGGACAGTGTTTTCAAAATAAAGTAATAAAAAGCAGAGGCTGTCTCAAAACTCTGGAATTAGAGTTTTTTAAGTTTTGTAACCCTTCCCTAACCCTCCCCTAAAAAAAAAAGGGAGGGCATAAGTGCCTGTAATTTAAATTGATATACCCTT
>Ga0153915_10003832_pt1 | contig 13832 bp, 12 predicted proteins | sample Opewatmetagenome_2_FD_107003 | JGI IMG/M metagenome (GOLD analysis project Ga0153915, IMG submission 107003) | Freshwater wetland microbial communities from Ohio, USA - Open water 3 Core 3 Depth 3 metaG | ecosystem: Environmental > Aquatic > Freshwater > Wetlands | place: USA: Ohio, Lake Erie... | reverse complement strand
GATCTTCACGCGGTACAGAATTCCTGATGTCCTCATACTCGTGGCGCTAGGCGTGGTCCTCGGTCCGGGGGTTCTTGGAGAGAGATTCCACCTCGTGACCACAGACAATCTGACAGGGATCGAACAGTATCGTGACTTCCTGCTATCAGCCGCTCTTGTTCTCATTCTATTTGATGGCGGACTCTCGCTCGACATTAGGTCGGTCATCGATTCCATGAGACTGGCGACTTTCATCACCGTCCTCACGTTGCTGTCGGAGATAATCCTGGTCGCGCTTGCACTGCACTTCTTCCTAGGTGTGGATATCCTTCTCGCGATCGTCTTCGGCTCGATTGTTGGTGGGACGAGTGAGGCCGTGGTGATACCCATCGCGAATAAGATGAGGATCAAGAAGGAGACCAAGGCGATGCTGATCATGGAGAGCGTCGTCACGGACGTCCTCGTCATAGTCATCGCCATCACCCTGATGTCCCTCATTGTGATCGGCGATTTCAGCGGCATGACTGTCGCCCGGGAGCTGGCGGTCAAGTTCGTTGTTGGCGGAGCGGTCGGCTTCCTGGCTGGCATAGGATGGCTATTCGTTCTCCAGAGGCTCCAGAACCAACCTCTTTCTTATATGATCACGGTCGCCGCGTTATTCCTCGTTGCCGGAGCTGTCGAATTGCCTCCTATTAACAGCTCTTCTGCAGTGGCCGCGCTGACATTCGGACTTTCGATTGGGAACAAGGGGTCCGTCCGCAGATGGCTGTCCGCGACCAAGCTCACGCTCGCCTCTGACGAGCACATTCATGCATTCCACACGGAGATCACTTTCTTCGTCAGGACCTTCTTCTACGTCTACATCGGACTGCTGTTCAGTTCCTCGACATTCACGCTCCAGCACTTGCTGGTTGGTCTCGGAATTATCGCGATAATAGTGGTGGTGAGGCGCGCGACATCGGTCGTCGCGTGGAAGCTCGGGGACCTAGACAAGACTGATGCAGATGCCCTCTTCAGCATGATGCCGCGTGGTCTGGCGGCTGCCGTTCTCGCCACTTTGCCCGCCACGATGCTCGGCGGGACGCCCCCACTCTTCGATGGCTGGCATGCTAGCTACGAAGGCCTCATCTTGAACGTCGCATTGATAGTGATCGTTGGCACGACCGCACTGTCAACGGTGCTCAGCTTCTGGACGGAGAGGAAAATCAGCAAGCGGAACCGGCTGGAGATGAGGCGGAGACTGAACGGGGCGCCCAACGTCAGCCAACCCGGCGAATGACCTCAGCGGCAAAATGCGTGGTTCCCACAGGATTGATATCGCTGGCGAGCCGCGCTAGGTCCTGTGTCATGATGCCCTCGCCGAGAGTCGCCTCGACTGCCCCTACCAAGGATGAGGCTGCGGAGTCCAGACCAACGTGTTCCAGCATCATCGCGCCAGACAACATCATTGAGCAGGGATTCGCGACATCCTTTCCGGCGTATTTCGGTGCCGTGCCATGTACGGCCTCGAAGACCGCGACGGAGTCGCCTACGTTCGCCCCGGGAGCTAGACCCAATCCTCCGACCTGCGCGGCGCACGCGTCAGATAGGTAGTCTCCGTTGAGGTTCGGTGTCGCGAGGACGGAATACTCCTCAGGCCTCGTCAGTATCTGCTGGAACATGTTGTCCGCAATCCGATCCTTGATTACGACCTTCCCAGGGAAGTCGCACCCCAGGACTAGGTCGGTCTCGGTAATTGATTCTCTGGGAAACTCTGTTCTTGCCAGTTCGTAACCCCAGTCACGGAATGCGCCCTCAGTGAACTTCATGATATTGCCTTTATGGACCATGGTCACTGACGGAAGATTTCTCCGAATCGCATACTTGATCGCCGCACGCACTAGTCTCTTGGACGCGTGTTCTGAGATGGGCTTTATGCCGACGCCGCTGTCATCACGTACGGCTGCGCCCATACTCCCTATCAGCCTGATGACCGCTTCGGCCTCCGCCGATCCTTTCTTCCACTCTATACCCTTGTAGACGTCCTCAGTATTCTCTCGGAAGATCACCATGTTCATCTTCTCCGGCTTCTTGACCGGACTCGGAACCCCGCGGAAGTACTTGACGGGCCGCACGCTCGCATAGAGGTCCAAGGCCTGCCGAATGGCCACGTTTAGGCTCCTGATGCCCGACCCAACTGGCGTCGTGAGCGGCCCCTTCAGGGCAATGCCGTGCTCCCTGATTACTGACAGGGTCTCGAGAGGCAGCCCTTGGCCGGCTATCTTGTAGGCAGCCTCACCCGCAGCCAGCTCTGTCCAAATGAGCCGGACCGAGCCCTTGCATGTCTTCCGGACGGCGGCGTCGATTGCCTTCCTCGAGACTGACATCACCTCAGGGCCGATGCCGTCACCGGGTATGAACGGAACAACAATCTTGCGGGTCATCTCGTCTCACTCCAAAGCGAAGCCGTCGTGCTTCTTCATGTGCGGAATCAAACCCCCATCGGCAAGAAGGATTTGCATGGTCCTCGGGATCAATGCAGCCCTGACGTTGTTCCCGGTCGTTACACTCGTGACGATCCCTGTTCCGAGGTCGATCCTGAGGGTATCACCGTCTTTGATCCAGTCGGTGTCGCATTCGACAAGTGGAAGACCGATGTTGAAAGAGCTTCGGTAGAAGATCCTCGCGTAGGACTTGGCGACGACAGCGGAAACCCCTGCGGCCTTAAGCGCTCTCGGTGCCTGCTCCCTGCTAGAGCCGCAGCCGAAGTTCCGACCAGCAACGATCATGTCTCCCCTCCTGACCTTCGATGCGAAATCCGGGTCTATGTCCTCCATGACGTGTGTCGCAAGCTCGTTCATGTCGTCGATCTTGAACTTGTATCGACCTGATATGATGTAGTCAGTGTTGATGTCGTCGTTCAGGACGAACCTGTGCGCCTTCCCTTCAAGGATCATTTCGAAGCCACCTCCCTCGGATCGGTTATCTCGCCCTTCAGTGCCGACGCGTCGACCGTCGTGGGAGATGCGAGGTAGATTCCGACGTCCTTGTTGTTCCCCATCCTTCCCCGAAAGTTCCTATTTGCGGTCGAAATCACGTTCTCTCCGTCTGATGGAATTCCAGCGTGCGTCCCGACGCAGGGGCCGCATCCTGGAGCGACGAACGTAGCTCCCGACTTCAGGAGAGCTCCCACGACCCCCAAATCCAAGGCCTCGGACAAGACGGCCCTCGAAGCCGGGGCGACGATGAGCCGCACACCATGCTTCACTTGCCGTCCCTTGAGGATAGTTGCAGCCGCGACGAGATCGCTCAACCTGCCGTTCGTGCATGTTCCGAGAAACGCCTGTTGGATCTGGGTTCCCTTCAGGGAAGACGCGTCACACACATTGTCGACGGCGTGTGGTTTCGCGACCTTCGGGACGAGCGCACTTGCATCGAACTCGAGGCACTTCTCGAAGGATGCATCCTCGTCGGAGAATACTGGCTTGAGGCTGCTGATGCCGTGCGACGAAAGCCAGATGCTAGTCTTCTTGTCGCACGCGAAGGGGCAGAATTTCGCACCGGTCTCGACGGCCATGTTGGCCAAGGTGAGCCTACCGTCCATATCGAGCGACTGGATTGCGGCGCCGGTGTACTCGATTGACTTGTAGGTCGCGCCATCTGAGGTCAGCGTTGCAGTCGTGTGAAGAGCCAAGTCCTTGGCACCGACCCATTCAGGAAAGCCTCCACCGACATTGATCTGCAGTGAGTAAGGAACCTTGAACCAGAGCTTCCCCGTGTGGGCCGCCGCAGCCACGTCCGCCGACCCGAGCCCTGTCGCGCACGCGTTCAGTGCCCCATAAGTGCACGTATGCGAATCCGCACCAACGATCAAGTCCCCAGGAACCACCTTGCCGCTCTCGGGTATAACCTGGTGACACACTCCCGCGCCAACATCGAACAGCGTGATGGATCTTCCCCTAGCGAACACTCGCATCCTGTCGTGAATCTTCGCGACATCGACAGACGGACACGGAGAGTTGTGATCGATCACCATCGCCATGCCCTTGGCAGTCTTTGGGGCGGTGAAACCAAGACTCTCGAGCTCGCGAATCATCATGGTCGAGGTCCCGTCCTGGGACATGCAATAATCGACCGATGCGATCACCATGTCCCCAGCGCGTGCGTCGATTCTGGAATGCGAAGACAGCACCTTCTCCGCGATCGTTTTGCCCATCTCATCCTCTCTTGAATGCTTGCACTGAAGGCGCGACCTCAGATGCCTCTGACCCGCTGCCAACGACCGACTTGTAGATTGCTAGGAATTCCTCGTCAGTGAGGTTCCGCTTTTGGACTTCGCCGGCCCTGCTGACTTCTTTCCTGATCATCTCGGCGTACTCTGGAGTCGCGGACAGTTTCATCTGCTCGAGCTTGTGCTTTATTGACGCCTTGCCCGAGTGCTTTCCGAGTGCAATTTTCCTCGTGATTCCGAGTTTCGCTGGGTCGAATGCTTCGTACAGGTTCGGGTTCTTCAGCACACCGTCGACGTGAATCCCGGACTTGTGGGTAAACATGTTCTCGCCCACGATTGGGTGATTGAGAGGGATTGTGAGACCGGATGCTTTCTCCACGTGCTTGCACAGCGGAAGAATGTGCTGCGTGTCGTAGTTCAGCACACCGTAGTGGCTGTGCAGATTCATCACGAGTACCTCAAGGGACACGTTCCCTGCGCGCTCCCCCAGGCCGTTAACCGTAGTGGAGACCCAAAGTCTTCGGTCGTCGAACGGGACCGCGGCCTCGCAGGCCGCGAGCGCGTTCGCGATGGCGAGGCCGAAATCATTGTGCGCGTGGAATTCGACATCGATGTTGACTCTCGACATCACCTCATGGATAACCTTCTTCGAGGATGATGGGGTCAGGACGCCAATCGTGTCGCAGATCCTGAACCTGTCCCCACCGGCGGCCTTGCCGGCCTTCGCGAACTCGACCAGATAGTCGATGCTGGTCCTCGTTGCGTCGCCCGCGTTGAAGCAGACATAGACGCCCATCGACTTCGCGAAGTTCACGCACTCCGAGAGCTTAGCCAGTTGGTCCTCCTTTGTCATCTTCAACTTGTGCTGGAGCGCTATCTCCGAGGTGTCCGTCGAAATCGAAACCGCATCTACCTCGTGTGAGATTGAATCGGCTATGTCCGCCTTGACCATTCGGTTCCAGCCCATGATCGATATCGAGGTTGACTGGGCCTTGAGCAACTTCGCGCACTTCATATCGCTCTCGTTGTATGTCGCAAATGTCTCGAGTTGCTCCACGCCCATCAGTTCGAGCTTGCGGGCGATCTCGAGCTTCTCCTCCGGGGTGAAGGAGATGCCGGGCATCTGCTCCCCGTCCCTGCATGTCGTGTCGACAATACGGATTTCCCCGAGCGCAGGATTGTGCGCGTCCAAATGCGTCGAGAAGGAATTCCCTGCCACCTTCGTCACATCGCAAGCCGCGAGCTTCTTTCCATCGAGACTGTTCGTGCTCAATTTACCACCATCAACTGCTGGCGTCCGACCCGCCGATCTATGGGGTCGGTTTCCTACCACGGTTCCCTATGCTGCCCGCATTCGCGAGAGCAAAACCGAGGCAAGGAGACATGCGCGCAGAAGAGCCAACCGTGCCGTGTTCCGATGATCTTCATCGCTTGTCCCTGCCTCCAAGGGTGAAGCGGGGACGGCGATATTTATCATTGTGCCTATTTTGGGACTATTCAGTGATTAAATGTCAAATCTTATCGAAAATCCATAGTCAAATGACCATAATCCAGCCGATTGCACTGTCAATCGACTCTCGACTATTTGAATGACCATGCTATATCGTGTCAATTGACCGGGTTGAAACGAAGCGATGATACGGGCCTTGCCACTTGGATTGTCTAGAGGGGCCTGAAAACCCCTCTGCCCGAGAGCTTCGCCCTCTTCCCGAGCTCCTCCTCGATCCTTAGAAGTCGGTTGTACTTCGCCGTCCGCTCGCCCCTGGACGGTGCCCCGGTCTTGATTTGCCCCGCGCTAGTGGCGACGCTTATGTCGCTGATGGAGGTGTCCTCGGTCTCACCCGAACGATGCGAGATTACGCATCGGTAGCCGGACTTCGCGGCGAAAGACATTGTGTCGAAGGTCTCGGTCAGGGTGCCAATCTGGTTGACCTTGATAAGGACCGCGTTCGCGACCCCCTGCCTCACCCCTTTGGCAAGAACCTTCCTGTTCGTCACGAAGAGGTCGTCTCCCACAAGCTGGACCTTCCGCCCGAGCCGATTCGTGATTGCCTTCCAGCCCGACCAATCATTCTCAGCCATAGGGTCCTCAAGGGAGACTATTGGATAGTTGCGGCACATATCGGAGTAAACGTCGATCATCTTCTCCGAAGAGAGTCTCGACTTCGTGCTCTTCTTGAAAACGTAGTTGCTTCCGTCGTAGAACTCACTGGCCGCAGAATCCATAGCCAACACGACATCCCTGCCAGGCTTCAAGCCGGCATCCTCGATTGACTCGACGATGTGCTGCACGGCGTGCTGGTGCGATCCGAGCTTTGGGGCAAAACCTCCCTCATCGCCGACCGCGGTGCTGAGTCCATTCTTCATCAAATTCGCCTTCAGTGAGTGGAACACCTCAGCACCGAACCGCAAGGATTCTGCGAAATTGCGGCCTATGGGGGCGATCATGAACTCCTGGAAATCGAGGTTATTGTCGGCATGAGCTCCCCCGTTCACGATGTTCATCATCGGGATCGGCAGCAACCTCGCATCCCTCCCGCCCAGCGATTCGTACAGGGGCAACTCTGAATCCAATGCCGCGGCGTGAGCGACAGCAAGGGATACGCCAAGAATAGCATTCGCGCCGAGCCTCGACTTGTTTGGCGTGCCGTCCAGTCGAACCATAAGCGCGTCGATCTTCTTCTGCTCACTTGGGTCCATTTTCACGACTTTTGGACCGATGACCTTGTTCACGTTCCTGACGGCCTTCTGGACGCCTCGTCCCAGGAACCGTCCCATATCCTTGTCCCTCAGCTCGACGGCCTCCAGAACACCTGTGGACGCTCCCGAGGGGACAGATGCGCGACCCATCTTTCCGGAATCCAGGACGACGTCCACCTCGACCGTAGGATTCCCCCTCGAATCGAGGATCTCCCTCGCCCGCACCATCTTGATCCTTGACATCTGACCGCATCCGAAATGATTGCTGAGATAAAAGGAGTTCCGAGCAATGTTTGGCTACACGACTCAGCGTTCGGTCAAAGGGTTTATGCTCCGTCCAGGTTCTGAGCCGAGGGCAATGAACGAATTCACCATGCTGGACCAAAGGCTCCAGGATCTCCTCACCGAAAGGGGCATCACGGAACCCACGGAGCCCCAGTCGAAGGCGATCCCGGCAATCCTTGCTGGACAGCATGTGCTCCTCGTGGCGCCGACTGGCATAGGCAAGACGGAGGCGGCCATGCTCCCAATCTTGCACCGGCTGGCCGAGGGGAAGAGAGCAGGCATACGATGCATCTATGTCACCCCACTGAGAGCCTTGAACCGGGACCTGCTAAGGCGGCTGAAGGAGTTCGGCGAGAGAGTCGGACTTGTTGTCGCTGTCAGGCACGGAGACACGACTCCCTCGGAGAGGACCGCGCAGACTAGGAGTCCCCCGGATGTCCTGATAACGACTCCGGAGACTCTCCAGATACTCTTCACGGGCAAGATTCTTCGCCAGCACGTGGCCAACGTCAAGTTCGTAATCGTTGACGAAATCCACGAGCTGGCCGAGGACGAACGCGGTGCGCAGCTCTCGATCGCTCTCGAACGGCTCGTCCCTATCGCGGGCGAGTTCCAGAGGATTGGACTTTCGGCAACGGTCGGGTCAATCGCGGAGGTCTCGAACTTTCTCGGGGGCGTCGGGAGGACCGTCAATGTCCTGACAGTCTCTGCGGTCAAGGACATGCAGATTTCCGTCGAGAGCCCTGCGGAAAACTGGAAGGACAAGAATCTGGCGGACAGCCTACAGACCGACCTGAAGCACTTGGCATGTATGAGAAGGTGCAGGGAGCTAGTGGACGGACACCGATCCACACTGTTCTTCGTCAACACGCGGGATTCAGCTGAGGCATTGGGGATCAGGTATCACGTCTGGGACGAGAACTTCAAGATCGGCGTTCATCACGGCTCTTTGTCAAGGGACATTCGCATTCAGATGGAGGACGACTTCAAATCGGAGAAGTTGAAGGCCCTCGTCTGCACATCGTCCCTCGAGCTCGGCATAGATGTCGGCTCTGCGGATTTCACCATCCAATTCGACTCCCCGAGGCAAGTCACGAGGCTCATACAGCGCGTCGGAAGGTCAGGCCACCGGATAGGCGAGGTGTCTCTCGGGACGATCGTCACGACGAATCCAGTCGAGACCGCAGAGAGTCTTGTCATTGCGAGGAGGGCGATGGTCGAGGAACTGGAAAAGTTCTCCATAAGGCAAAACCCGTTCAGCGTCCTCGCGAACCAGCTCATCGCGATGACCCTCACTGAAGGACGCGTGGACAAGGAGAAGGCCTTCACCACGGTCAGGAGAGCCTATCCCTTCAGGAACCTCCTGAAGAAGGATTTCGACTATGTGCTAGCGCTCCTGGCAGAGCTGCACATGTTGTGGAACGACGAGCTGGCATTCAGACGGAAGCAGATGGGAATGAAGTACTTCTTCGAGAACCTCTCGATGATTCCCGACGAGAGGACATACAAGATTCGCGACATCACCTCGCGCGGTATAATCGGGCAGCTCGACGAGAGCTTCGTTGCCACGTTCGGAGAGCCGTCCGCGACGTTCGTAGCTCGCGGGAGAACCTGGAGGGTCGTGGAGATCGCCGAGGATGAGGTGCTAGTCGAGCAGGTCCACGAGCTCGGGGCTACGCCGTCCTGGGTGGGCGAGGAGATTCCGGTTCCGTATGAGGTCGCTCAGGAAGTCGGGGCGATGCGGAGACTGATGGCGCTCGATATGTACCCCGGGGACAAGAACTCGAAGGCTGAGCTGGCGGCGTGGGCGAAATCCCAAGGGACCCACTCGATGCCCACAGACAAACTGATCACGGTCGAGCAGGGGGACGGGGTGATCGTCATCAACTGCTGCTTCGGGAGCAAGGTGAACGAGACACTGTCTCGGCTGATCGGAGGGCTCCTCACAGCACGATTCGGCGAGAGCCTCGGCATCCAGACGGAGGTCTACGCAATCGTCCTCGAGACGCCGAGGGCAATGAAGGCCGCGGACGTCGTGAGGATCCTGAAGAGCACGGACCCGTCTGGCCTCGTCCAACTCATGCGGCTCCTGATTCGCAACTCATCATATTTGAGGTGGCAGTTCGTCCATGTAGCGAAGAAGTTCGGAGCGGTGGCGAAAGGCGCGGACTACAAGCAGCTGAACCTATCCAAGCTCGTCGACGTGTTCGAGCACAGCCCTATGTTCGACGAGGCGGTCGCGAAGACGCTCTGGGAGAGCATGGACGTAGACACGACAGAGAAGGTTCTCAGGCGAATCCAAGACGGCACCATAGAGGTGAAGGTCGACTCGCTGTCCCCGATTGGACTCAAAGCCATCGGCACTCGGAAGGAGCTGATGCAGCCGCAGCGCGCAGACAAGGCGGTCCTGAACGCACTCAAGGAGAGGCTGTTCAAAGAAGATGTTGTGATGGTCTGCATGAACTGCAGGACGCAGAAGCGGTCCAGCGTCGCAAACCTGCCGAACAAGATTGCATGCGCGAAGTGTGGCGGAGTCCTGATGGCGGCGATACAGCCTTACGCGAAGAGCGAGTTCGATTTGCTCAAGAAGGGAGCATCGGGCGAGCAGCAGCGAAAGGACCTCCGACGGATCTACAAGAACGCGAATCTCGTCATGGCCCACGGGAAGAAGGCCGTCGTCGCACTAGTGGGGAGAGGGGTAGGACCTGACACTGCCGCGAGGATATTGGCCCGGTACAATCCCGAAGAAGAGGAGTTTCTCAGGGATATTCTCGAGGCAGAGGTCACATACGCGCGCACCAAGCGGTTCTGGGACTAGGCCCTCTGCCTTCGGAAACCGAGACCGACAACATATACCTCGGTGCTCGTGGGTCTGGAAGCGCCAGGATGATGGACATGCGCTTCCTCGAATCTATCCTCGACGTTCCTGACGAAGCCTCTGCTCATGTCACCGAAAAACATCTTAACCACAAAGTTTCCGCCTGGTTTCAGGACCTTCATGGCGAAAGCAAGAGCGTGTTCACACAGCTCGACTGACCGAGCATGGTCGTACGGATAGTTGCCGCTGATGTCAGGGGACATGTCGGATATGACGACGTCCACACCCCCTGGGACACCGTCGAGAAGCTTCTTGATGACCTGCTCGTTCCGGATATCGCCCCTGATGAAAGTGACTCCAGGGATCGGTGCCATGCGGTCTATGTCCACGGCGAATATCTTGGAAGACGATCCGCCCAGTTCAGCAGCGACCTGAGACCACCCACCGGGTGCGGCCCCGAGGTCGACGATAACATCTCCAGGATGAATCAAGTCGAATCTGTGGTCGATCTGCTTCAGCTTGTAGACCGCCCTGCTCCGGTAGTTCTCCCGTTTCGCCTGGCGGTAGTACCGGTCACGGCTCCGTTCGGCCCTCCACTGCTTGGTCACGTGACTCCTATCCGATGCAGACGGATGCCGTTGCTCTACAAAAAGAGTATAGGCGGATTACGCAATCGCCCACTCAGGGACATGATGCCCAAGGGAATGACCTACGCCAGGGCCGGAGTGGACATCGACAAGAAATCGAGCAGCATCGCAGCCTTGGTCAGGCATCTGAGCTACAGACGGAAGGGCATGGGCAGGCCGATCGATCTTCCTGGCCACTTCACCGGTCTCATAGATTTCGGAGACTACGCACTGACCCTGTGTACCGACGGAGTGGGCACGAAACTCCTGGTTGCCGAAGCCTTGGACAAATGGGACACTGTTGGGATCGACTGCATCGCGATGAACGTGAACGATACAATCTGTGTCGGAGCGGAGCCTTTGGCGTTCGTCGACTACATCGCAATCGACAATCCGGATAAGAAGGTGACAGCGGATATCGGCAAGGGGCTCGAAGTGGGGGCAGAGTTGTCCAATATGACCATTGTCGGAGGTGAAATCGCCGTCCTCCCGGAGGTGGTGAGCGGGCTCGACCTCGCTGGAACCTGCCTCGGGATGGTAGACAAGAACAGAATCATATCCGGGGCGTCTATCAAGGCGGGCGACGCGCTCATCGGCCTCCCGAGCTCTGGCATACACTCAAATGGGCTTACACTCGCACGCAAAGTATTCGAGGAAGAAGGTCTCGCATACACGGACAAGGTCAACGGGATCCGGAGGAGCATCGGGCTCGAGCTGCTGGAGCCGACCACTATCTATGTCCGGCAGATTCTGAAGCTCCTTCGGAAGTTCGAAGTACACGGGATGGCCAACATAACGGGCGGGGGGCTCCGGAATCTGATCCGGCTGAAGAAGGGGATTGGGTTCGAGATCGACGATCCGATGAGGCCGCAGCCGATCTTCAGAGTGATGCAGAGGATGGGCGGAATATCTGATGCGGAGATGTATCAGATCTTCAACATGGGAATGGGGTTCAGCTTGGTTGTCAGGGACGAGGACGCTGGAGCGGTCGTCCGCGCTTTGCCAGGAGCGAGATTCGTAGGGCACGCTATGAAGTCTGAGAAGGTAACTGTGCCGGACCTCGGGTTGAGCTATTCAAGGTACTGACGCCTGGATTACTTCTTCAGCACACCAACCTGCGGGAACCGCGTCAGCACCTCTTCGTCGTGCGGGGCTTCGTTTATCTCGACTGTGAGATCCCTCCCCGCGTTGTGCGAATCTTGGTGGTACCCATCCACCCAGAGGTCGCTCTTGCTGACGTCGTACACTTTGCCGTCGTAGACCACCAGCGCTGGCTGGCCGTTGTGGCCGTTCGCCTTTGTTATCTCCTCCATCGTGTACTCGCGCACCATCGTCCCGCGATGGAGTAGAGAGTTCTTAACCCTTGAGCTTCCTCAGAAGATCATCGACCGACATCGCCGGTAGAGTCATGGTTTCGAGAGTACCCCTGGACCCTATCTCGACGAGGACCTTGGTCATGGTCAGCGGGTCCTCCGCCTCGATTATGTTCAGGAAGTCGTACTTCCCTAGCAGTGCATACTGCTCTTTCACCTTGGCCCCCATCTTCGCCATCTCCTCATTCACTTCCTTGAGCCGACTAGGCTTGGACTTCAGGGTCTTCCTGCCCTCATCGGTGAGCCTAGACAACACGACGTAGATACTCATCTGATCTCCTCCGATGGCCGTAAAACCGTGCGCTCGCATATTTCCTTCGCCCGAGCAATAAGGGCGCGCTATCCAAGCTCACTTCCCCTTGATCAAGGCGACAACAGCTCCGAGTGCCGTGCAAGTCTCCAATGACAGCCCTCGACCAGTGATGTCCAGATGCTTGGAACTCATATCGAAGATATTTGAAGGCAAGCCGCGCGGGCCGAGACCGAACACGAGGAGGACCGACCTGCCCGAAGCGACCAGGGACCGCACAGCTGCGGGCGTCACCCTCTTCGTGTTCGCCGGTTTCCTCGTCGTGACTATGGCCTCGCCAAACTGCGGCGGAAACCCCTTCTTTGGAAAGTCGAAGGCGGAGAACCTGCCCTTTCCCGCGAGCTCGATCAAGTAGCTCCCACTCTCGCCTATGCTGGTCGTCGTCGAGATCCATTGAGCGATTTCGGCAGGAGTACCCAGCTCCTTGTCGTATGGGAACCCGAACGTCGCCAGGTTGCAGTCGAAAGCCAGCGCCAGAGGGCCGGCCCTCGCGAGCGCTCGTCGGTGTGACTCGTGGAATTTAACCGGATCGTAGGAGTTGTAGAGACCTATCGTGACCCTTCCAGACATTTGGCTCGAATTGCCGCACAGCGTCCGATGGCTAAGAAGTATCCTATTCGGGTGCCTTGCGAGCCCGACCACAGATTGCGTACTGATCCCCGTCGAAGAAGATGTCCAGGTCGGGGTTCTTCTCCTGGAGCTCCTTGATCTTCTCCAGAACCTCGCGCAGCGTGAGTTCGGTTTTGTCCTTGCTTATCTTCACGAGCACGCGTTTCTCCATCATGCATCCCTTTTGCGTATCTGGCTCGAGCCATGCTTCTTATGGAAGGTTTCGATATAAATACGTTTAGTCCGGTGTGCCAGATACATCGTGCGCGCGCCTGTGCGTCACTGAACTGTGCGCGCGGGAGCCGAGCCTGCCGCGAGTGGCCCGAACACTGGATTCGCTTTCATGTTCGCTGCCTCTAGGGCTTTCGTTCTCGTTGCCTTCGTGAGCTTCCCTAGCTGTTTGATCTTCTTGTCGAATGTGTCCACGTACTTCGGGAGGACCTTGTAGACCGGCAGCAACATCGGAACGAATGTCACTCTGTCCTTGCCGATGCCTAGCGCGTCAAGCTCTGGTCCAATGGCCTTGATGCGCTTCTCGACGATGTGCGCGATCTCTCCGTTCTCCTCGTCGGAGAGCAGTACGCCGTCCGCCCCGTATGCGAACGCCTTCAGTATCTCCCTTCGGGAAATCCTTGCCGCTGATGGCACCCGCATGATTCGTATCGACGGGGGGTACTCGAGGCGCGCTGTCCCTGCCGAATCTGCTGCGACATACGCGAGGACATCCCCGAAGAACCCGATGGTCCTCACATCAGGTTCCTCCTCTTGGAGGAGCCCTTTCATCTCAGCGTCCACCTGCGCGTCCGTGTAATGCTTCAACTCGAACACACGCTCCGGACATTCGGACACACATGCGCCGCATCCGATGCAAGCGATCTCGTCAATCCTCGGGACCTCGTCCACAACAATTGCGTCGACGGGG
>Ga0153915_10003831_pt1 | contig 13833 bp, 9 predicted proteins | sample Opewatmetagenome_2_FD_107003 | JGI IMG/M metagenome (GOLD analysis project Ga0153915, IMG submission 107003) | Freshwater wetland microbial communities from Ohio, USA - Open water 3 Core 3 Depth 3 metaG | ecosystem: Environmental > Aquatic > Freshwater > Wetlands | place: USA: Ohio, Lake Erie... | reverse complement strand
CTTCAATTCCGCCTATTCCTCCCGAAGCAATCAGGTTTACCGAAGGAAACCACTCTTGAATTTGAGCGTACAGTTCAAATGAAGGGCCGCCGAGAACTCCGTCGCGGTGTATATCGGTGCATAGAAATCCATCAAGCCCCAAAGAGACACAATAGTTTATATGCTCATAAATTGAAACTTCAGAATTTTCCTTCCATCCTTTAATCATTATTTTTCCCCTCAGCGAGTCTGCCGCAATAATAATTTTTTCTTTACCTGAGAAGGATGCAATTTTCTCAAATTCCGGTTTATTAATTACGGAGAGGGACCCTATAACCAGTTTATCTATTCCGGCGGAAAATGCATTAGCTGCATCTTCAAAGTTTCTTATTCCTCCTCCGGATTGAATTTTGACATCATATTTTTCTTTAATGCTGCTTATTATTTTAAGCACAGACATTTTTCCATCCTTAGAGCCTGATAAATCGACAATATGCAGAGATGAAAGTCCGTTTTCATAGAATATTCCCGCCTGTTCTAAAGGGGTAAGTTCATATTCTTTTACCTTACCAAAATCCCCCCGGCTGAGGCGGACAATTTTTGATCCGAGTATATCAATAGCAGGTATTATCAGCATAGTTCTACAAAGTTCCTTAATATTTTAAGTCCAGCTTCGCCCGATTTTTCGGGATGAAACTGAACGCCGTAAAAATTATTTTTCTTAATTGAAGCGGCAAACTCAGCGCCGTAGATACAAACGCTTGAGGCAAATTCACTTTTAGGGATATAATAAGAATGAGCAAAATAAAAGCTTTCATTTTCTTTTATTCCGTCGAAGAGCCCCCCCTGTTGTAGAATGGAAATATTGTTCCATCCCATATGAGGCACCTTCAATTCTCCCTGTGGAAATTCCTTAACGGTAACCGGAAAAATACCGAGGCAAGGGGTGTTCCCTTCTTTCGATTTATCGCACAAAAGCTGCGCTCCGAGACAGATTCCAAGCAGGGGCTTTTTGATAATCCTGAGCAGATTTGAGAGATTGACCATACTAAGCTGGCGCATTGCAAAAGCGGCCTCTCCGACCCCCGGAAGAATAATCTTATCCGATCTGCATAGATCCATCTCCCGCTTTGTGATAACAAAATCGGTTGTAATTTCTTTAAGGGCATTAGCCACAGAAGCCACATTTCCCGCCCCGTAATCAATTATTGCAATCATAATACTCCTTTTGTGGAAGGAAGCCTGTTTTTATTTCTTTCATCAAAACGGCAGGCTTCATTTAAAGATTTTGCAAAAGCTTTAAATATTGATTCAATTATATGGTGTTCATTTTTCCCCTTTGCCTTAATATAAATATTGGCTTTCAAACTCATGGCAAGCGCCCTGAAAAATTCTTCGGTTAATTCAGTGGGAAAATCGCCTATATATTCCCGGTTAAATCCGCAGTTAAAATTTAAATAACTTCTGCCGCTTAAATCAATAGCGCATATTGAAGCTGTTTCGTCCATCGGAAGGAAAAAGCCGTAACGCTGTATCCCTTTTTTATCTCCTAGAGCAATTTTTAACGCTTCTCCAAGAACTTTTCCAGTATCTTCAACCGTATGATGCTCATCTACATCAAGGTCTCCTTTTGCATCAATAACCAATCCGATATTCGAATGAAGAGCTATCTGCTCAAGCATATGATCGAAAAAGCGGATTCCGGTATTTATTCGGCATTTACCCGGGTTATCAAGGTCCAGATTTATTTTTATATCGGTTTCCTTTGTTATACTATGTATTACGGCTGAACGGGGGGTCTTTACAACGGCGGCAGCCTCTTTAAGGTTCTGAAATTTATTCCCTTCAATAACAGCGCCTTTCGGTTGAACGACTGCCTTAAATTTAATTTCTTCGCTTAGCAGAATATCTTTCAAAATCTTTGTCTTACTCAAAACCGTTTTATTAATCTCAATAATATATCCGCAGGAATTAAATTCTTTCAGTGAAGAAATTAAATATTTCGATTTGGCGCTGTTTAATTTAAAAAAGACATCTTCTACATAGATACTTCGCATAGCGCCCTCCAAAGCCCGGTTAAGAATAAATCATTTTCGCTTTTTGTACCGACCGAGATTCTCAGGCAGTCTTTAAGCATCGGATGCCCGCTTCTGTCTCTGATAATAATCCCTTTATCCGATAAATATTTCAGCACTTCTTTGGAATTCCTGCATTTAAAAAGAATAAAATTTGCATCGGAAGTATAAACATTTTCTATGCCATTTAACTGTTGCATTTTATAAATCAATCTATTTTTTTCATCATTAATTATCGAAATATAAAGTTCCTTTTTATAATTGTTTTCAAGTGCGTTTGAAACAGCTGCCGAGGTCAATTTATTAATATTATAAGGAAGTTTAATTTTAAACAGGAGTTCGATGACTTCAGCCGAGGAGGCGCAGAAACCGAATCTTATCCCCGCAAGTCCCCAGGCTTTTGAAAATGTCCGCAATACAACCAGATTTGGATATTTTAATGTTTCACGAATCAAAGATTCGTCTCCTACAAAATCTATATACGCTTCATCAAGAAAAACAATGCCTTCGAATCCTTTAACCAGCGCAATAATGTCCTCTTTTTTAAGCAGGTTTCCGGTGGGATTGTTCGGCGAGCATAAAAACATAATTTTAGTATTACTGCCGGCTGCATTTAACGTTTTCTGTACATCAATATTAAATTCGCTATCCAGTTCCGTTTCTTTAACCTCAACATTATTAATATTGCACAAAACTTTATACATACCGTAAGTAGGTTCAACAATAATAGCTGAATCTTTACCCGGTTCACAGAATACTCTTATTAAAAGATCGATAATTTCATCCGAACCAACTCCGCAGAAAAGGTTTTGCGCGGGAATATTCAAGTATCCGCTCAGTTTATTTCTTAAATCAGTCTGGTTGGGGTCAGGGTAGCGGTTTAAATCGCTCTCTGAAAATTCAGTAATTACAGAACCAAGCGGATTTTCATTTGCATCCAGAAGTACGCCGGATAAATTTTCACTTCTTGCCGAAGTATATGGCTTCAGCTTTAAGATATTCGGCCTTGCAAGTTTTTTAATATTCATTTTTTCAACCTCACTTTTACTGCGGCGGCATGAGCCTGCAATTTTTCAGCTTCCGCCATGGTTATTACACATTCCGATATTGTCTTTAATCCTTTATAAGTCAGTTTTTGGAAAGTAATGCTTTTCATAAACTGTTCAACTGTAACTCCGCTGTAAGAACGGGCATATCCGTATGTCGGAAGCGAATGGTTAGCGCCCGATGCATAATCCCCTGCGCTTTCAGGCGAATATTCACCGGTAAAAACCGAGCCCGCATTTGAAACATCCTTTAAATATTTATCCGCGTCCCTCAAATTAAGAATCAGATGTTCCGGCGCATACCTGTTGCTGAATTTTAATGCTTCTTCAATATTTTCAGCCTGCAGAATTAAAGATGACTTCAAGGAATTTTTAATTTCTTTTTTCCTGTCGAGTTTTTCAGCCTGCGTTTCCAGTTCTTTAATTACTTTGCCGCCGGTTTTATTGCCTATCGTAATAAGAACAGCCTGAGAGTCGCTTCCATGTTCAGCCTGCGAAAGCATATCGGCGGCTACGAATGCAGGGTCTGCAAATTTATCGGCAATAACAAGAACCTCGCTCGGTCCGGCGGGCATATCAATTGCGCATCCTTCCGGATCGATACTTACAATTGATTTTGCGAGAGTAACATATTTATTCCCCGGCCCGAATATTTTATCGACCTTTGGAATATTTTTATCTCCGTAAGCCATCAGCCCGATTGCCTGGACTCCCCCGATTTTATAAAATTCTTTTATTCCGCAGACGCCAGCCGTATATAAAAGCTCATCGCTTATTACATTCTCTTTTGCCGGGGAAAAGACGGCAATCCGCTTGCATCCGGCTATCTTAGCCGGAATTGCCAGCATTAAAAGGGAGGAAAACAACACTGCGCTTCCTCCCGGAATATACAAACCGACTGATTCGATAGGCCTGAAATCCCTTTTGCATAGCACGCCTGGCATAGTCGCAACGGCGTATCCACACGGTTTCTGTTTAAGATGAAACGCATAAATGTTTCTGTAAGCAGTTTTAATAGCCTTTTTAAGCTGCGGGGAAAGGTTTTTTCCGCTTTCCGAAATTTCTTTCTGAGTTACTTTAATTTCATTATCATTAATTTCACCGAACCTGCGGGCATATTTCATAGCTTCTTTTAAACCCGATTTTTTAATATCTGTCAAAATCCGGTTTACAGTAACATTAGATGAACCGTTTGAAACCGCAGGTCTTTTCAAAAGCCTTTCATACGCCGCAGGGGTCACTTTGCTTAACTGATATGTTTTCATAATATCATATTCTCAATAGATAATAAAAGGATTCCGGAAGCCCCGGCAGATTTAAGATTTTCATTTATTTCCCAATATGTATCGGTAGATATTACAGCGTGCACAGCGAGCATCGATTCATCGGCAAGAGGCATTATGGTAGGACTTTTCAAAGAAGGAAGAGCCTGCAGAACATCGGTAAGTTTTTCTTTCGGCACATTCATCATTAAATACCTTGAATTTCCTGCTTGAATAACGGAATCAATACGCAACAGCAGGCGGTTTAATAATCTGCTTCGCTCAAGGTCTTCATTAAGACGGGTATTTCCAATCAATGCCGCGCCCGATTCGAAAACTGTGAATGTTTTTTTCAGTTTATTCAATTTTAATGTATTCCCTGTCGATACAAGATCGCATATAGCTTCGGCTACGCCGAGGGAGGGAGTAATTTCCACAGATCCGCTTATTTCAATTACCTTGGCAGATATTCTGTTCTCTTCAAGAAATTCCCTTAAAATAACGGGAAATGAAGTAGCAATTTTCTTTCCATTCAGCTCAGATAGGGAATTTATATTCTTATCTTCAGGAATTGCTATCATAAGCCTGCATTTACCGAAACCGAGAGGCCTTAATACTTCAATTTCCGCTTTTTTCTCTCTTACAACATCCTGTCCAACAATGCCTACATCTGCAACTCCATCCTGTACATACTCAGGGATATCATCGTCCCTTAGAAAAAGTATATCAAGCTGGTAGTTTCTGGCTGTTACAATAAGCCTTTCGGAATATTCCTCAATATCAAGGCCGCATTTTCTTAATAATTGAAGGGATTTATCGGTTAATCTTCCCTTTTTCTGTACTGCAAGTTTCAGGTTTCCATTTAACATAAGTATTCCTTTTTAAAAACAAAAAACCCCGGGAGACCGGGGTTTTAAATGATTAATTTATTTTAATTTTATTTATAACCTGCCCGTATCTCCCTCAGGAAACTGATTATGCTGATGATGACGATGTAAAGCGATACGGTTAAACATTCAATTCTCAAAATTTTCTGTGCAATTATAATTTTATTTTTTAAGTTATGCAAATTTTTTTTAGTTTGAAGCAATAATAATTGGAAATAAATGATAAATGCTTTTTTTGTTTCCGATTTACACGGCAAAGAAGACCGCTACCGGAAACTGATAAGTAAAATCAGCGGTGAAAAACCTCAGATCGTTTTCGTAGGCGGAGATATTTTCCCTCATTTTTCAAAAAGCCCCTCCCCTTATAATGATTTTCTACGAGATTTTCTGCTTCCTGAATTAATAATTCTGAAAAGAGAAATGAACAACTTATACCCGGTTATTCTTATAATTCTTGGGAATGACGACCCCAAAGGAGAAGAAATAATTCTTAACTGCGGTGAAAAAATAGGTTTATGGCATTACATCCATAATAAGCATTATACATTTGAAGAGTACAGAATTTTCGGTTATAATTATGTACCGCCGACTCCTTTCCAGCTTAAGGACTGGGAGAAGTACGATGTATCGCGTTTTACCGACCCCGGATGCATTTCGCCGGAAGATGGAAAACATACATTTGATGTTACGGAAAATGAACTTAGAAACAGTACAATCCTGAAAGATCTTGAAGAATTAGGGGCAGAATATCCGATGGAGAAATCGATATTCTTATTCCATACCCCTCCCTATCAGACTAATTTAGACAGAGCCGCGCTTGATGGTAAAAAAATCGATTACGCCCCTCTTGATGTACATGTGGGAAGCATTGCTGTAAAAAGATTCATTGAAGATAAAAAACCTTTAATTACTCTTCATGGGCACGTTCACGAATCAGCCCGCCTTACAGGCAAATGGATGGAAAAAATTGGAACCACCTATTCTTTCAACGCGAGCAGCGACAGTAAAGAATTGTCCTTAATTAAATTCACTCTTGAAAAGCCTCAAAATGCAGTCCGTGAATTAATTTAAAGTTCTTTTCAGTTTTAGCGGCTTAGCTGCATCGCTTACCGCCCCTATTTTAATTGCAAAACTTGTCCGGTTTTTAATATCCTCATCGGTGACATAATGGATATCGAGCAAACCTTCCGATTTATAACCTGAGCGGAGGAAATTCATTTCGGATAAGCATAAGCTCCACCCTTCGAACCATAATTTTAGTTCGTTCAGCCTGCCGAGTTTATCATCGAGATGTACAATTAAATCAATATCGCTTCCGGGGCCGGCCACTGCATTTTTGGAACTGCCGAAAATATACAGCCCCTTAACGCCGAAGACCTGCCCGTCTAGTTCTGAAGCAATTTTTTCAGCCATCTTTATCCGCCATCTCCAGTGATCGGATGCAATCCTTACAAAATATTCTTTAACCTCTTTTTCAGCGTCAGTATCCTGCGAAGGAACACTTAGAAATCCTAAAGCCGCGCCGGCTTCGGCATTAATGAGAACCTTAAAAACCATTCCGCCCGTTGAAGCAGGCACATCAATTACTTTAATCGTATTTTCAATCGAAGCAAATTCAGGGAGTAAATCAGTAAGAATGTTCTTTGAATTAAGAAGGAAATCTTCATTAAAAATAATTCCTTTATCATCAGGGTACAGCGGAAGGTATCTTATTGAAGCTTCAACAAGGTCTTGGAAAAAGTGTGTCCCGAACGATAAATCGGGCAGATAGTTCCCTTTTTTCCTGGCTATTTCAATAAGCATGCTTGTATTATTAATTTCGGAATAAGTAACATTAACGCCGAGCTTAATATCTCCTCTGCTTCCCCATCTTCCGGGCCCCATCAAAATGAACTTCCTCTTTGGGAGTATTTTATTCAATTTACCTACTCCTCTTCCAACCTGCATTAGAGTATTCTTGTCGGATATTTCACCATAAGCGGCAGGATCAACATAAACTATATGAGTTATTTCAGGAACTCTTCCGTTGGATATATACTTGTTTGCCGAAAAGATAGTTTTTTCAACAGGAATATCTTTCGGAATGGCATCAGGAGAAATATCGCCAGAATAACTTTGAGGCCTGCATTGCAGCAGGTACAAGTGTATTCCGTCATGCACAAATTCAATATCAACCGGAGTTTTCATATTTGCCTGAAGAATATTAAGCAGCATCTGAATCCGCTGGATAAAGTTAGTGTTTGTGAGAAGCCCTTCGAACGTCACAATAAAGTCATTCTTTTCAATATCATCAAACGCCGAAGCATTTCTAATCATATTGCCGTCAAATAGGGAGAATACGTTTTTGAATATCGGGTATTCATTTCCATATTTTTTAATTAAAGCAGCAATTTCAATAGTCTCAAATTCATTTGTTTTTAAGTTAATAACATCTATTTTCTTCGGAGAATACCTGACAAGGTCTTCAAGCGAAATATTAACGCGAAGGTTAGGCTGCCCCGGAGCAACAAGAATCGGATAATCATCGCTCAGCCTGTCAACTGCCCTTGTTCCGAGCCCCGCCACCATTCTTATTAAACCGTCTTCTCTTTTAATACGAGGAGACCATCTGAATTCATTGTTGCTGAAAGCGACTCCTGCAAATGCTGGGAGGTAATAATCCCCTACTTTCTGCCCGATCACCTCCTGAATCATAATTCCCATTTCCTCGTGGAAATCAAGCAGTCCTCTTTCAGCTCTGTATTCAATCGGATCGGGGCTGAATATCGAGGCATAGACTTCAGCAATTGCATCCATAAGAGCTTCAAGGTTCTCCTGCTTGGTTCCCTGATTCGCAAGGAAGAGGCTTTTGTATTTGCCTGAGAAAGCCGCGCCAATTTGGTCTTCCAGAAGGCTTGAACTTCTTACTACAAGGGGTTTATCCCCAAGATCGTCAAGCGCAACGGAAAGCCCTTTTATTACATCCGGCGTAAAATGGGAATTTTTAAGAAGCTGAACTATATGCGGATATTCTATTCTCACTTCATCGATATCTTTATACTTTTGTTCAAGAACTTCTTCAAGACTGTTATTCTGCAAAAAATAATATAATCCATCGGAAGTAAGATACCATGTTTTAGGAGTCCTTATATCTCTTAGCAATTCAACTTTTTCGGAATTGGCTTTAATAATGTGTGTAGCGAGGAACAGTCCGGCGCTTTTGCCACCGAGTTTACCATGGCTATCCGGCGGATAAATTAATTTATCAACAAGTTCATAAAAATCGGAGAGTTTAACATATTCTTTGGCAATACTAATAAAGCTGAGGTCTTCGGTAAAGAATCTTCTTAAGAGAGATACCCTTAAACCTTTCCGAGTAGATGGAGATAGTTCGAACTTTTCGGGAGTGAGGTGATGGTATTTTCTTAATGCATCTGCAATTTCTGAAATGGTGGTGTTCTTGCCTTCAACAACTTTTACAAGAGCGCTCGATTTATCCTCCTGCATCCATTTCTGTATCTTCTGAAGTATGATGTCGTCATTCAAAAATTCATCTGCAAGCCTTAGAATTGAATCGACATAATCATCGTAATTCGGAATTTTCCTCAGTTTCATCGGACGGTTTTCATCGGCATGATTATCATCCATATTCCCCTTTCTTATCGTGCCGGCGCTTTTCATAAGCATTTCAGCTTCTTCAACTCCTTTCCAGCATAACAAATGGAGAAGTTTCCTAACCAGGCTCATAAAAAGATTCGGGTCTGTTCTCCTCATCATATCAAGGATAATCTGCCATTCCCCCTGTGAGCTTTGCGATACCGAGTCCTTTACAGAGTGTAGTTCATTAAATACCGCTTTCAGTCTCTGATGCAGAATAAAGTGCCCGAGACGGTCGGCAATTGTATTAAGAAGTTTCTTCTCTTCTTTAAGAAACGGCCCTATATCAGCGGCAGGAGCATCTTCAATATAAAAAGCCGTTATTGCCCCTACTTCTTTATCCTGCACATAAATGGGGGAAGAGATATACCATTTCGTTTCTTCAAAATCGCTTGTCTGATAAATTATTTCCCCATATTTAAGACGGGCTTTGCAGATGTTTGGGTACTGAAACGCCGGTGTGATTACATTGATAACGGCATGAAAAGCCTGTCTCATAGAGATATCGGATCTATTAAGGCTGTCTTCAATCGTATATAAGCAGTTAAGTTCTTTAGCTCTTTCCTGCAATTCAAATACCAGATTATCAATCGATTTTTGATGTGTTATCATAACGATACTATCCCTTTCCCGGTTCTGCCGTCAATTTTAATAGATAATGGTTTATTGAATTTAACATGCTTAATAAAATGCCTCTCTGAAATTGTCTCAGCCGAATTTATTACATCCCAATTAATTATATATTTACCATCGTAATTTAAAGATAGATATTTTACTCCGAAAGAGGTAAGGTTATGAAAGAAATGAGAGCCCTGGCTTAATTCGACATTCATATCCGGAAGGGTTGATTCTATAATAACCTTGGCGCATGAAATCTGCCCCCACTCAACCGGTATTCCGAGCCATGGATCGGAGCTTCCCCACCTTCCGAAACCGGCAAGCACATATTTTTCTCCCCGCGCAAAGAACTCTTTATTTATTTCTTTTATCTCTCCGGCAATCTTCAGCGTATCTCTCTTATTAAATACTTCGGGTTTAACGAATACTAAATCCTTTATATAATCAATAGTTCCGTTTCCGAGGGACCTTTCCGATGCCGCAATAACCGCCTGACTGCCCATTTCTTCTTCCGTAAGTTCGACAACATCATTGGATACAACCATAGGCCTTACCTGAAGAAATCCGAAATTAATTTTATCGGGATTTTTTTCAAATGTAGCTGCAAATTCTATTTCAACCGGGGAACCGAAAGCTTCCCGGCATACCTTAAAAAGCGTTTTAATAAAATCGTTGAATTTAAACTCGTTTAACGTAAGAAGAGGTTGAAAATCAATTATCCTCGGCCCGTCTTCCCCTACCCCCATCGATATTCTGTTTGACGAATAAAGAAATGTTGAAGCTATATGTTCTAAAGAACTGTCATAATCGGCATCTTTCAGTTCACATTTAATGAGGTACTCGCTCTCTTTCAAAGGATCATATTGAATATTATGCCCCATATTAACAGCCCAGAATTTTGTCTGAGTGTTCTTCATTAAGTCCGAAGGGTCGCCGAAAGGAGGAGGATTTTTAGGGCATACCGGAGAATATGTCCAGCATATATCTCCTTCAACAATTGTTTTGCCAAGTCCGAGAGCGAGGCTTACAACTCCGTCTGCGGGTTTATTCCTCCCGAACGCATAATAATTAAAAGACCTTGCAACACCCGACATCTGGGGATAAAATCTTTCATACCGTTTTTTACCAACCACCTCCTGAATAATTACCGCCATCTTCTCATCTTTTATTGAAGCAGAGGCTGCAGAGCAATATTCTTTAGCCGCCCTGAAAAAAGTGGATGCGTAGACAAATTTAATCGCTTCAGTCAGTTTTGCAAATCTTTCATTAATTTCAGATTCATTGTTGGAAATCATTTTAGTGGCATAAATACCTGCAAAGGGTTCATACTTAGCGTCTTCAAGCAGGCTCGAAGAACGTATAGCAAGAGGCTGAGCGACTCCTTTAATTAAAAAACGCAACGAGCCGAGTATCTCGGCAGGAAGTTCCGCTTCAATAAAAGCGCGGGCTATTCTTTCATCCGTTTCCTCCGAGTATGCAATATCGTAAAGTGAATTTCTCTCCATAAAGGAATCGAATACATCAGTTCTTATTACAGCGCTTTGAGGTATCCTTATATCAATGCCGGGGAAATCGGAAGAGCTTATCCGGCTTTCAATATTCTTTTTTATAAAAGCAAGTCCGGCTGCTTTGCCCCCCAAAGCGCCTTCCCCTATACAGGTAAAGTCTTTATCTTTTTCAAAAAAATTACGGTCAAACTGCGGAAGGTATGTTAATTCAATTTTGGAAAGCCCATTTTGCATAACATTTACCGGGGACTGTTGATTTCACTAAATAATATAACAATAATTTAGAAACTTTTTACAGTCCCCGGCATATTTTTTAATTTATACTATTAAACCCAACCGCGGTCTTTGCAGGCCTGGGCAACGCGTTTAACAGAAATTACATAAGCTGCATCGCGCATATATAATTTTTGTTTTTTAGCCAGTTCGCTTACGGCAAGGTAAGCAGAGGTCATAGCAACATCAAGTTTGCTTAGAACTTCTTCTTTTTCCCAGAAATAATTCATATTGCTCTGAACCTGTTCAAAATAACTGCAAGTTACGCCGCCGGCATTGGCAAGAAAATCGGGAATAATGAAGATACCTCTCTTTTCAATAACTTTATCTGCTTCTGGAGTGGTAGGGCCATTAGCGCCTTCAGCAATAATTTTAACTCTTTTGCTTATTTTTTCAACATTATCTTCCCTAATCTGGTTTTCCATAGCGGCAGGAATTAAGATATCGACTTCCTGCTCAATCCATGCTTCGCCGTCGAGAACTTCATAACCAAGTTCTTTTGCTTTAGCTTTATCAATACCGCCGAATTTATCGGTAATATCGAGAAGCTCTTTGTAATTAACGCCTGATTGTTTCTTGAATGTATATGAAGTCTGGTCTTTCTGATCCCAGCTAGAAACACATACAACTTTACCGCCGAGCTGTGTATAAAGTTCAATAGCAAACTGAGCTACGTTGCCGAATCCCTGAACAGCGGCGAGTGTATTTTCAGGTTTGATGCCCATCTGTTTCAAAGCTTCCCTGACTGTGAAAACAACGCCGTAACCGGTAGCTTCAGGCCTTCCTTTTGAACCGCCCATTCCGATCGGTTTGCCTGTAATGAAACCGGGATATTTACCGCCGTGAATTGCTTCAAATTCATCGAGCATCCAAAGCATGTGCTGTGCATTTGTCATAATATCAGGCGCCGGAACATCATTGACCGGACCGACATTCTTTGCCATCTGGCGCGCCCATCCACGGCAGATTTGTTCCTGTTCGCGCGCGCTTAAATGATGAGGATCGCAAATAACTCCTCCTTTACCGCCGCCTAATGGAATATCTACAACTGAACATTTCCAAGTCATCCACATTGCAAGAGCGCGCACTGTATCAATTGTTTCATGAGGATGGAAACGGATTCCCCCTTTATTCGGGCCGCGCGCGTCATTATGCTGTACGCGGAATCCTTTAAATACTTTTGTTGTGCCGTCATCCATACGGACAGGAATACTGAAATGATATTCTCTGATAGGTTCCCTTAATAACTGTCTTGTAGCTTGATCGAGCTGAAGAATTTCAGCTACTTTGTCAAATTGCGCTTGAGCCATTTCGAACGGATTAAATTCCTTTTTGCTCATTACTATACCTCAATATAAAATTTTATAAACTATTGTTAATTTAATTTTACGAGCTTAACTGTAATTAGTAGGATTAAATATTTTCCTTACCTTTTTAAAGCCGAAACCAGAAAAGCTCAGAACAACGTGTAGAATTTATTCTACTTTGTTAAGATAGACAGAGTAATTTTATTAAGCAAATGAAAGAAAACAGCCCAATATAAGGGTTTTTTCCTTCGACCTCAAATATTTAGCCTTAGGGACAAATAATCTTCTAAAATTCAAGCTCTACCCTTAAAGGGACATAATTTTTTTGAGATTGCGGGAATTTTACCTCAATTATTTTAATATTTCCTTTACCCGATGTTAAAACAGCACCATTTGTCTTTTTTATGACCCTGTCTGTAAAAACCGTAATGTTTTCTTTCGATCCGGGTATTCCCTCAAGCGAAAGCAGATATTTCCCTTCCGAATAACTTTCCTCCAGAATCCTTGTCCCGTATGCTTTCTCATTTAAAACAGGATCAGGGATTACCGGTTTCACCATAATTCCTCCGGCTGTTTCTAATACTACACTAATTTCTTTTTTCAGGTCAAATTCGATTGTCATTTCTTTTCCGTCTGTCAGCGAGAAATCTATTTTCTTTCCATTGATTGAAACTGTTTTTACCATTTCACCGGGGAACAGTTGATGCACAAGGGTTATTTTGGCAGAGGTTCCTTCTTTTGTTTTAAACTCATAAGAAAAAACACCATCATTGAACGTATAATCCATATCAATAATATCTTTTCCGAAGCGGATATTTTTAACCTTCAGTTCATTAAAATGAGGGGGAATTTTGGGTGAAATAATGAGTTTATTTTTCGTCATATCGGGTTTAATATCGATCATGCCTTCAAGAAGAGGCTGAATTGCCATACTTTCGGACCATGCCTGATGCGAACAGACTCCGGCAGGTTTGTACTCGCTTCCGTTCAATACTTCTTCACTATATCCCAGCCCCCAGTTTTTATAGATATTAAGATTGTTCATTACAAGAGGGAACGCTTGAAGATGATAACCGTATTTATACTCGGCAAGCGATACCCAGCCTGTAAATAAAGGCCATACAGTGCCGTAATGATACCCGCGCGGATTAAACATCGGATTCGATTCCCCGATTATCCTCGAACCCCAGTTGGCAGTATAGTCGTTGCCCATAAACTCTTTTATGCTTTGAGATGATTTAT